>Ga0182024_10021151_pt1 | contig 11832 bp, 16 predicted proteins | sample P32metaG_FD_120480 | JGI IMG/M metagenome (GOLD analysis project Ga0182024, IMG submission 120480) | Permafrost microbial communities from Stordalen Mire, Sweden - P3-2 metaG (Illumina Assembly) | ecosystem: Environmental > Terrestrial > Soil > Wetlands > Permafrost | place: Sweden: Stordalen... | reverse complement strand
CAGGGCGATCATGGCGCCGATCAGGCCCCGGTTGAGCCAGCGAAGCCGGCGCAGGCCGGCATCCCGAAGCGCCGGCGTGTGTGCGGACGAGGATCCCATTACAGCCGCCCACTGTGTCCCGGCACCCTAAAGCGGCATTTATCTAATGGTGAGAACTCTCTTTATCGCCGGCAGAACGCCGAGAAGCCGCCCATATCATGGGCGCATGGGTCACATCGTCCTGATCGAAGACGAGCCGGGAATCGCCGATTTCATTGAACGGGGACTGACCGCTCGTGGGCTGGTGGTGCGTTCTGCGGCCGATGGAGACCGCGGTCTCGAGCTCGCGCTCGGGGAGAGCGTCGACCTCGTCGTGCTCGACCTCATGCTCCCCCGGCGGACCGGCCTGGAGGTGCTCGGCGAGCTGGTCGGCCGCCGGCCCGGGCTGCCGGTGATCGTGCTGACTGCCCGGGGAGCGATCGAGGACCGGGTCACAGGACTGGAGGCCGGAGCCGTCGACTACATGGTCAAGCCGTTTGCTCTGGCTGAGCTGGAGGCGCGGATCCGCGCCCAGCTGCGAGCCGCCCGGCAGTCACCGGCAACGACGATCCGCAACGGTGGCCTGGAGGTCGATCTGCTCGCTCGCCGGGTGCGCAGCGGAGACCAGGAGCTGCGCCTCTCCAACACCGAGTTCGACCTGCTCTCCTACTTCGTTCACAACCCCGGACGCGTACTCACCCGCGAGCAGATCCTGGGGGCCGTGTGGGGCTATGAGCATGATCCCGGCACCAACGTGGTGGACGTCTACATCGGCTACCTGCGCCGCAAGCTCCGTGCCGCGGGACGGCCCAACCCGATCCGGACGGTGCGCTCGCTGGGCTACCAGCTCGAGGACTCGACTTGAGAGGGCGCGTGAGCGTTCGCTGGCGTCTGGCCGCCTGGGTGACCGGAGTGCTTCTGATCACCTCGGCCGCCATCTTCGCGGTCATCTACCAGCAGGCCACCGCGCAGCTGCGTTCGCAGATCGATTCCGACGTGTCCGAGGACGTGTCCCAGCTCGTGCAGGCGGTGCGCGCGGTCCGGCCACAGTCCTCGCACGCTGTGCTCACCGACGTGCGCCGCTACGTGCTCGCCCAACCCTTCACCGGCACCTCGTCACTGCTGTTCGCGGTCGTACCCGGCGCCGGAACGGTCAGCAACCACCCAGAGCTGTTCGGCGCCTCTCATCCCGACGACGGCGAGGCCGAGGCCGAGCAACAGCACGAGAACGCGCTCGGTCGCGGGCTGCTGGGCGGACCGCTCGGCCACAGCACCAGGCAGGCGCCCGACGTCGGAGTTGTGCGGGTTGACGAGCGCGTCGTCACCTTGGGCTCGCTGCACGTCCGCGTCGGGGCCGGCGAGCCACTGATCATCGTCACGCGCGCTCAGCGCAGCATCGCGAAGTCATTCGTGATCGCCGGAGCCCTCGCCGTGGCGCTGGCGCTCATCGCCTCTTATCTGGCCGGCGCGTCGGTCTCGCTTCCGCTGCGACGGATGGCCAGGCTGGCCGCTCGCGTGGACGACGGCGATCTCGCGCCGAGGATGCATCCACCCGCATCGGCGGGTACCGAGGTCCTCGTCCTGGCAGATGCCTTCAACCACATGCTCGACCGCCTGGCGCAGGCGTTCCAGAGCCAGCGCGACTTCATTGCCGACGCCTCCCACGAGCTTCGGACCCCGCTAACCGTGATCGCCGGCCAGATGGAGGTGCTGGCAGCCCAGGAGCACCCACCGCCCGAGGAGATCCGCCGGGTGCAACGACTGATAACCGCGGAGATCGCCCGGACCTCCCGGCTGGTCAGCGACATGTTGCTGCTCTCCCGCACCGAGCGCAGCGATTTCCTGCGCCTGCAGGAGATAGAGCTGCCCAAGTTCGTGACCGACCTGTGGTCGGGGGTGAGCATGGGGGTAGATCGTCGCTTCGAGCTCGATGAGATTCCGTCGGTGGAGCTGACCGCCGATCCCGACCGGCTCGCTCAGGCCCTACGCAACCTGATCCGCAATGCGATCGAGCACACCCAGGCGCCCGATGGACTCGTCGGCCTGCAGATTCAGTGGCTCGGCGGCGACCGGGTCCGCTTTGCTGTCGTCGACGACGGCCCCGGCATCACCGAAGGACAGCGAGAGCGCGTCTTTGAACGCTTTCACCGCACCGACGAGGGACGCGACCGCGTCTCGGGCGGCGCCGGGCTCGGACTCTCCATCGTGCAGGCGATCACGCAGGCCCACGGTGGGCAGGTACGCGCCGTCCCGGCGCCCTCGGGGGGAGCGCGTCTGGAACTGGACCTGCCCGGCGCCCGGCTCCAGAGCGCCGCGACTGACCGCGACCGCGAGAAGCCCTCCGCGCACGCCTCGGGCATCCCCGGCGCCTAGCTCCCGAATCAGGGGCGGGCGTCGATCGCTCAGGCGTCAGCCGGCGCGCCGCAGGGACAGCCGCTTTCGAACGAACTTGCTAAAGGCGCTGTGAGGGGCGAGGCCGGTGATCCCGAGCACCACGACAGCCACGCCGGCGAGCAGCGCCAGCGCCGACACGACGGCCGGCCAGTGCGCCTGCAGCCGCGCGCGGGCTCGGTAGAGCACGGCGGTCGCGCCGTCGCCGGCGATCGTGAGCAGGGCGACGATCCCGACCAGCGGCAGGACGAAGCAGAGGTTGAACAGCACCAGCAGGACGAGCTGGCGCGTCGTGTCAAAACCGGACCCGACGATGGCCGTGATCGCGGCGAAGTAGGGAACGCCGTGGGGAGCTCGACCGCGGTGATCGTGGCCCCGAGGATGGCGCTCGAACGCCCGGCGGGATTGCTCATCGGAGGGTCAGACTGCGATAGGCGATGGCGTCGCCACCACAGAAAGCAGGCGAACCCGATCATCGCCGCGCCGGCCACGATCTCGAGGATGTGCGTGACCTTGTGGTGGGCGGGAAACGCCGAGAGCACGAGCTGGCCGGGACCAAGCGCGATCGCCGCGCCGCCGAGCAGGTACACGGCAAACACCGCGACGGTGAATTCGGCCGCGCGGCCGTGGCCGCGCTCTCCTGAGGCCAGGTACAGCGCAGGGCCGACGGTCGTGGGATTGACCGAGTCGGCAATCCCGATCGAGACCACGAGGCCGATCAAGCGCAGCATCGATGTCCGCGCGCCGCGGGGAGCCTGGTCGGGTGAGTGCGATCTGATCGGGACCTAAGCGCCAGTCGCGCCGGATACAGACGGGCCACAGCCCGCTCACGGTAGAGAGAGGAAGTGAAATGCAAATGAGGGCCACGGCTGGAGGAAGCCCGAATGTTCGGTCTGACACCGGCCCGGCCTTGTCGGCGACGACCTCGCCGACGTCGTCAGCTCTTGTCGAGGGACGGTCAGGCCCTGGCGAGCAGCGGCACGTCGTGGATGATCTGCTGGGGGCTGAAGTTCGACGGATATACGACTGCCATCGAGCCGCTCGCGGTGATTCCGTAGATGATCGAGGAGTGGCCGTCAGTGAGGTGGTTCTTGCCGGTGCTGATCGCCACGTCCCAAGCCTTCCAGACTCGGTGCAGTTGCGCGCGTGAGCCGAGCAGATAGTCCATCCTCCCTAGCGCGCCGCGGGCCTTGAGGAAGGTGTGGACCGCCGCCGGGGTGTCTCCGCGCGGGTCGACGGTGACAGCCAGGATCTGGAGGTGGCTCGCCTCCTTGCCGAGCCCCCGTTGGGCGGCGGCGAGGTTGGAGACGATCAACGGGCAGACGTTGGGGCAGTGCGTGTAGACGAACGTCACCAGCACCGCCTTGCCGCGCATGGCGCCGAGCGAAACCGGCTGTCCGGTGTAGTTGTGCAGCCCCAGCGCTGGGGCTGGCTTGCGTGGTTTGAGGATCAGGCCCTGCAGGCCGCTTCCGCCGTCTGAGCCCGATCCGGCCGGAGGGTCGGTGGAGGATCCACCGCAGCCCGCCATCAGCGCGGCAACCGCCAGCACCGCGGCGGCCAGCACCTTGGGTCTCACGTCGACACTCCTCCCGTTGAGGGCTGCGGCGCACCGCCGCCGTCCCCCGCCGGCTTTCCGAGCCAGCGGTAGAGCCCGACGAACACGAAGATCGTCATCGTCAGCGAGCCGGGGACGAGCATCACGCCGGCCGCGAGCTGCTGGTCTCCGAGCGCCGAGATCCCACCCGGTCGATTGAGGAGGTGCGCGTACACCGGATACAACGGGTGCGTCGCGAACGCGAGGACGAGCGAGAGAACCCATCCCACCGCGGAGGAGCTGAGTATGTAATACACGCGATGGTCGATTCGCAGTTTCATGCGCAGCGGCGGGGATTCGATCACCTGGGCCCAGAGGAGGACCCCGAAAACGAGGAACGTGGTGTGTTCACAGGCGTGGATCCACAGGTGTCGGAGGGTGAGGTCAAACGCGACCGGGATGTGCCACACGATGAGATTGATGCTGAACGCGAGCCACGCGCCGGTTGGGCTTCGCAGCGCTCGGCCGACGGCGCGAAGGGGGGCGCCCCAACGCGCGTGCGCGAGCCCTCTCGCCACGGCGCGGCGAAAGTCCAGCGGCAGTGGCCGCCAAAGCGAATTCCAAGGGGCACCCAGCACGATCAGGGGCGCCGCCACCGTGAGCAGCAGCACGTGCTGGATCATGTGCACCCAGAACAGCTGGTCGGCGTAATTGTCGATCGGTCCCTTGAGCGCGACGACGATGGTGAGCAGGCCGGCATAGAACGAGCACGACCGCCATCGGGCGCGGCGACCGCGCGGACGGCGCAGGAGCGCGACGGCGCGCCGTTCGCCGGCGATGTGCAGTCCCAGCGCGAGGGCTACCAGCAGGAGCGGAAAGTCACCGGCGAGCGACGTGGGCAAACGCCTCCTGCTGCCTAGCCCTTACGCGACGAGCGCCGCCACGAGAACCACCAGAGGGCACCCACGATGGGCACGAGGATGAGTGGGAACAGGAGCGTCAGCGGGCCGGCCCCGTGGACGTTGTCCACGTGCGCGAGCGAGAGCAGCAGCGCGTAGGTCATTTGACCAGGTACAGCAACACGTAGGAGATCAGCCCGATGAGCGCCAGCGTGTACAGGTAGACCACGGCCGCGTCGGCCGAGGGGCGCAGCAGCTCGCTGCCGGCGGTTCCCTGTCGCGGTGCCGCGGGCGGACGCCGGATCGACTGTGCGACCAGGGTCTCGATCCAGTAGAGGGCGCCGAGCCAGAACAGCAGCAGCACCACGGTCCAGCCCCAGAACACCGACGCCCAGCCGCCGTTGTCGGTCTTGAACGTGATCGTCGCGTACTCCAGTCCTTGGGCCACCACCACGAGCAATCCGATCCCCAGTGCCGTCAGCGAGCTTCCGCGCCAGCGCGCCTCCCTACCGTCGACGAGGCCGCGGCGGGCGGCGTCGAACACGACCGTGCACAGGATCGTGAGCACCAGGACGGCGATGCCCCAGCTCTGCACGGGTTGCACGCCCTTGGGCCGCCATAGGCCGTTGGAGTTGACCGTCTTCAGGTAGAAGAAGGCGAACAGGTACGCGATGAACAGGAACGCGAGGGAGCTCGCGAGCAGGCGAGAACCGATCGCGATGTTGGAAGTGATCAGCCGGATGTCCTCGGCCCGCGCTGCGCCCGGGTCCGCGTGGATGTTCAGGCCGGGGACTTCACCCGGAGTGGTGGCCGAAGCCAGGCTGGGGACGTCACCGGGACCGGTGGCTGAAGAGCTCATGCTCCGGCCTCGGTGGGAGCGATGGTCGGGCGCAGCTCAGCGACCGGGGGCGCGTTGGGGACGCCGTACTCGTACGGACCCGAGTTGATCACCGGGATCTCGGCGAAGTTGTACACCGGCACCGGAGAGGGCAGCTGCCACTCCAGCGACAGCGCGTGCCACGGGTTTGACACCTCGGTCTCGCGCTTGATGACCAGAGACCAGAGGAGATTGGCGAGCAAGACGGCCATCGAGGCGCCGAGGCAGAAGGCCGAGACCGACACGAACACGTTGAGCGTGTGGAGGCTGGGGTTGTAACTCGAAACGCGGCGCGGCATGCCGAGCAGCCCGGCCGCGAACAGCGGGAAGAAGGTCAGGTTGAAGAACACGAACATGGTCCAGAAGTGGAGTTTGCCAAGTCTTTCGGAGAGCTTCAGGCCGGTTATCTTGGGCAGCCAGTAGTAGAGACCGGCCATCAGCGCGAACACCAGGCCGCCCATGATCGTGTAGTGGAAGTGGGCCATCACGAAGTAGCTGCCGTGGGTTCCGACGTCGCTGGGCACGTCGGAAAGAAAGACTCCGGAGATGCCGCCGATCAAGAAGTTGAAGAAGAACGCCAGGGCGAACAGCATCGGTACCGTGAAGCGGATTCTCGCTCGCCACAGCGTACCCATGGCGTTCAGGAAGATCAGACCCGTGGGGATGGATATCAGCTCAGTCGTGAACATGTAGAACGGCCGCAGGTTGGCGTTGATGCCGCTGACGAATAGGTGGTGCTGCCAGACCATGAAGCTCAGCAGCGCGACCCCGAACATGCCCGACACCGCGATCCGGTAGCCCCACAGCGGCTTGCGGCAGAACACCGGCAGGATCTCGAGCACGATCCCGAAGCCGGGCAGCGCCAGGATGTAGACCTCGGGGTGACCGAAGAACCAGAACAGGTTGTCCCACAAGAACGGGCTCCCGCCCTGGCTGGAGAGAAAGAACGAGGTGTCGACGGTTCGGTCCATCGTGACCATGAACAGGGCCGCGAGCAGAACGGGCGCCGCCAGCACGGCCAGGATCGAAGTCGTCACAAGGCCCCAGACGAAGATCGGGATCCGGTTCCAGGTCATCCCCGGAGCGCGCAGCGTCATCACCGTGACGATCATGTTGACGCCGACCAGTGCCAGTGAGACGCCGATCAGCGCGAACGAGACGATGTAGGCGTCGATGCCGCCGCGCGCCTCATCAGCGAGCGGCGCGTAACCGGTCCAGCCGGTCGGGAAGCCGCCGAGCAAGATCGCCGACAGGAGCACGAAGCCGGCCAGGACGGTCAGCCACAGGGTGAGTGACTCGATGCGGGGGAACGCCATCCTCCGCGCCCCGATCATCAGTGGAAAAGGTAGTTGCCGAGCGGTCCGAGCACGCCCGCCGACATCATCATCAGCATCATCGTTCCGTGCAGGCCCACCAGCGTCAGATAGTTGCCGGGCGGAATGAAGGTTGCGTTCGCGCTCGTCAGCTCGCCCCGGATGAGCATCGCGTTGATGCCGGCCACGAAGAAGAAGAAGAGGACCGCCACGAGGTACTGGATTCCGACCACCTTGTGGTCGGTGCAGAGGCGGAAGTAGCGCCAGACACCGTGTTCCTCGCGCTCGCGCAGAGTTGCCGGGCGACCGAGCATCCGCCACAGCGGGTAGCTGAAGAAGCCCAACCCGCCCAGCCAGCCAAAAATCGCGAACAACAGTCCCAGGAAGATCGCGATGTCGTCCTGGTCGGTGTTCGTCTGGGCGGCGACCTTGGCTCCGATCTTCGACCCGATCCAGTGGCCGACGATGTAGCCGACGATCCCGCCGACGATCGCCCAGAGGACGTGGAAGCCCAGCAGCTGGCTGCGCAGCGACTGCCTCTCGGTTGCTCCGGGCGCAGAAAGACTGGCGTGCGCTTCCATCAACCTCTCCTGATCGGCTGTGGGTAGTAGACCGTGCTGTAGGGCGGGAGGTCCTTGGTGATCGCCGCGTACTGCTGCTCCCGGGCCACCGCCCAGGAGGCGAAGGCGGTCGGGCTGACCACCTTCCCAAACGAGTTCATGTGCCCGTGCCAGAGCCCGCAGAGCTCCGCGCAGCGAACCTGGAAGGTGCCGGTCTTGGTGGCGTTGAGGAAGGCGACGTTGTCATTGCCCGGGACCGCGTCGGCCTTGACGCCGAGCTCGATCGCCCAGAAGCTGTGGATGACGTCGAGCGAGGTCACGTGAAACTCGATCCAGCGGTGGACGGGAACCACGAGCTGGGCCGTCTCCACGCCCCCGTAGCTCGGGTAGCGAAACGTCCACAGCCACTGCTGGCCGATCACCTGGATCTGCAGTGGATGAGTGCTGGCGGCGGGCCTGGAGAGCGGGCTCGGCCCCTGGCCGCCGCCCGCCCCCTTGGACTTGCCCAGCAGCCCGACCGTTCCGTAGGTCGCCAGGCCGAGGACCAGGACGGTGGTGACCGCCAACCATGTGATCTGAATCCGCGGCTCGCCGGCCAGTGGTGGGCCGTCGACGACCTCATCGCCGCGGTTGCGGAAGACCGCGATCGAGTAGCCGAAGAAGACCCAGATCATGCCCACGATCGGGACCGCGAGCGTCAACAGCACGACGTTGACGTTGTGCTGGTCGCTGCTCTGCACGCTGCGGTCAAACGGCGGAATGTGCGGACCGACGACCCAGATGATCAGTGGCACCACGATCACCGTGAAGACCGCCCAGAGACACAGGATCCGGACCCCGTGACGCGGCTCCCCGCTGCCGCCGCCCCCGCCTCCGGTCGCCGTTGAAGCGCTCACACGACCTCGATGTCGCCGCTCATCCAGCCCAGGGTCTGCATCGGGCCGCCGAAGCCGTAGTAGAACCCGGCGGCGCACGGCACGAAGCACTGCCAGTGATAGGTTCCCTTCCCCGGCGTCACGAACGAGAAGGTGATGGTCGTGTGGGCGTCGGAGGTCGGACACGGAGCGGCGCTGCACGGGTTCTTGGCGTTGGCATTGACGCCGGGCAGCGGCACGCTGATGCCGAGGTCGGGCACCGTGAACGTGTGCGAGGCGAGGTCGGGATCTAGCGTGCTGAACGGCTTGCCGTTGAGGATGGCCGTGCCGCCCTGAGTGCCGCGAACCTGAGCCAGGAACGGATTGCGCAGCCCCGTCGCGGTATCGAACTGGTACAGCGTGACCGTGACCAGCGTGTGCGCGGGAACCTGGTAGATCGTCGTGTGTTGCCAGTGGCCCTGCTGGTCCTCGGCCAGGTAGCTGACCCAATCGGGGTCTGGCGTATGGCCGTAGGTGGGAACCGTCTGCAGCGTCAGGTGCGCAGTCCCGTCACGCATCGTCGCTGAAAGCGCGGGCGGCGTGACGACCAGGAAATCGAAGATGTAGAGGGCAACCAGCGCCGACAGCAGCACCAGTACGCCCGCAACGCCAATCGCGCGACCTCTCATCTCGGGGCGGATAAATACACCTAAGAAGTCCATAAGACAAGCCCGCGGTGCTCGGGCGAGGCGCGGCGGCCAGAATTCCTACATCGGTCTTAGGGCGCGAGGCTTTGCTTATGGCATGCCCCTCGCTCCCCGAAGCGACTCACGCCGGAAACCAGACAATGGCCGCGTGGACCGAGATTCAGCCTGCGCGCGGCCTGATTTGTGGACGCACGTACAGACTTCTGTGAGGGTGCTCTCAGAGAGTGATATTGGGGCGAAGAACGGGGAATCCCAACTTCTACCGCTGCGTGTAATCACAACGGAAGGGCAACAATCATGGCCACGGCAATCCTGATCAACGCCGTATTGGCTGGGGCGATCCTGGCGATCGTCCTCAGTATCAAGGCATGGGCAATCCGAACCCAGCACCACGACGGCATCCACTTCGCCGGAAGCCAGCGTGAGCCCCGGACCCCGGCGCCAGGCGACGCCATCCGCGTTGCTGAGCCCAGGCACAGCGACGGTCGGACCCCAGCGCGTCACGCACGGCCGGTTTACGGTCAGCGCGGCATGTGGAGGCGCGCCGTGGGCGCCGAAGACTGACCGCCCGGAGAGGCCCCGCGCGTCATGCCGCGGACCGCGGATCGCGTGGCTATGGCCGGTCAGGATGACAGCCAGCACCAACACGGCTAGCACGGCGCATACGATGAGGACAGCGGTCATGTAATTCCTGCTGGACTAAGCTCATCCGAGTCTTCCCGCTCAGAGGGTTCCTGAACATCTCGATCGTCTGAGCTGTTCCCGAGCCCCCCGTCGGACCAAACCGGTGCGACTTCCGGCGTAGGCGCGCCTTGACACTTAGCGAGGCTAGGTATAGCATCGCTAGGCATGGAAGCCGAACAGCTCAAGGGACATCTTGACGGGCTCGTCCTCGCGGTCATCGCGGGCGAGCCCAAGCACGGCTATGCGGTGATCGAGGCGCTCAAGGTTCGCAGCCAGGGTCGGTTGGACCTGCCGGAGGGCACGGTCTATCCGGCGCTGCATCGACTCGAGCGCAACGGACTACTTGCAAGCGACTGGTCGGACACCGGCCGGCGGCGTCGCGTGTACCGGCTCACCACCAAGGGTGAGCGCGAGCTTGGCATCCGCCGGCGGCGGTGGCGCGAGTTCGCCTCGACGGTGGAGGCGGTGCTGGCATGACCGACACTGGGCAGTATCTGACCGACCTGCACGCCCAGTTGGCTCGCGCCGGTATCCGAGGCGCTCGTCGGGAACGGATCGTCACTGAGTTCGGCGACCACCTCGGTTGTGACCCGGACGCGGACCTGGGTGACCCGGCCGCGCTGGCCACCCAGTTCGCTGACGAGCTTGGCACGAGCTTCGCCCGGACAGCGGCGTTCCAGGCGTTCCTTGCGCTGTCGCTCGCCGGCATCCTCGTCGTCGTGCGCGCTGTCGCGTTGCTGCCGCTCAACGCCGGCGGCTTCGGCACCGCTGACACGGTGTCGCTCCTGATCTCGGCCCTGGCCGCCCAGGTGGCGTTCGTCGCCGGCGGGCTCGGGCTGCTCAGGGCACTTCGGCTGCGCGGGCGCGCCACGATCCCCCGGGAGGACGCGTCGGCGCTGATGCGGCGGGCAGGCATCGGGCTGGCCGCCGGCGTGCTGACGATTGTCGCCTTCCCCCTCAGCCAGGCCCACCGCGCCCACTCCGGCACGGTCGCGATCGGCAGCCACCCGACGAACCTGTGGTGGCCGCTCGCTTCGGCGGCGGGCGTGGTTATGCTCGTCGCGGCGGCCCCCGCCGTCGTGCGCGCGGCGCGCCTCCGCCCACACACAGCGGGCCCGGCGGGCGACCTGCTGGCTGACCTCGGCCCGCTGCAGCCGGTCGCCGCACGGATCGCCGGCGGTTCTTTGAACCGGCTCGCATTCGTCATCGCCGCCGGCATCGCGATCGTGATGGCGCTCGCCGGAGCCGCCGCCAACGACCCGTACGACGGCATCCTCCGCGGCCTGCTGGAAGGCGGCGTCTTCCTCGGCGGCTATGCAGTCCTCGGCCGCTATCTCGGAATCCGGCGTTGAGAGCCACACGATGTTTGTGACGGTCGCCCGAAGATACGGACGAGAGCCGTCTCCCGGACCGTTAGGCGCCCGGCCCATATCGCGCTGAGGACCATCGGCCGCGAGGGCTCGCAGTACTTGAGGCTACGGCTCGGCTTCGGGTTCCTGCCCCGGCCGCAAGACGGAGCCCAGCGCCTGGGCCGCTCCGTCGGCGGTCAGGCCGCGGTCGAGCATTGCCTTGACCGCGAGTGCCTCCTCGTGTGGGTTGAGCTGCTTGCGCGGTGTTCTCCACCGCGCGACGCCAAACCTCTTCGACCCACGGTCGGCGCTGGCGGGAGTGATCCAAGCGGAGAGGGGGGGATTCGAACCCCCGATGGACCGAAAAGCCCATACCGGTTTTCGAGACCGGCGCATTCAACCGCTCTGCCACCTCTCCGGTGGGGCGGCTCACAAGTTAGTCATGATGGCGGGGCTTCGCCACCCGCGGGGATGTGAAATCGGTATTGCGGTGCTCGACGGGCGCTGGTCGTGGGGGTGATGATCGTGGGCGCCGTGCGCTGACGCCGTCGTTTTCTTGGTGCTTGTGAGCCTGGAAGTTAGTCTGGCGTGGGGGCCTTGGCCGGAACCCCGGACTGTTGCCTTGAGCACGTGCTTCAGACTCGCT
>Ga0182024_10021150_pt1 | contig 11832 bp, 9 predicted proteins | sample P32metaG_FD_120480 | JGI IMG/M metagenome (GOLD analysis project Ga0182024, IMG submission 120480) | Permafrost microbial communities from Stordalen Mire, Sweden - P3-2 metaG (Illumina Assembly) | ecosystem: Environmental > Terrestrial > Soil > Wetlands > Permafrost | place: Sweden: Stordalen... | reverse complement strand
GTTCGCCGGCTCTTCCTGCACCCAGACCATCTCGCGCGCGTTCGGATGGCGGCCCATTTCCGCGCGCAGCTCGTTTTTCGGAAACGGATAGAGCTGGTCGAGAAACAGGATGGCCGTATTGGTGTCACCGCGCTGTTTGCGTTCCGCGCGCAATTCGTGGCCGATTTTTCCGCTGCAAATGAGGACTTGCTCGGCGGACGTGACTTCGCGGTCCGGCACCACCCATTCAAATCGCGGCCGCTCGAAATCCTCGATGGGCGAAGACGCGTCGGGATGCCGCAACATGCTCTTCGGCGTGAAGACGATCATCGGCTTGCGCCAGCGCCGCAGCGCCTGCCGCCGCAAGAGCTGAAAATATTGCGCCGCGTTCGACGGCTGGCACACTTGAATATTGTCCTCGGCCGCGAGCTGAAGATAGCGCTCGATCCGCGCGCTGGAATGTTCCGGTCCTTGCCCCTCATACCCGTGCGGCAGAAGCAGCCCCACGCCGGAAGGCAAATCCCACTTGTCCTCCGCCGCGCTGATGAACTGGTCGATTATGATTTGCGCGCCGTTTGCAAAGTCGCCGAATTGCGCTTCCCACAGCACAAGCGCTTCCGGATAATCGCGGCTGTAGCCGTATTCAAAACCCAGCACGCCGGCTTCGGAGAGTGTCGAATTATAAATTTCGCAGCGCGCCTGTCCGGGCGCCAGATGTTCGAGCGGCACGTACTGAGCCTCATTCGTCGTATCGACGAGGGCCGCGTGCCTCTGATTGAACGTCCCGCGCCGCGTGTCTTGTCCCGTGAACCGCACCGGAGTTCCGGCCAGCAACAGCGATCCGAATGCGAGCGCTTCCGCCATTCCGTAGTCCACGGGCCGCTTGCCGTGCCCCATTTCGGCGCGCTGCTCGAGCAGCTTCTTGACCTTCGGGTGGATTGCGAAGTCCGGAGGATAGCTGGTCAGTAAATCTGTAATCCTTCCGAGTTCCGCGGGTGCGACTCCCGTGTCCACCTCATACGCGCTGTCGTAGCGGCCCCGTTTGTACGGCGACCAGTACGCGGGTAGCCGGCGCAGCCGCGGCTTCTTCTGCATCTCGCTCGCGGCCTGGTGCGCGGTCTCGAGTTCGTTGCGCACGGCCGTGACCGTCGCCGACGGATCGACGCCAATCTCTTTCGCGTAAATCTGCCAGAGCTGCGCGTGGTCCTTGATTTTCGCGTACAGAAGCGGCTGCGTGATCGTCGGGTCATCCACTTCGCTGTGCCCGTGCCGCCGGTATCCGATCACGTCGATGACGACGTCGCTCCCAAACGCGGAACGATACTCGAGCGCGATTTGCCCCACGCGCACGACCGCGTCCGGGTCCTCTCCGTTCACGTGAAATATGGGCACGTCCTGCCGCTTGGCGAGTGAAGAGGCAAACCGCGAGGATTGAAATTCGCGCGGCTCGGTGGTGAATCCCAGCAAATTATTGACGATCACGTGAATCGTGCCGCCGACCGAATACGCCGCGACGTCGGAGAGGTTCAGCGTCTCCGCCCATACACCCTGTCCGGCAAAAGCCGCGTCGCCGTGCAGAACAATCGGAAGCACTTTTCTAAATCCAGCGGGAATGCCCGCGCGGGTCTGCTTGGCGCGCGCGCGGCCCACGACCACGGGATCGACCGCCTCAAGATGGCTGGGATTCGAAGCCAGGTGAACGCTGAGCCTGCGCCCTTCGCGCGTGCGGTATTCCCCGGTCGCGCCGACATGGTACTTGACGTCGCCACTGCCCAGAACGCTGCGCGGGTCCACGTCCTCGAAGCCCGCGAAAATATCCGCCGCGCGCTGTCCCGCGATGTGCGCCATCACATTCAGGCGCCCGCGATGGCTCATGCCGAGCACTACTTGCTCTGCGCCCGCTGCCGCAGCAGCCGAGAGCACCCGATCGAGCAAAGGTATTACCGCGGTCACGCCTTCCAGCGAAAATCTCTTGCTCCCGAGATAGCGCGCCTGAAGCACCTGCTCAAAAAGCTCGGCGCGGATGAGCCGTTCGAGGATGTAGCTGCGATCGGGCTGCGGCGCGTCGCACTCCATCCGCGCGGCGATCCACCGGCGGCGCTCCGCGTCATCAATGTGCACGAATTCCGCGCCAATCGTCCCGCAGTAGAACTTTCGCGCCGCGGCGGCCGCCTCGCCGGTCGCGACCAGTTCCGGATGAACGATGGGAGTCAGGAAGCCGAGCGGATCGAGATTCGCCGCGAGATATCCCCAGCGCCGGTAACCCTCAAATATTCGCTCGTCCTCGGCACTTTTCTGCATGATCGCTTCCGGCATTTTCGTGGCTTCCTCTGGCGTCCAACCACACTGATTCCAACGAGTCATTCTATCAAACGCCCGGCCTCAGAAGCGTCCGGGAGACATTTTGGATCGGGACTCGCGTGGAAAAGATTCAAACAGGTTGCTGTCGCACTTCAGAGGATACACAATCGTGAAACGAGACCATCATGCTTTGCATCGTACCGGCTATCTCCGAGGGGGCCATCGCCCAGGCGCGGAATCTGTTGCGTGAATACGCCGCGATTCCGGGAGTCGCGCCGTGCGTGGAAAATTTTGAAAAAGAGGTAGTCGCGCTCCCTGGCGCCTACGCCCCTCCCGACGGGAGACTCATGCTGGCAATCCGGGAAAGCGCAGGAAGCGAGGAGGAGGCCATCGGTTGCGCTGCGCTACGCAGATTTGAAGCAGACGCCTGCGAATTGAAGCGCCTCTACGTGCGCCCCGCGGTTCGCGGCGAGGGCGCCGGGAGGCAGTTGGTTAAAACATTGATTGCGGAGGCGCGATCGATTGGCTACCGGAGGATGCTCCTCGACACGCTTCCTTCCATGCGAGAAGCGCACAAACTCTACCGGACGCTCGGATTTCGCGAAATCCCCTCGTATCGGAAGGACGCAGTCCCTGAGTCGCTTTTCTTCGAGCTTTCGCTGCACTGACCATTCAAGTGGAACAGGCTTCAGCCTGTGTGGTTTGGTGCTCGCCACGACGAACCTCACAGGCTGAAGCCTGTTCCACGTAACCCACCTCAGAAGTGAAGCGAGGGCGCCGCCCTTATCCGGCGTGGATCTGCTGCATTTTCCCTGCTAGGTCGAAATCATTTTTCGTGAGCCCGCCGGCGCTGTGCGTGCACAAATCCACCGTGACTTTGTTCCAGGAGTTGGACCAGTCCGGGTGATGGTCCATCTTTTCGGCGGCGAGCGCCACCCGCGTCATGAATCCGAATGCCGCCGAGAAATCCTTGAACTCGAACACGCGGTGCAGGTTTCCGTTCACGACTCTCCAGCCGGTGAGTTTCCCTAATTCCGCTGAAATTTCCTTCTCTGAGAGCTTTGTCGCTGCCATGAATCCCTCCCCAAAATGCGCTGCGCTAAGCCGTCCCGTCCCGATGCCCGTTTAATTATCCGCCCCCCGCGCACGCCGGGCAAGCGACCCCAAGTAGCACAGGCACTCTGCCTGTGCGGGTTTATAAGCCGCAAGTGCGTGCAACCCAGCCAAGCGACGAGATCGAAACCCGCACAGGCAGAGTGCCTGTGTTACTTGGGCATCGCCCGCGGTACGAAAACGAATCTCCCGGTCCAGTCAGGCCACTGGCCGAAAATCATGCCAGGCACCGCGGTAATCCGATCGATCGAGAATTTGCAGATGTGTAAAACCGAGTCGAGGGTATACTTTGCCGATTCCTGAGTTGGCGGGAGCCCATGGCGATTCTCCCAGGCACACATCTTGGATCGTACGAAGTGGTCGCGCAAATTGGCGCGGGCGGAATGGGAGAAGTGTATCGCGCGCATGACACCAAGCTTGCGCGCGATGTGGCCATCAAAGTCCTTCCCGCCAATTTTGTGAATGACCCGGAGCGCCTGTCCCGCTTCCAGCGCGAAGCACGGATGCTGGCAGCGCTGAACCACCCGAATATCGCCACGATCTTCGGCCTGGAGCAGTCTGGTGGCGCGACTTGCCTCGTAATGGAACTCGTCCCCGGCGAGACGCTGGCCGAGCGAGTGAAGGCCGGCCCGCTGCCGATCGAGGAAACTCTGAAGATCGCTGTACAAATTGCTGAAGCGCTCGAAGCCGCGCACGAGAAACAGATTATTCACCGCGACCTGAAACCGGCGAATGTGAAGGTGACTCCGGAAGGCAAAGTGAAGGTCCTGGATTTCGGTTTGGCGAAGGCGTTCGAGGGTGACGCGGCGGATCAAGACATGAGCAATTCGCCGACGCTGAGCCGAGCGGCGACCATGCAGGGCGTCATTCTCGGCACTGCCGCGTACATGAGCCCCGAGCAAGCCAAGGGCAAGGCTGTCACCAAGGCCACCGACATCTGGGCATTCGGCTGCGTGCTATACGAACTGCTTTCCGGGCACAAGGCGTTCGAGGGCGAGGACACCACGGAAATTCTCGCCGCTGTGGTGAGGGCAGAGCCGGACTGGACTCGCCTGCCGGAAAACACTCCACAAAGCATCCGCTTGCTGCTGCGGCGTTGCATGAAGAAAGACCGGCGCCAGCGCTTCCAAGACGCCACCGATGTGCGAATCGAGATCGAGGATACTTTATCCGGCGCTTCTGCTCTGGCTTCCGCGCCCGCCGCCCCTGCCCCACAGAGCCGCCAGCTTCCTCTCGTTTGGATTGCGTTTTCCGGCGCGCTTCTCCTTGCACTGGCCGCGGTCTCTTTCACCCATTTCCGCGAAACGCCGCCGCAGCCGCGCATCGCCCGATTTCAAATAGCGCTGCCCGAAAAGACCATCGGACCCATCTTTGAGCTTTCGCCGGACGGGAGGTATCTTGCCTTCACCGCGTCCGAAGCTGGACGCAGGCATCTATGGATTAGGCCAATCGATTCGTTGACAGCCCAGATCGTGCCGGAAACCGAAGACGCCACCTATTCATTTTGGTCGCCCGATAGCGCCAATATTGCATTTTTCGTCCCGGGAAAATTGAAAAGAGTCGCGCTTGCGGGCGGCCCGTCGCAAACCATTTGCGATGCTGCCGACGGACGCGGTGGAACGTGGAACAGCGATGGCGTGATCGTCTATTCACCTGGTCCTGGAAGCGCCATTGCGCGGGTGTCGGCTGCTGGGGGTGTCCCCGCCACGTTGACGAAGCTTGTAAGCCATGACGAACTCCATCGTTACCCTAAATTTCTACCCGACAACAAACATTTTCTTTATTTGGTGAACGAGGGCAAACCCGAAACCAATGGCGTCAACATTGGCTCTCTGGACGGAGGGGCGCCCGTGCGCATACTTTCCGACAACTCCAGCGCCGCCTACGTGTCTCCGGAATCGCCCGGCGGCAACGGGCTTTTATTGTTCCGGCGGGAAGGCACGTTAATGGGCGTGTCATTCGATCTCCGGCGGCTCCAGATCACGGGCGAAGTTTTTCCCATCGTGGAGGGAGTAGGGACCACCGGAAACACACAGAATGCGGCGTTTTCCGTTTCTGACAATGGAATGCTCGCTTACGGCAGCGGCGTGATCAATCAGAGCGGCGACGAGATGGTATGGATGGACCGGACAGGGAAGCATCTCGGCAACGCCGGTCAGGCGGGTCGAATTTCTGGCATGGCACTGTCGCCAGATGAGAAAGCAATCCTGTTCAGCCTCTTTAATACGGCGGGAGACGCCTCGGATCTCTGGCTCCTGGACGTGGCGCGAGGCGTGCCGTCCCGAAGCACATTTCGCCCGGGAATATCGGCCGATGGAATCTGGTCTCCGGACGGAAAAACGATTGTGTTTCAATCCAACAACCTTTCGATCTATCGGAAGCCAGCAAACGGAACTGGAAAGGAAGAACTCTTGCTCACGGGCGGCATCAACAATCGGCCAATGGACTGGTCACGGGATGGGAAATTCGTCGTTTACATGAGCACTACCGCTGGCGCGAGCGGCTTCGGTTTGTGGCTTCTGCCCATGGAAGGCGACCACAAACCAGTGCCCTACCTGCAAACATCCTTCAACGAAGGCGATGCTCAGTTCTCGCCCGATGGGCGGTGGATGGCGTATACCTCGAATGAATCCGGCCAGCCGCAGGTCTACGTGCAGGCGGTTCCAGCCAGTGGAGCCAAATGGCAAATCTCACCCGCAGGCGGCGGCCAGCCCAGATGGCGGCGCGATGGGAAGGAGCTATTTTTTATTTCCGCCGACCAGAAGCTGATGGCCGTGGCCGTAAATAATGGGACGGCCTTTGAAGCTGGTGCCCCGCAGTTCTTGTTTGGCCTCGATCCCGTGTTCCCTTCATCAGGGGGCCGTTTTGCGTACCAGCCAACGGCCGACGGTAAGCGGTTTCTAGTGCTGCAGGTTGCGGGCGGCGCGGCGGCACCGCCCATCAACGTGGTGTTCAACTGGCAGGCAGGGCTGAAGAAATAGCATCGTGGAACAGGCTTCAGCCTGTGAGGTTTTGATCCTTGATGGCACAACCCGCACAGGCTGAAGCCTGTTCCACTTTTTCATCGCTCCGAATATCGCGCACAAATCCCGTTGAACGTGCCTTGCGTTTGCTTTATCGTGTTCGCTCCTAATTTGGAGTGGAGCGACCTTTGAAGAAAAAAATTCGAGCGGTGCAATACGGTGTTGGTCCCATCGGCGCAGCCATCGTGCGGCTGATGCGGGAAAAAAGTTCGATCGAGATTATCGGGGCGATCGATTCCGATCCGGCCAAGGCGGGGCGCGACCTGGGCGAAATCGTGGACGGAGCCGATGCGCCCTGGGGCGTGCCGATTACCGCCGATGCCGAGGCCATGCTTGGCGAATCGCCGGACGTGGTGATCCATTCGACTTCTTCCTACCTGCCGAGCGTGATGGAACAATTGCTGGCGTGCCTGGCCGCGGAAGCTTGCGTGGTCTCGACATGCGAGGAGCTGGCGTACCCGTTCCGCAAATATCCGGAGCTGGCGGCGAAACTCGATGCCGAGGCCAAGACGTGGGGCGTCGCGCTGATCGGTACGGGCATTAATCCCGGGTATGTGATGGACAAACTGCTGATTACGCTCAGCGCCGCTTCGCAGACGATTGAATCCGCGCGCGCGGTCCGCATCGTGGACGCATCCAAGCGCCGCCTGCCGCTGCAGAAAAAAGTGGGCGCGGGAATGAGCGTCGAGGAATTTCGCGCCCAGGTCGCGGCCGGCGCGATCAAGCATCACGGCCTGCCGGAATCGGTGGCGATGGTTTCGGACGCCCTGGGCCTCGGCGTGGATGACATTTCGGAAACGATCGAGCCCGTCGTCGCGCGCGAACGCGTGAAAACTCAATTCCTCGAAGTCGCGGCAGGCCAGGTCGCGGGCGTGCACCAGATCGCGCGCGGTTATTCGGGCAGAGCGGAAAAAATCTACATGGAGTTGCAAATGTTCGTCGGCGCAACCGACCCCGGCGACACCGTCGAAATCGCCGGCAATCCCAACCTCACGCTTACCATCCCCGGCGGCACGCACGGTGACATCGCCACCGCGTCGGTCGTCGTGAATTGCATCCCCCAAATCCTGGATGCATCCGCGGGCCTGCGCACCTCGCGCGATCTCCCAATGTGCTTCCTTCCGCCCGGCGCGAAGCCGTAGGCATTCGTTAGCCGGAATTTCTCACGAGCATATTTTTCCAAACCGGTTCACTCGCTGAACTCGAAACTGATTCTTCTGGGCATGACAAGTGGCGCAGGCTTCAGCCTGTGGGGTTTAGCGCCTTCTAGGCCAAACCTCACAGGCTGAAGCCTGCGCCACTAAGCCCTCGAATTCACTGCGATTGGGGAGTTATGAGTGTGAAACGCAACTCACCGCCGGTAAGTACGGCCGTAGAAATCAGTCAATTTTTCTTCCAGAAAGTAGCGAGCGCCGAGAAATCTACGTCTTCCGTCATGGCACCCTTTACCGCGTTCAACACTTCGCGCGAAGCCGCGGCGGCTGGCAGCGGCACGCCCAGCTGGTTGGCGAGGTCGAGCGCCAGGCCCAGGTCCTTATGCATCAGGCGCAAAGGAAAGCTGGGCTTGTATTCGCCCTTCAGCATGTTTCCGCCTTTCAATTCGACGACGCCCGAGCGGCCCATGCTGGATTGCATCACATCGAAAAGGCTCTGTCCCGGCACGCCCGCGCGCGTCACCAGCGCCAGCGCCTCGGCGAACGCCTCGACTTCCAACTCCAGCAGCAAATTCATCGCCAGCTTCACCGTTTGTCCCGCGCCGACGGGGCCGAGGTGAAACCACTTCTTGCCCATCGTGCCCAGCACCGCTTCGGCGCGCTTCAGCGTGCTCGCTTCGCCGCCCACCATGAAAACCAGCTCGCCCTTCTCGGCGCCCCAGGTTCCGCCGGTCACCGGCGCTTCCAGAAAATCCGAGCCCTGCGCCGCGGCAGCCGCCGCCGCGCGCTTTTCAAGACCGGGACTGACGGTGCTCGATTCGATCAGCAAGCTGCCCGGGCGCAGTCCGGCAAACACGCCGCTCTCTCCCCACAGCACGGACTCAACCGCGGGAGGGTCGCTGACAATCGTGAGGACCACTTCGGAGGCCGCTGCGACTTCGCGTGGCGTCGCGGCACGCTTCGCTCCTTGCGCCACCAGATCATCGCCGCGTGAAGCCGTGCGATTCCAAACCGTGAGCGGATGGCCAGCCTTCAAGACATTGGCGGCCATTGGGTGGCCCATCAATCCCAATCCAATCAATCCAACCGGCGGCTTCATGGCGAAACTCCTCCTCGGAGAATAATTTCTCTGAGCACGATAAGAGAGAGAAAAGTCTACAGGAGTTCGTTCGAAAACCGGATGAAAATCGGCAGGGAGTGGAAAGGCTAAGCGGGGCGGTTCTTGAGTTCGAGCGTGCCGGGTTGCCGCGCGGACTCGGCGGAAGCTTCCCGGGGCTCTTGCACGGACGCGGAGGGCCTGGGAATTTCGGGGCACTCGTTCAGCTCAACAATGCAGGGGTAGGGAATCTCCCAGCGGAAGGTCTTCACGTTGCCCTGTTGCTGGTAGCTCTCTTCGAGGAAGATGGACTTCCCGGAATCAGCGGCCAGATTGCCAGTGGCGGGCAGGACAATGTCTCCGGCGCGGTAAGTTACCACGATGCGGCGGCCTAAGATCGCTGAATACCGAGCCATGATAGGCAGTATGGCGACGGAGTCCCGGGCGGGCAATAGTACGATGGTGTCAACCGAGTTAGTACTAATGGTTCGTATCTGCTGCAAACACTAGAGATAGCTGTCCTCTTGGACTGGGCTGGGACCTGCCCTTGTCCAGGCGCAGGTGGAAACCCTGGAACGCCAATCTCCCGATTGGCGATGTCAAAATCGCCCATCGGGAGATTGGCGTTTCCGACCGGCCCTGCGGTGACGGAGACTCAAATTGTTTCGTGCCTATGTTCGAATCCCGCGAGAAATGTGGGCTAGTGATGCCCACCGCCATGTACCCCCGCGTCATGCCCCGCCGAAGCAGGAGCATGGGCAGGCTCGGGGATAGGGACCGCTGGGGCGTTGCGCAGATTTGCGGTGAACATCAGCACCAGAGGCGAAACGATGCCGAATGCGAGGAATGCGTACAGGGTTGGCAGGACGCCGCCCAGGTCGGTCGTCGAATCGGCGGAAAGCCGCCATGCAATCGCGCCGGCGACGAGACCAGCGAGGGTGGAAATCGTGCGTGAGCCGGGCGCGACTTCGAGCCGCGTGCCGCACTTCGGACACTCGATATCGTTTGAGCGCGCCGCCGCTTCCGGCGCGGGAATTTCCGTCTTGCAATGCGGACAAATGCGAACTGCCAAGGCTCACCTCCGGATGAGAACGCCTTACAATAATCGAAGTACCGCCTCGATGAAAAGAAGATAAGAGTCGAAAACTCATTGGCGGCGTTCGCGTCGCAATGCGGCGCGTCGAATGCGGCGGCACAAAATGGCGGGCTCGCGGCGCGGTTGAGGCATTATTTACGCTTGAGAAATAGTCTCTCTTCCACGCTTTCCAAAAGTCCGATCGGGGATACAATGTGGCCGTCTCCGGCTATTTCGGGAGCTCGTGAGAAAATCTCAATCGTCATGGAGCGAAAAAATGAAACTGAAAATTCTGAGCGTTTCCGCCCTGGTGATTTTTGCTCTGGCTTTGTGCCTGTCTGTGACAACCACTCCAGCATCGCCCAAGTCGCCTGCTGGCGCCGCGGTCCCTGCAGCAACTCCTCAACCGGCCGCAGCGCCCGCAGCTCTGCCGGAACCCCACCCTGAAATCCGGGAAGCAATCGGATCGCTGCGAAGGGCCAAGGACCACCTGGAACATGCCGCTCACGATTTTGGCGGGCACCGCGTGGAAGCCATCAAGGCAATCGATGAATCGCTCCGTCAGCTCAATGAATGTTTGAAATACGATAAGTAAATTGTAAGAACGGCGGCCGCACCAAACGCTTGGGGATCATCGTTCTCAAGATGTCGCGAACGTTCGCCCGTCCACCTCGAAATTGGGCTCCGAATTGGGGTGGACGGGCTGTTTTACACGCCCTCCGAAAATCAATCCTTTTCCACTTCGCTGTTGCGCAAGGCCGCCAGCTTTCTCAGTAAAAAGCGCTGCTGGGGTTCCGTGCGCGCAAAATCCAACGCCCGGTGGAAGGAAATCTCCGCTTCGCTCGAATGCCCGAGCCGGCGATGAAATTCGCCTTCCGCGGCGTGCAGGAACGGATATCGTTCGAGCTGGCTATCCACGGGGATCGCTTTCAGCGCGCTCAAGCCTGCAGCAGGACCTCTGACCTGCGCCACTGCCACGGCCCGGTTGATCAGAACCACGGGCGTCGGCTGCTTTTCCCGCAGCAAATCATACAACGCCAAAATGTTTTCCCAGTTGGTGAGCGTGAAATGCTCCGTGGTTGAATGCATCGCGGCAATTTCCGCCTGCAGGTGATACGCGGAGAGCTTGTCGCCCCGCGCCGCCTGTTCGAGGTGAAGCAGGCCGAGATGAATCATGGAGCGATCCCACAAGCTGCGGTCCTGCTCCTCGAGAAGAATCAAATCTCCAAGCGCATCCGTCCTCGCGGGGAGGCGCGCCGCCTGGAAGAGCATCAGCGCGAGCAGCGCGTGGCACTCCGGCTGAGCGGTGGTGGAATTTTCCGCCAGCGACTCGCCGAGACGGATCGCTTCGGCGCACAGGTCATTCTTGATCAGGCGATCTCCCGCCGTTGCCGCATACCCTTCGGTGAAAAGCAGGTAGAGAACTTCGAGCACCGCGCCCAGGCGTTCATCGAGCTGCCCGGGATCCGGGACTTCAAAGCGAACCGCCTCGTCGCGAATCATCCGCTTGGCGCGCACCAGCCGCTGCTCGATGGCGGTTTCGGTGGAAAGAAACGCGCGGGCAATTTCTGCGACTCCAAAACCGCAGACCACTTTGAGCGTGAGCGCGACGCTCGCGGGCCGCGGCAGCGCGGGATGGCAGCACACGAAGATCAGCGCGAGCCGTTCGTCGCCCACCTCCTGTGAAAATCGGAGAGGCTCCGCGGTCGCGGTAGCATGTAAATCCTCGATTTGATTTCTCAGCTCGAATTCTTTCTCGTCGTCGTAGAAGCGCAGTTTTCTTTCGCCCTTCAAGACGTCCAGAGCTCGGTGGTAGGCAACTTTCGCGAGCCACGCCTGCGGATATTCAGGCGCACCTTGATACGGCCAGAGTTGCAGCGCCTGGAGCATCGCGTATTGCACTGCGTCTTCCGCCATGGCCAGGCGCGGAGCACCCAAAATGCGCGCCAGCCGCGAAACCATCCGGCCAAACTCCTGGCGAAACAAATGGTCCACCAGTTGATCCACGATTTCGGAACGCTGCCCCACGGGTTCTCCAAGTAGCGCAGGCTTCAGCCTGTGGGGTTTGGTCCTTGCAAGGACGGACCACCG
>Ga0182024_10021149_pt1 | contig 11833 bp, 11 predicted proteins | sample P32metaG_FD_120480 | JGI IMG/M metagenome (GOLD analysis project Ga0182024, IMG submission 120480) | Permafrost microbial communities from Stordalen Mire, Sweden - P3-2 metaG (Illumina Assembly) | ecosystem: Environmental > Terrestrial > Soil > Wetlands > Permafrost | place: Sweden: Stordalen... | reverse complement strand
TACCGCGGCGCCTCCGACGAGACGCTGCGCGAGCTCGCCGGGCTGCAGTGCCTCAACAGCGTGGCCGACGTGGTCTCCCGCTCGCGCTCGGCGGCCCGCGCCGGCAGGCCGATCACGCTGGTCTAACGCGAACCGAAAACCTGTGGAGAGCCTCATGATACGTGGCCGGCACGTCGACTGTTCGACCTTGTAGGGCGCCCTCGCCGGCGAAAACGACGCGATTGCGGGCTCTAGGACGAGCGGAAAGGCATTGGAATGAACTCTGATACGTCCGGACATCCCAGCGACGGTCTGGCGCACGTCAGGCTACCGACGGCGTAGTGAAACCACGCGATTGAGGGTTAGGTCGTCATCCGCGCTCGCGCGCCAGCGCGCTAAATAGAGGAATACTGCGCCGCGATCGGATCTTAACGGCTGTCGCCTGCCGCGCATCGGTGTCGTAGAGCTAAGGCGTGCGCTCCGGTCCGGAAAACCGTGAGTCGAAGAAGCCGGCGAGCGACTTTGCAAAGACTTCTGCGCTACGACAATCCCACCGATCCTCGTCGTACAAGCTCGCCATCGACGTGCGATCCGGGTGCGCGTCCTCGGACGCGCGGATCCATCGCGTCGAGCCTTCCTCCGTGATCGTCGCGGTACGTCCTCCGTACCGCAGGACGACCCTGCGGCGACCCTGACTCGCCGCAGCGACCTCGGGTAATCGCATGCGCAGCGCACGCACCAGCGCTCGCGTCCACTCCGCAAAATCGAGCCTGCGTCCCAGCGGCGGGATCTCCGGGCGGTCTGCCATTCGCGCCGCGTTCGGCGTCCTCATGACGCCGATCATGCTTGAGGCGGGCGAGCCTAGGCGGTCGATCCCGCTCCCGATGGTGCCGATTTCCGCCTCCCCGACCGGCGCGAGACGAGTCCAAGCCGCCCAAGAAGAAATGCCGCCGTGTCCCCCATGTTGCTCGCCCGCGCCACGGCGATCCCGAAGCTCCCAGACTTCGCCGAACGGAAGCTGGCCGGGTTCCGAGCCGTCGTGACCGTCGAGAACCGCGGCACGCGGTCCCTGCGAGACGCGGCGGCGGGAAGCTGGCGGCGCGGTTCCCGGTGCTGGCGGCGACCCTTGGCGACGCCGTCGACCGTCGTATCCGACCAGCGCCTCGGTCTTGCGGTCCTCAGGCGCCGAGGCAATCCAATCGAACTCTCGAACTTGCCGCGCGTGCGGATTGTGGTCGCGTTCCTCGTCGCCGCAGTGCTGGCCGGCCCGGTCACAAAAACGCCCGTCGGGGCCGCGCCGGCATGCTCACCGACCATCGCCCAGGCGATGGACCTCGTCCGAACGTTCAAGCGCGAGCATGACGCCTACGTCGAACAGCGCGAAAGCACGCTGGCGCGGGCCGCATGGTCGAACCTCGTCCATCAAGTCATCCTGGCCCGTCAGGAAGGTGGCAACGACATTTACGACTGCCATGATGGCCTCGCCGTCGCCACGTTCAACCTCGCAAATTTGTGGATACTGCGCGGGGACGCGCCGGAGCTGACCCATCAGCAGGCTCTAGCGGCGTCAGCACGCGCGGAAGCAGAGTTCAAACCAAAGATCACGGCCATGATAGACGACATGTTGGCCAAACTGGACAACAAGCGAAAACCGACGAAGCCCACTCCCAGGCCGACGGCGTTCCCGACGCTAACGCCGCTCGAGCCGACACCGAGCCCAGACCCTGAAGAGGTCGCACAGCAACCGAAAGTCGCGGCATTCTTGCGTGATGAGCGACGCTGGCTGGTCCAGGCATTCCAGCGGGGAGCCGACCGGTACTGGCGTGCCGAGTATATCAAGGCGAAAGCGGACGTCATTGACGACTACGCAGACCGAGGCGTCGTCTTCGTTCCATACGAAAAGACGACACCTCAATTCGGACCCTGATTCACGCGCGCCACGCCTCCCGTACGACTTACGAGGCGCTGGAGACACTCCCGACCCTCCTGGCCGATAGTGAGAGTAAGGCGGCTCCGACGTCCCGTCGGTCATCCTCCGACTCCAAGAGGCCACGAGGACCCCAATGATGCGTTACGACGCCCGAACTCGCGCGCCCGCCGAGTCGCACGTAGCGACCGGAACAAATCACAGCGAGCCCGAAGTCATGACGTACGCTTGTGACGGCGCGTCGATCGCGTTCGAAGCGCAGCGTCCGAACCGCTCCGAAGGGCTCGACATTTAGCGCAAATGTGGAAGGATCTCGAAACCAAGACAGACCTGGTGAACCACCGCGGTATTGCCGCGGCGATTGTCGGCCTCATTCGGGAGCAGAACCTTTCCCCGATGACTATTGGCGTCCACGGCGACTGGGGATCGGGGAAATCGACTGTATTGGAAATGGTGCGTGCGGAGCTCGACGCCGAGCCGAAGATCGCCGTGCTTTCATTCAACGGTTGGCTCTTTCAGGGCTTCGAAGACGCGAAGATCGCGCTAATGGAAGCGATCATTGGCGAGCTGGAGAGGGATCAGCGCTGGACCGAGAAGATCAAAAGTGGCGCCGTAAAACTCCTAAAGCGCGTGAACTGGCTCAAGGCGGCGCGCAAAGTAGCATCGGCGGCATTGGCAATTCCAACCGCGGGCACGAGCCTGTTTATCGATGGAGCACTGGAGACGGCCCGCGGTATTATTTCGAACTCATCCGACGATGACGCGTGGCTCAGGGACGCAGAGGAACGCGATGTCACTCGACAGATTCATGACTTTCGGGAGGAATTCCGCCAGCTGCTCGTCGACGCCGAGATCCAGCAATTAGTAGTAGTCGTCGACGACCTGGACCGTTGCCTGCCGTCCGTCGCGATTGAGACGCTCGAAGCGTTGCGCTTGTTCCTATTTGTTGAGGGGACAGTCTTCATCATCGCGGCAGACGAGGCCTTAATCGAGTATGCCGTTCGCCAGCATTTCCCCGGGCTTCCATACTCCGAAGGGCCGGCCGCCTTTACTCGCAACTATCTGGAAAAGCTCATCCAGGTTCCATTCCGACTGCCTCCGATGAGCGCTGATGAAGCGCATGCGTACGTCGCCTTATTGTTCGTTGAAGCCGCGATGCGTGGAAGTAGTGGCGAATTTGAAGCGATGCTCACGAAGCTCGTCGCGTCTCGTGGTGACGCATGGAGTCCCGTTCGTGTCGATGTCGCGCTGATAGAGAAGAACCTATCAAACGGCGTCAAGCTCGACGATAGTGTTCGAGCGCATCTTCTTATCGCTGACCGTGTCGCGAGGCCCCTGGCAACGGGATCAAAAGGTAACCCGCGGCAGATTAAGCGCTTCCTTAACACCTTGATGCTGCGCATGCGACTTGCAGATGCCTACGGCATGTCGACGTCGGTTAACGAAGGCGTCTTAGCTAAATTAATGCTGCTTGAGCGCTTCAACCCCGCCCTCTATCGCGCGCTCGTAGACGCCGCGAGAACACGTCCGACCGGCAAAGTACCAGATATAGACCGAGTCGCTAGCGAAGAGGATGCAAAGAAAACGCGCGCCTTGCCCGAGGCCCTAGCAAAAAGTACGGCATTCTATGAATGGGCGCATCTCGAGCCGAGTCTTGCCGACGTGGACCTGCGACCGTACCTATTCATTTCGCGAGAATATTCACCGGGTTACGTCGGTGAATCTGCGTATCCTGACTTGCCCGGCGCACTGGTCAGCCGGTTTCTTAATGCAACGCAATTCGATGAAAGTACTCTCCAGCGCGAACTCGCATCGCTTAGTGGCGAACGTGCCGAACGTCTTCTAGACATCGGCCTGACGGAATTGCGCGGAAAATCCCAGCTAAAAGATCTAGATGGAGGACCGCTCCGCGGCCTTGGGGCGCTGGTTCGCGCGCATCAGCATCTTCAGGCGGGCTATGTCGATGCGATTGACGCTTTCCCCGCGGAGAGCATCGGTGCGTTCATGCCGCTTTATATGCGCGGAGCGCTTACGGACAGCAGTGCGCTCGCGAAGTTTTCGCAGACGGAGGCCCGTTGGACGGCTGAAGGGGACAAGCTCCTTAAGGAGGCGGTCGTAGTCGCGCGCCGCGCGCCGCGGCGATAAGTGGGAACCTCCGCCGGCGCTAATCCTGTAACGGGGAATCATCCCCTAATCCCGGCATGGATACCAGACGAGCAGCCGGCTACGGACCAGAGTGGTGACGTTCCGGCAGACGGAGCCGCCAATCCCTCGCAGCCTACCGGTCCCAATAACGTCGCCAGCGCGCCACAGCAGTTTTCGGACCCGCGTAGTACCATGACATCGGCTGTCCGGCTGTCATCTACCGGGTCGCTGCGGGGCGGGGGCGGTGGCGGCGCCGGGCTAGGCAGGTCCGGTACGCGTGCCACGCCAGCTGGCCGGGTTCGAAAAGCTATTTCGCAATATGTGGGGGCGCGCGGCGGTCCAGCTGGCGTCGCACAGCGCCTCGGACTCGCCTCAGACATTGGCGCGCGGCTTTTCGAGGCCCTTGATCGCATTGCGCGCGACGGTTTCGATGCGGCGTTGGCCGCTCTGGGTTTGCGGCTTGACGAGCGGTCCGCAGGAGCCGTTGCCGACGCGTTGATGACTTTGGTGTGTGCGGAAGCCGCGGGCGCGATAGAAGGCGTGTTAGATGAGAATATGGCGCGTTGCGCGTGCGATGAGACGTTTATTTCACTTTATGAGCAAGGTATCAGTCTAACGTCCTTGACGCCGGAGGATGTTCCGGCGGTTATTCAATCCTTCGCGATCAACGCAGCCAGCCTACTCATCACTCGCGACATTGCTACGATGGTTGTTGATTCTCCTCGCACCGAGGAAGAATCGCGCACATTGCAGATGACACTGAAATCAGTGATCGAGTCGTCAATGCGCCTAGAATTGCCAGCCGCGAGTGGCCGTACGATTCGCCAGGTCAGAGACGCGATCGGACGCTCATACCGCGATGCGTTCCAGATCCTCCAGGCGGCGCGTTGAAATGACCTTCGGCATCGTAACCGTCATTGGTGAAGACGTTGCAGACATCACGCTGACCGTCGACTACCAAAGCGTTCTTCGCATCGGGATAACTTCGAATGCTGACATCTCGCTACGTGGACTAGCCGAAGACCTTGAGAAGGCCGGAATAGCTCCCTCCCGCGTTGCTCGGGACCTCCTTGTTTTGGCAACGACCGTCTTCGCGGCCGACACGCGTATTCAGCGTGAAAACGGTGACGACGGATGGACTCGCCAGATCTCACTGTCGGTTCCCGTAAGTGACCCACCTCGCTGGAACGTGGCGAAGGCCGCTCTCGAGCGGACATTGCGCTTCTTAACCGGAGATATCTGGGAGCTCAATTTCCGCAGTTCTATATCGGAGATCAGCTTCCGAACGAATCGAGACGAGACCAAAACACCCGGGGGAGCAACAGTCTCGCTGTTCTCCGGCGGCCTAGATAGCTTCATTGGTGCCCTCGATCTCGTCAAGACGGGCGCTCCGTTGGTTCTAGTTGGGCACTACTCGGACGGTTCAACTAGCAAGCCGCAAGATGCCGCGTTTGCGCACGTCGACAGCATAAAACGAGCGGCGCAGCACGTGTCACTACTACGTGCATGGATTGTGGCGCCGTCCGACGTGTTCGGCAAGGGGGACGATGAGCGACAGCGATCGCGTTCTTTCTTGTTCTTGGCTATCGGTTTGCTCGTGGTGGAGGCCATAGGATCTCAAGAGCTGATCGTTCCAGAGAATGGATTGATTTCGCTGAACGTACCATTGACGGATCTCCGAATCGGGTCTTACAGCACGCGAACGACGCACCCGCACTACATGTCCTTGGTTCAAGCTGGCTTGGACCAGCTGGGTATAGCTGTCCGGCTACGGAATCCGTATCAGTTCAAGACCAAGGGTGAGATGTTATTGGAATGCGCGGCTCCAGAGGGTTTGTTAGAGGCCGCTGCCAGAACAATGAGTTGCGCCCATCCCACAGCGAGCCGCTGGCTGTACAAAGGTGCTCCGCCGCTTCAGCACTGCGGTCGGTGCACAGCTTGCCTCATACGACGCGCAGCGTTCCTTCGTGGTTTCGGCAATGATGTGACGCCTTATACGGAGCTCGACTTGCACGCTGCCCCGTTGCGCAGCACCACTGCTCGCGGCAGGGATGTCCGTGCGGTGCGCCTTGCTGCGCGCCGGGTGGTGGACAACCCGGGCATCGCAGAGCTCCTAGTTCTAAAACCGGGTCCGCTGCCGGGGCACTATGCCGAATACGCGGAGCTTTACGTTCGTGGCATGAGCGAACTCTGGGCCCTTGTGGAGCGTATCGAAACGCGGGGAGCGTATTGACACTCTTAGATGCGCACTGCCACCTCGACCTCTACCCCTCATACGAGGATATTGTCGCAGAATGCATCGCTAATCAGGTACGCGTGTTAGCGGTCACGACGACGCCTCGTGCATTTGAGGGGAATCTTAGCCGAACGAACAACGCACCGATGATTGATGTTGCGCTCGGCATCCATCCTCAAGTTGTGGGGACCCCTCATGCCGACATGTCGTTGTTTCGACGGCTATTGCCGGCGTCGCGTTTCGTCGGTGAAGTCGGCCTCGACGCTAGCCCCGCTTACTATCGTACATTTGCAGACCAACAGGAAGTGTTTTCCGAAGTGATAAGACTGTGCGCTGCCGTCGGCGGAAGACCAATGAGCGTCCACAGCGTGCGCTCTACGAAACAAGTTTTGGCGCTGATAGCTCGGCACGATCCGGCGCGCAAGAACCGGTATGCGCTCCATTGGTTCACGGGTGTTGCAGCGGACCTCCGGGCGGCATGCACGTTGGGATGCTATTTCTCCGTCAATATCGCAATGTTCAGCACACCTCGCAACCGCGAACTTATTTCGATCATGCCGAGGGACTCCGTGCTGACCGAAACCGACGGTCCATTTATTCGGTCCGGGTCTGACCCGCTACGGCCCCTCATGGTCATCGACGCCCTGCGAAAATTGGCTGCAGCGTGGAACATAAGTTCTGCAAGTGCTGCGATTGAGGTGACAAACAATTTTGAGCGGTTTTCACGATCGCTCTGACTTGGAATGGACATTTTATAGTGGCCCTGCTCATTAGCAGCGGCAGACTCTGCTGACGTGACTTGCATATCGCCAATATCAGGCCGCCGGAGTGGCTCGTGGCTTCGGCTACATTCCAAACTCGTGCGCGCGCGGCAGAGGAAGGTCACCCAGTAATTTTGTAAACGCAGCTCCGATGATTCTGGTCTACCACGCCACCCGCGCTGAGACGCTGGCCGAGATCAAGAAGAACGGGCTCACGCCGAGAGGCACGGCTCGCAAAGGCAACTTTGGCATCGATTATGCCTCACGGCCTGAGTTCGTTTACCTAACACGATACAAGGCGCGGAACTACGCCTTGACGGCGGCGAGATTCCCCAGAGACCGGGTGGCCCTACTGGAAATCGTCCTGGACGACCTTGACCGAAAGAAATGCTTTCCAGACGAAGATTCAATTGTCTTCGACAAGATGATTGGTGAAGGCACATTCGAGGGGCCTTCACACGAAAGCCGATTTGCCGAGTTGCTCCTGGACGCAAACCCGCTGGAGTTTGGCGTCGAGTTCGAGCGGCTGTTTGAGCAGTTCGGGCTCGTCGCCTATCACGGCGTAGTTCCGTTCTCAACGATGAGGCGCTACGTCGTCGTACCTTTTCACGCAGTCCGTGCTTTTGCGGATACTCTAAATCCATTTCAACCAGCGCAAGACAACGTACCGGGCCACCGGCAGTTCGGAAGTGACTCGGTGCGCTTTCTGTTCGACGGCGGGGACATTGAGGGCGTCTCGCGGCGCGCGCTGAGAGAGCTGGCGGCACTTCGCAAAGGCTTCAAGGTGTATGCAGGTCCGCGTTCGGGGCCACAGTGAACGCAATCAGGGATCTAGTGGCGTAGGCCGGGCTCGGAACTAGAGGCCAACCTCCTCGCCGAGAATCTCGGAGCTACCGAGCTTCTCGCATCTTGCATAGCACTGCTTGATACGATCTTCGCGAGCCCTCTCCACTTCGGAACCTCCACGGCGCTCCTGACGTCCGCCTTTCGCCTAGCGAGGCCGTCATCCCGAGGATTCCAGCCGTGCTGCTAGCGCTCGAAGCGCCGGAACCCGTTGTGCAACTGTCGGCGCAAGGCGTCGACCCTGCTCTTCCGGTCCGGCGATCCGGGCGCATACACGATGTCGCCGGCCGCAAACTCCGCATCGTCCATGATGCTCGCGGTAAAGCCTTCGAGCACCGCGACGACTTCGTCGTGCGGCACGCCAGCACGCGCGTGGAATTCGTTCCACGCGCGTGCGACCTCGAGTATGTTGCCGACGTCGACCCGAACGTACCGCGTGATCATCTCCGGAGCTACTTCGCCCGCGATCGACACGACGCCGCTCCGTTCGTAGTAGTCTCTCCACTGGGAGGCGAAGTCGGCGGGGTCGATGGTGCGGACCAACTCTGCCATCCGGACGTCCATCGCGAGACTTGACGCCACCGGATTCCACCAGCCTTCTTCGCGACCGATCGTTGAGGCTATCATGTCTTCGTCGGGCGCAAGCACGCCGGATGCTACGACGTTGTCGGACAGTTCGACTTGGAATATCCAGCCGGGACCTCGATCGGAGCTTGTCGTGGCATAGATCAACGGAACAAAGCGAGACATGTAGACGCGGCCCGGGCGAGACGCGATGAGGTGTCCCCAGTTTCTTGGCGTTGTGCCTCGGGGGACAAGGCCGTCTTGTAGTACGGACTCCAGCACGTTACCGCGAGTGCCGTGGAACAGCGTTATCGGCACGGGAAAGAGCCGACCGAGAACCGTAGCTGCAGCGCATCGCTCATCGCGGTGCCGATTCGACCACGATCGCGTCCTCGATGGTTCCGACAGCGATCACCTCGTACGGCCGCGGATCGATGGCGATGGCGCCTGCGCGCAAGGCGTCGAGTGCGGTCTGCGTCGTCTGAAACTCGTCGGCGAGCGGCATTACGAGCCAGACCGGATCCTGCACGGGGTAACCGCTCCACTTCTTGGCCTTTTGCGCGCGCAGGTCGTCGAACGCGGTCCTCGTCTCGACGGGATCCCACGGCGGCGTAGCTACGTCGATGTCGAAAGCGTAGATCCGCCAGTCGTGCCGGATGACCTCGCACGTCGCGCCGACCGAGTACAGCACGGGGAACCGCGCCTCCTCGATTGGCCGCGGTCCGGCGGCCGCGTCGCCGGCGATCCAGTGCAGTAGTTCTTCCGTCTCATCCACGGCCTGGGCGATGCGTCTGCCGAGCGGACGCGCCAGCATCAGCGTCGTGGCCGAACCGCCCAGGCTCAGCTGGAAGCGCCTATTGCGGTTCTCTCTGCGCCCGATGCCACGACGCAGGGCGGTCGCGCCGTTCGACAGCGCCGCCGCCGACGGGACGAGGATGCGGCCGACCTCCGCGTACACGGTTCGGTCGTCGGAGAGGCGCAGCCGGAAATCGGGGAGCGGTTCGGACGTCGATTCAATCGCGTCGACCTGCACGTCCAGGCGCGAGCCGATAAGGACGCGAGCCAGGTCCATGAGTTCGCCGAAGCGCTTCTCGAAATGCGGGTCGCCGTCGTCGCCACTGCGCTGGCGCAGTCGGTGTTCCCCGAACGGCCTGCCGTCCGCCACCAGTCGGCAGAGGCGCGCTTCGCGGTCCTCGGCGACGGGATCAGCCGGCATACGATTGATCGCGCGCCGAAACGAGAGCCAGCCCCGCACCGTCCAGGCGGACTCCGTACGGTCGTAGAGGTCGTCCTCCGGCGTATCTTCGCCGTCGTAGTCGAAACCGAAGCTCACTTTTCGTGATCCGTCGTTGCGCCATGTCGGCAAGGGCACGTGATCCGAGAGACTGCCTTGCCCTTGTCAAACTATCCCACAGGGCAGTGCCACCATGGAGGCACTCAGCCCGCTCCCGTCTTCCGGCCGAGCCCGCCCGTATTCTAAGCCCCCGGGCTGTGTCAACGGGCCCTGTGAATTCTCAGCGGGCATTGGTCAAAATGTCAGTATCCCGTGAAAGTGACAAGGGTGTCACTTCCATTTCCCGTTGAGACAGAGCTGCGCCTGATCGGTGCGTTTAGACCTCAAACAACCACCGGGTTTACCTGAACCCAGATCGAACCACACGGTTTGCGCCCATCACCTGTCCAGCACATCCGGCAGAAGCTGCAAGAAACGGAATACTTTCTTGGAGCTATCCGCTATTTTGCTCAAGCGATCGATGAAGCAGCAGCCAATCACTACGCGGTATTCGGACCTCACGTGTATCCGATGGTGCGGCATTTGCAGTACAACCTGTCAGCAATGCTTTCGGCGTTCCAGTGTGTCTTGAATTACATGAAGGCTGAATGCGAGGCAAGCAACGCTGACTCATTGAAGTGGTACGGCCGACTGAAGCGGCGAAAGATCATCGAGGCGTTCAGCGCTCTCCGACATTCGGACGTCCACGACGAGACGATCGGCACAGCGTATCAAACTACAATCGGCGAGACCCGATCGTCAGCGATTGTCTTGAACGCCGAGGAACTTGGCGCGACCGAGCACCTTGGCAAGCGCCCGAGAGTCGTTAAGCTACTCAGTTCGCGACCAATCATTGAGCTTGCCACTGACGCCTACGGTGAGCTCGCCCAGGCCGTCCGTGATGGTTATGAGCAACGCCGGTTTGCTTCACTGCCACCATTGCCCGAGCCAACGAAGGTCCAGCAGCTTTCGGGAAACCCGCCCCGGTCGCTCGACGAATACCTCAACGCCGGCGCAATCAATCGCGATACTCATAACCATCTCTGCTCCGCCGTAAGTCGGCGTCGCATCATAGAGATATGCGGAGACTCGGGGAGCGGAAAGAGTGCCATGCTCAGGGCGCTATTACGCGAGTATTGTAGTAAGGCCGACGTTGGAGGTCGCGTTGTAGCTGTTGGAGTCGAGGACGCTAGGCTCACAGCCGAGTTCTCTAACCTGGTCGTTGTCCCGCAAATGCAAGCTAACAACGCCGGTATCATAGGAACGGTAGAGTCCGTCTTCGTTGACGACGTCAACGAGCAATCGATCTTGGAGGCTCTCCGCGCTTGGCAGCGTGGAGCCTCCGGCGCCTTTGTGAGGACACCCGGAGATGTGACACCGGTTGGCGCAGAACTCAATGCAGTAGCGCCAATCCGTATCGTGATGGTACAAGGTGCCGTAGGCATGTTCATCGAGCGCCACGACGAGGCCCCGTGACGGCAGCGCGCGGAGGCTGCGCTTTCGCTAGCTGAAGATCATCTCACGCTGCGTGCTGCTCTTCGAGCCGTTAGAGCGGTCCGGGGCCGCTCCGCTGCGTTGAGTCAGCATCCTTCAGGAGTAGTCACAGTCCACGCCTCCGATAGCGTCGAAAATCTAACCATTCGATGATAGCAGCAGCTATTTCAGCGATGGACTCATCGGCGTAGGGGAACGTCTGACTAGCGCCTCCGGCCTTTCCGGAACAAACGCAAGGCGAACGGTTTGGCCCGCATCGTTGACCAGCATCTGAATTCGATTGTCGCCGCGACGCCATCCAAAGAAGCCAGGCTGAGGTTCAGTAATGATTATGTCCGGAAACTGCTGCCGTACGCGGCCGCAATTGCCTCAGTAAATGCTGCTGCTCTTTCGATCCAGTCCATACTATAGCTCACTCGTTCGCATGTTACCCTGCTCCCGATTCCTTCAACGAGTTGATTGATCACGAAGCGCCCGCAGCAATGCATTTACGTCGACCGAACTGCCGGCAGGGATTGGGACCGGTTCACCGTCGGCTTGGACGTGCAATGCGAACAGGTAGGCAGCGAGGGCCGGGTTCCCGCGATAAAGCTCACGCTGCATGCGCATAT
>Ga0182024_10021148_pt1 | contig 11834 bp, 11 predicted proteins | sample P32metaG_FD_120480 | JGI IMG/M metagenome (GOLD analysis project Ga0182024, IMG submission 120480) | Permafrost microbial communities from Stordalen Mire, Sweden - P3-2 metaG (Illumina Assembly) | ecosystem: Environmental > Terrestrial > Soil > Wetlands > Permafrost | place: Sweden: Stordalen... | reverse complement strand
CGCGCAGATTCTCGATAGTCCCGCTCTTCGAGATCGTCGCCTGCAGAACGACCGTCCCCTGCACGCCCGCTGCCTTTGCAATCGCCGGATAAGCAGGCGGAGATTTCGCGAGCAAGATTCCCTTCATCACGCCGGAAGAAATGCGTACCGGCCCCTTCACGTCAGGTCGGGCAACAACTGCCACTCTGCGATTGGGAAATACTCCTGTTCCGGCGTCCGGCATGCCACCCCCTGTATCGAGACTGATCGATGAGCTACTCAAAGGCTCTTCGGGTCCGTCCCAATGTCCAATCGTCGTAGGGATCATTGGCGGGAGGAAAAGATGCGACCCTTGCAACTCGGGCTTGCCATGGAAGTGCGGTTCTTTTGGTGCAGGCGGCGGCGGCGCTGGCGCGGTCAGCAGAAACGCCAACGCCTGCCGCGGCAATGCCTCCGGATAGATCAAAGGAACCAGGATCAACCCGATAAGTACCGATCCGTTGAAAAGAAACGTAGCGGCCATCCAGCCGCGGCTGCGCGTGTGGATTCTGCCCGTGGATTCAAAGGTGGAATCTTCAAACATGGCCTGCCCCCCACTTATGCCTCACTTAGGGCCTGCTCGCTCAGACCAGACCCCAAGTTATCCAGCCGCACCAACCGGGAGACACAAGCGCACGAGGCCTCATTCGCTCGACGCGCTTGTTGGCGCGGGCGTATGAGTTCAAGGCCCTCCGTACATCCCCATCGGAATCACTGTGTTTGTGTAGACACCACACTCAAAGAAATTGTTCCCGGCCTCAGCAACAGACGAACAAGCTCCGTCGTGCCACCAACGAGCGCCCGTCAACCTATGTGCAAATAAGAAGGGCGCATCCACGCAGTGGATACGCCCTTAGTGATGCTATAAATTGCTTATCGCACTTACTCCGGCAGATAAAGCTTTCCGGCTATGTTGAAGGTCGTACTCACCACCTGCGCATCCGTCTTGGGCTGGCCGCCCCCGACAGACACCGAGTACTGCCCTTCGGCAACGATCGGCTCGCCTACATCTGTCACCATGCTCAGATCGCGCGGACGCAGGCGGAAGTGCACAGTCTGCGAAGCGCCCGGATCAAGATGCACGCGCTGGAAGCCACGCAGCGCTCGCAACGGCGCACCAGGCACCTTCGGAAATTCAAGGTAGAGCTGCGCCACCTCATCTCCCGCGGTCTTTCCGGTGTTCGTCACGGTCACGTCAAACGTTGCCGGACTACCGGCAGCGACAGGTTCCGTTGGACCCTTGAGATCGCTATAGGCGAAGCTCGTGTAACTCAGCCCGTAGCCGAAGGGATACAGCGGCTCGCCCTCAAAATAACGATAAGTGCGGCCTTTCATCGCGTAGTTTTCGAAAGCCGGCAATTGGCTGACGTCTTTGTAGAACGTCACGGGCAAACGGCCACCCGGATTGTTCTTACCCGACAGCGTCTCAGCTACTGCTGTGCCACCTTCCTCGCCGGGATACCACGCTTCGAGAATTGCGTTGGCATGCGCCTTGGCCCAGTTCACACCGAGCGCACTGCCGTTGGTTAACACCACCACCACCGGCTTGCCGGTTGCAGCCACTGCCTCAAGCAGCTCCTCCTCCGGCTTGGGCAAATCGAGCGAGGTGCGGTCACCGCCCTTGAACCCCTCTTCCTGCACCTGCATCTCTTCGCCTTCGAGTTCGCTCGTGATGCCCACCACGGCGACCACGACATCCGCCGCTTTGGCCGCGTCAATAGCCGCAGTCTGCGGCTTCAAGTCAACCTTCGACCACATCAGCTTCGCAGCAATCTCTTCGGCGGCCCCGAATCCAAACGCATATTCCACGTGCAGTTTCGCTGGCTTGCCGGCTTCCAGGTGCACGCGGCCCAGCTTCGCTTCTTTGCCGTTGCCGCCGTAGGACGAGGTTACGTTCTTGCCATCCAACTGCATCCGGAAAAAGCCGGAAGCCGCCATGCCGAGGTTGTAGTCGCCCGTCTCCCGAGCTGTCAGCATCCCATCCCAGCGAATGGCCAGAGGCTTCACATTCGCCGCTTCAGCAGGGATCCCATTCGCCGCCGCATCGAGCGTGCCTTCGACGCGCTCGGCCACCGGCTTCGAGGTTGATGGATTATTCAGGTTCGACATGTCCAGTTGCGAATAGCTCGCCTTGATGCCCGGCTTGCCATCCACCGTAAGTGCGGATGCAGGCACCGGCGCAGCATCATGGCCGAGGAACTGCGTCCCAGCAACATAGTTGACCGTGGCGCCGGAAAACTCCTTGCGAATGCCTTCAAGAATCGAAACCGTGTGGCTCGGCGTTCCGTTGTAGTTGCCTAGCAGCACTTTCGTCTGATCGCCCAGCGGGCCGACAACCGCGATCTTCAAGCCTGACGCCTTCAGCGGCAGCACACCATCGTTCTTCAGCAATACCATCGCTTCATCGGCCATCTTGCGCGCCATGACGCGATGCTGCGCGCTATCCAGCAGACCCTCGTCGATCTTGTTATAAGGCACCATCTCCGGCGGGTCGAACATGCCCAGCTTCATGCGCGCCGTAAACAGCCGCGTCACCGCCGTGTCGATCTCGCTCTCCTTCAGGTAGCCTTCCTTCACCGCGTCGAGATAAGGCTTGTAGTCGTGGTTATCTTTCACCTTGAACGTAAAGTCCACGCACTCGTTGTCCATGCCGCGGCGCAGACTCGCGGCCGACGACTCGGCCTGCGTCGTGTTGAATTTGTGGCCGTCATGAATATCCAGCACAGCGCCGCAGTCTGAGACCACGTAGCCCTGGAAGTTCCACCAGCCCCGCAACTGATCCTGCAATAGAAACTCGTTGGCGCAAGCCGGCTGGCCATTGATCGAGTTGTATGCGCACATCACGGAGTCCGCATGCCCCTCGGTCACTGCAGCGCGAAAGGCAGGGAGATAGGTGTCCACTTCGTCGTGCTTGCTTACGTCGACGTTCGCCGTGTGGCGTGTCGGCTCCGGTCCGCTGTGCACGGCAAAGTGCTTGGGAGTCGAAATCACGCGATAGTAGCGGGGATCGTCGCCCTGCATGCCGGTCACAAAGGCCACGCCCATGCGCGCAGTCAGGAATGGATCCTCACCATAGGTCTCCTGGCCGCGGCCCCAGCGCGGATCGCGGAAGATGTTGATATTGGGCGCCCAGAAGTCGAGACCTTCAAAAATATCGCTGTGCCCGGCGCGCATCGCCTGCACGTGCTTGATGCGCCCTTCCGTGCCGATGACAATTGCCATCTGGTGAATGGCAGGCACGTCGAAGGTCGCGGCCAGCCCGATCGGCTCCGGGAACTCCGTCGTTCCGTCCCGCGCCACGCCATGCAGCGACTCGCTCCACCAGTCGTAGGCGGGAACGTTAAGCCGCGGAATGGCCCGCGCCTGGTTCACCAGCTGGCTTGCTTTCTCTTCGAGCGTCATCCGGTGCACAAGGTCCGCCGCGCGCTGCTCGGGCGGCAGACTCGTGTCGAGATACGCAGGCTTCTGTGCCTCCTGTCCCGCGGCCGGCCACGCCATTACGCCCCCAATCAAACCAACCACAACCATCCGCAATCCAAGGCTCTTCATCACGTCCATCTCCGATAGGCAACGGTGTTTTGAGGAATTTGAAAACGAGAACAAACTCGCACGCCCCACGGCTGCCAACCATACTGCTGCCAGATACCTCTGTCAAGCGAAGGAATACCGCGATTCGCCTCTTAAAAATCGCTTTATTTCGTACTCTTCGTGTTACCGCTTTTCTCGACAGCGAGTAACAGTTTCCCATTTCCGCAGCCTCGAACTTCGCCACGGATGTAACCTTCTTGCTCAAAGACCGGTAAGGATAAATGAAGGGGGAAAAGGCAATGCGGGACGGAGAGAGCAACGTCCTGAATAACGTTCTGGATCAGTTTCGCCGAGGCGACCCGGCAACATTCGACGATGCCTTCGAAACCCTCTTCCACCTCCATCAGCGCACCGTCTTTGGCTGGTTGATGCGCATCGTTCGCAATCCCGCCGCGGCCGAAGATCTAACCGTGGAAACTTTTTGGCGCATTTACCGGGCTCACGCACGCTTCGACCCGTCACGCGAATTTGAGGCTTGGGCGCGCACCATTGCAACCCACGCAGCTCTCGATTGGCTGCGCACACAACGGTCCGAAACCGAACTGCTCCTAGATGTCGCGGCGCCGCTTGCGAGCGATCCGGCCATTTCAGCCGAGATTCGTCGCAAGACCGCAGCAGCTTTCTCGCGGCTTCCGCCAAAGCTGCGCATCGCAGCCGTACTCGCAGTGGTGGAGGAACTGCCGCACAAGGAAGTAGCCGCCGCGCTCGGCATTTCGGTCACCGCAGTCAAGGTGCGCGTCTTTCGCGCACTGCGACTGCTTCGAAAAGATCTACAACGACAGGGGATCACACCATGAATGCACACGAAGAAGACCGTATGAAACAACTGCTCAAGCAAGCATTGCCGCCCCCAGGCGATACAGAGCCCGAGCGCGATCTGTGGCCGGCCATGCTGCGGCGGCTGGATGCACGACCCGCTCCAGTACCGTGGTTCGACTGGGCCCTCGCCGGTGGGCTTGCCGTCTTTGCCGTTGTATTCCCGGCATCGATCCCGGTGTTTCTTTACTACCTGTGAACCCGCGGACTTACTCGTCCGCAGAATGTGAAGGTTTCTATGAAACCGCATCCCTACTTACGCGCCTATCTGGCTGGAATTTTTGTGCCGACTCTCGTTTTGCCTCTGATTTTGGCTGGCTTCATCGTAGTGCGGCTGGTGCTCGCCACGCCTTTCCCCATCGAGCGCTTCCTCGTCTTTCCATTTGCTTTGGTGCCCACGCTGTTTGGGCTGTGGAACATGCTTTATCTGGCTTCGCATGGACGCCTTCATCAGTCCATCGGTCTGCACGGGGCGGTTTTGCCTATCCTTGGAGCCCCCATCGGAGCTTTCGTAGCGAGTTGCCTGGGATTACTCGACTTCGGCGCTCATCGAGTTATCTACTTCCAGTACGTTCGTGTGCCTTATGCCGTATTGCCTCTGCTTGTCCTGGCTGCAATGGCTGGCTATTACTTGGTCTGGAAGTACGTTGTCGGTTTCCTGAACCGGACCCTGGGAATCGCGTGAACTTACCAGCCGCTGTGGACACTGCGCCCTCACCACCTCAGAAAGGAGTCGATCATGTTCATCTTGATTCGTACCCTCACCTATGCCACTCTCTTCATCGGATTCGTGCTCGTCTACTTGCCCGCCCGCGTTCTGGCGTGGGCCGGAATAAGCCGCCCCGTAGAAATCAGTTGGCCCCAAATTCTCGGCATTGCCATCGGCATTCTCGGCGCAGCGCTCGCTTTATCGTGTGTCGTCGAGTTCGCGCGCATCGGCAAAGGCACGCCCGCACCCTTCGACCCACCTCGACACCTCGTGATTCGAGGGCCTTATCGCTTCGTGCGCAACCCGATGTACATCGGTGCATCGTTCGCCCTGGCAGGAGCGGCACTCTTCTTCACGTCGCTCAGTCTCTTCGCCTTCGTGTGCGGTTTTCTGCTCGTCTGTCACTGCTTCATTTTGGTCTACGAGGAGCCGACTCTACGCCGCAGCTTTGGGCAAGAATACACGGCCTACTGTCAGCACGTGAAGCGCTGGTGGCCGTTGATCTCCACCGTTCACTAACTTGCGGGCTCGAAAAAATCCTGCAGCCCGGCGCGCATAGCATGTGCAGCCATCGATGTCTGAATCTCTAATGCGAGTGCCAGCGCGTCGCGGCCCTGGCGAGCCGTAACGCGCGGCGCTTGCCTCGTCCGCACCGACTCGATAAACGACTCTATCTCCAGCCGCAAAGGCTCGCCTGGCAAAACCGGCGGATTCACAAACGACAATCCAGGATTGGGTCCACTGGCCGCGCTTGCTGCCGCAAGCTGTGCCAGTACCGCTGAATCAATCTGCCCGCCTTCAAGAGCAGCAGCAATCTCAGGCGGAATACTCCCATCCAGCCGAATCACCAGCAGATCGCGCCGTGCATAGTCGATCGAAACATATTGCCGCGGTTCAAAAAAGCGCAGCTTGCGCACTCGCTCCGTCGACACTCGAGAAGCAGTAAAATTGGCGACGCAACCCGACTCGAATTCCACACGCACGTTCGCGATATCCACCTTCGGCGACAGAATCGGCAACCCCACTGCACGCACTTCGCGCACCGGAGAATTCGCAAATGTCAGCACGATGTCCAGATCGTGAATCATCAGGTCCAGCACCACGTCCACATCCAGAGCACGCGGCGTGAAAATCGAAAGCCGATGCGCTTCAAAAAACATCGGCCGACGCAGCTTTGGCTGCACCGCCAGCACCGCCGGGTTGAATCGCTCCAGATGCCCGGGTTGCAAAATGCGGCTCTTTCGCTCGGCAAGCGCGAGCAATTCATCCGCTTCCACCAACGTTGCCGCAAGCGGTTTTTCAACCAGCAAGTCCAAGCCCGCATCGAGCAGCACCGACGCAACCGCATGATGATGGACTGTGGGAACAGCGACGCTGGCCCCATTCAAGCGCATATCTGCCTTCAGCAGTTCTTCGACGCTGGCGAAAACAGGGATCGAGTATTTCGCCGCTGTTTCCGCGCCTCGTGTTGCATCGGGTTCAACCGCCGCCACAAGCGCGACCGGAAGCCCGCTCGCCTCCAATTCGCGGTAAACACGAAGATGATTGCGGCCAAACGCTCCGGCTCCGGCCACAGCGACGCGCACAATGGGCTCGCCTTCTATTGCGCTGCCCCTTTGCCTTCCACTGCTTTCAGGCATCGGCCGTAAAGCTCAAGCAGTTGGGTCACATACTCTTCAGGCTTGGCCGCGCCCGAGCCGCTGAATCCCGTTGAGCCGGCCACCGGGCGGCCGACGCCAGCTGTGCCCGCGACAAACTTGAGCAGGTCCAGTGCGATATCTTCATTGCGGCGGATGCCATGCCCCGCGCTGTTTGGCGATTCCATTGTGAAAAGTTCTCCGAAGAGGATGCTACCAGAGAACCGCGTCCGTGTGCGCTCGCAGAACCTTGTCGCGATACCCTGAAGATATGCGGCTGAATCCCCGCCTCCGTTCTCTTTTCCGCGCTCCTGTTTTCCTCCTGGCTCTTGTCGCGGGACTCATTGCTTTTGTTGTCCAATCCGGCGAGCTAGGCACCGCCGACACGCAGCACCGCCTCAATTCCACGCATGCCTTTTGGACATCGGAGCCGCCTGTCTACGACTGGGAGTTTCCGGAATTCGGCGTGCACGGCCGCGGTGGCCGTTTGCAAAGCTGGTATGGCATCGGCCAATCGCTGCTGATGCTACCCCAGGACATGATCGGGGCTTTCTTCGAAAACCTGCCTTTCTTTTCTCATTACAAAAACACCGACCCCACGGTCCGCAACATTTTCGTGAGCTTCTCTACAAACATTCTCGTCACCGTTCTCACCGCGCTGGTGTGCTTCCGGCTGCTGCGCCAATTCGGATTCACAATCAACCATTCTCTCGCAGGCGTCCTCGCGCTGCTGCTCGCCACCACGCATCTGCATTACACGCAGAACATGATGGAGAACAACTACATCTTTCTCCTCACCGTCACCGGATTTTGCTTCGAATACGAATGGCTCCGCACGGGCAGTCAGCGCGCCCTCCTCATCGGCACAGGAGCCTTCGGACTAAATCTGCTCACGCGGCTCACCACAGGACTTGACATGCTGGCCGGCATCGCCTTCGTGCTCCTCGTTCTCTGGTTCGACAAGGCTTCGGCTGCACAATTCTGGAAAAGCTGCCGAAACTATGCCGCCACCGCCATCCCGGTCTTCTGCTTCTTCGGCCTGCTCGACCGCCTCTATCAGTTCTACCGATTCGGCTCCTTCACAAATACGTACGTCAGCGTCGTCGCGCGCGAAACCCTGCAGCGTCATCCCGACTGGCCAAAAGCCTACCCATTTGAAACTCCATTTCACATCGGATTCTTCGGCGCGTTCTTCACACCGGAAAAATCCATCTTCCTCTTCGATCCACTGCTGATCCTCGCCATCCTCATCTCTTTTCTCGGATGGAAGCGATTCAGCCCCGCTGTGCGCGCCTACACCATCTCCATAGGCCTTCTGCTGCTTGCGTACATTTGCTTTTATGCGCGCTACACCGTGTGGAGCGGCGACGATGCCTGGGGCGACCGCTACGTCTCCACCTCGGTGGAGTTCGCGGCCATGCTCGCCATTCCGCTCTTGCTACGCAATCGCGAAGAATTCGGCAAACCCGTCTGGGCGATCGGACTCTCACTGCTCGCCATCAGTACCGTCATTCAACTCGCCTCTCTTGCCTTCTGGCTTCCCCTCGAGCTCTACCAGATAGAAGAGTTCGGCCATCCAACCTTCGTCATCGCCCTGCGCATGAAGAACATCGCAGCCTTTGCCTTGGGCAAGATGGACGCCTGGGGCCTTGCCACTGACTCCTTGCACGAGGACCCGTGGGACTACGTCCACATGACGACCTGGAACTTCCTGCCCTTCCTATTGAAGCGAGTCGGCGTGGCCCCGGCGTGGGCCGTGCGCGTCGCGTTTGCAGTCTGGTACGCCGGACTGGCTGCATTGGCAACGACGCTCTTGCGGCTCCGGTCCGTCACTGCGAAATTCAAGTCCCAAGCACCCGTCAATATACGCTGAAACCTATGCAGAGGGCCTACATCGGAATGGGCGCGAATCTCCCCAGCCCCGCCGGAGCTCCGGAGGCCACGCTGGCCGCAGCCGCCGAGCGCCTCGCATCTTTGGGCCGCATCGCAGGCCGCTCTTCGCTCTATTCCACCAAGCCCGTTGGAATCGCCGACCAGCCTCGCTTCGTCAACGCTGTCGTTGCTCTCGAAACCGATCTGGCCCCGCACACGCTGCTCAATCACCTACTCGCAATCGAACTCGAATTTGGCCGAGATCGCTCAACGGGCCTCCTGAACGGACCTCGCACGCTCGATTTAGATATCCTGTTGATGGGGGACCTTTGCATCCATGAATCGGGCCTGGAAATTCCTCATCCGCGCCTGGCAGAACGAACATTTGTTCTTATTCCCCTCAACGAAGTCGCACCGCAAGCCGTCGTTCCCCGCCATTGTAAGACTGTGGCTGAACTGCTCGAGACGCTCCTCGAACGCTCCGAAAGTGAGGCTCATGCTGTGGTCCCGATCCAAAGCGATGTTTGGCGCGCGAGCGCTGGCGGTGGCACTGCTGGTCCCGCTCTGTCTAATGGCGCAGAGTCAGGTGAGCCTCACGGTCACCGTTGAAGACAGCGCCAGTGCCCCCATTCCAGAGGCCTCAGTGCAGAAGCCCGCTGGACACATACTGGGCCGCACTGATTCAGAAGGCCGGTTTACGTTTGAGTGCGAGCTGCCATGCCGCATTCGCGTGGATGCCGATGGGTTTGCCGGCAACTTTTTTGAGCTAAGCGCAAGCGCAACCGTTCACCTCGAACGGGCCGGCGTGTCGGAAGAGGTCACTGTGACCGCCTATCGCGAGCCCCTGGGAGAGTTGCAGAGCCCCGTCACCACGCGCGTTCTATCGCAGACCGCACTCAGCACCACGGCGGCTATCACGATGGACGACGAGGTCCGCCAACTTCCCGGCGTTGAAATGTTCCGCCGATCGAGTTCTCTCGTTGCGAATCCCACATCGCAGGGCATCAGCGTGCGCGGTCTCGGTTCCACCTCAGCCAGCCGCACCCTTGTCACGCAGGACGATGTTCCACTTAACGATCCCATTGGCGGATGGATTCACTGGGAAGAGCAACCGGAGCTTGCCATACAAAGTGTCGAGCTTGTCCGAGGCGGCGCCAGCGACCTCTACGGTTCAGCTGCCATCGGCGGCGTGCTGAACATGATCACCGTGCGCCCCACCACCGATCGTGGCGAGATCCGCTCCAGCTACGGCGGAGAAGGAACCTACGACGACAGCGCTCTCGGCGAAACCAAGCGCGGCCCGTGGGGATTGCTCGCCGCAGGCGGCACAATCGGCACCGACGGCTACATCCAGGAAGCTCCTGACCAGCGCGGTCCTGTCGACATCGCATCGAACTTGCACAGCCAGAATGGCCTCTTCGTCGCCGACCACGATCGTGGACCGCTTCGTCTCTTCATCCGCGGCAGCGGCATGAATGAAGCGCGCGGTAACGGCACCCCATTCCAAACCAACGGAACTCGCCTCTGGCGCTATGCCACCGGCGGCGATTGGCACGGGCCAGGTGGCGATACCGCGTTGTTGCGTCTTTACGGTTCCACGGAACATTACCGCCAGACATTTTCAAGCGTTACAAACACGCCCACTGCAGCCGATCCTACCTGCGTCTATCGCTGCAGTGAGACGCCGTCAAAATTCGCGCTGGTCCCCGTCAATGAGCTCGGTGCCGCTGCGCACTGGACGCACCCGCTCGGTTCCGGGATCGTTCTGCTCGCAGGCGCCGACTCCCACGATGTTCGCTATTGGGATCGCGAGCAGTCCCTCGGCTCATCCACGCTGCTCACAAATCTGCACGATCACCAGCGCGACTCCGGACTCTACGGCGAAGCAATGTGGGTACATCGTGCATGGACTGCGTCGGCCTCCGCCCGCATGGATTGGTTTCAAAACTACGACGGCCAGCAGCTCACCTGGAACGGATTGACGTGGATCCCCAGCGCAACGCAACCCACGCAACTCGATGAACGTCTCTTTGATCCGCGCCTCGGAGTCTCCCGCAAATTCCTGAATCACTGGGCCGCATCCGCGTCCGCCTTTCGCGCTTTTCGCGCACCCTCGCCCAGTGAGCTCTACCGTTCCACACAGGTCGGCAACAAACTCACCTTGCCGAATGCAAAATTGCTGAGTGAGCGCGCCACCGGCTGGGAAACGGGCCTCGCCAGCGAGTGGCATTGGGGAACGATTCGCTCCAGCTATTTTCTGACGCAGGTCAATCGCCCCATCGTCGCTGTCACCACCAATCCGAACTCGTCTCCGATTTTGCTTGCGCGTCAGAATCTCGGTCAGATTGAAAGTCGTGGCGTGGCTCTCGATTTTGAACTCGCGCCACAACATTGGCTATCGCTCGACGGAGGCTATCAATTTGCGCATGCCACTGTATCGCGCGGCACACAGGATCTCGGCAATTGGATTCCCGAGGTCGCCCGCAACATGGCCACGTTAAGTCTTCGCGCCTACAAACCGACCATCGGCACACTCAGTTTGCAAAGCCGGCTCAGCGGCCATCAGTTCGATGACGACGCCAATCTCTTTCTTCTGCACAGCTACTTTCGCCTCGACGCCTACGCCTCGCGCGACATCGGCCGTCATCTGCAGCTGTTCGCAGCGGGCGAGAACCTCTTCGATCGCTCCATTGAAGTTTCAAAGACGCCGACGACGACACTCGGCACACCGCGCGTCGGGCGTGCGGGATTGCAGATCAAGCTCGATCGGGACGCGAAGTAACGCAACGCAGCCCGAGCAGAAAGCGCGTCAGGCCTCCACCTTTCGATTGAAAACGAATTCCAGAACCCTGTGTTTCAGCCAGTGTGCGTGGTCAAATCAACGCCGCCACAGAAGGAGAGACACCATGAGAATCATGAAGTTCGTCCTTATGGCGGCAATCGTTGCAGCGCCCGCCATCACGTTTGCACAAACACCGGCGCCGGCCGCACAGAAACCCAGCATTGCCCAGCGCCAGTTCAACCAGCAACGACGCATCAGCAACGGCTTCCGCACGGGCCAACTGAACCGTCGCCAGACCGCACGCCTCGAACGGCAGCATGGAAGCATTCATCGGCAGATGCGCATGATGCGTGCACGCCATAACGGCCGCCTCACACCGAGGGATCGGCGCATCCTCACGCACCGGCAGAAT
>Ga0182024_10021147_pt1 | contig 11834 bp, 7 predicted proteins | sample P32metaG_FD_120480 | JGI IMG/M metagenome (GOLD analysis project Ga0182024, IMG submission 120480) | Permafrost microbial communities from Stordalen Mire, Sweden - P3-2 metaG (Illumina Assembly) | ecosystem: Environmental > Terrestrial > Soil > Wetlands > Permafrost | place: Sweden: Stordalen... | reverse complement strand
CGAATCCCAGGAGCGACGCGCACCCGATGCACCGGTAGTTCATCGGCCCCGCCCAACAGGGCGCGCATCTCGCTCATCGCGGCTCCGGATACCCGCAGCTGCGCCTGGGCGCGGGCGGTGCGATTGAGGGGCACGCTGTTCCTGGGCAGTGGACCGCGCGCTGCCGGAAAACCATCGGGAATCGGGCACGGATAGGCGGTCGTCTTGGCGGCAAGTTCAGCGATCTGCGCCTTTCGGCGCTCCTTGTGGCGAAAGCGCTTGAGCGCTACCAGGGTGTCCGGAATGAGACTGATTGCACCCATCGTCAGGGCGGCCCCGATCAGGCACTCGACCAGCAAATCGAACTCCATGGACACCTCGCTGTTACTGCTACGCCGTTAGTCGCCTCCAATTTCTCTCGTTCAGAACCAATTCCATATCGGACTATTCTGATTTTGCTTGTAGGACAGAGACCTAAGTGGCTAGAAACGCGGGCTGTTCACCACAGCATCGCTGTGGCCGGAGCTCGCGGCAGGCGCGGGGAAGCGCCGCAGTTAAGGATAGAGTCGCCGCAGCAGCTCGGTCGATGCCTTCTGGCCGGCCAGTTGGCCGCCATCGACCACGAAGGTTTGACCATTGACGAACGAGCTGTCGTCACTGGCCAGGAACACGAACAGCGGCGCCACATCCTCAACGCGGCCACTGCGACCGAGCGGAATGTAGCGGTCGACGAAGTCCCTTACGAACTCGGGGCTATCGATCGCTTCCGACATCGGCGTCTGCAGGTATCCGGGTGCCACCGCATTCACGCGGATGCCGAACTGTGCCAGCTCGAGCGCCATGGTCTTGGTGAGCATCACCACACCGCCCTTGCTGGCGTTGTAATGCGCGTAACCCGCCTCGCCGTCGATGGCATTCTTGCTCGCCATGTTGAGGATCACGCCGCTGCGCCGCGAAACCATCCGCCGCGCCACCGCCTGCGCCACCAGGAACATGCCCGTAAGGTTCACTGCCAGCACCCGGGCCCATTCGGCCGCCGAAATCGCCAGGAACGCGGTCTCGTGCGCGATGCCGGCATCGTTGATCAGCACATCGATGGGCGCGCGCCGCTCGGCCTGGTCGACGGCGCTCACGACCGCCGCCTGATCGGTTACATCCAGGCAATGACCATGGGCGGTCGCGCCCGCGTCGCGCAGCTCATCGATCGCGCGTGCCAGGTTGTCCGTGTGCCAGTCGGCGATCGAGAGCGCCGCGCCTTCGCGCGCAAACGCATCGGCGATGGCGCGGCCGATGCCGCGTGCACCGCCGGTAATGAATAAGTGCTTGCCTGTCAGGCGCGACGCCATACCGATCTCTCCTCGTAGACGGTGACCAGCAGGGTACTGCCGAGCACCACCAATCCGCCGATCGCCATCGGCACTGTCAGCCGCTCGCCCAGCACCACCGCCGCGATCAATACGCCGAACACCGGGATCAGATAGTTCGACAGGCCGGCCTGCGCGGCATCCAGCCGTGTCAACACGGTGAGAAACAAGATCATCGACAGGAAGTACTGCAGCGCTGCCAGCAGCACGATGCCGAGCCAGACCCTGGGACCAAAGGTGAGGCTGCTCCGCAGCGATCCCGGCTCCAGGTAGAGCGTCAGCGGGATCAGGCACACCAGCACTGCGTAATAGCTGTAGAGCAGCACCTCCAGCGGGGTGTAGCGATCCAGCAGCTTCTTGCCGTAGACATTGTAGAAGGCGCTGCCGATCACGCCGAGCATGATCAGCAGATTGCCGGTCACGACCCCGCCGCTGGCGAAACGCAGGTCGCTCCAGTCGATGCCGGAACACTGCAGCACGCCGGCGATCGCGAGCGCGAAACTGATCCATCGCACCCGGGTCATGCGCTCGCCAAGCAGCGCATAGGCCAGTATCGCGGTGGCAATGGGCAGTGTCAGGGATAGCAGCGCGGCGTTCGATGCCGGGGCAAACCGCACGCCCCAGGTGATGCCAAGTTGTGCCAGCACCTGCCCAAGCACGCCGATGAGCGCGAAGCGCAGCAGGTCCGCCGCGTCGATCGGGCTGCGGCGAACAGCGCGACTGCGCTGTTCACGAAAGACCAGCGGCATGAGGCAGAGCGTCGCGAGCGCCATGGGCAGCAGCGTCGCGAAAATCGGTCCCATCTGCTCCTGCACCAGCTTGGCCAGCACGAACTGGCTGGCCCAGATCAGATTGCAGGCAATCAGCAGCAACCAATCCCGTAGCCGCGCGGCCGCCTGGCTCATGCGCGTCTCAGAAGGGCGCCAGCCGCTCGACCGCGCGGATCGTCACCGGACCGTCATCCGAGCGAGTCTTTTCAGGACCCAGGACCTCCACCGAGGCCTTGGCCATGACGATCGAGACCATGCGGTTCGGGTAGAGAATGATCTCGTTGTCGCCCGAGCCGTGCATGCTCGGCAAATACTCGACGCTGCCGTTGGCGTTCTGGTACCGCAGGAAGTGAAAGCCCATCTTATAGAGGCCGTTCTCGGCGGCGTCGGCCGCCGGTAACCTCGCCGCGGCCACCGCGGCGTCGCCGTTCTTGACGATGGCATCGCGCGCCGCCAGCAGATCTTCGGTCAGGGTCCGATTCAGCAGCTGTACGCCGCCATGCGCGCCGCGCGCCTGGTAGAGCATGGCGATCTTGGCGAGATCGTCGAGCGTCGGGTAGTAGCCGGCGTTGCACCAGACGATGCCGTCACGGCCGCCGGCCTCGCGCGTTCTGACCACCGGTGCCTGGTGAATACCAATCGGCTCGAGGATTTCCGTCCGGACCATCTCTCCCAGGTCCGCCTGCGGTCCGCGCTCTGATTTGATGAAACTGTCGAGGGCGGCACCCAGCAGGAAGTAATCCTGGTCACGGTAGCGCATCACGGTGCCGGGTTCCCACGGGTAGGGGTGCAGCGTGGCGTTGATCTGGCGGATCTTGTCGGCGAGCGAGGATGCGATGTACCAGGCGTCGTAGTCCCCCCCGAGGTAGCCGTCGAAAATGTCGTTCGGACTGGTCCTGGTGCTGCCGACCCCGCCGAAGCCGGTCGACATGTTGGCCGCATCGATGAAGCGTACGCGCCGCCACTTCGGATCGAGCCCGGGTACGTAATCGCCGACCTTGAGCGTCAGAACCCAGCGGCCGTAGACCTGCGCAAGATGCAGCAGGGCGAGCGGCGCGAACACGCTCTTGGTGACCGAGCGCACACCGAAGCGCATCTCGAGCGGATAGGGGTAGGAACCATAGGGTGTGACCGGATCCTGATAATAGAGCGTGCCACCCACCAGCAGTGCCCCGGCCACCTGCCACTTCGGATACAGCGGGCCACCAAAACCATCGAGGGTGCCGGCTGGCACGGTCTTTAGCAGCTCGCTCCAGGGCTTGGCCGGCAGCCGGTCGGCGAGTTCCACCTGGGCCTGGGCGCGCCGCGCCACCAGCTGGCCCGCATTGCCGCTTGCATAGTCGGTGCGCGCGAATCCCCAGGCAACGAAGTACTGCTTGATCAGGTACGGCCCGGTCTGCTGTACGAACTGCAGCGCCAGCCCGCTCACCTGACTACCGCGATAAAGGAACGTCGCAAGCCCCTGGTGCGCATGATTCTCGGTATCGTTGACCAGCATGACGGGAAAGGCCGCGCGCGACCAATCGCCATCACCGGGTTCGCGCCAGACCTTGCCGGGCTGCGGAATGATCCGCCAGTAGCTGGCGGTGGCGCCGCCGCCGGTCTCGCGCACCATCTCGCCGCGCTGCACGGGAACCAGCACGTCGCCGACCGTAAAGAACTCCAGCTGCACACCCGGGAAGATGCGCACATCGCGTCCCTGGATCAGCGGCTGGCTGAGCACCGGCACGGTACGCATCACGGCCGGGTGCACCTTGAGGACGCCCGTGAATGCGGGTGCGCTCAGCGCACTCTCATCGGGTACGAAGGCCGCGTTGGCGACCGGCGCCTCGAGCGCCTCGCCTGCCTCGAAGCTACTGACCGGCAGCAGCTCGGCGACGCCGGCCCTGGTCCCGAGCGGTATCAGCATCGGCAAGACCGCCATCAGCATCCACCTCGGCAACGATCGATAACGCATACCGCAGTCTCCTTACCAGTCGCCAACCGAGCCATCGGCGTAGAACACACGCTGCAGCAGTTCCTGCTTGAAGGGATATTTCGCGATCGCCGCCTCGTTGATCTCGACCCCGAGTCCCGGACGATCGGCCGGCCTGACAGTGCGGCCCTCACGCGTCAGCGGGTGAAAATCCTCGACGATCTCGGAGCGCCACGGCACATCCTGGCGGACGGTCTCGCAGATCACGTAGTCCGATTGCGAGAAGCCGAATTCAAACGAAGCCGCGGTGCTGACCGGACCCTGTGGGTTGTGGGGCGCGAGGCCGATGCGATGCACTTCGGCGAGCGCGGCGATCTTTCTCGAGGCCGACAGACCACCGCAATGCGTGATGTCGAGCTGGACGATCTCGCAGCCGCGCGCGGCAAACAGCTCGTTGAACTGATTGAGGTTCGTGAGGCGCTCGCCGGTGGCGATCGGCGTCGCCACGGCCGCGTTGATCCTGCTCAGCGAGTCGACGCTCTCCGGCCAGCATGGTTCCTCGAGAAAGAATAGCCGGTACGGCTCCAGGGCCTTGGCGAACAGCATGCCCATCGCCGGGGAGGGGCGCGCATGACAGTCGACCATGATGTCGATATTCGGGCCGACCGCTTCGCGCATGCGCGCCACGGCCTGCTCGGCCGCCAGCACCGGTTTCATGCCCTCGAGGGCACCGGTCGGCGGCACGGCCATCGATTTGAAGGCGGTATAGCCGTTGCTGACCGCTTCGCATGCCAGCTCTGCGAAACGCGCGGCGTTGCTGACCGGCGTCCCATAGAAATCCTCCATGCGGCCGCCGCCAAGATGACAGTAGAGCCGTATGTAGTCCCGCACCGGGCCGCCCCAGAGTCGATGGCACGGCACGCCGAGCGCCTTGCCCGCGATATCCCAAAGCGCGATATCGATGCCGGACATGGCCGTGGCTCGCACGATGCCGGAGCTGTGCCAGAAATGCTGCCGGAACATCATCTGCCAGAGGTGCTCGATGCGCCCCGGATCCTCGCCCAGCAGCAGCGTTGCCAGATCTTCGATGGCGCCGACGATCGAGCGCGTGTGCCATTCCAGCGTGGCTTCGCCCCAGCCGACCAGGCCGGGCTGATCGGTTTCGACCTTGATGAAGATCCAGTTGCGCATGCGGGCGTTGCAGACGAATGACTTGATCGCCGTGATCTTCATGTGGCGTTCACTCTCGCGCGCCGGCCCGAATCGATCGTGCGCAGACACGACTTCGCAGTGTCTGAATGCGACCTGAGCGGCTGCGCGGCGCGCTCATGCCGCGGCCATTGTGAGGAAGCGAAACAGCGTGGTCGAACTCCATGCCCGGCCGGGTTCCAGCAGCGTGCTCGGAAAGTGCGGATGATTGGGCGAATCCGGAAAATGCTGCGGCTCGAGCGCCACGCCGTCTCCCGGTCGATGCAATCGGCCGCCCTTGCCGAGCGGGAATCCGGACAGCGTATTGCCGGCGTAGAATTGCAGCCCCGGCTCGGTCGTCAGCAGTTCGAACGCGCGGCCGACGTGCCGATCCTCGAGTCGGGCCGCCAGACGCAGGGTTCCGGGGACGCCGCGCAGTACGAAGTTGTGATCGTAGCCGCGACCGATCGCGAGCTGCGGTTCGGATGGGTCGTGCATGCGCGCGCCGATGAGTTGCGGGGCGCGGAAATCGAACGCGCTGCCTGCCACCGGCCGCAGCTCTCCGGTTGGAATCATCTGCGGATCGAGCGGTGTATAGGCATCCGACTCGATACTCAAGTGCGCCTGCAGCGCATCCCCATATCCGGCCAGGTTCCAGTAGCTGTGATGGGTGAGATTCACAATCGTGCTGCGCGAGCTGCGGGCGCTGTAGTCGATACGCAGCTGGTTGTCATCGCTCAGACGGTAGCTCAACCGCACCGCCAGTTCGCCGGGGTAGCCTTGATCGCCGTCCTCACTGAGCAGTGACAGATGCAGCGCGGCGCCCCCGTCGAGGTCGGTCCCGTCGACGCGCCAGACCTTGCGGTCGAAGCCTTGCGTGCCACCGTGCTGCGCATTGGGGCCGGCATTCAACGCCAACTGGTAATCCTGTCCGCCGAGACTGAAGCGGCCGCCGGCGATGCGGTTTGCATAGCGTCCGATCGTGGCGCCGAGGTAGTCGGTGCCGCGCAGGTAGTCTTCGACGCTGTCGTAGCCCAGCACCACATCGGCGAGTTCACCGCGGTGGTTCGGGGCCAGCAGCCTGCGCAGCGTCGCGCCCAGTGTCAGCACCGCGGCCTGCATCCCGGAACGATTGCCCAGGCGGCATTCGTGCACCTCGGTGCCATCGGGGAGGCAAGCCACACTTGAGAGGCAGACGGTCGGTGTCACTGGATGTGAATGTCACCGGAACTGCTGTGATGAATGCGCAGCACCCAGTCGCCGCCCGTCAATGGCTGCAGCGTGAAGCCCGCCTCACGCGTGTCATTGCGCAGGCCAAGTGCCGCGCCGTCGGCGGTCACGTGCGCGGGTTTGAAGGCCAGCCGCAACACCTCGGTGGCCGCGGCATCGAAGGTGCGATAGTCGATGCTGTGCGCCGCATAGTGCACCCGCTGCACCACCGAGCTCGACCGCAACAGGTGATTCGCGCCGGCCGGTGCGAACTCGGGCACGGCCCCCATGGCCCACTGATAATGACGCAGGTAGTCGGCATAGCCATCACTGAACCAGTAGGGTTCCAGGTAGTCGACACCGCAGCAGGCGATGCGGCCATCGCTGCCGGCGAAGTAGGTGCCGTAGTTGAGCGATCGGAAGGCATCCTCACGCGCCTGTCCGTCGCGCGTCTTCTCAAAGAACAACGCATTGATGGCGGCCCAGCGAGCGGTGTGATCGCCCTGTCCGGCCCGCGAGCAGCAGCCGAAGCTGGCATCGGGGGTGGTTTGCTCATCGATAGCCAGTGCACCGAAGAACGGCCCGCGACCGAGCTTGATGCGGACCCAGTCGAGCAGCCTGCCGATGTGACTCATCCATTGCGGGTCGACTTCCGCCGGGTCCTCGCGCGCCAGGATGTAGTAGGCCGCCATCATCGGTGTGAGCTGATTGACGTCATCGGGGTGATGCGGAATGTCCTCGAAGAACCCGGACCACTTGTTCCAGGCGCGGCTTTCGTGATTGAGCGGAAACTCCAGCAGCCACTTGAGCGCACTATCGTGCGCGCCCCGGTAGGACGCGACGTTGCCGGCCTGCAGTCGAATCAGTTCCTCAAAGAGGCGCAGCGGGCCCGCAACATCGCCGCCGTACTCCTCCAGCGCCAGGGTCACGCCAGTGCGCGCATCGACCCGGAATGCCCACGGCGTGTGCTCGGCGTCGCCCGGGCGAACGTGACGCGCCAGAGCCTCGGCACAGCGGATTGCCGCCTCGAGATACTTGCGCTCACCGCTCATCTCGTAGAACAGCACGTAGCCGGTGCCAAGTTCGCCGACCTTGTCGGTCTCGATGCCGCCGTAGAACTCGCGTGGCAGGTTTTCGATGCAGCGGCCGTAGTCGCGCTGATCATCGCAGCTGGTTGCGAATGGCACGCCTGACCAGTCCCAATCGGCCGGCGTGGTGCCGTGCGCAAGTTGATAGTCGAGCATGCCGCGCACCGCCTTCACTGCCTGCTCATCGCCGGAGTACGGGTACCAGCCCATCAGCGAGTCGACAAACGCGGCATACACCATGGCCGGATTGTGCTGCCAATAGATGCCCTGCAGTGTCTTGGGATCGTAGACGGAATTGATGAGATAGATCTTGAGCCCCGTGCCATCGCGCGTATCGTCCGGCACTTTGTGCTCGATGAAATCCCACCCCAGCCGCAGCACCTGATCGTAGCCGAGATTCTTCTCCGGCTGGTACCAGGCCAGCAGCTTGCCCTGCGAATCCAGCCGCACCGCGTGCCACGGCACCTGCGCATTGACATACACCTCCTGTGTGCGGGCCATGGGCGGCAGCAGCAGGCCCGTGAACAGCACGAGACACGCGGACCAGGCGGCTTGCGGCATGCGATCGGTTTCCGTTACGTGATGAGGGGCTGTGGGGTGTCAGTCTTCGGCCAGCGATCCGAGCGCCGCGCGCAGTGGCTCGAGCCAGGGCGCGTACTGCCGCCATTGATGCAGGCCGTCGCGATAAATCGGCTGCCGTACCTGCTCGGAACTCGCGGTGTCGATGCCACGCTCGGTCCTGAAGAACTCCAGGCAGCCCGGCTCGAACCCCAGCCCACAGAACTCGAGTATTCGGCGCACGCTGCCCGGCAGATCCGCCACCACCTGCTCGTGCTGCACCCGCAGGATCTTGCCGGGCAGTACCGTGTCCCAGTGCTGCATGAGCTCGATATAGCAGCGGTAATAGCGTGCCAGGTGATCGAGACTGTAGCTGAAGCGCTGCCCGACCGCGAACAGCTGCTTGTAGTTGCCGAAGCAGCAGGCCATCGCGCCGCGCCGCGCGTCGATGATGCGCGCCTCGGGAAGCAGCAGGTGAATCAGTCCCAGGTGACGAAAGTTATTCGGGTTCTTGTCGATGAACAACGGCCGGCCGCGCGTCCGGTAGATGCGCGTATCGCCGAGGTATTGCTCGCCGAGGCGCGAGCATTCGGCCGCCGACAGCCGCAACAGCGCGCCCGGATAGCCCGGCGCGGTGTTGTCCTGCGTGCGGCCCTGAAGCGTCTGCACCAGGCGCGGGATATCGGCCAGCTCGGTGGTCGCTTCCACCTGCGAATGGGAGGCCAGGATCTGCTCGATCAGGGTGGAACCCGAGCGCGGCAGGCCGACGATGAAGATCGGCGCTGCACTCGGACAGCCGAATCCCTGCCGGGCCTCCAGAAACTCTCGCGTGCACAGCGCCCTCTGCAGGCGCGCGGTGGCTTCGATGAGCTCGGGCCGGTAGGGGCGCTCGCTGCGCTTCAGTGCATTACCACGCGCATAGCACTCGAATGACTCCCGATAAGCGCCCTGGTCCTCGAGCGCCTTGCCGAGCGCGAAACACAGATGATAGCGATCCACGGCTGCGGTGCTGGCCGCCGCTTCCTCCGTCCGCATGCGTTCGAGCTCATCGTCCTCGAATCGATAGGTCTTCAGGTTGGCGAGGCTCCAGTAAGCTTCGCCGAAGCCGCGCCTGATTGCTGCAGCGGCGCGATAGGACGCGACTGCGCCGGAAGCGCGCCCGAGTGTCTTCAAAGCATGGGCCACCGACAGGTGCAGTTCCGGGTCCGACGGGGTCTCCGCCAGCAGAGCCTGGTATTGCTCGAGTGCCTGCTGGTGCTGGCCGAATCCCATCGACACCGCAGCCTGGGTGGTGCGGTAAAGACGGTTGGCGGGCTCCAGCTCGAGTAGCCGCCGCAGCTGTTCGCGTGCGTGCACATGCTTGTGGCGCTTGAGCAGTACGACCACATAATCATGTCGAGCGGCGTGATAGTCGGGCGCCAGGTGCAGCACCTGCTCCAGCAACACCTCGGCATCATCCAGCACCTCGAGCTCCAGGCCGATCTTCGCGAGCAGCCGCATGGCCTCGATATGATGGCCGTGAGTCAGCAGGTACTGACGCAGGATGCATTCGGCCTGCGGCAGATCGCCGTCGGCGAACATCGCCGAGGCGGTCACGATGTCACGCGGCAGGCTCGCGAGCTTGGCGAGCTGCGCCGTGGCGTTGGCGGCCTGCCGCTTGCGGCCGCTCATTTGATAGAGGCGCAGCAGCGCCTGCCAGCTTGCCGGTAGCGCCGGGCTGAGCTGCACGGCACGTTCGAATGCGGCGATCGCCCGGGCCGCGGATCGCAGCGCGATGAAGCACTGCCCGCGTTCCTGGAACAGCCGCGCGAACTGCGGATGCAGCGCCTCGAGGCGCGCGAGCGTCTCGAGCGCCGCCGGCACGCGCTGCAGGTGCCGCTGGCTGACGGCGAGTGCATACAGCAGCTCGCGATTGCCCGGCGCCTCCGCCAGCAGTGTCTCGGCCGCGCTGAGCGCTCGGGCATACTCACCCGCTTCGAGCCACTGGCGCGCTTGCCCTTCATCCGCTCGCACGTGTGTCCGGGTTATTTGCTGTCCGAGAACTTGAACCCGACTTTGACGCCCACGACCCGGGGTCGCAGCGGCGTCTGGGTGATGATCGATTGCGCGTCATTCTCCGTTACATAGGTGTGATTATTGCTCAGATTCTGGCCAAACGCCTGCAGGTACCAGCGATCCTTGGCGATTCCGAACGAGCCATCCAGGGTGGAGTAGGCCGGCAGATTAAAGGCGTCGACGTAGCCGGTATCGGTAAAGCTATGGTCGGTGTGCTGCCCGGAGACTTGCACGAAGGCGTTGAAGCCGTTGACCGTCCACTCGTAGCGCAGCCGCACGTTGCCCTGGAAGGCCGGCGAACTGGCGAGCGGACTGCCGATCGGTCCGAACGGATTCGGCACCGAGGTGATCGGCTTGCCGAAATTGACACTGGCCGGGTTGTCATCCATCAGGAACGGCGAGTTGGTCTGGCTACTGCTGCTCCAGGTGCCGGTGAAGGCGACTGTCAGGCCATGCAGCACGATGGCCTGGATTGAGGGCTCGAAGCCGCGCACCCGGTAGCTGGGCCCGTTAGTGAAGAAGGCGAGGCTGCCCAGGCCGCCCTGCGGGTCGTCGATGCCGACCTGCACGTTGTTCCAGTTCTCCTGATAGATCGAGCCGTTGAAGAGCAGGCGATGATCGAGCCACTCGGTCTTCCAGCCGATCTCGTTGTTGGTGAGTTTATCCGGCGCCCAAACCACCGGTGTGATGTACTGATTGACGCCGTCGGGACCGGGCAGATGGCTGGAGGTGCCGCGATTGAAGCCGCCCGGCCGATAGCCCTGGGACCAGGTGTAATACACCATCGCATCGGGCGTGATCTTCCAGGTGATGTTCGCCCGGCTTCTGAAGCCCGAGGCGCTCGCGGTATCCGGAACTTGCTTGTTGAGGTTGGTGCCGAACGGGCCGCCCGGCCCGAAGCCGTTGAAGTTGGTGGCACTGCACGGGCCGAAGCTGCTGGGTACTGCGCCGTCGTAGAACTTGCAGTAGAAGCTGCCGACGTCACCGCCGAAGTCATGCTCGTTGTAGTGATAGTAACGGGTGCCAACCGTCAGGGTCAGGGTCTTCGGGATCAGATCGAAGTCGATCGAACCGAAGCCGGCCAGCTGCTTGTAGCCGCGTTGCACATCGTCGAAGAACGGATCGTCGGGATTGCGGATGTTCGGATTGTTGGCCGGCACCCCGGGCCAGGGTTCGACGTTCAGAAAACACTCGGTGTTGAAACTCGGCGTGCAGGTCGGCACCGATCGATACTGGTAGTCCATCTGATCGTCGATCTCGAAATCCTCCCAATACACACCGGCCAGAGCGCGCAGGCGCTTGTCGTCCGGGGTGCTGAGGCGCAGTTCGTGGCTCTGGTGAGTGGTGCGATCAACGTCGTGCCAGGTGGCGCTCGGCGTGTAGCATTTGGTGGGCGGATCGAAGCCCGTGCTATAGCCGCTGCACTGATAGTAGGTGGCCCAGACGCCGCGGGCGTAATTGGTGTAGTCCTGGATCTGCTCGACGTTGCGCACCAGGTAGGAGCCACTGTAGACGGCCTTCAACGGGCCGAGTTCGCCATTGATCGTCAGTGCGGTATTCTCGAATCTATCCTTGACATAGGACGGGTTGAACACGGTCACCGACAGCGGCGCCAACCGATTACCTTCGGAGCCGACCGGGTTCTGGTAAAACACGCCTTCGGCGTCCATGTTCTGATAGGACTCCTGCAGCAGCGCGCTCCACTGAT
>Ga0182024_10021146_pt1 | contig 11834 bp, 10 predicted proteins | sample P32metaG_FD_120480 | JGI IMG/M metagenome (GOLD analysis project Ga0182024, IMG submission 120480) | Permafrost microbial communities from Stordalen Mire, Sweden - P3-2 metaG (Illumina Assembly) | ecosystem: Environmental > Terrestrial > Soil > Wetlands > Permafrost | place: Sweden: Stordalen... | reverse complement strand
TCGCCGTGCTGCTGGCGGACATCGCCAAGGGCGCGGCGGCCGTGCTGCTGCTCCCGCTCCTGGCCACCCCGGGGGCCTTCGACTGGCTGAGCACCTCCGGCACCCTGGCTTCCTCGGCCTGGTGGCCCTGCCTGCTCGGGCTGGCCGCGGTCCTGGGGCACACGTATACGGTTTTTCTGGGCTTCAAAGGCGGCAAGGGCGTGGCCACGTCCATGGGCGTTTTTCTCGCGCTGGCGCCCCTCGCCTCCCTGGTCGTGGCGGCGGTCTTCGGCGTGATCTTCTGGGCCACGCGCATGGTTTCGGCGGGTTCGCTGGCCGCGTCCGCCATCCTTCCGTCCGCGGTGGTCCTGTTCAAGGAATGGCGGCCCTGGGGCTTCAAGGAGGCCTTTTATCTGGGCTATGACGGGTACCGGCAGGACAGCTGGCAGGCGCGGCCGGTGCTGTGCCTCGCCATGGCCCTGGCCCTGCTGGTCTGGCTGAAGCACGTGCCTAATATCAAACGCATTTTGGCGGGAACGGAGAACCGGATCGGGCGCGGGAACAAGTCCAAACCCGATGCGCAGCCCCGGAGGGCGGAATGAGCCGGGCCTTTGTTTTGGGTGGCGGAGGCTGGGGCACGGCGCTTGCGATGGTGCTCTCGGATCGCGTCGACCGGGTGGACGTGTGGGAGCATGAGGCGGATTACGCGGCCGAGGTGGAGAGCCGCCGCGAAAACCACCGCTATTTGCCGGGCGTGCGCCTGCCCGATTCCGTCCACATGTGCACGGATCTGGGCGCCATGGCCGGCGCGTCGTTGCTGGTGCTGGCCGTGCCGTCGGCCTTTTTCCGTGCGGTCTGGGTCCGGGCGCTGGAATACGGCTCCCCGGACCAGATCGCGGTGGTCGCCACCAAGGGCATAGAGCCCGGCAGCCTGATGACCATGCGCCAGGTGGCCGAGGACGAATGCGCCAGGGCGGACAAGGCGGCCCCGCGTTTCGTGACGCTTTCGGGCCCCTCCCACGCCGAGGAGGTCGGCCGCCACCTGCCCGCCACCCTGGTGACGGCCTCCCCTGACACCGAGGCAGCCCGAATTGCCCAGGTCGTCCTGTCGCACGATTGGTTCCGCGTCTACACCAGCTCGGATCCCCTCGGGGTCGAGATCGGCGGCGCGCTCAAGAATGTGGTCGCCCTGGCGGCCGGGGTGTCCGACGGCTTAGGGCTAGGCGACAACGCCAAGGCCGCCCTCATGACCCGGGGTTTGGCGGAAATGACGCGCCTGGGGGTGGCCATGGGGGCCCAGGCCACGACGTTTTCCGGCCTGGCGGGCATGGGGGACCTGGTGGTGACCTGCATGAGCCGCCATAGCCGCAACCGGGGCATCGGCGAGCGTTTGGGCCGCGGCGAACACTGGAGCGCGATCAGCCCGACCTTCCGCCAGGCCGTGGAAGGCGTGGTGACCGCCGCGTCCGCCATGGACCTCTCCCGCCGCTACCAGGTGGGCCTGCCCATAGCCGAGCAGGTGCACGCCATCCTGTTCCTGGACAAGGACCCCCGCATGGCCCTGAAGGACCTATTGGCCAGGCCCTTGAAGGAGGAGGCTTGATATGGCCCCCAGACAGTCCGATATGCGTTATTCGATCGAGGAAGTCTCGGACCTGGCGGGTTTAAAGGCCCATGTGCTGCGCTATTGGGAGACCGAATTCCCCCATTTGAAACCGGAACGCACCAAGGCCAAGCAGCGGCGCTACAGCCAAAAGGACCTGGACCTTATCCTGCACATCAAGAAACTGGTCTATGAACGCGGATTCACCCTGCAAGGGGCCCGCAAACAATTGGACGACGACCTGAAAGAGGCCCGCCAGTCGGGACAGCTCGCCCTGGCCCTGGACCTGGGATCGGCCGAATTGACCGGCGTGCTGATGAAGGCCCGCCGCCAGGCCCGCTCCCTGCTTGAGTTCCTGGACAAGGCCACCCATGGCGGGGACGCTTGAACCCCGGCCCGTATTTTGCTACATTCTCCGTCCGTCCCCGCCCTCATGGCCGGCCGCCGGCACCGGGATGTGGCGCAGGGGTAGCGCACTCGCTTGGGGTGCGAGGGGTCGCAGGTTCGAATCCTGTCATCCCGACCATAAGCCTGCGTCGGTCATGAGGGGGGGACGGGTTTCGGGGCATAGCTCAGGGGCTAGAGCGCTCGCTTCGGGAGTGAGAGGTCGCAGGTTCAATTCCTGTTGCCCCGAAAAAAGCCCAAGACAAGGCCCTGTTCCGCGTTGAGCGGGGCAGGGCTTTGTTGATTTTACGGGGCCGACGCTTGGGCGTAGCAGAGGCGCGTTCCTGCCATTACAATCAGCGTCGATGATTCCAAAGTGCGCGCCCTTCCTTTTATGCCTTCTGTGTTTAGTCCCGGATGCGGCCCGGGCCGGCTTCTGGGACGACGCCTGGCTTGACCCGGCCCTCCTGCAGGCCGAGGACTTGAACGGCGGCAGCGGCTTCATCCACGTGCCCGCACCGCAGAGCCTTCCGGATGGCCTGCTCACGGCCGCCATCCACAATTACCAGGTCCAGGCCGGCCGCGGCTTCTTCCACGGCATCGAGGCCGGAGGCTTGGTGCAGTTGGACGGCTGGAACCCCCAGACCCAGTCCGAGGTCGACGGCTGGACCCCGAACGTCGCCGGCAAAGAGAACCTGGTCAACTTCCGCTGGTCGCCCTTGGTGCAGGGACCGGCTTGCCCCATCGGGCTCGCGGTCGGCGTCGAGGGCATGGGCATCCAGGACATAGACTACAAGCAGACGCCCCTGGCCTCGCTGAAGAAGCTTGAGCGCCAGTATGTGGTCGCCGGCGGCATGGTGCCGGATATGCCCATGCTCTATGTCGCCGGAGGATTCGGCGGCGGCGACCAGAAGGCGGCGGGTTTCGGGGCATTGGCTTTCGCGCCGTTCGCCGGCATGGCGACCATGGCGGAATACAACGAGGGCTTCACCGACCTGGGCGTGCGGGTCATGCTGTCGACCCAGATCAAGCTTGATCTCGACCTGAGCCATATTGAGACCATGCGGCGCGACCAGCCTTTTGACCTGGTGCTCACGAACAACGTGACCTTCGGTGTCAGCTACAGCAGGGTCTGGCCGTGAACGTCCGGCAGCCCGGATCCTAAATAAGAAGGGAAGGTGCGCCATGCCTGAGAGCCTCAAGGCCCTCATTCGCGACATACCCGATTTCCCGAAAAAGGGCATCGTCTTCAAGGACATCACCACGCTGCTGGCGGACGGCCCGGGATTCGCCCACGCCATCGATCTATTGGCCCGGCGTTACCTCGGCCGCGGCATCGACCGCGTCGTGGCCATGGAGGCGCGCGGCTTCATCCTGGGCGCGCCCCTGGCCGTGCGCCTGGGCGCCGGCTTTGTCCCGGTGCGCAAGAAGGGCAAACTGCCCCACGAGACCATCGAGGAGACCTACGCCCTGGAATACGGCCAGGACACCCTGCAGATGCACAAGGATGCCCTGATCAAGGGGCACCGGGTGCTGGTGGTGGACGACGTGCTGGCGACCGGTGGCACGGCCGCCGCCGTGGCCAGGCTGGTGCAGTCCCTGAACGCGGAGATCGTCGAATGCGCTTTCCTGATGGAACTGGATTTCCTGAACGGACGCGCCAAGCTTGAGCCCATTGCGACCCACGCATTGATCCACTATTGACGTTGACCAGGGGTGGTCAGGTGAAAAGCAGATCGTTACAATTATCTTTGCGCGCGCTCTGGGCCGCGGCCCTGATCGGGTCGGCGGGACCCCTGTGGGCCTTGAGCACCACCATGGGCCCCTATGGCCTGGGCGCGTCCGCCTTGGGCGCCGGCGGCGCCGTCGTGTCCACGGCCGAAGGCGCCGAGGGCCTGTATTGGAACCCCGCTTCGATGTCGGACGGCTTGAACCTGGGATACTTCGGCGGCCTGGGAGGGCCGGCCCAATCCTTGCAGCAGGCCCTCGCCATCACGGGACCCGTGGACCAGGGCGTCTCCGGGGGCATCCTCCTGGGCGACCAGCTCTTCCCCCAGGCCGCCAACTACCACGAGGATAGCATAGGCCTGGCCCTGTCCACGGCGGTGGGGAATTGGTTCTCCATCGGCACGGTGCAGAAATTCGAGCTGGCGTCACCGGGGGCCCTGACGGGCTGGAGCATGGACGTCGGCGCGCTCGCGGCCGTGCCCTTGGGCGGAACCTGGCGCCTGGATTTCGGCCTCGCCGGGACCGACCTGCTCTCTTCCTTAAGCTGGGGGGACGGCTTGACCGAGGAGCAGCCCTCCGTGCTGCGCGTTGGCGCGGCCCTTGAACCCGTGCCCGGGACTTGGGCCTCCTTTGAGGAGGACCAGCTCGAGACCCTGGGCGAGCCCGGCGTAGACCAATGGCGCGCGGGCCTGCAGATCTCGTTGTTCGACCGGCGGGCGGCCTTGCGGGCGGGAGCCACCCAGGCCGAGCAGGGCGTGCTTTATTACACCGCCGGTCTGGGCGTCCAGCTTCCCTCGGCGGACCGCGGGCTGGAGCTGGACTACGCCGTGCTGATCCCCTCCCAGGACTCGGACTCGGGCGCCGGCGAGCGCCGCCAGGTCGTGAGCCTGCTGTGGCATTTCGGCGCGGCCCGCGCGCCCCAGGCCTCGATCCAATTGGAACGGCGCGGCCGGGGCGGACAGGTGGAAGAGGCGCGCATCGCCCTGGCGGAAGGGCCGACCGACGCCCTGGATTGGTCCTTGGAGCTGACCGATCCCAGCGGCAAGATCGTGCGGACGATCAAGGGCCACGGCCTGCTGCCGCCGGGGGTGGACTGGGACGGCAGGGATGAGGCGGGCGCGCCCGTGGACGCCGATGGCCTGAGCTACGTCCTGCGCGTCACCCGGGCTTCGGGCGAAGTGGTCCAGAGCCGCGCCTTGCTCGCCCCCTCCGCGGACCAGGGCTGGGAGGGCGCCTTGGCGGGCTCCGAAGGCGATGACTACTCCCTGAGGGGCGGCGAGCCCGCCACCAGGAGCGGACACGGACACGGGTCCGGGGGCCTGCGGGCCGGCGTCAGCCGCGATTTCGCCACGGGCGGCCTGCTCTACACCTTCTACTTTGAATGGAACGGGACCGCCTTGACGGACTCCGACCGGCAGACCCTGGCCCACGCCGCGGCGCTGATCCGCGCCCGGGGCCTGAAGTCGGCGGTGATCGACGGGTACGCGGACCAGGACGAAGGGGACAAGGACAGCACCAATCCGCTGTCCCAGGCGCGCGCGGACACGGTCTTGAAGGGTCTGATGGAACGCGGCGTCGTGCTGGAACGCGTCATGGCGCGGGGCTGGGCCGACACCCGTCCGGCGGCCCCGGAGGACACGGCGCGGGAACGCGCCAGAAACCGCAGGGTGGAACTGCGTTTGGAGACCGCGCCTTGAGTCGCGCGCACGCATTGGAGGCTGAATTGGGACATCGCATCGGGTTAGGGGCGGCGGCGATATTGTTCTCGCTGTTCTTGGTTACTCCGGCCGCGCACGCGGACGGGGGCCTGGATTCCTTTGAGCGCGCCGCGGAGCTGGCCCCGGACGATCCCCGGGCCCAGTTCAATCTCGGCGTGATGTGCCTGAAGGCCGGGGACTACCCCCGGGCGGCCCGGGCCCTGAAACAGGCCACGGCCCTGGACCCCCGCGACGCCGAGGGCTGGGAGGCCTACGGGGTCGCCCTGCTGCGCTTGGGGCGGGCCGGCGACGCGGCGCAGGCCTTCGAGCGGTCCACCAGCCTGGATCCGCGGCGCGCCGGCGCGTGGCAGAAACTGGGCCAGGCCCTGGCCGGGATCGGCACCCGGGAAAGCCTCCAGTCCGCCGTGGACGCTTACGGCAGGGCCGCGCGCCTGAAGCCGGACGACCCGCGCTCTTTGTTGAACCAGGGCGTGCTGCTGGCCAGGTTGGGACGCGATCCGGAGGCCATCGCGGTCCTGGGCAAAGTTTCGCGCATGGACGGCGGGCAGGGGGCCTTCGAGGCCCTCTGCGTGCTTTACAACAAGGCGGCCGACTACGCCAAAGCCGAGGACGTGTGCCGCCAAGCGGCGGAGGCCGGCGGCCAGGCGGAATCCTGGTACAACCTGGGCTTCGCGTTGCAGCAAAGCGGCGACAAGGCCGGCGCGCGCCAGGCCTACATGAAGGCCATACAGGCCGATCCGGGGCATGCGGCCGCCCTCTACGCCCTGGCCTTTTTGGACTTCGAGGCGGGCAACGCCGACGAGGCCCTGGGCGGGTTCCAGGCCGCGCTCAAGGCGCGCAACGGGGACTATCCCGAGGCCGCGTACAACGCCGCAGTGCTGCTGGGGGACCAGGGACGCTTCGAGGAGGCGGCCGACCTTTACCGCGAGTTTTTGAGGACCCATCCCGACGACCAGGACGCGCAGGCCAGCCTGAAGGCCATGATAGCCTCGGGCCTGGGCTCCCTGCTGCAGCAGGGACAGGACGCCTATGAGCGCGGCGACTTTGACGCGGCCCGCGAGGCCTGGAAGCGGGCCCGGCGCCTGGATCCCGACAACGGCGAGGCCGCGCGCATGCTGAAGCTGGCCGAGTCCCACGGCGCCGCCGGCGAGGCCGCCACGGCCGCCCGGCGGGCCGCCCATTCGGCGGTCGCCCGGCGCCTGAAGTCCGAGGATGCGGGCATGAAGCGCCGCGGGCTGGAGGCCTTCAGGGACGGGAGGAACTCCGAGGCGGCCCGGCTGCTCGAGTTTTACCTGAGCCACAACCCCGGGGACAGCCTGGTCGAGAAGGACCTGGTCAAGGCCCGCGGGCGCATGCGGGCCGCGGTGGACGAGCTGCTCAGGCAGTCCGAGGATTCCTTGGCGGCCGGGGACCGCGACCGGGCCGGCAGCCTCGCGGCGCAGGCCTTGGAGCAGGATCCCGGAAACGCGCGCGCCCGCAGCCTGCGCCACGAAGCCGGCCTCGCTCCGGTGAAAAAACTCGACCTGGAGGCGGTCCGCAAGCTCTATTATGACGGGGTGGAACAATACCTGGCCGGTGACCTGCAAGGCGCCGTCGCGACCTGGACCGAAGTTTTGAAGCAGGACCCGGACCACTTGGACGCCCAACGCAGCCTTGCCCGCGCCCAGTTGGAGTTGCAGGCCCTGAAGCATATCGCCAGGTCCTGACGGTAAGCGTGAAGCGGAGGAAGCATGCCTGAAAATCCGCCCGGCAACCTGCTGGGCCAGATCGTCGAAGGCCCCAAAGGCCTCTCGATCAGGACCAAGCTGGCCGCGACCCTGGCCGGGCTGGTGACGCTGTCGCTGGCCCTGCTGGCCGCCTTCACCCTTTGGGAATGCCGCCAGGCGCTCCTGCAGGAGGCGATACGGCGGGGCCTGATCGTCGGCCGCAACCTGGCGGAATACAGCGCCAGCGCGGTGCTGCAGAAGGACTCGTTAAGCGCCATCCAGTTCACCAAGGACGCCCTCAGCGACGACGCCATGGTCCACGCGATCTTGACGGACGACACCGGCACGGTCCTGGCCGTGCGGTCCGCATCGGGCCAGCTTCCGGTCGAGTTCGGGGCCCATTGGACGCCCCTGCAAGGCCCGCCCGTCGACGCCGACAACGTGCCCGCGGACGTGCGGGTGGTGGAATCCACGGACCCGGTGGGCGGCACCAAGGTCCTGGCCTTCGATTTCCCGGTGGTCGAGGCCGGGGTGACGGTGGGCCAGGCCTACATCGCCATGTCCCAAGAGAAGATCCAGGAGGTGGTGGAGGAGACCACCCTCAAAGTGCTGGTGCTCGCCGCCGTCTTCGTGCTTCTGGCCCTGATCTCGGCCGTCACCCTGGCCGACGTCATCGTGCGGCCCTTGCGGCGCCTGACCCGCGGCGCGCTGGCGGTCGGATCGGGCGACCTGGACACCCGGGTGGAGGTGCGCGGGGATGACGAACTGGGGGTCCTGGCGCGCACGTTCAACGCCATGACGCAGGGGCTTAAGCGGGCCCAGATGGAGCTGCTGGAGAAGCAGCTTTTGCAGCAGGAACTGAACATCGCCCAAGAGATACAGCAGGGCCTTTTACCCAAAAAAATCCCCCACATCCCGGGTTACGAGCTGGCGGCCTTTTACGCCCCGGCCAAGGAGGTCGGCGGGGACCTCTACGATTTCATACCGATCGACGAGAAGCGGCTGGCCGTGGCCGTGGCCGACGTGTCCGGAAAGAGCGTCCCCGGGAGCCTGGGCATGGCCATGACCCGGTCGGTGCTGAGGGCCGAGGCCCTCAACCACCGGGGGGTGGAGGAGACCCTGCGAAGGACCAACGCCGTGATACAGCCCGACATCCGCCGGGGCATGTTCGTGACCCTCTTCTACGCCGTGCTTGATTCCACCGGCCATAAGCTCATCTGCGCCAACGCCGGGCACAACCCCGCCTATCTGATGCGCCGCGGCCAGGTGGTTGAGATCGCCCCCGAGGGCATGGCTTTGGGGCTCGTGCCGGCGGCGCAGTTTTTCGTGGAGGAGCGCGTGGTCGAACTGCTGCCCGGGGACCTCATCGCCCTGTACACGGACGGCGTGACCGAGGCCATGAACTCCGCCCACCAGGAATACGGCGAGGACCGCTTCAAGGACGCCCTGGCCTCCGCCCAGACCAAGCCCCTGGCCCAGGCGCTGCAATACCTGGTCGATTCGGTGCGCGCCTTCGTCGCGGACGCGCCGCCCCATGACGATATCACCCTGGTTTTGCTGCGCCGCAAAGCCTGACGAAAGAGGAGCACCTATGGAACTGCTGAGCGTCGACGTGGGGGAGAGCGCCCAGGATGCCGGCGTCGTCCTGTTCCGCCTGAAGGGCCATCTCGACGCCCAGACCGTGCGGACCTTGGAAGGGCGCTTTGAGCAGCAGATCAGGACCGCCCACGTGCGCTGGGTCGTGGACCTTGGCGCGCTTGAATACATATCGTCCGCCGGGCTGGGATCCTTCATCGGCATCGTGTCCGACGTGCGGTCCCGCGGCGGCGACATATTTTTCGTCGGGCTGACCCCGAAGATCGAGAAAATTTTCAAGGTGCTCGGTTTCATGCGCATCTTCAAGCTGTTCAAGTCCGAAGCAGAGGCGGTCCTCGCCTTCAAGGGGGCCTGATGCCGAGCTTAGGCCTGCAGGAAGAGGAATGCGCCCAGCCTGACGTCACGGTCGTCAAGGTCGCCGGCACCTTCGACGTGTCCACCCTGCCCCAGTTCGAGGCCCTCCTGCGGCGCCTGCGGGAGACCGGACACATCAAGATCATGGTGGACCTGTCGCGCCTGGACTACATCAGCTCCTCCGGGCTGGGGTCCTTCCTCGGCACGGTGGACCCGTTCAGGGCCATGGGCGGGGACCTGATTTTCGTGCGCCTGAGCGAAAGGATCAAAAAGATATTCAAGGTGGTCGGGTTCACGCGCGTTTTGACCATCATGGACGACGAAGAGGAGGCGCTGAGGCACTTCCGCGGGCGGCCCCTGGCCCAGATGCTCCTGGTGCCGTCGACGAACGCCCCGCATTCAGGGGAGGCCTTCGAGCTGGAGGTCCTGGCGGCCGACGGCCGCGGAGGGGCCTTTGAGTCCTTCGACGGCGAGGCCTCGTTGCGCGCGTCCACCGGCATGGTTTCGCCGGCCCAGATCGGCCCCTTCACGGCCGGCGTATGGCGCGGCAAGGTGGTCCTGACCGGCCCGGGCCCGACCGGCTTGCGGGCGATCAGCATCGGGGACCCGAAGGTGTCCGGCGAGGTCGTGGTCCAGGTCGAGGAGACCAAGCTGCCGGCGGTCCTGCCCCTGACCGTCGCCTGCCCGGGCTGCGGTCTGAAGATCGAGATCCACGCCTTCAACGTGTACCGTTGCAACGCCTGCAACGAGATCTATTTCGTCGACAAGTGGGCCCACACCATCTCCCTGAAGAAAGGGCGCCAGGGCGAGCCGCCCCCGCCCAAGCTCTTCACGCTGAATTTTCCCGCGGACGTGAACCTTCTGGCCGCCGTGAGGGCTTTTTTGGTGTCCGCCCTGCAGGAATACGGCTATGAGCAGGACGTGATCAACGACCTGGAGATGGCCGCGGACGAGGCCGTGACCAACGTGGTGGAGCACGCCTACCAGTTCGACAGCCGCAAGACGGTCTTCGTCGAATTCAAGCTCGAAAAATCCGGGGCGCAGGTGAAGGTCAAGGACAACGGCAAGGCCTTCAACCCGCTCCAGGTGCAGCCGGTGAATTTGGACGCCCACGTCGCCGAACGTCGCACCGGCGGCCTGGGGGTGCACCTCATGCAGTCCCTCATGGACAGCGTGGATTACCGGCGCGAGGGGGACTTCAACGTCCTGACTTTGGCCAAGCAAGGGGGGCCGAAGTGAGCCGGCGGCGCTTGGCGGTGCTCTGCGCCTGCCTCTTTTGCGGCGTGTCCGGCGCCTGGCTGGGCGCCCACTGGGGGGGCTTGCCGGGTTCCGGCTTGGCCCTCCTGATGTCCGCGATCGCCGCGGCCCTGGCCATGGGCGTCCGCCCGTCCGGCCGCGGCGGCGCCGGCCTGGCCGCGCCCGCCCTTTCCAGGACCGAAATCAAGGCCGACGCGCGGGCCGGTTTGCCGGCCGTCCAGGACGCCGCGCCCAGGCCTTTTTCCGGCGCGCTGCTCGCACCCGAGGTCGAACGGGGCGGGCTGTCCCCGGGCATGGTCTCCGAGCTGACGGCCCTGCGCTCCAGCCTGGACGGGGACCTGGAGCGGATCAAGCGCCTGCACGTCCTGGCCTTGGACCTGGAGGGCAACCTCGGGGCCCTGGCCGCCTGCGTGACCACCGCCGCGGACCGCAACGCCCAGCTTTTGGAAAGCGCCGAACGGGACGGCGCCCAGGTCGGCCTGGAGATACAGGCTTTGGTGGGCATCAAGGAGGCCCTGCACCAGGGCACGGAGGTCATCGACGAGCTGGCCCGCAGCTCCCGCGAGGTCGGCCCGGTCATCGAGAGCATCTTCGTGGTGGCCCGCAAGACCAACATGGTGGCTTTGAACGCCGCCATCGAGGCCGCCCGGGCCGGCGAGCAGGGCAGGGGATTCGCGGTGGTGGCCGAAGAGGTGCGGCGCCTGGCCGAGGCGGCCACGGCCAGCACCCAAAAAGTGGAGCGTTTCGTGGAGAACCTGGGGGAGCGCACCGCCTTGACGGTCGAGGTGCTGCGGGGCGCCGCCCACATCGAGGAGACCATACAGGTGGTCTACCGCGTGTCGGACGCCTTCGTGTCCCTGGTTCCGGCGGTGGAATCCGCCAACCAGAGCCTGGGCGAGCTGTCCGTCCTGGTGGAAGACAACGTCAAGGAAATGGCCCTCTTGCGCGACGCCGCCGACGCGGGCCTGGCGGCGACCACCGAATGCATCGCCCGCGTGGAGGCCTTGATCGGCGCCGCCGCGGCGGGCGGCTGAGGAGCGTCGGGCCGGCGAAGGCGTGAAGACGGCAAAGCCCGCCGACGGAACCCCGTCGGCGGGCTTTTTTATGGAAGGTTGAGATTGCGGCGGGATCGAGCTTGAGCTTTAGAGTCCTCTATTTCCTGAAGCCGTACAGATAGCCGTTGCGGTCGCCGATCAGCAGGTTCCCGCCGTCGGCAGCGGCGGTGTCGTAGATGCCGCCCTTCGTGGCGTAGGACCAGAGTATCCCGCCGTCGCCGGCGTCCAAGGCGTAGAATTTATTGTCGAAGGAACCGATGTAGACCACCCCGCCGACGATGAGGGGCGACGCGAACAGATAGCCCCTGGTTTGGCGCATCCAGGTTTGTTTGCCGCTGGCCGGGTCCAGGCAGAAGATTTTTCCGTCGCCCGATCCGAAAACGAGGTGCCCCTTGTCGTCGACCGAAGGGGAACTGCCGATGCCTTTGCCGGCCCTGAAGGACCATTGCTTTTT
>Ga0182024_10021145_pt1 | contig 11835 bp, 15 predicted proteins | sample P32metaG_FD_120480 | JGI IMG/M metagenome (GOLD analysis project Ga0182024, IMG submission 120480) | Permafrost microbial communities from Stordalen Mire, Sweden - P3-2 metaG (Illumina Assembly) | ecosystem: Environmental > Terrestrial > Soil > Wetlands > Permafrost | place: Sweden: Stordalen... | reverse complement strand
TTGGACCCTTGAGCTGTCTCGCGAAAGATATCGTAGGCCGTCTCGCCAGCAGTGTCAGCGATGATATTCTCGTTTGGATGGATATCGGGAACTCCAGTTGCTGTTGTCATTGTACTTGTTTGTGTGCAGAGTCTACAGGCGAGTATCTCAAAGATAAAGGCACGACGATGGCAATGTACGTCACTCGCCACAAACAAGAAAGGCCAACCATGTGAAGGGAAACCAAAGCTTGACCCCGCATTTTCTTGGTGATCGGCCACGTGGTTGCGGAATTGCATCACTCAGCGGCTGCGGCGGCACCGTCTCACTTTCAATTGGAGCATGAGCCAATGGAAATCAGCTAACCTAAAACGAGCGGCGGGCGAGAATTTTAGAGTGCAATGAAATAGTATTTCGCAACGCCTTCTTCAGCGCGGTATTCAACAACAACTGGTCCCAGTCTCCTGCTTCATTTCTACCAAAAGATTATCGCGACCGAAGAAGAAATATCCCGTTAAGACGCCCAAGAAGATGGCAATGATGATGTATCTACGGGATTAGCGTCCCCTTTACTAAAAGCGGTCTTACCCATTGTAATACTAGCGGTCAACGTGCGAAAATACAAGGAACATACCATCGCCAACAGCATGATTAAGTAGGCGTTGACAAACTGGAGAATATACAACAATGATCGAACAGCATGTTGTGCCCTACTCGGCTGAAAAATAACTGGCGCTGGGGCACTAGTAGTCCCCTCGGGCGAAACACAAGGAATACTCTCGGAAGATTCGACAGTCTTTGTCGTGCGAACGAAACTGAAATGGAACAGGGTTTTGGAGCCGCCAGCGTTCTTCGCCTTCAAGTAATAGTCGTATTCTCGTTGGACTCTTCGGATAAGTTCTAAAAACACTGACAGCAGGAAGACTCCGATGACGGTTCCGGCGAAGCCTACTGGAGAGATGTATCAGAACCTCCGAGATTGGAAAAAGGATATACCTTTGGTCCGAACATGCCAACCGCTTGAGAGAAAACAGGCATTGGTGTACCAATTCCATAACATCTTGCACTTAGCCTAACTTCTCCAATGATAAAGTACAGAAATTTTGCAAGCATTGGGATCCATTCCGGACATGTCCATCTTTACTGTTGCCTCTGCCGAAGTAGCGGGGGTTGGAAAGGAAGCGAAGTGATCGTCCACGTCAAATATTTATAAATATCACTTACCACTGAGCCATAATTCTCTGCGCTAATTTCGCTCCCTCGTTCAAGCACTGCTGGTCCGATGGTGCCTGAACACTTTATTTCATGCGCCATTTGCGCCGTCCCTTCCGCGCCAATCGTCGGCTAATTTTTTGCCTCACGCCAGGAGTTTGAAAAATGAGGCGTTTTCGCTAGGTCGGCAAATATTTCCAGTCTGCCAGAAAACTCCTCGATTCATTTGATTGTTTCGGACTAATCCCGCTTTGTCTGCTTTCTTCCACCATTCCGGATTGCGGAACGGACTTGTACCGAATCGTTTCTCAGGACGTCTCGAACCGGAACACAACTGGATGTCCCAACGACGATGCGAGGGACTTGATATAGCTTTAGCGTGCGTGGGCGCTAAGCTCGTCACCTTCACATATAAACCGTGTGAAGCAAGTCTTTCTGACCATTATTCACTAATACGAGAGAATACGAAATCTATTACACGAGTCCTTGAAGCACCTCCATTTTAAAAAGTCATCCGCTCATTTACAAACTCATCCCAAATCAAATCAAGTATCGAATCTATCAATTAGGGAGTTTCGGAACAGAGAACAATACCATCAGATTCACCGATTCCATTTCTTAGAATCCTGAATTTGTCATCTTCTGCAATCCAATGTCTTCCTTCACTGGTCGTTTCCGGACGATGATCAGTCAACAACCATGCATCCACAACACTGACCCGGAATGGCGGGCTCTCTCGATACATGGCATTCCAATTCTTGGCAACACTGTAAATTGCGAAGCGGACTTTCGACTCACCGTAACGATAGACAGAGGACTCCACCGGGACCTGCAGTTTATCTTTGTCGTTGTAGTCGTAGGCGACATCTCTATCGTAGCATTGAACTTGCTACAATAAGTCAAAGAGGAAAATGACGGAATACATGGACAGCGCTGACTGTTGTTTTCAGGATGACATGTTGAACGACACCTGAGTACTGCTTTCTCATCAAGTCCAAAAAGTCCCAATATCTTCTATATAAGTCGGCGTAATCCGCGTCAGCAATCCATCTAGTGTCAGTGATATACACGCGGGACTTACATTCCCATATTAAAGATAAGATGCGTTGGGGGAGGCCCTTTGTACTCCAACAGCGGCGCTAAGACCGTGTCCAAAGTATGTGTTGTCCAAACCAACGAAAAGCTAACATTCCGCTGCTCTCCATCAATCTCGAATACCTTGTGCGTGGATTTGTGCCCCCATCTCATTTCCCAGTACGACTCAAATCCGCTCTTGTAATCGCATACGCTGCCAACGACATCTCCATGCACATGTTCCCATACCCTTGTACAAAACGACCCGCGAGTAGTGGAATCACCAAACCAAACGAAATGTTTTGCCAGCGGGATTGCTTTGAGTGCTTCTGAGACATTGCGACGGGGGATCTTGCAGGTATAGGGTGCCCATGCAAACTCTCGTCCTGTGTGTCGATACATATCGGTGAAATTCGAGGGTGATATTGACGGATCTGTTGAAAGGAAACGACCGTTTGTGACCTCGTCAGGTGAACATGCCTCATACCCTTCTGGTTCCACATCAATCGCTGTGGAAGCCAAAACCTTCAATTTGATGGGCACTCCCTGAACCGCAGCTTTGAACCAAGGCCATTCCATTTGTGCCCACATACCACAAATTGAGAACTCCGGATACGCGTAGACCATGTATTCCCCCGGATCCCTGATTGTCCAGGTTCCGGTGACATTGCCGTAATCGTAGGGGGAATTATGCATGCGCTGGGCTTCGGTAAAATTTAAAGGAAGGACAGTTTGTCGGGAAGGACCGAAGAAGAATACTCTGTAGTAGGGTGGACAAAGAGATTGGTCTGGATGCGTACAGAAAAACACCATTTCGAATTGTTCCCCTGCGATTACCGTTTGGGGGATCTCGGCCCGCCAGGGGCCTTTCAATTAGTCGTGTATTGAAAGGAGGTACCATAGAAAACATTACGGGTAATATTAAGGGGATCAGTGAAGTCGACCGCCGCTGTCGTAGAAGGAGTCGGCTTTGGAGGCGCCCGTGAAGTTTGCGTCTTTGCTGGTGGGGGAATAGTTGGGGCCGCAACCGACAGCAACGTTGGGTGGCCATGGGGATCAAACTCTTCCGCGACAGCTGTTATCTGTGTACCAGAATGAAGGTGAATGACAGTACTCTGTGGCTTCAAGGCCTCCTGCTCGACAGGGAAGGAAGACAAGTCCAACGCTTGCCATTGGAGATGGAATGCGCCGGTGAAATAAAACGCGAACAAGCCTCCCAGAGCAATGAACGAAGCGAACAGGAAAAAGAGCGAATGACGGCGCCGTGGCGGTTCATTCTGCCTCTTGGGCAGAGAGAACATGGGAAATAAGGAACGTCGTGGCCAAGATTTTGATGATGCCTGGCGGTGGCGAAGCCCCTTTTCACGTCTTCGGCGGTTAATTTTTCAGGCACACGGTTCGCCTCATTTAACTTTATTCTCCGCTGAATCATCCGACATGATCGGCAGAGCACGCCACATCCCGTTGTGGCGACACGCGCACGTCTTTGTCTGAGAATATCGATAGCGCATCGTCCACATTAGACACCAGATTGGACAAGTGTCAGGTGATTGCGGAGACGAGGCGCAATTTTCGAGCGGTCCGATGGCCCCACGTTACTTCTTTAGGAGCTTCGGGTTGGCGAACCTTAAACTCACACCGTTATTGCATCAACGTGGTCAACAGCAACGGATTGTGCAACCACACACTGCACAAACATATAATATATATTTAAGAAATGTTAATTGGCACGCCTTGGGTGGAGACAACGAAGGAAGAAGGTTGATGTTTCTTCTTGCCGTGGGGTGGTGGCATGACCAAAACTACACTTGTTAATGTGGTCATTGCCGGTTACGAAGTTGTTCCTATCATTTCGTCGGACTTCAACAGTTCCCGATTATGGTATGAGCGCTTCATTCCCACGTCCTTGGCACTGGTTCACCCGTCCTATGTGTGTGCGAGTTCCATTATAAAAGTTGGTGATGGTTCACATTCACTCTTCTTTATGACTGAGAGACAGGACTGGATACAAAGACCCAATTGTGGCGTGGTTACCAACTGGTCTCTTTCCTGGATCCTGACAGCCCTGAAGAAGGACTGGGATACAACGATTCCACGATTTTGAATTGCAGCATGCAACTTATGCTGAGCCAGTCCCCAAATTCACGGCTTGAAGATTTGGTATGTTCCCTCGAAATGACGAGAAACTGACATTGGAGCAACTGATTTCTTGCAATACCACGCTTAAGCAAATGTTAGTTCTCCAACAGAGCGCGGCCTCACCCGATCCCATCAACCAAGGGGGTTCAGATTCGATGCTTGCCGCATTCGTTAACGGTGGATGTTTCGACATCGACACTCCTTCGCTTAATCTAACGTGCATCCTTCAGCTCTGGGCTTCTGTACTGCAAGGTTTACTCACTTGTATCTCGCCTCAGGGGCTGCAGGGTTCCGTTACTTCGCAATTCGGAACACTGCCTGGAAGATCTATTTTCGACTTAAGTCTCCAAGAAAATGCCTTGTCATCTCTGGTATTTTCATACTCTGGTAACTTTGCACGGATGCGCTCTAATCGCAGACAACTTGACCGCATCATCAAACGGCAGTTGGGAGTTAGATCTATATACGACACCATTGAGCGGCCCAGGGAATTCAACATTTACACCCATATGGTTTCTACCGAACGGTTCCATCGACAGTGGGCTTACACTTGAAAGTGATATCAGTTTTGCAAATGGTATTTTATCAGGCGCCAAGAATGCTCTTTATGTGCAAACAAATGTGACTGTCGACAATATGTTGGAGTTGATAAATTGGATCTTCGTCTCTATCTACTGGACCATGCTAATGGATTTTGGACAGACAGCCCCTGTTGGGTTGAATTATTCATTGAACAGCTTCGGTGTCCCGACTCCGTTTCATACAACAAATAATATATTTACGAATGTAGCTCTATTCAACATCTACTATGCCTATCTCAACAAAACTATTCTACCACTTATTGGGGCCAATCCGACTCGTCTTCCCCAGGTTGAACCGATTTCAGCCTCGGAAATTCTTAATTCGAGTACAAAGTTTATTCGAAGTTACTCTTGCACAAAAAGACAGTGGAGGACATGGATCGAAGCAATTGTCGCCATCATCCTCGCCGATTACGCTCTGGTCGGGTTTCCTTATACGATCGTAGCCTGGTTGGTCGTGCGGATCCAGAGAAGAGGAAGACGAGACTGTAAGGGCCTTGTGTATGACACTCATTCAAGGGAACCATTGCGAGGGGTGTTTGGAAAAAGTTAGTTTGGGCCCTGAGAATGTTGAGTTGCAACGCAGCTTCCGCGAAGGGAGTTATGAAAACGTTAAAGATTGGGATGACGAGTGATGACGAGATATTTTGAATGGAATGCACTGCCAACTGAATTGTTGAGATGAGAGCATCCTCACTTGGATTTACATTCTGACAGACAATCTAAGCATCACCAGATGCTTTGAAACTTGGATTGCTTGGTGCGGTCTATAGCTCACTTCTGTAGAGCTTTGGCAACCAGCACACCGCTCACCCACGATAAGACTGTAAATAAAGCTGGCCGGATATGTGCCAGAGATAACATCGATAAAAGACGGATTAGGATTAAGTGCTCCTGCTATCGCATCTCTAGTGCCATGACACCACAAGCCGGGAACTATTGCGTCGAGGATGTATCGGGCAAAGTTTTGACAGTTGTCCGTGAAAAGTTTGTAATCGGGTTGTTCCTCAATTACTTTTGCAGCTGCAAACTAAGCGATAAGTACTGCTGTGGATATGTTACCCCCCGCCATATTTGTTCCGACACGTTCGCAGTAGAAAATTTTCCAATCGCTAAACCAAATGTTCGATTCCAAACAAATGGCAAATTGTCCTTCCCGATACATTGTAGCTCATACAACGTTCCAAGCACGATTTTTGAATCCTCAGATGGGCTGAAGTGCGCCTGTTGAACGGCAGTCTGTGGGAGGTTCCATGTCCTGATACGAATTGTGATGAATCGAGTTCCTTGCAATAAGCTGGTACGATTAATACGTGTCCCCGAAAGTTGAAATGTTCGGGTTGGAGAACCTTAAACTCATACCGCTTGATCTTTGCAACCAATCAATGAAATGTGCCACCACACAGACACAGACACAGACTCGGACACATACATACATATATATATATATATATTCACGTTGGGTGGTGGCGGTGTTTGCGCTTTAGGCTCGGGACTCGTATTCCAGAGGCACACAAATTGGTCATGGGACTCTAGTTCCGTGCCGGTGCAGGCCCCATTCAACGGAAAGAAACCAATCACCTCCCGACCACACAGGAGGAATAAGGTTGATATTTCTTCTGGCCGTGGGGTGTCCATTTGGTTGCGCTTTTGTGGTTTAGCTTCAAATTGGAGCAGTTCAGCGGCAGAACGTTCTTCCGCATTCACTGCCGTTATTTCATGGGGAATGTTCGTCAATCAAAGATTGATATCTCAGTGCGTGTCATCAACTTGAACGCCGAAAATAACCCCCCCCGCGGAAAGATGGGATTCCCGGCGGTTTGATCATTTATGTTACTACCCCATTCGAATTATCTACCTAAAGAATGACCACGTTTCCCGTATCTGATTATAAAGACATGATTTGCGTAGCCATTGCTAGCACCGTGAAGCACCACATCATCACTCTTACGCGTTGACTCTCTGCACCCGACGTTGTAGATACAGTTGTAGGAGACGTTGTTCGCACTTGAACGGACGTAGCCGTGTTCGTCGGGGATGAGGCCGCCTTGGAAAATCCACACCCCGTTACAAATGACAGCAAATTCGAGGCTTCCGAGCTATCGAAAGATTGCATGCAAGTCGCGCAGGAGTCCAGAGCATTTGCCCCACCGGGTTGAAGAATGGGACAAAAGCATCCCAGCGTGGTGCAGGCCTGCGCCTCAATCGCTGCCGTCAGGACGAAAGAACATTGGTCGTAACACTCCGTACATATCTGGTATGCCAACGTGACGAAGGCGCTATAGGAACTGTACCCGTAGGAATCGAGGCAATTATCGCAGGTATTTATATCGGAAGTGCTGGCGGCCGCCAAGATTGGACAGGCGCATGCGGCGTCTGTACAGGCCAAAGCATTCGAAACCGTGGAGCACTGGCTGAGACATTGCACTTGACGCCTTACAAGCGGGGCGAATAGCGGCAGATCAAAATCCCGACGGAAAAGGACCAGCGGCGCAGCGGCATTTGCAAGAATCTGATCGCTCAAGCCTACGAGGCCGAAGAAACCAATGATAAGGAGCTAAGTCAGTAAGAATAACGCACATTGCGTACCAATTCCATAAGTTCGTAAGCGGTCCAAGAGAGGCTAGTGGCGCCGGTTCTCATCCATATAACAATGCTGAAGGAGCCGATAGCGCAAGCGGGAAGTTTAGTACAACAATAAATACTATTTATGTTTCGTAATGAACAGATATATTTCACATTCCGCCGAATTCGCATCCCACGATTTCGCATCCCACGATTTCGCATCCCACGGACCTCGCATTTCATGCATTCTACAACTTCTCAGTTTGCTCGCTTCTCGTTTGAGAAGACCCCCGTCATAGCTGAAAACAGTGGAAGCAGGGCGCGCGGTAAATAGAAATGATGAAGCTAGTATTAATTATACAATTATACAAAGCTATTGCTAGCCACCACTGGCAACTTCATACCTCTCTCGCCCCCGGACCCGGACCATTATCTTCCGAACTCTCGCTACCCTCGCTTTGCCCTGGCTCCAAAATTGTCCTCGTTTGCGCATTCAGAGTACTTGGTTCCACACCATCCATAAGATTGTCAGTTGCAGTCGGCTGGTCAACGCTCCCTCCGCCTCTCGTAATCCCAGCCCTGACTTTCAGGCGATACCATACGATGAAGGCGACGGCGATAACAAGGACACTCAGGAATATAGACACGCTGACAGAGGCAGCGATCACTGCACCAGTCGGGAACTGATAGGTCGAAGAGGGGAAGGGGATGAGCGTGGCAGACTGGGTTAATGATGCCGTTGGCACGAGCTCAACTGTGGTAGCCGTAAACGAAATTGCAGAGGAGGTTGGGAGTCCTGACAAGGTAAATACACTGGCCACATCAGCTCGATTTAGTCCAAGACTGATACACATCACGCTCTCCGGACACCGGAAACGCAGTATCACCCGGCGCGCTCAGGGTCCAGGACTAAAAGTCAATTGGGTGCCAAGCAGTGGGGACACGGACGATAGTTGCAGTATGATAGGTTGTCACGATATCTAGGGCAATCGTTTCATACAACAACGTAACAGTCCATCCATCAGGATAGATATTCCAGTCGAACGGGGCAGCCGAATACGTCGTGCCTTCGATGGCGGCAGAGTGGTGAACCGTTACAGGCGCAGACGGACACGCCGCGACTACCCAAGAACACTTGAACTCGATGTAATTTAAGAGCGCCGTTTGATAAATCACCGTTGCAGGAATCGTTCCGATTACGCCCTGCAGTATTAACCACGGTTGCATGTGGTAGATACCACGTCTTGTTGCACTATCGAACACAGACTGCTCGCTGCGGGTATCGAAGTAACCGTAGGAGAGCGAATCGAGGGATTTAAGGACGCTACATATTAAAACCATACTTATCTATCGGAACGGACCACAGTGCTGATATTCTAAGGCCTGAGCGGCTGTAAAATCCCCCTGGTCGCAATTCGAGGTGAGGCATAGCTGCACTTGTCCGTACAGGGTCTCATTGCATAGACACGTCAAATTTTGAACGAAATTGCTTCCACAGAAAGCGGAGAAGCATACGTCCAGGCAAACGTCGCTCGAGTTTTGGCAAGAAACTCTCCCAAGGAAGATTAGGAACCCAAAGAAGAGCGTATAGGAAGCAGCGAATCCTTCCGAGTTCATGTCGCCGGAAAGGCTTCTGTTTGGGAGTTAGAGTGTGCGGAAAACAAACCCTGTGCCGTTGTAGCTTTGTATGCCTGTAGTTCCTCACCATGCGGGACGAAACATAAATTAGTTAGATTATCAAAAAAGTTCAGTCACATGTCGTGCGGGTACTTTAAGCTTCACCAAAACGGGAACCTTGGATTAAAAAAATCACATAATTATTTGGATATTAAAAACGGTCAGTCGCTTGGCGTGGGGGATTAGTTTAAGCTTTAGGGGACGCAGCCACCGGATCAGCCTCGAAGGCGAGGACAGCAGGCCTTAAGCGCTTTGCTGTCCTGCAGCGATATCAAAACTCACGACCAAGGCAGATCCTCCTAGGACCCTCAAACAGACGAAAAAAATGGTCGTCCATCCACCGTCGCTTATCGGAAAACAATACGCTGGATTCTCACTACCCATCGGCCTCACACTTGCCACGTTCAGCCTCCTGTCTCTTGTGATCACAATCTGTTGCACATTTTATTCATTCAAGGAAGCGTTTGACGAGAATTTCCCTCTGATCATTCTGCCATCGATCCCATTGTACACCGGTGGCCAACTGGCAGTGAGGGCATTGTACACGGTGATCCACCTGCTTCTCAACGTGTTTGGATCCGTAATTGTCGCGATGTCGTCTTACCTTCAGCAACTTTGCGCAGCTCCGTCGTATCAAGTCATCAGTACAGCAGTCAGGTCGGATGGAGGCGACATTCCTTTTGGAACCCCCGTACGTACAATCGTCAGCTTATTCCGTCGGTTTCGTGGATCGGTCAGGGTGATATGCGTATGGACTTTGCTGTTGTCGACGTCACTGGTGATGCATCTGTGCCTTAACGGGATTATCGGGTTTCAATACCACATTCAAAGCTACTACCCTAACATCATACCTGCGAATGAGCTGAACCCGATACTTTTCAAGCTCGAAAAGTGGACAAATGTCACTGCAGCCCAGTGTCAGACAGATCTTCGAACCGTAATCGCCTTGAACGTCGAAATAGTCAATATTACACTCATTGTGGATGACGCGGCTCCCCTCGGTTTCCTTGACTATTTTGGGAACGTCACAAACGGGACGCAAGTGAATCCAAACTGGAATTACATACGATATTGCTTCGAAAATAAAACACCGGCAATATACACACTGACTGCTCGATGGGCTCCGCTAGCTGTATTTACCGGGGTCCTGATTCTGAAGTCGATATTCGTCCTGATCAGCCTGATGTACATGTCGCATTTCCATCAACCGTTGTACACAAGTATCGGGGAAGTCATTCAACTCGCCATCCAGCACACTCGAATCGTGCCTGCAACCGAAGCCCTGCAAGATGGACCATTAATTCGCCAGTTATCCAACACCAAATCGGCGGGACGTGGCGTAGTGAGAAAGCTTGCATGGTGGCGCCTCATGTTGATAAGCGACTGGGTGTGCTACACATTCCAACTTTTTAGCTTTGCGTGGGTGATTTTAGCGTTGTACGAAGCAGCAGTTTCTTATTTCTCCGTCTACTCCACCCGAAATATATTCACGGTCTTTATTGCCCAGGGGTTCGGAACTCCGGAAAGACCCCTGTGGATATATTACTTGGGTGGGATAAACGACATTGTCACCTCGTCGGAATTGACGGCGCTCGTGTTTTTCGCGAATTCAGCTCAACTGTGGCTGGCGATCGGCGTCTTCTGTGCCAACAACCACTACACTCGCATATGGCTCGAAGGAGACTGGCGAGAGTATTACCTGAGGCAACGGAATCCGCGTGTGTCCCGCGATATGGTGTCAGATTCAACAGGCACCAAGAAGCCTAGAATAGTGGCTCCGGCGCCGTATTGGATTACAATTTTACAGCTGAGTCTCGGCGCTGCGGCCCACTGGCTGTTGTCGGAGGCATTTTTCGTTGTGGAGGCCGTTTACAAACCTGCCGGTTCCACTCTTGGCCACATACAATTCTATGTAACTCATTCTCCCGGAGCGATCGCAATCGGTGCACTCTTTTTTTTCATTTTCATAATATTCATCACAGCTCACATGCTCAGGCCAAGGTGGACAGCGATGCCTGTGATGAATGGATCGGTGCGGGTTATACTCGCATCGTGTGCAGGTTTGACCCAGTTCTATAGGGAAGGAATTGCGTGGGGGACGGTTGACGAGAAAGGAGCGGTCAAGGTGGCGGGATTTGCGCCAGGCGTGACACCGCTTACGCCTGGGAATTATGGAGGAACAATTATTGTCGATGATGGGAGGAGACCGTGGGCGTGGCGAAACTTGTTCAGTAGTGACCAAATATAGTATGTTTTGCAATACTTGTCTGATTTTGTTGCAATACGTGTGGCGCTAGCATGATTTCAGGTATCGAAGCCGCCGTGCGCTTACGTCTGGGGATTGCTCGTCGGGTTGGAAGTCAGACTAGGTCCGGACCGGCTCCAGTTTTGAGTACACCGGTTCTAGCTCCAGCTCCAGCTCATGGCACCAGCTCGCGGCACCAGCTCCATATCTCGTTCTCCAGGCTCTAGCGAATTCTCGTAACCCTAACTACTGACTCCCGCGCGGGGAGGTCCCCGCGCGCAGGTTCCTAGTATTAATTTGTGTGGTCAAAACCGGAACCTTCCTGCCCCTGCGCGGGGAGGTCTCCCCTGCGCGGGGAGGGTC
>Ga0182024_10021144_pt1 | contig 11835 bp, 9 predicted proteins | sample P32metaG_FD_120480 | JGI IMG/M metagenome (GOLD analysis project Ga0182024, IMG submission 120480) | Permafrost microbial communities from Stordalen Mire, Sweden - P3-2 metaG (Illumina Assembly) | ecosystem: Environmental > Terrestrial > Soil > Wetlands > Permafrost | place: Sweden: Stordalen... | reverse complement strand
TTGCCCTACAGGCCTTCGCGCGACACGGCGTGTCCTTCGATCGCGGGCACGGTGACGGCGGTGGTAGTGGGGCCGGGGGGGGAAGAAATTTTTACGGATCCCTACGGCCGCGTAAAAGTGAAATTCATGTGGGATCCGGCGGCGGACTCGCTGGACACCTCCTGCTGGGCGCGCGTCGCGACTTACTGGGCTGGCCAGAATTGGGGCAGCATTCACATTCCGCGCATCGGCCAGGAGGTGATCGTCGCGTTTGAAAATGGCGACCCCGATCATCCGCTGGTGATCGGAAGCGTTTACAATCCCGACCAGATGCCTCCCTACACGCTGCCCGATCACAAAACGGTGAGCACGACGAAATCGCGCAGCTCCTTGAAAGGGACTAAAGATAACTACAACGAGCTCCGCTTCGAGGATTTGATGGGTAAGGAACAGGTTTTTTTGCAGGCTCAGCGGGACATGGATCAGCGGGTGAAAGCGGAGTCTCGCGAATTCGTGGGAGGAAATCGCCACCTGAATATTACGGGAAATCAGTCGGAAAACGTCGGTGGGAACCAGAGCCTTTCGCTCAAAGGAGACTTGAAAGAGGAGATTCAGCAAGGGAATCATTCGCTGGTGCTCGATATGGGCAACACGTATTTGAGCAATACCATGGGGAACTGGGTGCTCCAATGTCCGATGGGGACCATTGCATCGACGGGCATGAGCATCAGCATTAATGGAACCGCGGCCATATCGCTGCAGGTCGGATCGAGTTGTATTTCGATCACGCCGGCTTCGATCTCGATTTCCGCGCCCATGGTGCTGATCAACAGCGGCCCGGCGGTGGCCGTTCCCGCGCCTCCCTGTACCACGGCGGCGCCGGATGCGCCCGATACGGCGGATGACGGGACGAAATTCGATAAAATGTAACCGCGATGCTTGTCATTCTGGAGGCGGTGTCGGGCCCGATCGCCGGACGAAGAATCGAAGTCCGCGCGGGAACCATTCTGCGCGTCGGCCGCACCGCCAAAGCGGATTACGCGCTGGGCGAAGATTCCTATCTTTCCGGACAGCACTTCGCGATCGAGAACGATGGCAGCGAGGCCCGGGCGCGCGACCTGGGATCCAGCAACGGCACCTTCGTCAACGGCGAGCGAGTGGTTTCCGAAAACGTTCTCTGCGAAGGCGACTCGCTCACCGCGGGCGGCAGCACCTTCAACATTCATATCGAAGCCAACGCGCCGGCCAAAGAGTCTCCGTCGCGCGCTTCGACTCTGCCCACCGATTCGTTTCCCAGCACATCGAGAATCAACCGGGCCGAGCTCGGACTCCCAGACGACTCGTGGCCCGGATTCACCCGCGGCCAATCCGTCCTTCTCACCTCGCTATACCGCGATGGAGGAACCGTCTTTGCGGTGCTCGATCCGTTGCGCGACGGGCGGATTCCGGCCTTTCTCGATGCGTCGGGCGAGCGGTTCATCGCGCTGGACGATGGCTTTCGCGTGGTGGTCTACGTGGTAGAGCTGCCGCCGCACGCGCGCCTTCTCGATGTCCTGATCAAGGACGGCTGGAGCCGGGGCTGGGGTTTTTACTGCACCTCCGCCGCGGGGCTCGAGGATCTGTGCGCGCATTTTAAAAATTTCATCACCCTGTACACTCCGGGCGGCACTCCGTTGACCTTTCGTTTCTGGGATCCGCGTGTGTTGCGGGCGTCCATCCCCGCCTTCCTGCCGCGGGAAGCGGCTGATTTTTTCGGATCTCTGACGCGAATGATCGTGGAAAGCGAGAAAACGGAAATGGCGGTCGAATATTCGCTGGGCCCGCGCGGCGCGAAGCAGGAGAGCCTGGTACTGGTATAGTGGCATGTTAAGTTAGGATGCGATGAAGCGCTTGCAGCCGGTCATCTGGATGAAGGGCACGATGCTGAGCCCTCAATATCTTCAAACGCAGGACCGCTTCCTCGAAAATTCGCTAAAGTTTCAGCTCGACGCGCTGAGCTTCGCGCCGTGGGGTTTTCGCCGCCTGCAATGGAACCAGGAATCGCTGGCCGCGGGTTACGTGGCTCTCACCGACGCCGCGGGAATTTTTCCCGATGGGCTGCTGTTCGATATCCCCGATGCCGATCCCGCGCCCGCGCCGAAGCCTCTGGCCGATTGTTTCGAAGCCGATCAGAAGACGCTGGACGTGTTTCTCGCGATTCCCCATCAGCGCGATCGCGGCTTGAATATTTCCCTCGCGCAGTCGAAAGCCGATACCCGCTATCTGACCGAAGTCTCCATGACCCGCGACGAAAACTCCGGCCTCGCGGAGCGTCCGATACAGATCGCGCGCAAGAATTTTCGATTCTTAGTCGAAGGCGAGTCGCAGCAGCATTCCTCCGTTCTGCGGATCGGAAGGATCGAACGCACAGCGGCGGGATTGTTCGAGCTCAATACGCGCTTCGTTCCGCCTCTGCTCGATATTTCCGCCAGCGATTTTCTGGTCTCGATTCTGCGCCGCCTGGTGGAGATTCTGGCGGCCAAGAGCAGCCAGCTGGCGGGGTCCAGGCGGCAAAAAAATCTGAGCCTGGCCGATTTCGGCGCCGCGGATATCGCCAATTTCTGGCTGCTCTATACCATCAACACGCAGTTTCCCCTGTTGCAGCATCTGTTCGAAACGCGCAAAGGGCATCCGGAGATCCTGTTCCAGACCATGCTGGCGCTGGCCGGAAGCTTGACCACGTTTTCGCCGACCATACATCCGCGCGATCTGCCGAAATACGAGCACGACGAGCTCAGTTTTTGTTTCGAGGACCTGGACGAAAAAATTCGCCTGCTGCTCGAAACGGTGGTTCCCAGTAATTTCGTGTCGCTCCCGTTGAAGCTGGTGCAGTCCTCGATTTACGCCACGTCGCTGGCGGATGACAAGTATCTGCGCAACACCAAAATGTACCTTGCCGTACGCTCTGAGATGAATGAGGCGGACCTGATTTCGAAGACGCCGTATCTGGTGAAGGTATGCTCCGCAAATCATATTGAGCATCTGGTAAGGCAGGCTCTGCCGGGCGTTGCGCTGGCGCACACGCCTCGTCCGCCAAGCGCGATTCCCGTGAAGCTCAATTATCAATATTTTAGTTTGAGCCAGACCGGCGTGGCGTGGGAAGCGATTACGCGGTCGCGAAACCTGGCCGCGTTCGTGCCCGGCGATTTCCCCAGCCCGCAGCTCGAATTGATTATTCTGTTGCCCGAGTAGGGCGGACCCCCCGGTCCGCGGCCGATCCCCTGATCGGCCCGTTCATGTGTCGCTGAGCTGACTTTATTGATAGGCAGCCCTGATCAAAAATCTACGACTTCACCAAAAACATAGACAGCGCGATCACCAGCCCCACCAGCGCGCTTACGATCGAGACGTACCAGATGAGGCTGCGCTTGGTTAAAATCGCCATCGACGCGAATACGATCCCGATTTCGAGGAACACCTCGCCGTAATCCAGACGATGCGCCTGGTCGCCCTTCAAGCGGCTCTCCGCTTCGAATTCCTTGGCCTGATCGCTCACCTCTTCGCTCTCTTTTTTGTATTTTTCGATGTTCTTTTCGTATTTCTTGGCCGATGGCTCGTTCAATTCGTTATGGAAGCCCCGGAAGATTTCACTGGCGATTTCGGAGTTGTATCTGCGAATCGATTTCGCCTGATAATACGACCATTGGTCGGAAGCTTTCTGCTGGAGCAACAGCTCCTCAGTGGTAAGCAGGTGCGCCATCACCCCGTCCACGGCCAGCATCGCGGCGATAATCGCCATGGTGACAGCCACTCTCTTATCGAACGGATCCTTGGCGTGTTCGGCGTGCTCTTGTAATTCCTCGTCTACGGACATTGACCTAAAATACCACGCTAACGCGCAATTTCCACGCCGCGAGTAGAAATGAAATACTTCACCAGCATGTTCGATTGTTCCCACGCGGGCATCGTCGAGGGAGCTTTCAGATAGTCGAAGAAACGATTCGTCACCTGCGCGAAATGATCTTCATGCCCGACATTGTATTTCGCCGGTATAACGATGCGGGCCTCTTTATCGTGACGCTCGATCGCGAGGCCCGGATAGGTTTTCTGCTTCGCGGCGGCCCAGCGATCGAGCGCCGTAAAGACCTCTTGACCGGCGCCAGGCTGGGCCACGACGAAGAGGCTGCCCTGGCGAAGATCGATGCCCGATTTCGTTCCGCGAAACGACGCCTCATAAACGTCGCCCGTTTCCGACTCCCAGTTCCATCGAATGTCGAGCGCGACCTGCGCGCCGCGAACGGTATAGCGAACCGAGTTGTTGCAATCGTAATTGAGCTTGCCATCCTTAATATGCGCCGCAAGCGAGGCCGGAAACCGCGACTCACCGGTGACGCGCTCGAAATCCGATTGAGATATGACCGTCGGCCAGCGGCGCGCGCTCTTGAACTGAACGTCCTGGCGATAGTCGACCGAGTCATTCGGGAAAGCGGTCCATTGCACCAGATCGACGACATGCGTGCCCACGTCGGCCAGCCCTTCGCCGTACTCGTTCACATCGAAAAACCAGGCCGGCCGCCGCAGAGGCACGCCCGCCACCACCTTCATCAGGTGATGGATGCTGCGCGCCGTCACCGCCGGCTCGTCTTCGGTGCCCGGCAGGAGCTTGCCGAATACGCTCTCCTCGTTGACCAGATCCTTTTGCAGAATCGAAGTGATTTCGAAGCGCTCCGTCATGATGTCATAGGCGACCAGGTTCTTCCTGCCGGCCTCTTCGAGCACGCGCTCCAGCCGGGGCAAATCGCGCGAAGAAATGATCCAGGGCTTGTCGGCGAGCACGTTCAGGCCGGCGTTGACCGATGCCTCGATGCGATCGATCTTCGGGCGATTGCGGCCGGTCAGGATCACGACGTTGCCGGGATGCTCCTTCAGCATCCTCTCGAAAAAATCGGGACCGGTATGGAGCTCGATGTTCCAAGACGTCGGATTTTCTTGCCGCGTATTGAACAACGCGATGCGATTCAGATAATCGACCACGTCCGGACCCATCGGCGCGTACACGGAAACCACCGGGTCGAGCGATGCATACATGTCCTTCTGCACCAGCGCGGCGTGAAAATGGCCCGGATCGAGGACGATCAGCTTCACCTGGTCCGCGGCATAGGCGCACATAGTGAAAATGATAGCGAGCCGGACAACGTCCATGGCGATATTCTATTTTAATGCGCACGCTCACCGTTGCATTTTTCGCCGTTCTTCTTTCGTCCTGCGATTCGAAAGCTCCCGAAGCTCCGAAACCTGCCGCGACGCCGAAACCGCACGATGAGTCGCGCCGTTTTTCGACAGTCAATCTCGTCGATACGATCGTCGTCGAAAAGCAACTGCTCGGGAAGCCGTTCATGCCTGGAGGCACGCTCGCGCATTACAAGAAGGGACGCATCGAGTTCGAGATGTTCGCCGCGAAGATGGCCAGTCCCACCGAAGCCGCGCTGCTTCTTCCGGACTGGAAAAAAGAGCTCGCCGATTCGAAATACGTGCCCTCCTTCGGCGGATATTACGGCCAGGACGGAGGCCGTCCAGTCTTCGTGTTCACAAAAGGCGCCTGGATCGCCGGCGTGGCGGGGTTGCAGGAGAAAGAGGCGGACAAAGAAGCGCGAACGCTCGCGAAGGCTTTGGATTGACCTGACGGGCATGGCCCCGCGCCATAATGTGGGGCGGGGCCATGCCCTGCCAGAGTCAAAGAGTTGAAGACTTTTGTAGGGCGGCCAATTTTGGCTGCAGCCGCTTTTCAGGCGGCTCTTGTGGACGGGAGAAAAAGCCTGCCCGAAGGCAGGCTGCAGCCAAAATTGGCCGCCCTACAAGAGCCCGCTAGTCCGGCAGCCGCCACGGGATGTTGATAATCACCATACGATGATTGGCGCTGTAGGAAAGCAGCGCCTTCAAAACCTCGGAGCGGTTATTGTGTAAGAGCACGTAATACCAACGGCTCTCGATCAGCTCGGGAATCATCACGGCAATAGTCCGGTCGGGATTGTTCGTCTGCAGTTCCAAGGTGTAATTCAGAATCGGGCGCACGATGAACCGGAATGGCGATTTCAGCAGAACCAGTTCCGGCACCGGCAACCCGGCTGCCTTCGCCGGCGCCTCGACGACCTCCGAATATTTCCGGCATAGCGCGTCGGTGGCCTCTCCGCACTCCACGTGCGCAATCCGGATGTCCGCCGAAATCTGCCATGCGAAGCGCAGAGCAGCTTCGGAGACGACGCTCCAATGCTCCACCGGGATCACCACGATCGGATCGCCCAGCTTGGCGGTGTTGGCCGGACCTTTCGCGGCGGTTTCGCGCTCCACCCGTTCGTAGTGATGCTTCACGGCGCGCATGGTCAAAATCATCAAGGGAATCAGGACCACCACGATCCAGGCGCCTTCGATAAATTTCGCTACCAGCACCACGGCAACGGTAATCGCGGTGGCCACCGCGCCCAGCCCGTTGATGAACATGCTGCGGCGCGCGCCCGCGCCTCCCGCTTTGCGCCAGTGCATCACCATCCCTGCCTGGGACAAGGTGAACGCCAGAAAGGCGCCGACTGCATAAAGGGGAATCAGGCGGTCCGTCACGCCGCCGAAAACCGTCAACAGCAATCCCGCCAGGATAGCCAACGCGTACACTCCCTGCGAGAAGACCAGCCTTCGTCCGCGCAGCGTGAGCGAGTGCGGAAGGAACCCGTTCTGCGCGATCGCCCGCGACAGGCGCGGAAAGTCCGCAAAAGCGGTGTTCGCCGAGAGCGAAAGCACCATCAGAATCGATACGATGGAGATCCAGTAAAACGTGCCCCTTCCACTGATCGCGCCCAGCAGCTGCGAGAGCACGCTCTGATAACCCGTCCCTTCCGGGTTGGTCGCAGCGACCCCGTAAACAGGGCACAGATACGCGATGCCCAGCAACATGATCATCAGGATTCCGATGATGATCGTCAGCGTTTTCTGCGCGTGTTTGTAGGTGGGATCCCGGAACGCCATCACGCCGTTGCTCACCGCTTCGACGCCGGTCATCGCCGTGCAGCCGCTCGAAAACGCGCGGAGCATCAGCCACACGCCCATCGCCTCCGTAGCGGGACCCAGTTTCGGAGGGGCGACCATGGGCACCGGATGACCGCCCGCGAGCAGCGCTTTCGCCACGCCCATCGCGATCATGCCCAGCAGGCACGCGATGAACACATACGTGGGAATCATGAAGATTGCCCCCGTTTCCCGAACTCCTCGAAGGTTGACGATGGCAAGTATCAGCAGAATGCCGAGACACATCCCCAGGGTGTGCGGTTGCAGCGACGGCAGAGCCGAAACCAGCGCGCCCACTCCAGCCGAGATTCCCACCGCGGCCGTCAACACGTAATCGATCATCAGCGCCGCCGCGGCCAGCAGACCGGCGCCGGTGCCCAGGTTCTCGCTCGCCACCGTGTACGATCCGCCGCCCTGCGGATACGCCTGCATCGTCTGCCGGTAGGAAAAGTAAACGATGCCCAGCAAAACCACGATCGCCCCGGTGATCGGCAGGATGTAGGCGACCCCCGCCATTCCCAGAGGGATCAGCAGGGTCATGGCCGCTTCCGGTCCGTACGCGGCAGAGCTCAGCGCGTCGAGGCCGAAAATCGGAATCCCCTTTACGGCGCCGATCCGTTCCGCCTGGTCGTCTTCGGTAGCCAGAGGCTTGCCAAATATCAGGTCGACGATATCCATCTCAGCGCTCGTCCCATTTCTTCTGAATCTCTGCCATCGCCTCGTCCGGCCGAGTAGTGTACAGCCAGAATATTTGAATCGCGTGAACCCCGCGCACCTGCATTTTCAATCCTCCGCTGACCTCGCTGAACTTGAGATGCTCTTTACCGGTTTTGACGGGCGTGATCACGCCTAGAGCGATTTTGGTCACGTGCTCCGAGTCGCGAGCCGCCTCCACGGCCGGAATCGCGCTCGGAATGACCGTCGAATGCCTGCCGTTGAACTTCGCTCCCCGGAGCAGTCCTTTAATATGAGTCATGCTGGCTTCGCCCAGAATCGCTTCAACAGCGCGGCTAGAATCAGATACACGACGCCGCTCACCGCGCATCCTACCATCAACCAGACCACCAGCGCATGCATGGTCGCGATCCATAAAGTGGTGATCGCGTGCCACACATCGGTGCGAATCAGGTTGAAAATCTGCCCGATCGACAGCTTCGGACCGTCGACATGAAAGATCCAGGCGCCCGCCCGGAGAAACGGCACCAGCAGCGTCAGCTGCAGCGGATAAACCACGCCGTTGACCAGCATAATCGCCGGCAGATTCAGCCGCAGTGCGACCGCCGCCAGCGTGCATAGCAGCGTGGTCGAGCCGATCACCGGAATCACGCCCAGGCTGATGCCCAGGGCGACGGTAAACGCAATTTTCTCCGGCGTGACGCCCTGCCTCAGCAAATCGATGAACGGCTGAACCAGCCTCCGATAGATCCGAGAGCGTAGCGCCATCAAATTGATAGTCTACGCCGTAAGCAGTCTTCAGAGCCGCGACCAGCGGGAGCGGTCTAGCGAACCAGCAGATTCTGGCGGAGAGGAGAGGATTCGAACCTCCGGTACCTCTTTCGAAGTACGACGGTTTAGCAAACCGCTGCTTTCGACCACTCAGCCACCTCTCCGCGAGGTTCACGAGCGCTTCAGGAGAATGGTAACACAACACGTCATTCCGGGCGAGACGGACTGTCCTGGGCCGCCGGAGACGCCCGCAAACGTAAAATGCTCACCGGTTAGGGTGAGCATTTACGAACCCTGTTTTTCGCAGGGTGATGTACATGGGAGAATCAGATTCAAACGGCATCGCAACCGTCAAAACCTGTGTGATTGGATATTAGGGTGTGCGGGAAATGATGTCAAGGGAAAAACTCCCGGCCTTTTTTTGCCCCTCAAGTCTATCAGCCCGAATGGTTTAGCTCCACAGCTCCAATCCGTCCCATTGTGGAAAAGATGTGCCAAAGCCCTGAAACGCCACCCTGTTTCCAGTCTAAGGGTCAGAACGGCCAAGGCTTATCGAGCGCTTATTTGCCGTCGAGCCGCAGCGTGATCATCGCATCCGGGTCACCCCTGCGGCCCATCTTCCGCGCCAGAATTTTGAACCCTCCGAACGCAATTCCTGCCACCAGACACATCCCCAGGATGATTCCCGCCAGTACGAAAATGTTGAGCAGGGTCCGCGCAAAGCCTTTGACTTCATTAGTCGGAACCTTCTGACTCCAGGTCAGGTTGGTCTCGTATCTTACCAGCGCCAGCAACCTCTCGGCGGAATCGAGATCGGGAGGATCGATGGTCACGGCCACCAGCGGACCGGCTCGTTTGACCATCGCTCCGGGGATTTTCTGAAACTCCAGCAGGCGTTCCCGCGCCAGACTGGGCGTCGGATAGTCGAAGATCGCCAGGTTGAGCGGACCCTTTGGGCTCTTATACTTACCAAGCTGAGCCTCCGTCCCCAGGTGAAAAGCGGCGATCGACGGAGGGATCCGCGGCTCGAACCGTTCGAGCGAAACCGGCCCCAGCACATAACGCTCTGAGTTGGGAATCAGCCCGGCGGACGGCAAGAAACTCATCAGCGCCGGCAGAGGAGACTGTTCGAGCTTGGGCAGTTGAGCGTAAACCGGCTGCAAATCGGCGGCCGGAGGCACCGTTCCCGTAAACTGGAAAACATAATTTCCATAGGCGAAAATCGTGCCGTCCGATGTAGCTGCCGCCAGCTTCGCAACCGGAGCCGGAGTAGCTCCGGAAGGCCTGTGCGCCTGAAAAAACGCCAGCCCGCCGGTCGAATCCTTAAAACGCCAGGCAGTCGCCTTAAAATGCTGGTCGCCGGACTTGTAGTCCGCCTGCTCCGTCGCCTCCAGGCCAAATTCATCGAACAAAGCCCGGTCGGGGATGGTTAAGGCAGTCGGCGAGCCTTTGTCGAACGTTCCGATATGGTCTGGAAAAATGGCCGCCCCGGCCGCCAGCGGCAGGAACAACACAAGCGGCCACACCGGCCTTACGGTTTGTTGCAGCATTTCTTATATTTTTTCCCGCTCCCGCACGGACATGGCTCGTTGGGACCCACCTTCTTGGCTGCTAAAACCGGCTGCTTGGGTTTGGACGACGCTTCGCCGCCGATGAACTGCAGGGCGGCCAGCTCTTTTTCTTTTTTGCGCTCGATGTTGCGTGTGAAATCGAGCATCGAATTTTGCGCGGCTCTTTGAGCGGCGGACTGCCGTTCGCCGTTGACCGGGGAGTCCGCGGCGACGGCCACCGTCTCGCCGCCTTCGTCGTCCGGTTCCTCCGCCCAGACTTCCGGATAGGGAACGTTGGCCTGAGGATCTTCGACTCGCTGCAGGAAGAACAGGTAGCGGATGGTCTCGTCTTCAATCCGGTCCATCATGTCCCGGAACAGATCGAAGCCTTCTTTCTTGTATTCGATGAGCGGATCTTTCTGGCCGTAGCTGCGGAGGTTGATGCCTTCCTTCAAATGATCCATCGACAGCAGGTGATCTTTCCACTGGTTGTCGATGACGTTCAGCATGATCATGCGCTCGGTTTCGCGCATCAACTGCGTGCCGACCAGCGCCTCTTTTTCGGCGTATTTCTTCACCAGCTGGTCTTTGACGGTCTCTTCCAGCTCCCGGCGGTCCAGATTTTCCAGCTCTTCGGTGCGGATCTTGACGCCGAATTGGGTGAGGATATCGGTTTCGAGGCCGATCAGATCCCATTGGGTGGAATGGCTTTTCTCCGGGATGCGGCGATCGACAAAGGTACCCAGAATCCCGGTAATAATGTCGTCGATCCGCTCCTTCTGATCGGCGCCTTCGAGCAGAGCGCGGCGCATGCCGTAAACCGCCTGCCTCTGTTTGTTCATCACGTCGTCGTATTCGAGAATATGTTTGCGGGCCGCGAAGTTCTGCGCTTCGACGGCTTCCTGCGCGGCCTGAATGCGCTTCGAGATCATCTTGCTTTCGATCGGCACATCCTCTTCCATGCCCAGCCGCAGCATCAGATTCTGCATGCGCTGGCCGCCGAAAATGCGCATCAAATCGTCTTGCAGGGAAAGATAGAAACGCGCGCTTCCCGGATCGCCCTGGCGTCCGGCTCGTCCGCGAAGCTGATTGTCGATGCGCCGGGATTCGTGCCGCTCCGTGCCCACGATCTGCAGGCCGCCCAGAGCGACCACTTCGTCGTGCTCCTTGTCGATCTGCGCCTTCACCATGCTATAGACACCGTCCCATTCCGCTTTGGGCACCTGGTCGGGATCTTTATTTTCCTTGCGCAGGCGTTCGCGGGTCAGAAAGTCGGGATTGCCGCCGAGCAGAATGTCGGTTCCGCGGCCGGCCATGTTGGTCGAAACCACGACGGCGCCCCGGCGGCCCGCCTGGGCCACGATCGCGGCCTCTCGCTCATGGTTCTTGGCGTTCAGAACCTCGTGGCGGACGCCCATTCTCTTCAAAATCCCGGACAGTTTTTCCGATTTTTCGACGGACACGGTGCCCACCAGAACCGGCTGTCCTTTCTCGTGAAGATCCTTGATCTCTTTGGCCGCGTTGCGAAATTTTTCTTCCTCGGTCCGGTACACGACGTCGTGATATTCCTTACGGAGCAGAGGCTGGTTGGTGGGAATCTGCGTGACCTCAAGCTTGTAAATCTTGTTGAACTCGGCCGCTTCCGTCTCCGCCGTACCGGTCATGCCGGCCAGTTTCTTATACATGCGGAAGTAGTTCTGGAAGGTGATGGTGGCGAGCGTCTGATTCTCCCGCTGAATTTTGACGCCTTCCTTGGCTTCCACCGATTGATGCAGACCATCGCTCCAGCGGCGCCCGGGCATCAGGCGGCCGGTATGCTCGTCGA
>Ga0182024_10021143_pt1 | contig 11835 bp, 11 predicted proteins | sample P32metaG_FD_120480 | JGI IMG/M metagenome (GOLD analysis project Ga0182024, IMG submission 120480) | Permafrost microbial communities from Stordalen Mire, Sweden - P3-2 metaG (Illumina Assembly) | ecosystem: Environmental > Terrestrial > Soil > Wetlands > Permafrost | place: Sweden: Stordalen... | reverse complement strand
CATGCTCAAGGATCTGGACGCGCATCGCGCCGACTACAAGAAAGATCCCGGCAAGGTGCATCAACTGGTCGATAAGATCCTGCTGCCGCACTTCGATACCGAGTATTCGGCGCGGCTGGTGCTGGGCCGGCACTGGAATACGGCCAGCGCCGACCAGCGCACGCGCTTCATCAATGCGTTCTACAAGTCGCTGCTCAGCAACTACGGCGATGCGCTGGTGGACTTCACCGCCGATCGCCTCAAGGTGTTCCCGTACACGGGCGATGCGAACGCGCAATACGCCACCGTGCGCACGCAGGTGCGCAAGGACGATGGCACCCAGGTGTCGGTCAACTACGGCTTGCACAAGACCGATCAGGGCTGGAAGGCCTGGGATGTGATCATCGAGGGCATCAGCTACGTCAAGAGTTTCCGCGACGACTTCGGGGCCGAGATCGATCAGAAGGGGCTCGATGAGGTGATCGGGCGGCTCGAGGCGGGCGACAAGCCGGCGGCGATCAAGGCCAGCAGCGCCGGCAAGAGCTGACGCATGCCGGATGCGCAGCAACGTCCAGTCGCACAGGGCGGCCTGAGCGCCTCGGGCGGCGCGCCGGCGATCGACGGCGAGGCGGCGTTCGTGGCGGTTGCCGATGGAGTCTTCCGGCTCGAGGCGGCACTCACCTTTGCCACCGTACCGGCCCTGCGTGGGCCAGGGCTGGCGCGCATAAAAGCCGCGGCCGCAGAGCTGCAGTTTGATCTGCAGCAGGTTGCGGCCTCCGACAGCGCCGGTCTCGCGCTGCTGATCGACTGGCTCGCCGAGGCGCGCACGCGGCAGCGCTCGCTGCGCTATCTGCAGCCGCCCGAGGCGTTGCTGTCGCTGGCCAAGCTCAGCGATGTGGAGTCCCTGATTGCCGGGGAAGCTCAGCGGCCCAGCGACAAGGGCTGATCGTATCCGGTCAGCTCGAGGTATCCGCGGCCGATGCTGCGCTCGCCGTCCCGGGCGGTGACCGCGCCCTCCCAGTAGAGCGCGCCGCTCGACAGGCGTGCATCGTTCTCCTGATCGTCGAGCAGCGGCGCGAGCTCGAAGCGGCGCTCGCCAGCGCGAATCCTGAAACTCACCGGGTAATCGACCGCACTGTGCGGTGAGTGCCAGCGACGCAGCGGCGTGAACTCAATCTCATCAGTAGCGAGCGCGCGCACCGCGCCGCCCGCGGTTTGCAGGCTGCCGCCGCTCCAGTAGGTTGCGCCCTGGGCGTCGCGCAGGCGAAACGCCATGAGCGCGCCACCATCGTCAAAATTGACTCCGATCCAGTCCCAGCCCACCGCTGCCGGGTCCAGGTATTCGCTGGACCATTCGTGATCGAGCCACGCCTCGCCGCTGACCGGCGAACGGCGATCGGCGCGCATGATGCTGCCCGCGACCCGCAGATGCGGCTCACTGTAGTAGTAACTGGCCGAACGAGCCGAGGGTGCCTTCTGGCTGAAGCCGCGATCGCCGTTGAGCATCGGCGGCTGCGTCGGGGCGAGCGTCAGCTCGAGGCCGAAGTCATGCGCCTGCAGCCGGGCGCGGTACAGGCCGTCACGTCGTTCGAGCCGCCAGTCATCGATCCAGACGCGCGTGTCGGACTGCTCGGCCTCGGCCAACCCGAAGCCTGCCCGCCGCACGCGCTGATCGTGCCAGAGTCCGGCGTGTTTGGGGTCGCTGAGGGCACAGTGCGCAATCAGCAACTGCCTGGGCGTGAAGGCACTCGGATTGTCCTCCAGCGAGGCCGGCCGGGTGCGGAAGAAGGTGATCTGGAAACCCAGGCTCTCGTGAGCCGCGGTCTCGAGCCAACCCGTGAGGTACCACCATTCGAGACGAAACTGCGGGTGGCTGCCGAAGTCGCGCGGAAACTGCAATGCGAGGCCGGGGAGCACTGCCGCGAATGGCTGTAGGGCCGGTGCCGGGGCCGGCGGCGACGGTGACTGCGAGCCGGCTGTCGCGGCGAGCATGCCGAGCAGCGCGGCCAGTGCTGCGCGCGATGCCGGCCTTCTCACCAGTCCTCGCGCACGGCACGAATAGGGTCCCGGCTCAACGCTGCGCGTCCGCTCCAGAGCGCGGTGAGTGCCGAGGCCACGATCAGCGCCGCACTCAGCAGCGCAAGCTGCATCCACGGCATGCTCAAGTCGATGCTCCAGTTGAAGGACTGCCGATTGATCACGTAGACCAGAATGAGACTCAGCAACACACCGAGCAACAGCCCGTAGAGCACCGCGATGCCACTGAGCGCGACCCCCTCGCTGGCAAACATCCACAGCACCTGCCGGCGCAACATGCCGATGTGCCGCAGCACGCCGAATTGAGCCCGGCGCGCGAGCGCGCTGGCACTGGCGGCAACGGCCACGCCCACCAGCCCCAGCAACACGGCAACCGCTTCGAGCGCATAAGTCACCACGAACGCGCGATCGAACGCCTGTAACGAACGCTGGCGCAACTCCGGGCTCGAAATCAGCTCGTAGGCGTCGGCGCCCGCCAGCGTCGCGCGGATCGCGGTCGTCAGCGCCGCCGCACTGACGCGCGGATCGCGCCAGATGGAAGCTTCGCTGGCGCTCAGGTCCCCGGTTGCGCTGATGTAGTCGGGACGGCTGATCACGATCGCGCCGCCGGCGCGTACATAGTCGCGCCACACCCCGGCGATGAAGAATCGCCGCGGCTGTCCCGCCAGAGGCACCTCGACTAGCTGTCCGGGGGCGTAGCCGTACAGATCCTGCAGGGCTTCGGAGATCCAGGCCGCCGGCAGCGATGCCGGCACGGCAGCGTGCGCCACGCGCACCAGCGGCAGCGTATCGGCCGCGTGCTCGACGCTGATGTCGCGCGCGATCAGCATCACGGGCGCCCGATCGGCCCGCAGGTAGAGCGGCTGCAGACGTCGGTATTCGATGCGGGCGATGCCCGCGAGTGCCCCGAGGCGCTGCTGCACTGGCGGCGACAGCGTCGCGGTCTCGCTGCCCAGGGTGGCACGCAGCTGCAAGTCCGACGGCAGCAGCCGCACCAGCCAGCGATCGAAGGAATCGCGAAACGAATGCACCATGATCGCCATGGCAACCATCAGGCTGAAGCTGACGATGATCGAGGCCAGGCTCACCGTGGAGGTGCCGAGACTGCCCTTTAGCTGCGCGAAGGCGGTGTCCGGTACCGCGTAGCCGGTGCGCGGCAAGGCGCCGATCAGGCGCTGCGTCAGCGCCGGCACCAGCAGCACGGCGCCGAGCAGCAGGGCCGCGATGGACAGGTATCCGCCCAGCGGCAGAACGCCGATCGGCGGCAGCCACGCCAGCAACGCACCGCTCACCAACAGCAGCACCCCGGGCAGCGTCGTGCTGAGTCGCTTGCGATCTTCCTCCGCATCACCGGCCCTGAGCGCCAAGGCCGGAGCACGCCGCGCGGCCAGCCATGCCGGCAGTGCGCCGCCGGCGCAGGCAGCGGCGGTACCGAGCAGTGCAAAACCCAGCAGCGGCAAGACGTTCGGACGCAAGGCCACACCGATGGCCGACAGCTGCCGGTTGCCCAGATCCGCGCCGAGATAGCGCAGCAGCAGCGCGGCGAGCAGTGCTCCGAGCAGCACACCGAGCAGCGAACCGGCCAGGCCGATGCTGGCGGTCTCGGCCAGCAGCGCCAGCCGCAGCTCGGCGCGCGTCACGCCCAGTGCACGCAGTAATCCGCAGGCGACACGCCGCCGCAGCACCGATAACCACTGGGCCCCGAACACCACGAACGCACCCGTCAGCAATGCCACCAGCGCCAGCACGCCCAGATTGACGCGATAAGCGCGCGTGGCGGTGCTGGCGCGGCCGCGCTCGATCTGCGGACTCACGGCGAACACTCCGGGCGGCAGCTGCCGGGCGAGCCTGGCGCGCACCGCGGCCGGATCGCTGCCGGGCCGCAGGCTCAGATCGATTCGATTGATCCGTCCCAGGCGGCCGAGCAGCCACTGCGCCGCGGCGATGTCCATGATGCCGAGCGACTCGGGATAGATATCAGCCGGCAGGATATCGACCACCCGCAGCCGTTTGAACTCGCCGCCGACCTCGATGCCGAGTGTATCCGCGCGCTCCAGGCCGTACTCATCGGCGGCCGCTCGGCTCAAGACGATCGCATCGTGCGCGAACAGCGCGCTGAGGTCGCCGCCGAGGGCGCCCATGAGCTGCGGTTGCAATGACATGGCACGAAAAGGATCGAGCGCCAGCAGCTTGAGCGCCGGCCGGCTCGACGGCGCGACGCTCAGGTTCAGTTCGAGCACCGGACTTGCGACGGCAACCTCGGGCGCGCGCGCCAGCTGCGCGAACAGCGATTCGTCGAAGCCCGCTGACGGTCCACGGATGACGATGTCCGGAGCGCCGATCAGCTGCCGGGTGGCCTGCTCGAATTCGGCCAAAGCGGCGGCGTTGATCAGGTACACCGCCGATCCGAGGGCCACGCCGAGCGCGATCGCCGACATGCTCGCGAGCAGCCGCAGCGGCTGCTCGCGCAACTGCGACAGCGTCAGCACGCTGCAGGCCACCCGCGCCAGGCGCCATTCGATCATGGATCGCTCAGCTGGCCGGCTTCGAGCCGCACGATCTGATCGGCCATGCGAGCCGCAGCCAACGAATGCGTGATCAGGATGGCGGCCGCGCCGCTCGCCTGCAACCGTTCGCGCAGCAGCCCGAGCACCTGCGCGGCCGTGGCGGCATCCAGATTGCCGGTCGGCTCGTCGGCCAGCAGCAAGGAGGGGTTATGCACCAGGGCGCGTGCGATCGCGACGCGTTGTTGCTCGCCGCCCGATAGTTCGCGTGGATAGCTGCCGGCCAGCGCGCCGATGCCACAACGATCGAGCGCCTGCTGAGCCCGCGGCGCGCGCTCTGCGCGCTCGCTGCCGAGCAGATCGAGCGGCAACGCCACGTTCTGCAACACGCTCAGGTAGGGCAGCACATGAAAAGCCTGGAACACAAAGCCGATGCGCGCGCGCCGCAGGCGTGTCAGTGCATCGTCGTCAAGCGTGCCGAGATCCCGATCCTCGAACAACACCCGGCCGCTATCGGCGCGATCAAGCCCGGCGATGATGTTGAGCAGCGTGGACTTGCCGGCACCCGATTCGCCCATGATCGCCAGGAACTCGCCGGCGTGCAGCGTCAGATTCAGGCCGTCGAGGAGTGGCGCAGCCTCGGCGCGATAGCGCTTGTGCAGCGCCTCGAGCCTCAGCAGCGCGGTCGGTTCGCTACGGCGAGGGTGGCGGATCGCCTGCGGCATCGCTCGCGTCGGGGAACTGCTCCTCGGGCGATTGATCCCCATGAATCTGGTATTCGCGCCGCTGCAGCCAGACGTTGCGCAGGAACGCGTAAGGGTCGTAGCTCTGATCGATGTACTTGTCCTCGCTCAGCAGATTGGCGCGATGATCGACCAGATCGACCGTGAACAACGGCCAGCGAATCCACGGGTCGGAGATATAGGCGCGCGGTGTGGTGTATTCGTCCGCCAGCAGGCCGACCGAATCGCGCACCGTCGAGGGTCCCAGGAGCGGCAACATCACGTACGGACCGCTGTGCACGCCCCACTTGCCGAGCGTCTGGCCGAAGTCGGCGCTGTGCCGATCGAGGCCTGAAGGCGTGGCGACGTCAAACAGCCCGCCGAGGCCAAACAGCGTGTTCACCACCAGGCGGGTGGTATCACCGACGCCGTTGCGCCACTGGCCCTGCAGGAAATCATTGAGGATCGTGGTCGTGTAGGTCAGATTGCTCATGAAGTTCGAGACCGCGGTGCGTGCGCCGCGCGGCACGATCCTCACGTAGGCGCGCGCGGTGGGCCGCAGCACGGCGTGATCCACCTTGACGTTGAAGGAGTAGATCGAGCGATTGGCGCGCTCGAAGCGATCGCGCGGATCGGGCTTGGCGCCCGCGGGCAGGCTGGCGCAACCGGCGACGCCGAGCAGCACGGCGCTCAGCAGCAGCAGGCTACGCAGCGAGCGTCGCGGGGATGAACGGTGGAGGCTCGGCATTGACCCGCAGTTTAGCAGGTCGAGACGCGACGGTTGCGCGCCCCGCGAGTCTAGCGGCTGCCGACCATGTGGCGCGAGGCCTGCAGCTCGCGCAGCCAGCCGCGTACCTCATCGAGTTGCGCTCGGAAGCGCGCGCGCTGAATCGGCGACAGGTTCGGCGCGGCCAGCGCCAGTTCCAGCTGCTGGTTGGCCAACGGCAGATTGCCACCCGCCAGATCGTATTGCGCCATGTAGTAGTACGCATCGCCCGGATCGCCGGCAGCGCTTGCGGCCAGCGCCGTCAGCCGGATCTGCGGCGGGGTCGGCTCGACGTTGTTGAACAGATCCAGCAGCAGATCGTGCGCTTCCTGCGGATGGCCAGTCTGCATCAGGGTCTCGGCATAGCGCACCGTCAGCGGCACGTTGCGTGGGAACAGCCGACTCGAGCGTTCAAACAGCGTCAGCGCCGCATCGCCCTGGCCGGCTGCGGCCAGTGCCTGAGCGTGCGCCGAATAGAGCATGGTGAGCTGCGGGTATTTGGCCTGCAGCTCGGAGAAGGTGCGTACCGCCTTGGGCGCCTCGCCGTTCTGCATCTGCAGCAGCGCTTCGCCATAGCGCTCGGCCGGCGTCAGCGCGCGCTGTTCGCGCAGTGTCTGGTAGTACTGCACCGGCCGCGCTTCGGGCGGCGTGACCAGCACACGCACGCGTTCTTTGATGAATGCGTAGCTCAGCGATTCGGGCTGCGGCGTCGAGCGCACCAGCTGCGCGGCGCGTGCGCGCGAGGTCGCGACGCGCTCGCTGGTCACCGGGTGATCCTGCAGCAGCGCCGGAATCTCGCCTTCGGCCAGGCCCTCGATACGTGCCAGCGATTCGAAGAACGTGGCCATTTCCTGCGGGTCGAAACCGGCTCCGGCCAGCAGCTGAATGCCGACCGCGTCGGCTTCGATTTCCTGGCTGCGGGTGAAGTTGATGCTCTGCTGGAGCGCGATGCCCTGGCTCATCGCGATCGCCCCCTCGATGGCCTGGCCGCCGCCGCCGCTGGCGGCGCCGAGCAGAATCGCAGCCAGCAAGGCCGCGGTCGAGGCCAGCGACATGCGCGACTCGGCCTGCACCGCGCGCGCCATGTGGTGCTGCACCACGTGGCCGGTCTCATGCGCCATGACGCTGGCGAGCTCCGCCTCGGTTTTGGTGACCAGGATCAGGCCGCTGTTGATGCAGACGAAGCCGCCGAAGGTGGCAAACGCGTTGATGATCGGCTCGCGCAGCGCCATGTAGGTAAAGGTCTGCTCATCGGCGCGCGCCTGCGAGGACAGGCGCGAACCGAGCTGCTGCAGGTAGTCGGTGACCTCGGCATCCTCGAGGATCACGTTCTGGTCGCGCAGCTCGTTCATTTCCATGCGTCCGATCTGCGTTTCATCGAAACGCGTGATCATGGCACTGGCCGGACCGCCGAGGTCCGGCAGGTCGCTGGCAACAGAGGGCGCGGTCGGCCCGACCCGGCTGACGTCGGCGGACCACCCGGCCGAAACGGTCAGTAGGCAGCCGATGGCTGCAGCGAGGATGCGACGCATAAGACCTTGAGACTACAGCACTTAGGGGTTCGACCGCTAACGCGGTCAGGGGGTTCCGCGTTGACCTTCAGAGGGCCTCGGAAGCGTAGTCCGCCAGCCGCGAACGCTCGCCGCGGACCAGGGTGATGTGGCCGGAATGGTCCCAGCCGTGAAAGCGGTTGACGACATAAGTCAGGCCGCAGGTCGTCTCGGTCAGGTAGGGGGTATCGATCTGCGCGACATTGCCCAGGCAGACCAGCTTGCTGCCCGGACCGGCACGCGTGACCAGCGCCTTCATCTGCTTGGGCGTCAGATTCTGCGCCTCATCGAGGATGATGAAGCGATTCAGGAAGGTGCGGCCGCGCATGAAGTTGAGCGAGCGGATCTTGATGCGATTGCGCAGCAGATCGTTGGTGGCCGCGCGGCCCCAGTTGCCGCCTTCCTCGCTGCGCGTGAGCACCTCCAGATTGTCCATCAGGGCGCCCATCCACGGTTCCATCTTCTCTTCCTCGGTGCCCGGCAGAAAGCCGATGTCCTCGCCGAGCGGGATGGTCACGCGGGTCATGATGATTTCCATGAAGCGATTGCGTTCCAGCGTCAGCGTCAGGCCGGCCGCCAGTGCCAGCAGGGTCTTGCCGCTGCCGGCGGGGCCGAGCAGCGTGACGAAGTCGATGTCCGGATCCATTAGCAGGTTGAGCGCGAAATTCTGTTCGCGATTGCGCGCCGTGATGCCCCAGATGGTGTGGCGCTCGCTGCGAAAATCGCGCGCCAGCTCGAGCCTGGCGGTATCGCCCGCGACGTTGCGCACGATCGCCTCGATGCCCTGCGGCGCGCTTTCGTGCACGAACAGATTGGGTCGCCAGCCGGCGGCGACCGGACCGGTGACCTCGTACCAGGTGCGATCGCCTTCCTTCCAGGAGCGCATGTTGTTGCCATGCTGCTCCCAGAAATCCGCCGGCAGCGCCTCGACGCCGGTATAGAGCACGTCGGCGTCTTCGATGGTCTTGTCGCTGTAGTAATCCTCGGCGTGCACGCCGACGATCGCAGCCTTGATGCGCAGGTTGATGTCCTTGGACACCAGTGCGATGCGCGCCTGCGGCTGCTGGCGCTGCAGCGACAGCGTCTGACCGAGGATCAGATTGTCGGCGCCGACGCCCCGCAGCCCGTCCGGCAGATCGCCCGAGAGCTCGCGGGTCTGGAAGAACAGCCGGCCGGAGGAGGATTTCTTACCGTGATTGCCGCTGAAGCCGGACGGGATGGAAAGCCCGGCATCGATCTGCTCCTTGGTGACCCCACGCATGATGTCGTCGAGAAAACGACTGACCTGGCGGGCGTTGCGCGAGGCTTCCGACAGGCCTTTCTTGTTGGCATCGAGCTCTTCGAGCACCACCATCGGCAGATAGATGTCGTGCTCTTCGAAGCGGAAGATGGCGGTCGGATCGTGCATGAGCACGTTGGTGTCCAGCACGTACAGCCGCTGCGTCGCGGAATGGACGGCCTTCACAGTGCCTGCGCCGCTTCGAGTACTTCCAGTGCGTGGCCCTCGACCTTGACCCGACGCCACTCCCGGCGCAGTACGCCGCTGGCGTCGATCAGAAAGGTGCTGCGCTCGATGCCCAGCACCTTGCGGCCGTACATATTCTTTTCCCGAATCACATCGAACAGCTCGCACACCTGCCCATCGGCATCCGACAGCAGCGCGAACGGGTAGCGCATCTTGTCGCGGAATTTCTGGTGCGAGGCCAGGCTGTCGCGCGAGATGCCGAACAGCGTGACACCCGCCTTGCTGAAGCGGCCGTAGAGAGCCGCGAACTGCTGGCCCTCAAGGGTGCAGCCGGGGGTGTTGTCGCGCGGGTAGAAGTAAAGCACGAGCTTGCCACCCGCCAGTTCCTTCAGCCGCACGTTGCCGAGGCCGGTTGCCGGCAGCGTGAAATCCGGCACCTTGCCATCGAGCGCCACTTTATCCGGCGCTTTCGCTCGGGCTGCGCTCATGACTTGACCGGTTCCAGGATCGCATCGAGGTTGAGCGAATCGCAGAAGTCCATGAATTCCTCCCGCAGTTGCGCGACCTGCTGCTTGCCGGGCACATTGACGATCATCTGCACCGCGAACATCGGCGCGCCGGTGTGTGCCGCCGGGTAGCTGCGGGTCGAAACTTCGATGATGTCGATGCCGCGGCTGGCAAAGAAGCCCGATAACCCGGCCACGATGCCGGTCTGATCGAGGCTCACGATATCGACCGAATAGGGCAGCATGTCGACGCGCGCGGCCTTGGGCTCGGTGCGCTTGATGTGCACGATCAGCGCATCGGTTTCCGCCATGCGCGCGAGTTCGGATTCGATGCGCGCCAGCGCGTGCCAGTTGCCGCTCACCAGCAGCAGCATTGCGAACTCCGAGCCGAGTGCCGCCATGCGGCTTTCGGCGATGCTGCCGCCGCATTCGGTAATGACCCGGGTCAGTTCGTGGACCATGCCGGTGCGGTCGCTACCGATGGCGGAGACGGCGAGATGCTGCTTCATTGCGTCCGTAGTCACGGTTGACCGGCGCAGTGTACCGGGACTGAGCCGGCTTGCGAACGCTGGCCGCGGCTGACTTGCCTCCGGTCCGCTCGCACCCGTAACATCGCGCGCCCGGTCTTTAGGTTTGAAGCAATTGAATTTCCACAATAGTTCGCGGAAGTCCCGCTGATGTTCTCCGGCAGCCTGGTCGCCATCGTGACGCCGATGCACCCGGACGGCGCCATCGACTGGCCCGCCTGGGAACGGCTGCTGGCGCGGCATCTGAGCGCCGGCACCGCCGGCATTGTGGTCGGCGGCACCACCGGCGAGTCGGCCACCCTGACGGATGCGGAGCTGCTCGCGCTGGTCGAGCGCGCCCGCATGAAGCTCGGGGGACGTGCGGCCCTGATTGCGGGCGCGGGCAGCAGCGGCACCGCGGCCACGGTCGAGCGTGCACGGCGTTTGTCGGTCACTGGCGTGGATGCGCTGCTGGTGGTGACACCTGCCTATAACAAGCCCACCCAGGAGGGCCTGTATCGGCACTTCGAGGCGGTGGCCGCCGCTGCCACGGTGCCAATCGTGCTGTACAACGTGCCCGCGCGCACCGCGGTCGATATGCTGCCGGCGACCGTGGCGCGCCTGGCGAAACTGCCGCGCATCGTCGCGGTCAAAGAAGCCGTGGCCTCAATGGAGCGGGTGCGCGAGCTGATTGCGCTGACTCCCAAGGATTTTGCGGTTTTGTCGGGTGATGATGGCACCGCTGCGGCCGCCATTGCCCAGGGTGCAAGAGGAGTGATCTCGGTGACGGCAAATGCGGTGCCCGAAGCAATGGCGCAACTGATGGCGGCGGCGCTGCGCGGCGATCGCGAGCACGCGCAGCGGCTCGATGCGCCACTGCGTGCACTGCATGAGGCGCTGTTCGTCGAAGCCAATCCCATTCCGGTCAAGTGGGCCATGGCCCAGCGCGGCCTGATTCAGGGCGGTATGCGCCTGCCGCTGACCGAGTTGTCCGAGGTCTTTCACGCCAGCGTGCGCAGCGCACTCGAGGCCGCCGAGGGACTGTGCCCGCCGGCGACGCAGGCGAAGAGCGCGTGAGGGCCGCCCAGCTGCGTCCGTACGCGGCGTTGCCCGCGTTGATCCTGTGCTGCCTGCTGACGCTGCTGTCGGGCTGCACGTTCTACAACTCGCTGTTTCATCGCTCGCACGACCATGGATGCCGCGACAAGCCGTTCGAAGGCAACACCGAGGATCGGCCGGGCCTGAAGGTACCCGAGGGCATGACGCCACCGGATCCTCGCAACCAGGTCAAGATACCGCAGCTCTCTGAACCGGAACGTATCCGCGCCAAGACCGAGCCGTGCATGGCGCAGCCGCCGAGCTACGCTTCGGGCGCCTCAATTGCGCTGCCGACCCGCAGCGGCGCGCCGATGGGCGCGCCGGCGCCAGCGCCGGTGCCGGTGCTGCCCGTCAACCCCACCGACCCGCTGTCGCCGCCGGCTTCCGATGCGCTGCCGATACCAGCCACGCCGACCCCAGCGCCGGTGCCGACGCCGGAGCCAGCAGCGCAGCCGGTTTCCCCCGCGCCGTCTTCTCCGCCGCCGCCGGCTACGCCACAGCCGCCCGCGACACCCGCGCCGCCGGAGGCTTCGGGTCCCGATTCACCCAAGTAGCGGCTGCATTCCGGCGATTGCTAGAATGCGTTACGGATCTTCTATGGACTTTAGGTTGTCGCTATATCTTATTGAATTTATTAATACGGAGAGGTGGCCGAGCGGTCGAAGGCGCTGGACTGGAATTCCAGTAACATCTTCACGGGTG
>Ga0182024_10021142_pt1 | contig 11837 bp, 10 predicted proteins | sample P32metaG_FD_120480 | JGI IMG/M metagenome (GOLD analysis project Ga0182024, IMG submission 120480) | Permafrost microbial communities from Stordalen Mire, Sweden - P3-2 metaG (Illumina Assembly) | ecosystem: Environmental > Terrestrial > Soil > Wetlands > Permafrost | place: Sweden: Stordalen... | reverse complement strand
GCGTAGATGTTCCCGTTGGTGATGTACGGCATCACCGACGCGTCCACGACCCGCAACCCGTCGAGCCCGTGCACCCGCATGGTGGCCGGGTCGGTGACGGCGTCCTGCCCGGTACCCATCTTGGCGGTGCAGGACGGGTGCAGCGCGGTCTCGGCGTCGCGGCGGACCCAGTCGAGGATCTGCTCCCCGGTCGCGACCTCCGTCCCGGGGGACAGCTCACCCGCGCTGTACTCGTCGAACGCCGGCTGGTTCAGGATGTCCCGGGTCACCCGGATGGCCTCGGCCCACTCCCGGCGGTCGGTCGGGGTGGACAGGTAGTTGAACCGCAGCGCCGGGTGGACCGCGGGGTCGCGCGAGGTGATCCGGACCGAGCCGCGGGAGTCGGAGTACATCGGCCCCACGTGCACCTGGTACCCGTGCCCGCCGGCCGGGGACGAGCCGTCGTAGCGGATCGCGATCGGCAGGAAGTGGTACATGAGGTTCGGGTAGGGCACCTCGGCGTTGCTGCGGATGAACCCGCCGCCCTCGAAGTGGTTGGTGGCGCCGGGGCCGCTGCGCAGGAAGAGCCACTTCGCGCCGACCATGGGCCGGTTGCGCAGCTTGAGGGCGGGCGCCACCGACACCGGCTGCTTCGACCCGTACTGGACGTAGACCTCGAGGTGGTCCTGCAGGTTCTCGCCCACGCCGGGCCGGTCGGCGACCACGTGGACACCCAGGCCGCCCAGCAGCGCGGCCGGGCCCACGCCGGACAGCTGCAGCAGCTGCGGGGTGTTGATCGCGCCGCCGCACAGGATGATCTCCGCGCCGCGGGCCAGCCGCGCCGGGCCGCCGCTCCCGCGGCCCGCGCCGGGAAGCACGCCGCCCTCGCGGAACTCGACTCCGACCGCCCGCTGCCCCTCGAAGAGGATCTTGGTGACGAACGCGCGGCAGGTCACGTCGAGGTTGGGCCGGCGCATCACCGGGTGCAGGTAAGCGCGGGCCGCGCTGAGCCGCCGGCCGTGGTGGATGTTCCGGTCGAAGGCCGCGAAGCCTTCCTGCCGGTAGCCGTTCACGTCATCGGTGAGCGGGTACCCGGCCTGCTGCACCGCGGCGAAGAACGCCTGGAACAGCGGGCCGGTGGCCGGCCCGCGTTCCAGCACCAGCGGGCCGCTGCCGCCGCGGTACTCGTCCGCGCCGGCCAGGCAGGTCTCCATCTTCTTGAAGTACGGCAGGCAGTGCGCGTAGTCCCAGTCGCCCATGCCCGGGTCCGCCGCCCAGCGCTCGTAGTCCAGCGGGTTACCCCGCTGGAAGATCATGCCGTTGATGCTGCTGGACCCGCCGAGCACCTTGCCCCGGGCGTGGTAGATGCGCCGGCCGTTCAGGTCGGGCTCGGGCTCGGATTCGTAGCCCCAGTCGTAGAACCGGTTGCCGATCGGGAAGGTCAGCGCGGCCGGCATGTGGATGTACACGTCCCACGGGTAGTCCGGCCGGCCGGCCTCCAGGACGAGCACCCGGGTGCCCGGATCGGCGGACAGCCGGTTGGCCAGGGCACTGCCGGCTGAGCCTCCGCCGACGATGATGAAGTCGTACTCTGCAGGAGCCATCTGCCCTCCCCGGCCGCGGCCCGGCCCGGGAACCGCCGGGCACGGGAAGGCGGCCACGGTCCCGGATGCCAGGGACGCCCTGGCGGCGAGCCGCACCGGCCGCATCGCACAATAGCGGGATCTCACCGGACCGGGCCACGAAGCGCCCCGGTCGCGAAGCGCCCTGGTCGCGAGCAGCACCCGGCGGGCGGGCTACCCTTCGGGACGTGGTGATGCCCGAGAATCCTCCCCCGGCCAGCACGGGCCACGACGCGCACCCGGGTGCGGTGTCCTACCGGCAGGCCCGGTTCCGGTCGCCGCCCGGCGCGACCGACATCCTGATCATCCGGCACGGCGAGTCCCAGGCCGCGTACGTGGACGACCCGTTCCCGCTGGTGAACGGGCACGCCGACCCCGCCCTCGCGGAGAACGGGCGCGAGCAGGCGGAACGGCTGGCCGAGCGGCTGGCCAAGTACCCCATCGACGCCATCTATGTGACCTCGCTGTGCCGGACGGCCCAGACCGCGGCGCCGCTGGCGGAGCGGCTCGGCCTGACCCCGCAGGTCGAAGCGGACCTGCGCGAGGTCAACCTGGGCGAGTGGGAAGCCGGCCGGTTCCGCAAGATGGTCGCGGACAACCACCCGATCGCCGAGCGGATGTGGGCCGAGGAACGGTGGGACGTGATCCCCGGCGCCGAGTCCACCGAGGCGTTCGCCACCCGGACCAGCGGCGCCCTGCAGCGGATCGCCGACGCCCACCGGGACCAGCTGGTCGCGGTCGTCGTGCACGGCGGCGTGATCGCCGCGCTGCTCGCGAAGGCCACCGGGTCGCGGCCGTTCGCGTTCCTCGGCGCGGACAACGCGTCGATCTCCCGGCTGGTCATCACGCCCGAGCGGTGGATGCTCCGCCTCTACAACGACACGGCCCACCTGGAGCCCTGAGCGCGTGCGGGCCGGGCGCAGGCGCGCTGCCTGGATGACGCACGGAGCGTTCGATACCGGTCTCGAACGCTCCGTGCCAAGCCCCGGCCGCTTAGCCGCTAGTCATCCAGGCTGCCCATGGTCAGGTTGACGGTGGTTCCCGTCATCCCGCTCGCCTTGTCGGACGCCACGAAGGCCGCCACGTTCGCCATCTCCGCGAGCGTCATGACCCGCCGGGGGTGGGTATCGCTGGCCAGGAACCCCTGGAACTGTTCCCAGGTAACACCCGATGCCGTGGCGCGGATCGCGGCCAGTTCCCTCATCGTGGCGGTCTCCGGCATGCCGTGCGGCCGCAGGCCGACCACGCGGATGCCCTGCGGGGCGAGCTCGGCGGACAGGTCCCGGGTCAGTGCCTCCTTGGCAGCCATCGCCGCGCTGTAGCCTCCGTTTCCTGGCGTGCCTTTCCGCGCGGGGAGCGCGGTGACGGTCATGATCACCCCCGACCTGTTCGGGATCATGTGCCTGGCGGCCAGGCGGGAGGTCAGGAAGTACGACGTCGTGTAGGCCACGATCGGCAGGGAGAACGTCTCGGCATCCAGCTCGGCCAGCGGGATACCCAGAATCTTCGTGCCCCCGACCCCGACCGCGTTGAACGAGATGTCGACGCGGCCCGCCCTCTCGGTCACGTACTGCAGATGCCTGCCCACAGCCTGCTCGTCGAGAGCATCGATCGTCGCCGCCTCCGCGGATCCGCCGGCGGCATCGATGTCCTTCGCGACCGCGTCGACCGGTGCCCGGAGGCGCCCGGTGACGAAAACCCTGGCTCCCTCGGCCGCGAAGGCGCGTGCGACAGCCCCGCCGATCGCGCCTCCGGCTCCGTAGATCACCGCAACCTTGTCTTCCAGCATGTTCCCTGATTCCTTTCTGTGCCCGGTGCGTGCTCATGAACTCGGTGCGTGCTTATGAATGGGTGTCACAGGATGGGGCCAGAACTTCTCCCTTCTCAGTCGCGGGTGCCGGACGCCAGGACCGGCTCCGGCAGTTCGTGCGCTGCTTTCCGCGGCCGGCCGGGGAGCAGGAGGGCCAGTGCCAGGCCGATCGCGGCCAGCACGGCGCAGGCCACGAAGGCCGACTGGTAGCCCTCGGTCGCCGCGACGAGCGGGTTCGCGCCCTTGATCGCGGCCAGGTAGCCCTTGGAGCCGGAGACGGCAACGGTCGAGACGATGGCCACGCCGAGCGCTGTGCCGATCTGCAAGGCGGTGTTGCTGAGGCCCGAGGCGAGCCCGGACTCATGCCCGGCGACGCCCGCGAGCGCCGCGACCGTGGCGGTCACGAAGGCCAGGCCGATCCCGAGGCCGCAGAGGAGCAGCCCGAAGAAGATGTCCGGGAAGTAGCTGCCGGGCACGGAGACCCGCGTGAGCACGAGCGACCCCGCGCCCACGAGCGCCATGCCGGTCACGGCGACCGAGCGGAAGCCGGCCTTGAGGATGGCGACCTGACCGGCAATCGCGCCGGCCGTGACCGCAACCGCGAGCACGACCGAGCTGACCCCGAACCTGAGGGCCGAGTAGCCGAGCACCTGCTGCGCGTAAAGCGTGAGGACGAACGGCACACCCACCGCAACGGTGCCGATCAGCACCGTCACGGTGTTCGCGCCGGCCAGCGTTCGCGAGCGGAGGATGCGGAGCGGCACGAGCGGCGCGTGGTGGCGCGACTCGATCAGCGCGAAGGCGGCCAGGAGCAGGGCCGAGCCGACCAGCGGGAGGATGGTCTGCACGTCGCCCCAGCCGGCCTCCGGCGCCCTGACGACCGCGTAGACGAGCAGAACGAGCGCACCGGTGATAGTGAGCGCCCCAGCGGGGTCGTAGCTCCGCCGGGTCAGCGCGGCCCGGCTTTCGCGGAGGAGGAGCGGTGACAGCGCGAGCGCGGCCAGGCCGACGGGGATGTTGATGAAGAAGATCCACTGCCAGCCGGGGCCGTCGACGAGCGGGCCGCCGATCAGCCACCCCGCGGTGGCGCCGATGCCGCCGAGCCCGCCCCAGATCCCGAGCGCCTTGTTCCGCTCGGCGCCCTCCGGGAAGGTCGTGGAGATGATCGAGAGGGCGGTCGGGGTCATGATCGCGGCGCCGGCGCCCTGGACCACGCGGGCCGCCAGCAGCGCCGCCGGCGACCAGGCCAGCCCGCACAGGAGCGACGCGGCCGTGAAGACCAGGACACCGGCCATGAACACGCGACGGCGTCCGAGCAGGTCGGCCGAGCGTCCTCCGAGCAGGAGCAGGCCGACGAAGGTGAGGGCGTAGGCGCTCAGCACCCACGGCAGGTCCTGCTCCGGGAAGCCGAGATCGGCCCCGATCGAGGGCAGCGCCACGATCGTGATCGTGCCGTCGAGGAGCACCATGAAGAAGGCGCCGCAGAGAAGCGCGAGCGCCCACCAGCGGCGCGGATCGAGACCGGCGGGCGCCAGGCGAGCGGCCGGTGCGGACGATTCCATCATCAAACCTCCGATGTCGTTTTCAGTCGTCGCCGTATGGAGGCGCTGCGGCACCGGGAAAGTGGGCGCCCGCCGGCCGCCCGGTTCGCGCCCCGGCGGGCGTCCATACACGATGGAAGTGCGGCCCAGTGCCGGAGGACGGCGCGGGAAGACGGTGCGGGAAGACGGTGCGGGAAGAAGGTGACGCGAGCGTGGTGACAGCCGACCTGATCTCCAGGGCGCGGGCCGGGGACGGCGAGGCGTTCCGGGAACTGACCGAGCCCTACCGCCGGGAGCTTCAGGTGCACTGCTACCGGATGCTCGGGTCCGTCCAGGACGCCGAGGACGTGCTACAGGACACGCTGCTGGCCGCCTGGCAGGGCCTCAGCGGGTTCGAGGGGCGTGCCTCGCTGCGCACCTGGCTGTACCGGATCGCCACCAACCGGTGCCTCGACGCGCGCCGCGCGGCCAGCCGGCGCCCGGCCAAGGAGTGGGATGTGCCGGGGGTAGCAGCGCCCGAGCCGACCCGGCTTGGCGAGGTCGTGTGGCTGCAGCCGTTTCCCGACGCCCTCCTGGAGGGTGCGGCCGGCGTGCCGCTCGGCCCGGAGGCCCGCTACGAGCAGGCCGAATCCATCTCCCTGGCGTTCGTGACCGCCCTGCAGGTCCTGCCGCCCCGCCAGCTCGCCGTGCTCATCTTGCGGGACGTCCTCGGGTTCCACGCCAGCGAGGTGGCCGGCATGCTGGACTCGACCGTCGAATCGGTCACCAGCGCCCTCAAACGGGCCCGCACCAGCCTGGAGCGCCGACGGCCGCCGGGCGACGGCCGCGAACCGCCTCCTGCCGCCGGGTCACCGTCTGAGGATGCGCTCGTGGCGAAGTTCGTCAGCGCGTGGGAGTCGGCCGATATGGGCGCGCTGGTGGCCCTGCTGACCGACGACGTGTTCATGTCGATGCCGCCGATGCCGTTCGAATACGAGGGCCGCGACATCGTGGCCCGCTTCTGCGGCGGCCTGTTCGGCGCGGGCCGGAGGTTCGACCTCGTGCCGGCGCGGGCCAACGGCCAGCCCGCGTTCGGCGCCTACCAGCGCGCCCCGGCTGGCATCCGCCATGGGACCGGCCTCTACGTGCTCACCCTCAGCGGCGACCGGATCTGCGGCCTGACCCGTTTCGAGAACAGCATGCTCCCCTGGTTCGGGCTGCCGCGATCGCTCCCGGGACGGTAGCCAGCGCCCGGGCCCCGCTCTGGCCGGCCCGGCCCGCCCATGCAGCCCGCCCCGGCTGCAGTACGGGCCGCGGCCCGGCCGGCTGGCTCGCCAGCCGGCCGGGCCGCGGCCACCCGCCCGCCTGCCTAGTGGCCGCCGGTCTGCTCGAAGACCAGCTGCGCCCGGCGCATCCAGTCCTCTTTACCGGCGACCTTGAGGTAGATCAGGATGACCATGGTGAGCGCGAGGACGACGATGAAGGTCATCAGGCCCCAGAACACCGGCCCGGTGCTGGTGAACGGGGAGAAGTAGGACTTCCAGACGACCAGGATGCCCGCGCGGCGCGGGCGGGCGGTGCGGCAGACCATGCCGGCGGACGTGGGGTCAGGCGCGGAGGGCGGCCTTGCCGCGGACCACGTGGTTGACCAGCTCGCCGATCTCCGAGATGGAGATGCGGATCTCGTCGCCCGCCCGCAGCGTGAACGGCAGGTCCGGGACCAGGGACGTGCCGGTGGACAGCACCACGCCCGCCGGGAACTCGTCCTCGCGGAACAGGAACGCCGCCAGCTCGGTCACGGTCCTCCGCAGGCCGGCCGTGCTGGCCTGGCCGGTCCAGGCGGTCTCCCCGCCGCGGCGGATGGTCATCTCGATGGTCAGCCCGTACGGGTCGGCGACCTCCCAGGCGGGCCGGATGCCCGGCCCCGCGGCGCAGCCGCCCAGGTAGATCTTGGCCTGCGGCAGGTAGAGGGGGTTCTCCCCCTCGATCGACCGGGAGCTCATGTCGTTGCAGATCGTGTAGCCGACCACGTCACCGTCGGCGTTCAGCACGGCGGCGAGCTCCGGCTCGGGCACGTCCACCTGCGAATCGGCGCGGGCGCTGACCCGGTCCCCGGGACCGGCCACCCGCCACGCGGCTGACTTGAAGAACAGCTCCGGCCGCGGCGCCGTGTACACCTTGTCGTAGATGTCGGCCGAATCCTCGCTCTCGGCGACCCGGGCGTGCATGCTCCGTTCGTAGGTCACCCCGGCGGCCCACACCTCGGTAGCCCCGTCCACGGGGGCCAGCACGGTAATTCTCCGCAACGGGACCTCATCCGGCCCGGTCCCCCCGGCCCGGCCGGCCGCCCGGGCGGCCCCGGAAACCTGGGGCGTTCCGCCGGTGTCGCCCGGGTCCAGGGTCCCGCCGCCCAGCACCGTTTCGCAGGCGCCGCGGATCCAGGTGAGCGGCCGGGCCAGCAGGTCGGCCATGGTCGCCACCCCCGGCAGCGGCCGGACCCGGCCGCCATCGAGCACCCCGACCTGCGGGGCGCCGCCGCCCGCGCGGTACCTGATCAGCTGCACGGGTCCGCCTCCGCCCGGTCCGGCAGCCCGGGGCCGGGCCGCCCTCCGGGCAGCGTACGGCGGAGGGCCGGCCGCGTCGAGAACCGGGCTCACCACACCGTGTTCCGGTTCAGCCGCGGCTGACCGGCCGCCCGGGCCCGGGGCGGCGGAACCTGCGGACCGCGACCGCCAAGATCAGGCCGATCGCGACCAGGACGCCGAACGTGATGAGCCGGGTGCTGGTGTACCGGACCGGCGCCAGGCTGTACCGGGTCGTGGCCACCGTGCCGTCCGAGCGCAGCGCCAGGCCGAAGCTGACCGCGGTCGCCCCGGCCGGGACGGCGGGCGCGGTCCATCTCCCCTGGGTCCAGCCCGCAGCGGCGGCCAGCGGCGGGCTGGTCACCCAGAACCTCCAGGTCCCGGCCGCCGTCCGGTAGTAGGCGTTGAACACCACCGGCCCGCTCGACCGGTACCAGGCGCCCAGCGTGTAGGTACGTCCCGCGGTCACTCCCGGCGCGCACGCACCCAGGTCCATGGTCGGCACGAGCTGCGCCGTGCCGGATTTTCGCTGCGTCAGGGAAATGACCTCCGCCGCCGCGCCGTCCGGGCCGGCGCCGCGGCGGTACCGGAAGGTGGCCCGGTTGGCGCCGTACCGGCCGGCCTGGAAGCAGGCCGGGATGCCGGCCGCGGTGACCGCGGACAGGCGGGAGTTGGCCACCCCCGGCGGCGGGATCCGCGGCGGATCGGGGCCGGCCACCGCCGGGCGGGCCGGGCCGCCAACGACCTGGCGGACGGTGCGCACGCTGACCCCGTGGGCGGCCTGCCGGGACAGCCAGCCGAGTACGCTGCCCAGCTCGGGCCGGGTCACGCCCAGCGCGCAGGCCCGCGCGCAGACGTCGTGGATGGTGAAGATGATCCAGCCGCCGCCGTGCTGCTGGGCACGGGTGACGATGTTCTCGAACGTGGCCGGTGTCCAGGACGTGCCGACCGAGGACACCTCGATGGGGGCGCGCAGCAGGTACGGGTCGCGGGGCGGGATGGTCTCCGCCCAGGCGCAGTGCGGGCACAGCCCGGCGCCGCGCAGCTGCCCGGTGCCCAGCCCGGAGTTGTAGCCGCAGCGCCGCACGAGTCCCTGAAGCGTCCGGTTGACCTGCGCAAACGGGTAGGCGAAGTCGGTGACGCGGAACCCCCAGCGGGTCAGGTTCACCCGGTCGTCACAGATCTCCCGCTGGGCCTCCGCGGCGGGCATCCCGGTCAGCGGGACGTGCTCCACCGACAGGCCGCCGATCTCGTTGCCGCCGGCGGCGATCTGGTGGATCCCGGCCAGGGTCAGGTACGGCGAGCCCTGGCAGCCGGGACTGGTCCCGGGCTGGCAGACCAGGCCGGACGGCACGTAGAAGGTGGCGTGCATCCGGTAGCGGCGGAAGACCGGCAGCGCGCCCATCTGGTCGGCGAGGCCGCCACCCCAGGTGAACGTGACCACGGTCCGGGGCGCCCGGCCCGGCCGGGCGCGCACGGGACTGGCCCGCGCCGCGCTGCTCCCCGCGCTCAGCGTGAGCACCACGGCGGCGAGAACCCCGAGCACCGCCAGAGCACAGCGCGCGTGCCGTTGCATTGCCTCCCCTGCTGCCGCCCGCCCCCCCGGCTGCGCGGCCGTACCGATCCATCATGCGCCGCGGCCCGTCCCGGGGCAAAGCCGACCCGGTAGCAGCGCGTTTACCGAGCGCCCCCGCTGAGCAGGCTGAAAGCAGCGTGTGCGAGCGCCGCGGCTGGCTACCATGCAGTGCGCGCTTACCCGACAACGGCCCGGCTGGTGGGGGCAAATGTCCAGCTGGTTCAGTACCAACATCGAGCAGACGGGGCGGCTGCCGCTGTTCTGCTTCTTCTGCGCGTTCGTGGCCGGGTTCGGGTTCATCCGGCTGTCGGTGCGGCTGATCCGCGCCCAGGTCCGCTGGTGGCCCGGCAACGTCACGCCCGGCGACCTGCATGTGCACCACATGGTGTTCGGGGTCGTGTTCATGCTCGTCGGCGGGGTCACCGGCATCGTGGCCCCGGGCGGCTCACTGAACTGGCGGTCCGGGGCGGCCGCGCTGTTCGGGCTCGGGGCCGCCCTGGTCCTGGACGAATTCGCGCTCATCCTGCACCTGCGCGACGTGTACTGGACGAGCGACGGGCGGCTGTCCGTGGACGCGGTGTTCGTGGCCGCCGGGGTGACCGTCCTGCTGCTGCTGGGGGTCGTCCCGTCGATCGTGCCCAGCCCCACCAGCCAGCACGGAGACACCTGGGAGGCGATCACCTCCCTCTCGGTCAGCGTCCTGGTCACCTTCACCCTGGCCGCCATTACCCTGCTCAAGGGAAAGATATGGACCGGCCTGTTCGGGTTGTTCCTGTTTCCGCTGCTCATCGTCGGCGCGATCCGGCTGGCCCGGCCGGGCTCGCCCTGGGCCCGGTGGAGGTACCAGCGCCGCCCGCGCAAGCGGGCCCGGGCCGCCCGCCGGGAACGGCAGGTCCGGCAGCCGGTCATCCGGTTCAAGTCCCGTGTCGAGGACTTCCTGTCCGGCCTGCATGACCGGCCAGATCATCCGCCGGTTTCCGCGCCGGGCAAGCGGAAGGCGCCCGTGGGCCACTCCGACGCCAAACAGCGGGATCCGGCTGGCCCGGCTCGCTAGCCGCCGGCCCCGGCCCGGACCGCCTGCGTCTGCGTGACCTGGGCCGCGAGGTTGCCGTCGTCGCCGGTCAGATCGGTCTGGACCACGATCACGGCCCGCCCGGCGTGCAGCGGCCGCGCCACGGCCGTGACCGTCCCGGCCTGGATGCCGCGCAGGAAGACCGTGGCGGAGCTGATGGTGACGGTCCGCGCGCCCGGCGGCAGGTTCAGGTACGCGCAGATCCCGCCCAGGCTGTCCGCCAGGGCCATCAGCACGCCGCCGTGCAGGATGCCGCCGACCGTGCACCGCTCCGGTGACCAGGCCAGATGACCCCGGACCTCGGTGGCGGAGGCGGCGTCGAGTTCGATGCCCAGCGCGACCGCGAACGGCATCAGGGCGAGCAGTTCGCGGGTCGTTTCCGGCCTGGCCGGGCCGCCGTCGGTCACGTATCCTCCCCGTCCTGCGCCGTCCCGGATCCTGGCCCACGCTACCGGCGACAGCGGAACAACACGGTGGCCCGGGAAGTTTTAGATAACGAATGTCTGGAACTGAATCGAGCACCAAGAAGTGCATCACCTGCGGGGATGACCTGCATCCCGAGCGGGCCATCAAATACGACTACTGCATGAAGCCTGAGTGCCAGGCGAAGAACCTCAAGGGCCTGACCATGGTCGCGGTGGGGGTCAACAAGTCGGCGGAGCAGTACATGCTGCTGGACGAGGACACCAAGGCCGACCTGGCCCGGGGCAAGTATCACGATCAGCGGCGCGGCACCTTCGGCCAGCCCGGATCGGCTCCGGCCCAGCCGGCCCCCGCCCAGCCGGCGGCCGCCGCGGCCCAGGGCAGTGCCGCCCCGGCGAAGGCCGGCCCGGCGAGCGACACCCCGGCCCGGCCGGCCAGGGCGCGGCCCATCCCGGCCGCTCCCCGCCAGCCGCGGCTGCCGGGCACGGCGTCCCAGCGCCGGCTGGCGGTCCTGTATAACCAGCAGGGCCTGCGCCCGGACGAGATCGCCCGCAAGCTGGGGCTGAGCCGGTACGACGTCACGCAGATCATCCTGGCGGCCAAGAGCCCCGGGAGGCGCTGAGACCGGCTGCGGCCTGTCGCGGCGTCGAGCTGCGGGAAGACCTCAGCCCGGGCGCGACCGGCGGCCAGACGCGGCGCGGAGTCAGCCTCCGTCGGCGAACTCGGCCCGCACCCCGAGCAGCCGGACCGGCCGCCGGTCGGTGAACCGCTCCAGCGCGGCGAGCGCCGCCTCCCGGATGGCGTCCCCGTCGGCCGTCGGCTCCGGGAGCGACCGGGAATGACTCGAGGTGAAAAACGGGGCGTACCGGACCTTGACCACCACCCGCACCGCGGGCCGCTCCTCCGCGGCCACGTCGGCGGTGACCCGTTCCGCCAGCCGGGCCACCTCGGCGCGGACCTGGTCCCAGTCGTCCAGGTCGGCCTGGAACGTGACTTCCCGGCCCCGGGACCGGGGCACATACGGGGCGCTGGTGACCGGCGAGTGATCCTCGCCGCGGGCCAGCCGGACCAGCCACGGCCCGGTCGCCGGGCCGAACTCGGCGGCCAGCGCGTCCGGGTCGGCGAGGGCCAGGTCGCGGACGGTCCCGATGCCCAGCGCGGCCAGCTTCCGCGCGGTCTTGACCCCGATCCCCCACAGCGCGTCGGTGGGACGGCCGCCCAGCACGTCGAACCAGGTCTCGTGGGTCAGCCGG
>Ga0182024_10021141_pt1 | contig 11837 bp, 13 predicted proteins | sample P32metaG_FD_120480 | JGI IMG/M metagenome (GOLD analysis project Ga0182024, IMG submission 120480) | Permafrost microbial communities from Stordalen Mire, Sweden - P3-2 metaG (Illumina Assembly) | ecosystem: Environmental > Terrestrial > Soil > Wetlands > Permafrost | place: Sweden: Stordalen... | reverse complement strand
GTCTAATCGTCGAATCACACAGAAAGTCTGCTTCACTTTTTCAGTCATTCGAGGACCACGCCAGGGCTCGTCGATCAATTCAAATGGACACAGTCCAGCGGTATTGCAGGACCTGAATAGGTGACGATGATGCTCTCGCCGCTCAACGGATTCCGAAACTCGACTGACCACTTGCCGTTCCTCTGCGTGAAACACTCCGGCGCCTCGTTCACGACCCGCGAAATTGCTTTCCTAAGGCGAAGCCCAGCCTCGACAAGTTCTTGTTGAAGGAGCAAATCCACGGTTCACTCTCCTTGGTTCAGTCTCTATGGCCTTAGGCCTTAATTAAGGCACATCCGCAATTCGGAAACTGTGCGAAAAGACACAGTAGCTCCCGTCGCGACGGGAGCGGGTCCAATCGTTCCAATCAGACGGTGGACGCCTCCCAACGCGTTCAGGATCCTGCTCGTATAGCAATTCCGCGGCTCTCGTTCCGGAAGTTTGTTAGTTGTCGCCAGGGCGATCGTGCATGGTCATCCATCAAGCCCGCGGCCGTGCCTGCCGGGTCCCAACGATTAGACTTGTCCCGTGCCGCCATCTACGTTCAATTCGACGCCGGTGATGTACGACGCATCTGACGAAGCCAAAAACGCCACGGCCGCCGCCACTTCCGCGGGTTGTCCAAAACGCTTCATCGGAACCCTCGAAAGTACTCCCTTTGCGAACTCGTCGACGGCTTCCTGCGACATGCCAGTTTTCCCGAAGATCGGCGTTTCAATCGGTCCAGGCGCAACCGCGTTCACGCGAATGCCGCGCCCCACCAGTTCCGCCGCCAGAGTTCTCGCCAAAGAGCGCATCGCTGCTTTTGTGGATGAATACGCGCTGGCTCCCGCATTGCCTTTTTTGCTTACGACGCTCGTATTCAAGATGATTGACGCTCCATCATTCAACAACGGCAGCGCTTTTTGGATCGTGAAATAAGCTCCCTTCACGTTGATGTCGAATTGCTCGTCGTAAACGCTTTCCGATGTTTCCCCAATGGAACCGAACTTCGCCACCCCCGCGTTCACAAACAACACATCGATTTTGCCGAGCTTCCGCGAAATCTCCGCGTACAACTTGTCCAGCTCGCTCAGTTTCGATACGTCCGCCTGCACCGCTACCACACCGTTTCCGATGCTCCCCACCGCTTCATCCAGCGCTTTCTTGCTGCGGCCCGAGATCGCCACTCGCGCTCCCTCTTCCTGAAACCGTTTGGCCGTCGCCAGCCCGATCCCGCTGTTCCCGCCCGTCACGACTGCTACTTTTCCTTCGAGTCTTTTCATGTCGGTCTCCTCTTATGTCGTTGAATCTCCCACCGGCCATTTGCGGAAGGGTCCATACCGCCGTTTTCGTGGCCGGGGAGATTTCGATACTTAGATGAATATCAAAGTAACTGGATGCGGCTTTCTTCGGAAGATGTTGCGCGACGCCAGGTTCTGGCGGTAAGAGATTCCCTTCGCTACACTTGAGGCGTCGCCATGAACCATTCCGAGATTGAAAAAATATCGAAAGCCCTGGCCGACGAGACGCGCCTCAAGATTTTTGAGGCCATCTCCGCCTCCGGCCGGATGAACTGCGGCGAGATCGTCTCAATGCGCGGTGTCACCCGCGCGACCGTCTCTCACCATCTCAAGATTCTCAGCGAAGCCGGGCTGATTGCCTGTCGCCACGAAGGGCAATTCGTCTACAGCAAGGCCCTCCCCGAAACCATTGCGGCTTACTCCCGGGCGCTCGCGAAAATCGCGCGCGGCAATAAGACGTCACGCCGTCGCTGACCCGTTCAACGCCACGCAATCGCCGGGTTCGGGTACAGTATGAGCAAGCGGAGGATCCGTTGGTGTCGCTATAATGCGGACATGCGAAGAAGATCAGCGATGGCTTCCCGGAACTCGGAAGCATGACAATGTTTACTTACAAAGCCATCTGCTCCGGCAATCGTAACCAGTTCTACGACCGTAGGGGAATCATGTATCGATATGAAAACAATCTTGATATGAGGCATGGCGGCACGAATGGCCTTCGCGGCTTCGGTTCCACTCATCACCGGCATGCTGAGATCCAAGAGCACTAAATCCGGCTTCAGTTCTCGAACTTTCTCGATAGCTTCTACGCCGTTTCCCGCTTCTCCACAGACATCCCAACGGTCGCCCAGCAGTCCAGCAATGCCGTCCCGCACGAGTTCGTGATCGTCCACGACCAAGACTCGTGGTTTCGCTGGCAGCACGGCAGTCACGCTGGTTGTCATCGTTTCCCTGTAAAGTAGGCTGTCGTACAGTCGGCCACAATACCGAGTTGTGTGTATCGGTTATGATGTCGCGCTTCCCGGTAACATGCTCCGTCTTCAATAATCCGCACGACTCGTTTACTCTATTGGTGATGTTCACGGATCGGCCTTCGCGAAAAGCCCTGACGCAATTGATCGAGAGCGGCCAGCTCCATTTCCTTGTGCGGCCTACAGAAGTCGACGCTTATCCGGACGAATCATGATGCAAGACTGCGCAAATTGGGCGATTGAGACGGCCAAACGGCGCGGGGCAACCTACGCCGATGCCCGCGTGATGGATATTCGCCTCCGGGACATCTCTACGAAGAACGGCGGAGTTGGCACGCTAGCCGAAAGCGAATCCCTGGGAATCGGCATTCGAGTGTTGGCGGGAGGAGCTTGGGGTTTTGCCTCGACGGACCGGCTCACACGCGAGGGCGTGCAAGCCTGTGCCGCCGAAGCAATCGCGATCGCTAAGGCATCCGCGGTCGCAAAGCGCGAGAACGTTAAGCTTGCCCCGGAGCAGGCATATATCGATACGTGGCAGAATCCTTTCATCAAAGACCCCTTCCGCATTCCGGTGGAACGGCAAATCGAACTCCTGCTCGCCGCGGACAAAGAAATGCGTCGCGTGAAGGGCGTCACTGTCGCCGAAGGTTCAATGGCTTTCCGGCGAATCGAGCAGCTTTTTGTTTCGAGCATCGGTTCCGTGCTTCACCAGGTGAAAATGCAGTCAGGCGCGGGGATCGTGGCGACGGCCTTCTCCGGAAACGAAATCCAGAAACGCTCCTACCCGAACAGCTTCGGGGGACAGCACATGCTGAGCGGCTACGAGCTGATCGAATCGCTCGATCTGGTGGCCCACGCACCGCGCATCGCTGAAGAAGCGATCGAGCTTCATTCGGCCGCGCAGTGCCCCGAGGGTCAGGGGACGGTCATTCTCGATGGCTCGCAGCTTGGACTGCAGATTCATGAATCGATCGGCCATCCGATTGAGCTCGACCGCGTCCTGGGAATGGAAGCGAATTTCGCCGGCATGAGCTTTCTCACCACGGAAAAACTTCGGAAGCTCCAGTACGGCTCCGAGATCGTAAATGTTGTCGCCGACGCTCGCCTCGAGCACGGACCCGGCCTTGGCACCTTCGCGTACGACGATGAGGGCGTGCCCGCGCAGTGTACGCCGATTATCACCAACGGGCTTTTCACCGGCTACCTGAGTAACCGGGAAACGGCTGCGTCCATCGGTGAGAATCGGTCGAACGGCACGATGCGGACGGAAAGCTGGAACCGCCTGCCCATCATCCGCATGACGAATATCAGCATCAATCCCGGAACGTGGAAATATGACGACCTGATCGCCGATACGGACAACGCGATCCTGATGGAAACAAACCGTTCCTGGTCCATCGACGACCGCCGTTACCATTTCCAGTTTTCCACCGAAATCGGCTGGGAAATCAAAGGCGGCAAGAAGGTTCGCATGTTGAAAAATCCCAGCTACAGCGGTATCACCACAGAATTCTGGAATAGCTGCGATGCCATCTGCTCGCGGGACTACTGGACTCTTTGGGGCACGCCGAATTGCGGCAAGGGCCAGCCTATGCAGACAATGGGCACCGGGCACGGCGCCTCGCCCGCGCGGTTTCGCAACGTAAAAATAGGCTCGGCCTTCGCCAAATAAATGCCTGCCAAACGATCAAAATCGCCGTTACGCCATCGTAGCTTCGGCGTGGGCCGTGCAGAATCACCGAACGGGACGCACTTTACAACCGCTGACCTCGAGCGCCTCGCCGAGCGCATTCTCAAGCTGAGCGAGGCCGACGAAACCGAAGTTGACATCCATGCCGCCGATGACGCGCTCACGCGGTTCGCCAACAACACGATTCATCAGAATGTCGCCGAGCAGACACTGGGAATTTCCGTGCGAGCGGTGGTGGATAGCCGCACGGCTCGCGCTTCCACGAACAAAACGGACGACGAATCGTTGCTCCGGGTGGTCGCAGCCGCTGCAAGTCTTGCCCGCCACCAACCCGAAAATCCCGACCTGCTTCCCATGCTCGGCCCGCGGAAGTATCACAAGGTTGCAAGATTCTCTCAGGCGACCGCCGCCGCAACTCCCATGGATCGCGCCCGCGCGGTCGCGCGCGTGTGCCGGGTGGCCGATAAACGCAAACAGACGGCGGCTGGAATATTCTCGAGCGGCCTCTCGCGTTCGGTGCTGGCCAATTCCCGCGGTCTCTTTGCGCGTTACGAACAAACCCGCGCGGAATTCTCGGTCACCATTCTGGAAGAGGATTCATCCGGCTGGGCCAAATCGAATTCAGCCGAAATTCGCGAGATCGATCCGGACGCACTGACCGAGAGCGCGAGCCGCAAGGCGGCCGAATCGCGAAAGCCACGACAAGTCGTCCCGGGTCGCTATACCGCGATTCTCGAGCCGCCCGCCGTCCTCGATTTGGTCGGTTTTCTCTTCTACGATTTTGCCGGGACGGCCGTTCACGATAAGCGCTCCTGCTTTACGGGCAGGGTTGGCAAAAAAGTTCTGGGCGAGAACATTACGCTGTGGGACGACGTTTATCATCCCCTGCAACTTGGCGCGCCGTATGATGGCGAAGGTTTCCCACGGCAAAGGGTTTTGCTCGTCGATCGCGGCATACCGACAGACCTGGTGTATTCGCGCGCAACAGCCAAAAAAATGAAAGCCAGGCCGACGGGCCACGGCTTTGAACTCCCCAACGATCATGGCGAAGCCCCGGTGAACCTCGTTTTTTCGGGCGGCGACAAATCGGTTGATGACATGATCCGTTCCACGGAACGCGGCATCCTCGTCACCCGGCTCTGGTACATCCGCGACGTGGATCCTTACGAAAAAATCCTTACGGGCATGACTCGCGACGGCACGTTCCTGGTGGAAGATGGGCGCGTCACCGGCGGCATCCGCAATTTCCGATTCAACCAGAGCGTCATCGAGATGCTTTCGAACGTAGAAATGCTCGGCCCCGCGGTTCGCGCCTCGGGAGAAGAATCCTTCGAGATGGTGGTTCCGTCAATGAAAGTCCGTGATTTCCATTTCAGCGAAGTCACAAAATTTTAGCGATTTACGGACTTGCGCTGAAATTCGAATATATTGCCCGCCAGTAATATCTTTATAGTCGGCGTGAGGCATCCGGAAAGTCAGTGCTGCTGATCGACCGCGCCATTCGTCCGGATGAAGTATTGAGCCTTGTCCATATCCGCGCGCACCGCGACGTCGAAAAATCCGACCATCATTTCGTCGTACGTTTGATCTCCCCAATAGACGGCCGCGTCGGGATCGGGATTGTGCGGATTGTTCTTTGAATTGTCGAATAGAGCGATGGCTTGCAGGATCGTGCCCGCTTTCAGCGGCAGCGGTTCGGCCAGGCGATAACTCAATTGCCAATAAAAATTGTAATGGACTCGCAAGAGCGTTTCGGCGGTTCCATCGGGGCGCGGAATGTCGTAATCGAATTGCTTTCCGCGGAGGTGCATGTGCGGAAAGAAGCTGAGCAGCAGCGCGTCATTTGGAATCGAACCGTGGACTTCCACGCGATAGTTGTCGACGCCGGGCGGAATCACGAACCGATCGTTGGTGAGTTGCAACGTCAGCACGCGCTGTTTCGGCGCGCTTTTAGCGAAAATAATTCCAATGCTCGTCTGATCTCTGGACGCATGTCCGTGCGTCGTGTAATGCATCTGGAAGACGAGGTCCGATCCCGCGGGTATGAATTTCGCCATTGCGTCGGGCCAATTGTCAGGCGAACTTCCCGGCGCATAAACGAGCAGAATATCGGCGGTGGTCATGTGTGTGTCGTGGCGATCCTGTTCGTCGGTCATATCCGAGGCCGTGAATGGAACACCGATGGGAGCAGTCCGCAGCCACGAAGAGTCCGGCGGGCGGATATAAACGACCGCGTGATGGACATTTTCCGGACTCGTCGGCCGGATTTCGGACATCTGCACCCACTTGCCCTCCGTAAAACCGGTGGGCACGATTTCGTACGTGTATTCCACATCTCCATGGGCCGGAATCGCGACTGGTTTCCGCATCTGCACGATCAGATTGGGTTGCGGAATCATCCAGCCTTTAGCCCAGCGGCGGGCGGGCGGAGCTTCCGCGGGATTTCCGGTGGGGGTGTTCGCGGCTGCCCATGATTCAATAATTGTTATTTCCCGCGGCGACAGGGATGGATCGTTCGCGAAATGTCCAAACTGCGGATCGGCGAACCAAGGGGGCATTGTCCTTTGACGAACCGCATCGGCGATCGCGCGCGCCATTGGGCGCACCTGCTCGTAGGTCGATAGCGGAGTTGGGCCAATCTCGCCGGCACGATGACAAACCTCACAGTGCTTTTGCAGAATAGGTACAACGTCGCGATAGTACGTAGGCGCTGACTTTGTTTCGCTCGGCGCCGCCGCCGACGCTCGCACCTGCGCTAGCGCCGGCAACGAGACTGCGAAAAGAAAGATGGATGACGCCAAAAGGGATTTCATCGCAATTTCAAATGTAAACTACTTAGTTTCCGTTCCGTGGTTTGTTGGTTGCAAACGCCAAATAGTAGTTGCTATGGATTAGCAAACTGAATGCTTGAAATTGCGCGGTCCAGCACGTTTTCCTGGATCTGCACCAGGTCGCTTTCAGCGTAGGTCATTCCGAAAATGGTGAATATCTGCCCGTTCCGGGGCAGGCAGACAACCATGCCGGACCACTCGCGCTGATCCACATTTCCGCGAAAGCGCCTCTCGATAGCGGGAGTTCCCGAAACTACAACGTGACCCTCCCCGTTCGCGCGGAAATTATCCATGATGCCGCTGAGACGCCGTTCGATCGTATCGATATCCGCGGCGAGCGATTTGCCGGCTGGTTCCTGTCCGATAAGCAAGTACGTAGTCTCATCATCGGTTCCCATCGCCACAATCGAGCCGGGCAAAAGCGCGCGCGCGCCTGGAATCACTTGCCAGTCGGGAGGCTTGTACATGCGAAAACCAAACGTCTCGTTCTTGTAGACGTTCCCACTCACTTCCTCGCGCATGGGTTCGGACGGCGGCGGCTTCGGTGGTTGCGCTAGGGCGACTGGAATCGATGGGACGGCGATAGACCGCGCTATTTCTTTTACCACAACTGGTGCAGGTACGAGTGCGCCGCGCCTCGGCAGGCCCGTGACGGTTGGAACCGCTGGCGCAATTGCGGACGCTTGCAGGTTTTGCATGGGGCCAACTGGCGGCGCGGATTGGGACTCGGCATTGTTCGGGGCGGGGGCGCTTGTCGGCAGGCTTGCTGGGGTGCTTGCGGGCTTGGCGGATTCCACTGCGACCGCTGCGACAGGAGGCTTCGCGGCTGCCGGCTGGGGATTTTTGTCCGCAAGGGTCTTTTTCGCGGAGTCGCTCATGTGGATTTCGACCACCTGATCCCTCTGCACGAGAGCGAATCCGTAGCTGGTCTGAACCTTAAAGGAATTTTCTTCAAAGGCGACGATTGTGCCGACGATGGTCGAGCCGTCCTTCAGCTTCAGTTCATCGCCCTGCGCAGGCATAACCCCGGACATAACGATGATCAGCGCAATGGCAGCGAGGAACGGAAAGGCCCGGCTCATATGCTGAGTATCGCTCGCGCGCAGTTGCTCAGCAAGTCAATCAAACGGCTAATTGCTGGACTCGCTAGCTGAATTGCGGACGGGCAAAAACATCTTATGCGCGCGGAACTGGTTTTCGATGTCGAGGAGAGGTATTACGACAACGCCATGCCAAGCCAGAAAGCCGTGACCACAACGCCGGTGAGCACGAACATCAATCGCAGACGCTTCTTGCGTACCGTGAAAACGACGATACCCATCACGCACAGCAGAAAAGCGAGTTCGGGCCAGAAATGAGAAATGCCGAAATCGTTGTCGATTTGATTTGCAGGATCTAGCATCCAAGCGGAGGCGAACGAAGTGGCCGCGGTGAGAGATACGGCAAGGATGCCGGCGAGGGCAGTTCCTTTCACCCACTCCGGGACGACCCAGCCTTTTTTCGTGTCACGCCAATCCAGCCAGGTCTGCGTGACCACCAGTCCAACGACCATCAGGACGAATAGGGCCAAGTTACCTCCGAGCCAGCTACTCTCCCTTGCGTGGCAATCCAGCGACCAAAGGAAATCAGCGCGGGAGCGCTTGCAAGCTTGCATGTACTGGCAGGCAAAGGAGATACTTTGGGGGCTGGAGGGCCCAAATGGCAGTCATGCTGGCGCGCCGATGAAGGCGTCAAATGAATTTCCTAACCGGGATACAACAGTGCCGCTTATAAGAAAGCCTTTTCAGTACTAGGAGCGGATCCCCGGAAGTCAGAGTGTGTTTGAAACGCTACGCATAGTTGCGGTTTTCACAACGCGCGAGAACGCCGCGAGAAGCACCGCACACAGAATCTGCTAGGATATCGAACCTATGCAAATCCCATGGATCATCGCCCATCGCGGCGCGGCAGGACACGCGCCGGAAAACACGCTGGCAGCTTTCGAGCGCGCGGTCGAGTTCGGCGCGGGATTCATAGAGACGGATCTGCACCTGACTCGAGATGGCCAATTCGTCGCGATTCACGACGGCACGCTCGATCGCACCACCAATGGCAAGGGCATGGTTCACGAATTCACGCTGGCCGAGATCCGCAACGTGGATGCGGGGCTTTGGTACGACCGAAGCTACGCGGGCCAGCGGATACCCACGCTTGGGGAAGTTCTGGACTTCGGCCGGAAGCATGATGTGATTTTTTACCTCGAAATAAAATACGACGCGGCTTGGGGAATGCATCACGCGCTCGTTGCGGAACTGCAAAAATCCCAAAGCGCGCCAAGGACGATCGTGATTTCATTTGATCCGAAAACGATTGCGGCGATTCGCTCGCTCGATGCATCGCTGATGGTGGGATTTCTGGTGGACGATCCGAAGATCGATGCCGTGAAGGCCGCTCTAGATGGGGGAGCACGGCAGCTCTGCCCGAAGTCAACCCTCGTGACGGAGAAGCTGGTGGAGCAGGCGCACGCCGCCGGCTTGCAGGTTGTGACGTGGACCGTCAATCAGGCCGAAGCAATGCGTTCGATGATTGCGGCCGGTGTCGACGGAATCATGTCGGACTTTCCCGACCGCTTGCGCGCCGTCCTCGAGGATTTGCAGGAGGAGCAGGTCCCTAAGCCTTCTCATCCGGTCCATTAAGCTTCTTGAATAATTTGGCAAACTGCCCAAGTGGGAGTTGCTCCGCGCGTGCGTCGGGCCGCAGACCGCAGGCCGCGAGCGACTCGTGAATCAGCGTATCCGAATGAAGCGACCGTAGGTTGTTGCGCAGCGTCTTTCGCTTCTGTCCAAAGCATATACCCACGAATTCGAGGAAGCGCGCTTCATCCGGGATATCAAGCGCCGTGCGTTCGCCGGGAAGATCCATCTGCACCAGCGCTGAGGTGACGCGCGGCGGCGGGCGGAAAGCGCCGCCCGGAATTTTGAAGGCAATTTGCGGATGCGTGTAGAACTGGCAGGCTGCCGAAAGATAACCGTAGGCACGGGAGCCGGGCCCCGCCGCGATCCTTTGAGCCACTTCGAGCTGAATCACGACGTGAATGGAAAGGATTCGGTCGGCGATAGCAAAAAGGCGATGCAAGATAGGAGAGGTGATGTAGTAAGGGAGGTTTCCGTAGACGCGAACATTTTGTCCCGGTGCCAGTTTTGCGAGGTCGATGGTGAGGACATCTCCAGAGACAATTTCCGTATTCGAAGATTCTTCTGAAAGGGCGCTCATGCGATCGCGCAATCCCTCGACGAGTACCGTATCCGTTTCGATGGCGATCACGCGGCGCCCGCTGGCCGCAAGAAGCCGCGTCATTTCACCGTGACCCGCGCCAATTTCGATCCAGACGTGGTTCGGATTTTTCGGCAGCGTTTCGAAGATGCGATGCTGCCAGGCGGCGTCGCCGAGGAAATGCTGCCCTAATTTCTGTCGTGCCATCCCAAGCGAGTGTAGCAACGCCGCGCACCAGCGACAAACATCGATCGAGCCTGCTCACGCGAATCCAAAGCCAAAACATTTGAGATTCTTGCTCGGTTGACTCACAACTTGACGGGAATACCCGGTTCCGATACGGTTTTGATCGAGCGTTGTTCGCTCGCAATACACGCAGTTCATGGATCTTTGGCTATGACACAAAAAATCTGCGAAGCGTGCAGGGCAGAGTTTTCATGCGGTGCTGAATCCGGGCCGTGCTGGTGTGAAGGAGTAAGCCTCGAGGGCCCTATTTTAGCTAACTTGCGCCTGCGTTATTCAGATTGTCTTTGCCCGCGGTGCCTGACCGCGGTGGCACAGAAGCAAGCGTCGAAGCTTGGAAAAGGCTGTCCGAAAGCTTGAACTGGATCGCTTTTTATTCCGATCAAGCAGCCGATTCTCTGCGCTGTGGACAACGCGCTGAGTCCAAGCGCCACACGGGTTCTCTAATACACAAATGACTCGACCAACGAAAGAAGTTAACCGTTGCCATTGGGCGAAAAGCCCGATCATGGTGGAATACCACGACACCGAGTGGGGCGTTCCCGTGCACGACGACGCTCGATTGTTCGAGTTCCTTATCCTCGAAGGCGCACAAGCCGGACTCAGCTGGGAGACAATCCTAAATAAACGCGAAAACTATCGGAAGGCTTTCGGCAAATTTAACACGAAGAAAATCGCACGTTATGAGGCACGCAAAGTACGAGAGCTAATGGCTAATCCCGGCATTGTGCGAAACCGCCTGAAAATCGCGGCAACCATCAGCAACGCGCAGGCGTATCTGGCGGTACAGAAAGAATTCGGGAGCTTCGACACTTACATTTGGCGATTCGCACCGAAAAGCCAGCAGAAACAGGCAAAAAGCCTGCCTTCACGCTCAGTCGAATCCGACGCAATGAGCAAAGATCTAAAGAAGCGCGGATTCCGCTTCGTAGGTACGACGATTTGCTATGCGTTCATGCAAGCCATCGGCATGGTCAACGACCACGCAATCGACTGTTTCCGCGGGAGGAAGAAAAGTTGAGCCGCTACCCATCGTCATTCAAGTCAGCAAGAAATCGGCGTTCGGCTGCGCCGCGTCGATTAAGGCCACGCGGCGAACAGTGAAGCAGAAGCCTGCTAAGAAACGGGCCAGCGGCCAGACGCAGGGGAAAAAGGCAGCGAAATTCCAGTGACGGAAGTCGAAGCCTGGTCGCATGGAGTTCGCGCGTGCAAAACTTTGTACAGCCATCGAAATTTACCTTTCCACGATATCGCTGTTATGACAGAAAATCGTGCAATTGTCGGCACATCCTCTCCATGGCAGCCGTCAAGCAAGGTGCCTTTGACGTCAGCTTCAACGGGCTGGACCGACCGATCACGCCCACTGGGCCGGACCTCGTGAAGAGTCTCACCGCTTCCCGCATCCTCTTTGCGACCGCTGCCGGGTCCGGAATGCGCGCTGGCGTCCTCTACGGTTTACAAGTGGAAGACATCGATTTCTCTCGAAACGTAATCCACGTCCGGCGCTCTGCATGGGAAGGTGAAGTCT
>Ga0182024_10021140_pt1 | contig 11837 bp, 14 predicted proteins | sample P32metaG_FD_120480 | JGI IMG/M metagenome (GOLD analysis project Ga0182024, IMG submission 120480) | Permafrost microbial communities from Stordalen Mire, Sweden - P3-2 metaG (Illumina Assembly) | ecosystem: Environmental > Terrestrial > Soil > Wetlands > Permafrost | place: Sweden: Stordalen... | reverse complement strand
GTCTCCTTCGACGGCTGCGAGTCTCTCGGTGCGGTCAATCTGCGAGGAACCGGATTCGCCGCGCGAGATTGGACCTTGCACGCGATCACGTCGACGATCGACGGTGAGCAAGCAACAGTGCAACTCCGCGTCGCAACATTGCCGGCATATCTCCTGGCGAAGACGCACGCAGCACATGGCCGGGGGCTCCCGAAGGACTGGTACGACATCGCCTACGTGCTGTTGCACAACGATGCAGGAGGACCGTCCGCCGCTGCTCAGCAAGTCGTCGAGCGATTTGCACCGGACCTAGTCGGTGCCACGACAACCGCTCTTGGAGAATTGTCGGCCAACTTTGCCAATGCCAACGCGCAAGGGAGCTTTGCGTTCGCGACGACGATGTTGGGGCTTCATCCCGACCTCGATTTTGACGTTCTCGCCAACGACGCTGTCGCAGCGGTGCGCGGTTTCGTTGGAAGTCTCGCCATGGGCCGAATGCAATGAAGGTTGAAAGGTGACATCGGCTCTCTGAGTTGCAGTCGTCAGCCTGTTGTTTCGTCACGGTCCGTCCGTCGTCCCTTCGGCGCTGAGACGGTGAGGTCATGTCGGACGAACCTTTTCGCCAGGTGGACGACCCGAGAGTGGCCACGTGAGCTGTTCCCTTAGGTGTTGCCGAGGGCTTCTGCTTTCGCGCTCGCAAATTCGCGAGCAATGTCGAGAACTCCGCTCGTCGCTTCGTTCATTGACCACAGCACTTGCTCCAAGAAATCGAACGGGTACCGACTGATGTCGCTCGGGAAGCGACCGAACAGGTTCCCGTCCTCTTTCACGTCCAGCGTCACACCTATGTGGACCGACGAGAAGTGCACCCAGCCGGACGACTTCTCGTAGACGAGGTCGAGCCAGGGGAAGCGATCACGGGCGTAGAGTCGGAGCCGCTCGTCCGTCAGCTTGAACTTCTTATCCGGAGGTGCGAGCGGATCTCTGACCTTGTTCAGCGGGTCTCCGGACAGCAGAAGATCCACGACGGGCCCAGGTCCAGCTCTCGATAGGAGAGACAGGCGTAAAACATTGTCGACCTGCATCCGTACTGCCGGCGCTGAAGTGCTGAGGTTCCAGCGATTGAAGGACCAGAGGAACCCGTCGACGAGATCCAGTGAGCGATTGAGAACGCTCAGGATCACGAAGTCACACAGAGCGAGCGGCGTCGTCCGTCCTGAGCCATTGGTTCCGCAAATGTCCCGGACCACTTCGAAGTGCTCATCGTGGCTCTCGATGAGTTCGTCGTACGCCGATTGGAGTTCCGCGTGGCGCTCCAGTGTCGTTGGTCCGTTGGATCGGTAGTCGGTGTACTTGGCCACAGCCTCATTCTTCACGCTCCCACGGTCGCGCGTGATCGCGCCTTGATCCACCAGGTCTTGACTCTTGTTCGCGACAACCAGAACTGGCCAGTGTGTTTTCACACCGCTGGTGGATTCCTGGTCCGCTCCACTGTGGCCGCTGGTAAGCGCCAGCTACGTGGCAAGCGCCAGATCGTGCTGATTCGTGGCAGCCTGCCGGACAGTCGGCGGAGGAGCTGCTGATGACATCTGCAGCCGATCTGTGTGTCGATCCATGATGCTCTCTGTCATGTCGATGGCAGCACGATTGTCGAGTCTCTCGATCGCATCCAGCCACACGCGATCATCGGAGATGGTCTCAAGCATCGCGTCGGTATCCAGAACGACGAGCCCCGGGCAATACATGCGAAGACGAATCATCCATGGCTCCAACACACGCACCGCCAGCGGGGAGGCCGCGGAGCGGGCGAGGTTGACGTGGAACTCTGCCTCCGTCTTGGCAAAGCCGGCGACGTCTCCGTTGTTGGCGTAGCTCTCAGCGATGTCGAGAGTCGCCCGGGCGTCCTTCAGCGCCGTCTCAGATGGACGGGCGATCAAGCTCAAGGCGATGCGTGCCTCGACGCCCGAACGGAGGCGTTGCAATTCGAGGAGTTCGTCCCAAGACATGGGCTGAACCCAGAACCCGACTTGAGGTCGCTGGTCGATGAATCCGTCAGCTGCCAGCATGGCAAGGGCCTCTCGAAGGCCCGGCGTGCGTGCGGGAACCCCGAGCGTCGTGGCCAGCCTCTGCTCAGACCACTTCTCGGCGGGGACCAGCTGCCCCTCGGCGATGAGGTCAAGGATTTGCCAGTAGGCCTGGACCCTGTAGGTGTCTCGGGGTGTCATGGAGGGATCATAACGTCCTAGGATCCCAGTTTTCAACCCGCCCTCCGAGCCTCCTCAAGGACATCGATTGAGGCCGCCAGGGCAGTCTGGACGGCGCTTTGGATCCAGGCATGGCAGATTGCTAGATGTTCACCGGCAAAGAAGACCCTGGGAGTTGGGTTGGGGCCCTCCGGGGGCCTTTCCGGACGGAGAGGGGCAGCCAATGCGGCTTGATATCTCCTGTGTTCGCCCGTCCCGAAGAACGCGAAGGCCCCGCCGCCAGGAACCGCTTCGGCATCCCAGCACCAGAATCGGAGGTCTTCGATATCCCGCAGTACTCCGCCCCCGTGGATCTTCTTGAGGCTGGTGAGGACAAGCTGCTCTCGATCACCATCGGACATCGACGCAAACCGACGCGCATTCGACCCCCAGAGGTAGGCGGCAGTGAAGACCCCTGACTCTTCTGACCGTGAAGGTACCTCTGGCCCCCACGCGCTTGGTGCGACTGTACGACTGAAGAGGTCTGGAGATGTCACCGAAAGCAGGGGTGCAGTGCGCAGCGGCCGACTGGTATCCGGCATGGGTTGGCTGTTGTCCGATGGGTACCAACTCTGTTGAATTGATAAGTCCGTAAACGTCGATCCGCCATAGATCTGATCGTCCGCTTCCCAAAATCGACGCCGACAATACGCCAAGGCTTTGGCCGAGCTCTGATAGGAGAGATTGGTGAGCGCTTCAAATTTGGTCGAAGGAAGCTTCGGCTCCCATTCGATCCGAGATGTCGCATCGGCCGGCGAAGCGCAGACGACGTAATCAAATTCGCACCTCTGCCGAGTCCCATCTAACCGCTCGTACCATACGGACACGCCTCCCAATCCGACCTCCACGCGCCGGATCGGTGAGTGGCGTCGAACGACTCCGCGCAAGCGATGAACGAAGGCGTCGGTCAGTGTGTCCATCCCGTCGGGAAGATAAACCTTGTTCGGAGTCTCAAAGGAGATTGCATCGATGATCGACTCCAAGGCCGATCCCTTCTCATCCCAAATGATTCCGCTTCCTCTCCCGATGTACTCCCACTCGTCTTGCGTCAGATGAGGCAGGCCCGGATCGGTGCCATCCGCGAGACGGTTCACCGAGTCGCCACACATGAACTGCCAGACATTGAGCTCGTCCAACAACTGAACGACTTCCCCCGACAGCTCGTTCTGAAAGACCTGCCAAATATCAATGTCGTGCATGTCAAGAAATGCCAGGAACATCTTCTCAAGTGTGTCTCCCGGCAATGCTTTCCACAAGAAGTCGCGCGCCCGGTATCGAGTGCGGAGTTGCTTGTAGTCCTGCTGCCTCAGCGGATCACCACGAAGGCACAGGTAGCCCTGCAGATTCCTCTCAATGAATCTCCTCGGAGGACCCAACTCTGGAAACTCATTTATGTAATGAAGGACGGCAGCATGCACCTCAGGAATCCGCATCGCTCCGAATTCTGCGTGTGTGTCACCGAATCTCTCCGTGAGGATCCGGCCGCCAAATCGTGGTGATGCTTCGAACAGTGCCACGTCCTGATTGGCTTGAACGAGCTCATACGCGGCAACAAGTCCCGCTATGCCTCCGCCGATGACGCACACCTTCTTCCTCGGTGCGTCTCGGACGAGATCCTTTGGCTGTCCCGGCCAACGAAACATCGTCTCAGCAGTCCAAGGCTCGCGGTCGTCCCACCATTGGCAGACATAGTTCCGTGGGTGAGCCTCTTCAGGACCGACAGTGAACGGAACCAGCATCGCTGCTTTCTAGCAGTGCGCTCGGCAACATGCTCGGTAGACATGGGATTCGAATCGATATGTGATCGCACCGACCGAGCACAGGGAACGTCGAGTGTTCGACCGACTTGTATCTGACGCTAGATCGCAGGCCTCAGTACACAGAGTCAACCTCCTGTGCGACCTTCGTCAGTCGCGCACGGCGTAGATGGAATGCGCGCGTGTCGCGCAGCAACACTCGGGCACGGCGGCCGGCGACGATGATTGCGAGACCTAGACTCCGTGTCACCCACGAGGTCGCACGATGTGGGTGCGTGCACGAAGAGCTTCACAGACCGGAGGGCTTGATGAGCGACCAGACTTCTACGAGCTATCGGACTGAAGTAGAAGCGATCGGCGATGTACTTGCAAGCCTCGAACCTCTTGCCGGCCCAGCGCGGGAGAGGGTGCTCGCTTACGTCGCGAATGCATTGAATATCGCTGCATCCACTGTGGGAGTCAGTGCGGCTGCACCGATCTCAGTCCCTACGTTGTCGCCGGCGGTGGTGGCTGACCCGGCGGTCGTCCCGACGCCGACGCCCGCCGTGGCAGCGAGGCACACAGACATCCGATCACTGCGCGATAGTAAGCAACCGCGCTCTGCTGTTGAAATGGCTGCAATCGTTGCGTACTACCTCAACGATGTCGCTCCGGAAGGTGAGAAGCGCCAGACAATCGGCAAGTCAGATCTTGACAAGTACTTCAAGCAAGCTGGCTTCCCGCTGCCAAAGGCGCAAAACATGACGCTCGTGAATGCGACTTCCGGCGGTTACTTCGATCGCGTCGATCAGGGGCAGTACAAACTCAACCCGGTCGGTTACAACCTCGTCGTGCACAACCTGCCTGCTCGCTCGGGCGAGGCTGGAACGGGTTCTCGCACGGCACGACGAGCACGATCTACGAAGAGGGCAGCCACGAAGAGGCCGACTGCGAAGAGAGCCGCGCCAGCGAAGAAGGGAGCCGTGAAGAAGACGGCCACGAGGCGAGCCGGCGGTGCGAAGAAAACCACCGTGAAGAAGGCCACGAGTCGCCCAGCGAAGGTGGCAGCTCCGACGCCGATGTCTGATCGATAGCTCAAGTCAGGTCGGTCCAGGTGACCATCGCGATAAGCGACGACTTTCTCGTCTTCAGTACCTCTGTCAATCAGCTGTACTCGTCGATTCGGTCGTCGACTGCAGCTCGCCAGTCGAGCAAAGCCACAATCGACGGTGCGCGGCAGATTGTTCAGGAGTGGTTTCGCTCGATTCGTACGACACTGACCTTGAGCCGAATCGGAGATGACAACCTTCTCCCGATCGACGAACTGATGCAGGAACTCCTGCGACTCGCTCAAGTTCGCAGCACCAAGACCAGTTACCTAGCGAACCTCCGCCAAGCGAAAAAGCTGCTGTCAACAATAGAAGTGCAGCGAGAAGTAGCCGCTGCGGCACAATCCAACTCGATCCCGGCAATCGAAATGCGACCGAGCGAAGTCCGCATCGTTCAGATGCTTGACGAACTCGTCCCGTCCGCCGCACTTTCCTATCGCCAAGGCATCCGCGATCTCAGTCAATCCGATCGAGAGTCGTTCCGAGGTACGGCGAATGAGTTTCGAGGCGTGGTTTGGGACGTGCTCGATCGCCTTGCTCCGGATGACGTCCTCACGAGCTCACCCGGATTCAAGTTGGAGAAGGGCGTTTCCAAGCCAACCCAGAAGCAGAAGGCACGTCACATCCTCAAGTCACGGCTTGGAGACAGTGCCAGGAAGACTCCCGAGACATCTCTCCAGCTCATTGAGGAGCACGTCGGAAGTTTGTCCAGAGCTATCTACGACCGCACATCGCTTTCGAGTCACGTTGCAACAAGTCGCGCTGAGACCATGCAGATTCGAATGTACGTTGAGACGCTTCTGGCCGAGTTGCTAGAAATTCACTTCGAATAGCAGCGGGCGCGACGGGATCTGGGAATGGTCGGTGAGGATCACCTCCACTGAGACCATCTTGCCCTTCAGGTCGGCGACGTCGGACTTGACCGCGGCGACATCTGTGCGTATTTCCGGAATGAGGTCTACCTGCTCCTTGATGACCTGCATAGTGGAGGCCATCTTCTCCACCAGTACCCACTGAGCGCCGTCGTCGTCAGCCACTTGCTAAGTCCTCAAAGTTGTTCATCACGGTCGGTGACGGTGATACGAAAACGCGATGGGTAGTAGAGCACGACAACGGCGTCCTCCATGTGCGACGTTTCTTCGTGGTATCGATGTACGCGGTCTGACACTTGCACTGTTGTCATATCGAGATTTGCGATAATGCGTTGATGACAAAGGGATTTCCAAACATTGCAAATGTGGGGCTCAGCCATTCCAGTTCTAAGGACTTGCAGTGTCAGCCATTGCTGTTGAGATCAAAACCACTGAATTAGGAGGGCGTTGATAAGAGACCTGATTCTGGATCAGCCAATCGAAAGTTCGAATCTTTCCTCCCCAGCCACTACGAGTTTTTCCTTGTAGTACAAGGGATTTCGAGTTTCTTCGATTTCCTGCGACCTGTGCATAAGTGAAGAACGAGTTACAGCTCAGCCATTGCAGTTCATAGGTTTTTGGGGCGGAGCGACACATACTGAATGCATCAATCTGTTCACGAGGGCCGAATCATGGCCATACAACTCCTTGACCACGGACAGTCGACGCCGCTGGAGCGGCTTGTCGACGACTACCTGATCAGCTGCGCAGCTCGGGGCTTGTCGCCGCGTACTGACGAGCAATACTCCTATTCTCTTCGCGATGTTTTTCTCAGGTGGTGCCAGAGCGAAGGCATCTCTCGCCTGGACGAATTGGATCGTCGCGTTCTTGACCGATTCACCGCTTCGTTGCTCTCCCGTCGGAATCGGTATGGAAACCCAATCTCTAAGCACTCCGTCCACACGTTCATTCGCCCGGTCCGACTTCTCCTCAACTGGGCCAGCCGAGAGGGTGAGGAAGTCTTGGCACGACCGCAACTGCCCCGTCGCGAGAAACCCGTGCGCGATGTCCTGACGCGCCACGAGATCGAGCGGCTCGAAAACGCTCTGCCCTCTGAGCGCGACAAACTCATCATCAGGATTTTCGGCGACTGCGGTCTTCGTCTCGACGAGCTGCGGGGATTGGATGCCAAGGACGTCATTCGCACTGCGCGACAGTCACACCTTCGCGTCCTCGGCAAGCGGTCCCGCGTGCGAGACGTTCCAATCCCGCCGCATCTTCTTCGGCGTCTCGATCGCTTCATCGAGTCGCGTCCCCTTGAGCGCGATTCGGATGCGCTCTTTCTCAGCCTCAGGCAGCGCAACGGGGAGTACGCACGTCTGACCAACATGGGCGTCTACCAGGTCGTGAAGGACGCGGCGCGTCGCGCACACTTAGAAAAGACGGTGTATCCGCACCTACTGCGCCATTCATGGATGACAGAGATGCTGCGCGGTGGAATGAATCCGATACAACTGTCGATCATTGCCGGCGCGTCACCGGAAGTCATCGGAGCGCACTACGCGCACTTGAACAAGGACGATGCCTACGACGCGATGATTCGCGCACTCTCATCCCAAGTTCGTGCACGCTAAGTATTCGTGGGATATCTAGGTCAGCGTTCTGGTAGCGGTAGTTCCACGGCATCGCCGCGACCCCTCCGACTACGGGGCACCGTTCCGCAATCCGGGCACGTCTCTCGCATCTGCTTCCCGACGATTGGCTCGATACGTCGCTCCCGTGGTCTTGCACGCAGATAGTCGATCGGCGCCGATGAGTCGATGATTCCTCCCATCATCAATAGGAAGTCATTCACCGCCTGAGCTGCAGCGAACGTGTTGAACGTGATCACACTGGGAGCTGGGACCTCTTCTACATAGCGATTGCGCTCTCGCTCCCAGTCACTGCGCGCTTCGTCTTGCAGTTTCGTCGGCGAGATCAACCCGTTGCAGCGCAGACATCCGCTGTATGGAAGCACCAGCCGCACATTGGTGCGGATGTCCCGTACTTCACCTGACTCCTTGTCGGTATCGATTCGTGTGCCCATCTGGATGCCGGGGATCAGGAACTGATGCGTGATCGCGTTGAACAACATCCGTGCTTGGTGTGAGTCGGCGGCGAGAAACAAGAAGTCGCAGTCAATGAGTTGGTATGCCGTATCCGGCTCAATCACGTTCGTCGGTATGCCTTCAAAATTGACATTGGGGTTGGCGCGCTTGGCGATCCGACGTGCCAGCTTCACCTTGCGCGTCGAGAGGCGCTTCGCAAGTGCCGATGCGTGTGGGATTCGATACAGCAGCGTCATGGCGTCCAGCCGCCGCGCATCGAGTCTTGGGAGATTGGTGAGATCTATGCGGTCGGGATCGATGACCACCATCGTTCCGACGCCCAATCGAGCGAGCATCGTGACCAAGGGCAGCCCGACGCCACCAGCGCCGATCACGCCCACCTTTGAGCGCGCGAGCAGATCTTGGCCCCGGTCTCCGAACCAGCGAACCTGGCGGTCGTACATCGGATCACTCTTCGCCGGCCGGGGTGGCGGCTTGGGAAACAGACGAAGGATGTTCTGGCCAATTACGACGGATTCGCTCAGCTCGCGTCGCTCGCGGTTCGGCGTCCAGATGTCCCCGGCAATCGCGCGCTGCGCGAAGACGAGTGCCCCGACTGGTCGCCCCGAGATATCGAGGAGAGCGGGATAGCCGCGCTCGTGCGAGTGGTTGTCAGTGTCGCTGAAGTCGACGCTGTCAAGACCGCGGTGGTTGTGGACCGCAAGGTATGTCAGCTCATTGTCGCGCAGTATCGAATCCTGTCACCGACGAAAGCGGCGGTGAGCATTCGGTAGCCCCTGCGACCGGGAACGAAGTCCACTCCGTCTTTCGCAAGAAACAACTCGCGCACGAGAAGTCGTGTGCCACGCGAGGTCGCTGCCACGCCAGCGGCGATGACAGCACCGTGCTCATCACCGTCACCGGGAAAGAGGTGATCTAGGAGCCGCCGATACGTCGGCTCGTCGATGGTCAAAGTCCACGGCTCAACCATCAACGACTCCGCAGGAACGTGAGGACCCGGAGCAGCTTCGTCAGCGGCGTGTCGGTGTCGGGATTGTGTCGATTGGATCGGCGCGAAACGACAATTGCCGGAAGGTCGAAGCCCGGCATGACACCGCTTCGCGCCATCGTCGTCGGCAGGTTGCCGTCAATGTGCTGGTTGGGAGTTGCTCCCGTCCCAACGTACCGAAGCGACGCGTCAATAAAGTGCGGATACACGTCCGGCTCCGGGCACGACCACACGATCTGAAAACCAATCCAAGTTTCCGACGGGGAGAACGTCTCGCCGAGGTCGACACCTTCAACGATGACGTAGGCGCCACCAGACCCATCCTCCAGCACCTTGACGTTGAGTCCGGCCATCCCAGTCCGGAGAGAAGCAATCGCTGCCTCGACGTCTGGCTTCACGGTGCGACCTATGAGTCGTCGTCGACGTCGTTGGCTGTGAACTTGGAGTGCTTGTTCACGGTGATTTTGGTGTCGTCGCTGATGTCATGCGCAGGGTGGTCGTCGTGTGCTTCCTCAACCAGCTGGAAGTCGAGCTGGATGTCGACGCCCTGGGCGATCGCCTCCTTCTTGATTTCCAATCCCGTCACGCGATGCGAGGGCAATTTGACGGGCTTCGTGTTGACGGTCACGGTGACGGGCTCGCGGTGCGCTGCCTCTTCCAGAGGGGCCTCTTGTACTGTCGGTTCCTGGTTTGCCATGTTCGAACCTTTCTAGTGTGTGTTGCAGTGAAGCTGCACTACAAGCATACATGATGGCCCCACCAGGCACGCTGCACTGCCGCTTCACTGATACGATCAGGCTCAGATGCCCAAACGGATCTCGCGTTCCGCGGAATCAGAGGCCCCCTCACCCGATCTCGACATGGCTGAGTTGGGACGGCTCCTGCGTCAAAAGCGGTCTGACGATCACCTTTCGATCAGACAGGCCGCTGCCGATGCTCGGGTGAGCTTCTCGACTCTCAGCCGGGTGGAAGCCGGTGCGCAGCCCGATTTGACGACTTTCACCAATCTGTGCGGATGGCTGGGAGTTGATCCATCCCGGTTCTTTACACCGATCGCTCGCCGCACGCAGACGCCTCTTGACGAGGCGATCGAACACTTAGTCACCGATCCAGCTCTCAGTGCTGACGCGGCCAAGCGAATTGCATCGGTCGTGCGAGACCTGTATCAGGCACTCGCGACTCAACCAATGCTGGGTGGGTCACGGCCAACCCTTGCCTTGCACCTCCGGGCGGCAACCGTCATGCGCCCAGGAGTCCCGGAACGTCTTGCCTCACTGCTCACAGACATGCGAGAGGCGCTGGAACACTCTGCAGCCCCATGACGTTGCGTCGTGGGTTTCGAGCAGAAGCTGAACGCACTGCATCTGCGATTCGCGGTGAGTTGGGACTAGCTGAGCATGATCCCCTGCCACTCGACGACGCTGCGGGTACGCACGACGTCAAGGTTGTGTCTGCTGGCGATCTGATCGACATTGAACGTCTCGAAGACTTGGAGCGGCTGCAATCATTTTCGTTCTCGGCGTGCACCTTTGACGTTCTCGGATCGACGGTGATCGTCTTCAATCCTCTGCGCTCCGTTCCACGTCAACGCAGTGACATTGCGCATGAGTTTTCGCACCTCTTGCTCGGTCATGAATTGACGGAGATTCGCGAAGTTGCGGGAGTCCCGTTTCGTACATGTCGTTCGGAACAGGAAGAGGAGGCGACGGCACTCGGCGGTACGCTTCTGTTACCACGGAAGCTACTCATTCGAGCCGCTGCCAAGGGTCTCGGCATCGACGAAGTGGCTCGCAAATTTGACGTGACCGTGGAGATGGCGCGATTTCGCTTCAACACGACTGGCGTGACCCGCCAGATCAACCGAGCGCGAGCGGGTCGCACCGCCACTTAGGCGAGCGAGCCGAGCTCGTTTTCGCCGGGCGTCAAGAGCCGCTGGAGGGCGGCCCTCGGAACGAGGATTCGTCGTCCGATCTTGATTGCGGGGATCTCGCCGCGGCGAACCGCTTCGTACGCAAAGGCGCGGCTGATACCCAAAACGGAGGCGGCTTCTTCGACGGTGAGCGTGAGTCGCTCGTGAGCGGTGGGGGCAGCTCCAACGCCGGCTCCGGCGGCGGAGCCTCCGGGCTGGGCCTCGTTGTCGGTTGCACCGATGTCAAGCGCCTCGGCCAGCTCGGAGGCACGAGTTGACCAATAGGCCGGATCAGCGACGAGAAAGGTCGTGGTTGGCGGCGCCCCTGTGGCATCCGGCACCACCCGGGAACCTTCCGGCCGTCCCGCAGCAGCCGCCAGAAGGGGGGCGAGCTGGTGCGCCCGGGTTGCCCAAGAAGCCGGATTCACAACCGTCACGGATGCAGCGGGCATCTGGTCGGCGCGGTCGTCCATGGCATGAGAGGCTAACTCTGGGCCTCGCGTTGGAGCCCAGAGCCGCCAATCGGCGCCGTGCCGTTGGAGCGTGCCCGTCGGGAGCGATCGGTCGGCGAGGGTCGTAGTCGGAGCCGCCGACGGCAGGGGAGTCTTGGCAATCCAGCGGGCAATCTACGGTGGAGATTTCCTGCTACTGGGACCCACTGCGCAGATCGTGCACCCCAGCTGATCTGGGAGAACGTCACTGAGTGTCACGGCGCAGACTAGTGCAAACAAACTACGGATCAGAAGGTTGGGGGTTCGAATCCCTCCGAGCGCGCCAGACAACCCGTGCAACATTGGGGATCCAAAGGCGCACTTCGAGCCCGAATCGGCCCCTCGAAGCAGCGAATCCTCGTGGGTGCTTTGGGACTCGGTGCGCTAACCCGAGGCGCTTCATCCAGGGATAGCGAGATGTGC
>Ga0182024_10021139_pt1 | contig 11838 bp, 8 predicted proteins | sample P32metaG_FD_120480 | JGI IMG/M metagenome (GOLD analysis project Ga0182024, IMG submission 120480) | Permafrost microbial communities from Stordalen Mire, Sweden - P3-2 metaG (Illumina Assembly) | ecosystem: Environmental > Terrestrial > Soil > Wetlands > Permafrost | place: Sweden: Stordalen... | reverse complement strand
TGAAGAATGCCCACCACCAAGCCGAGGATGATCACCCAAGTCTTACCGACATTGAGAGATGCCGCGAGCGACGCTCCCACACCCGCCAGGATAGAGGTCAAGTTCAGAGACGTATCGAGACCACTATAGAGGCCGTCGCTTCCCTCGAAACGTTGCAGAGGCAGCTCGAAACGATGCTTGAGAAAGTTCTGCCGGACCTCGAGAGTGTCGAGCGCCTGCTCGTCATCGCCTGCCACGGAGTGCGCCATTTGATGCTCCAACATCCGCGTTAGGACTTCGGCCTCATTCCCAGTCGACGGGCGGGCCTGTAGAGCTACCCGAAGCTGCTCCACCTGCTCATCGGTCCGACGAACTCCCAGGTTGCTCGCTGGACCCCCTGTACTAGGGCCATCGCCATATGCATGCTCCTGCGAGGTGGGTATCGGATCTCCGGAGGAGGAGCCGATCGATGCCTCCGGCTTGATGGTTGGCTCGTTTCCATTCATCGGACATATTCTATAAAATCTGGAGAACGTAGTCAACTGTCATTGCAATGCCGAACGGACACCCGGACAACTGTCCTGGACATGATCCCCGGCTCAACTTTCGTCTTGCGTGGAGGCAGGGCAGTCGTGGCCCGAGACGGGATCGTTCGAAGAATACGTAGTCGGGACGACGTGAGGAGGGCTCAGATGATAGCCTCAGGCAAATGGAGCGCACGAGTGGATAGAAGGCCGTGGAACTCGATCCCATCAAGCTCAACCAGTGGTTCACGGACAAGTGGAAGCACGGTCCGTGCCCCGTCTGCGAAACGGATCTCTGGACCCCTCTGCCTAGGCTCGGCATGGTGCCGAACCTCAATCCGACGGGGCCTATCACGACCAACGTGGTGCCCGTCCTCTTAGTGGGCTGCACCAACTGCGGTTATACGCTTCAAATTAACGCCATCGCAGCGGGCCTCCTCAGAGAAGCGGACTTGACAGACGAGTTGTCCAAATACAGCCCCATCGAGGAGCAGACAATCGAGGCGGGCGGATAGCCACGGAGGGCTCGTCGCAGGTGGAGCAGGGGCACGAGGCAGGGCTGGCACCGAATGTCAGGCCACCTGGCCCCGAGGAGCTATTGAGCGTCAAACGGCAGCGAGCTGCAGTCGCGATGACTGACGCGCAATACAAGCGCATCCAGTGGCGTATCCGACGGGAGATGAAAGGCCGCTTCGATAGCTCCGGCTGGTTCGCATCTGCCGTTGGGTTCCTGAGCGTCGGGGCAACGATTGTCGTGACCGTCGAGGCGACTAGCATCGCCGAAGCCGCGAACAAGGGAAAGCTCGAGACTGCGGCGTGGGCGTGCGGTCTCATCACGCTGATCTGCCTCGTGGTGCATTTCGTCAAACGCGCAGATGCAGGCGGTCGTGCGGACGACATCATCGAGGAGATGGACACCTACAACATCGAGGTCGCGCAGCACCAGGCGCAACACCCAGCCAGCGGGGGCGCCGTCGCCGCCTCGCCGCGCGCCTGACGGGGCACTCGTCGATGCGTGAGCTCCTTTTCACAATTTGTCCGTCATGTAAATCATAATCTGTCGCCCCTCTAGCAGCCACAATCGGGCTTTGAGATCACAGATTGCAACCTCAAACGAGGGTTGGGGTCCGTAGCGTGTGGCACTCTGGGTGCATGGTCGATCAAGCTAAGACAGAGGGGTCGCTCGAGCTGCTTCCGCTCTCAGCGATCCAGCAGCGGATCGTGGTCGTTCGCGAGCGTCACGTGATGCTCGATGAGGATCTGGCAGCGCCTCTCGGGGTGCAGACAGGTCAGCAGCACGGGATTTCATAATCTCGCGGCATGTTTGTTCTTGCTGTTTTTGCGGAAGTCCGGGCCGCTGATATGCGGAACATTGGTTCGTATATCGATCTCGTGTGTTCGTGAAGGGCAAGTACGCCTGATTGAGTCTCAAGGGTTGACCCGGATTTCCGGCGGTGACGTCACCGCCAAGCGTTCCCAGACGCTAGCCTTACCGTCAGCTTCAGCAACTCGAACTGCCTCCCTCCTTCGCTCGTGGATGCGCTTCCCTTCTCCGTCTATGACTTCTTCGGCTATCTGGCGGCCGGGTTTGTGGTCCTGGTCGCGGCAACGGCAGCGTTCCTCGGCGACGCCACGATCAGATCGAACCCAAGCTTGATCGAGGATGCGCTGCTGATCGTGCTCGCCTACGTGGCCGGGCAGGTGATCTCGACGATCTCGCGGACCGTGCTCGAGCGCGGCGTGCTGGCCCGGGCGCTCGGGTCACCCAGCGACAGGCTGTTCTCGGCGTCGGATGGGTGGCGCGCGCGCCTGTTTCCCGGCTACGTCGAGCCGCTGCCGCCCGAGATTCAGGCTCGCGTCCTTACGCGGGGGCGCGAGCAGGCAGGCGTCGGCGCGCCAGGCCGGGCGCTGTTCGTCCACTGCTACGCCCGGGTAAGACGCGATGAGGCGATCGCTGCGCGTCTCGAGACGTTCCTTAAGCTGCACGCGTTCTGCAGAAACATGACGCTCGCCGGGATCATCGCCGCCGTGCTGTTGCTGCTCGGCTCGCTCACGGGCACCGCGCAGACCGGACAACTGGCGCCAGGCGTGTGGGTCGCGATCGCTCTGGCCACGGCGACCGGGATGTTTTACCGGTGGCTGCGCTTCTACCGGCACTTCGCCGTCGAGGTGTTCACCGGCTACGCGGAGCTACCCGACGATCGACTAGCGGCGCCTTGAGGCACAGACGAGAAGAGCTCGACGTGGATGCGCCTGGGCTGGTGTGGGCGGACACGGAGTCGTCCGGAAGCGCGTGTAGCTTGATCACGATGGGCTGCAGCTTTACAGCGTCTTACACGAATCGCGAAAGCCCGGAAAATGCTCGAAGAGTGCAGATGTCGCGACCGCCTGGCGCGTAAGGTGGAGCCGGTGATGAGGCAGCACGAGAACTCGCCGCTGATCGTCGAGGCACACGCGGCGCTCCTACGCGGCATGCGTGACGGGAGCGCCCCCGGACGTCCCAGGGAGCTTCTGGCCTCGCGTTCGGCGGCCTGGGCGGATGACCTCGCGGCATGGCCACTGGTCAACGGACTGCTGCACTTCGCAGAGCGCCAAGTTCACGAGACCTCCAGCGCTGTGCGCAACGGCACGTTCGACGATCGGGAATGGCTACGCGAGCAACGGGTGCTCGCGCTCGTGATCGATCTCTACGACGACATTCGCCGGGCGGTGCTGCTGCGCCGCCGTCCGAATAGCGGCGTGCGTGCGCCGCACACGCCGGAGCGCTAGGGCCTCAGAGCGCCTCGCGGACGGCCGCGCGGATCGCGGCGTCCTGGGAGCCAATCGCCTGGGCGAGTTCGGGGTGCAGCAGGATGCGACACTTCTTGACGTGTGCGTCGAACTCTTGCCTGAGTGCTTCGGCGACTGGTGAGGCGCTCAATAGGTCCGACACCTCCTGAGAGGGATCCTGCGGGTAGACCAGCACCGGCGTGGCGGAGGACTCTCGATGTACCGAGGGCACGTCGATGATCACATCGCCGGGACGCATGATGTCAGGGTTGTCTAGATGCTCCCGAACGACGGCCTCCACTGTCTCCACGACTCCGCGCAACTCGGCAGCTCGCTTGAAGGACAACCTGCCGTAGAGCCTCTCCTCTCGGCCCTTAGCGACGGAGATCAGACGCTTGTATATTTGCCGCTCGCCGCCGAGGATGCCGCTGAGAGGGTTACGCGGCGCCGGGTCCCCGAGCTTGCCCTCGCCGGCCACCTGCTCGAAGCGAGCGGATAGCCAGCGCAGAGCCTGCGGGGCGTCGGCGAACAGGTTGTCGCGCAAATACTCCCCCATGTCCAGGCGCCCAGCGTCGCTCAGCTGGGAAATGACGCTCTTCACCATTGCGATCATGGCGCGGTTCGTGTGATGCCAGTAGACCCGCTTGAGCATCCAATAGCGAGCGAGGATCACGCTCTCAGCACCGGGCAAACCCTTGTCGGTGATCGCAACGAGCGGCGTCTTGCCGGGCTCCACGTTGGCGACATCGGGGGTTCGCAGCGCAGCGAGCAGGCCGTCGAGGTCAATGCCGTGACCAAAGCGCACGCCGGTCATGACGCTGTCGTCGGTGAGGTAGGAGACCTTGTCGACATCGACACTCGAGGAGATGACGCCGGCGAGAAGGCGATAACGGAGCTCCTGGGGATCGCCGATCTTCACGAGGCGGTCGAAGACCTCTGGTGCGAACAGGTTCTTGTGGGCGAGCATCTCGGCGAAGGAGCGCTTGTGGGCGGAGACGGCGCCGCGCACGTCCTGCTGGATGAAATCGGCGTAATCGGCGAAGTCGTTGGCCGTGCGGTCGGGAACTACGAAGGCCCAGAAGAGATCCTCGTCGGTGGGGATCGTCAGCGTACCGCCAGCGTCGGCCTGCTCGGTAGCGAAATCCTCAAACATGTGCGAGAGCGGGTAGTGCCCGATGTCGTGGGTGAGCCCCCACAAAAGCGTAGCGACGACATCGTGGTCGTCGACCATGAGGCGGAAGTTAGGATCGCGCAGCAGATGTAGTAGGTAGCGGCGGGTCGTGTCGAATGAGGTGAGAGAGTGAAGCAGCCGGGTGTGGGTCGCTCCCGGGAAGACAAGCGATACGAACTCGAGCTGGGGTATGTGTCGCAGGCGCTGCATGGCGGGGTGATTCAGGACCGCAAGCATCCGGTGGGAGAGGCTGACGCGTCCGGTCGGGGTGGCAATCGAGGTCGCGGCGGTAGCACCGACGGCGAGCTCGTCGATCTTCAGGGGTGCTAGGTATCCGGGGTCCAGCTTTGACCAATCGTGACGCAGCTGCGCAACGGACTCATAACGTTCCTTGTCGGCGTCCATCAGCAGGCGATCGCGAACGCGCTGCATCGCGGTGAGCCCGTCGGGGCCGAGGCCGCGCGCGAGCTGCTCCCGTTGAGCTTCGGCCCGTAGAGCGTCGCGCAAGAGTACGCCGAGCCCGTAGAGGTCGTGGAAGGGGAACAACTCCTCGGCGAGCTTTCGCCTTGAAATCTTGCTGTTGAGATAGCCGTGCCAAATCTCGCGCGTGATCGAGCGGCTAGAAAAGAACAGCGTGTAATCTTCCTCGTCCCACGTGCCGGGCAGCTCAGGCTGGCGACCGTCTTCGTCCTGGTCCTCGGTGGGCTCCTCGTCCTCGATGAGCTCCTGCATGAGTGGGTCTTTGACGACCTTCGCGACCCCGAGGTCAAGTACCGTCGCCTGGTAGGTGCCGTCGCGGCTAATGAGGATGTTCTTGCCCTTGAGGTCTGAGTGCATGACGCCGTTGGCGTGGAGGTATTCGACCGCGTCGAGGACCTGGTCGATGACACGCAGGAAGAGGGGCGCGGCCAGTGGCTTCTTCTCCCAGTACTCGGCAGTGAGCTGCTCGCCATCGATGAAATCCATGGCGTACCACCACTCGCTGCCGTCGTCGAGGCCGAGGCCGAGGTCGGTGATCTTGGCGATGTGCCGGTGGGTCAGGCGCGAGAGCAGCGCGACCTCAAGGCGGAAGGTCTTCCTCATCTTCTCGAGGATGTCCCCGTCGCCGGTCTCGTAGTGCGGGTCGAGCACCTTGACGGCGCGGTTCATCAGCTCCTTGTAGGTTGCGCGAAATACCGTGCCCGCGCCGCCATCGCCGAGGGTACGCGCGGGTCCCGCGGGGTCGATCGACCCGTCGGGATGAACGATGCGGTACTCCACGCTGGGCTTCGGCGCACCGACTTCATAGGAGACGCTCTCGCGCTGCTCGTCCTCTTCCACCGGTGCCCTCCTAGGCCGGAGTGCTCCGTCGATCCGTCATCGGTCTTACCCGGCCGGGCATCTCGCCTAAAAGGGCGAGCAGGTCAGCGAGAGAGGAGAAAATCTGCCCGCCGCTCGAGTAGATAAACGACTCTACCTGCGCGTTGACGTGCAGGCTCGCCTCACCGCTCTGACGCAGGTCGGTGCGCAGTCCGAGGCACAGCAGGCCATGCCCGGCGGCGTAGCCGAGCTCGGCGGCGGTGCCGCAGTCGAGCTCCTGGCCGTCGAGATCGGCGATCAGCATCTCGCTGGAGCGGATAGCGGCCGCGTTGCGCTCGCCGATACCCAGGTAATGCGCGTGCTGTGAAACGGCTTGGGGGACTGTCGGGTCCTCAGCGAGCGCCCACGGGTCGATGACGTCGAGATGCACGGAGAGCGCGGGGAGGTAGACGTCGCGGTAGTAGCGCCGACCGGCTTCGGTGAAGCCCATCGGGCTGGCTACGTAACAGCGAGGACGAGTCAGCGCGGAACCCATCGCGTCATTCGAATCGGGGGCCATCGGCGGTTGATGGTAAACGATGGCGATCCCTGTTGGATGGCTCGCCAGTGTCGTCGGTTGGTGGCTGTCAACCCGTGTTCCTCGAGGATGAGCCTGTATTGAAAGCGCTGTGTTTCGACGACCAGCCCGTTCCGGACGGATGGCTTTGTGGTGCGCTGCGTGTTGACTTGAGACATGGGGGCGTCGTGCGAGAAAGCGTCGGAATGCATATCTCTGCGTAGTTCTGGTAGGTTGACCGCCGCTTGTGGTGGCTTGTCGGGTGGCGGGACGGCTTATCCGGATGGCTGAAGCGGGAGACAAGAGCATGTGCGGCGATCAGCGGAGCATCGGAAGGGATTCTGCCCTCGGCATGACGGTGGGAGGGGTGTCTCGATGAGCCATGGAGGGCGGTCCCGAGGAGTCAGGGGCATGAGGCGCGGGGTCTTGGGGGCGGTGCTTGCGTTGATGCTTTGCTGGCCAGTGGTATCTGGTTTGGCATCCGCGGCGCATGGTCCTAGGACCGGAAGGAGAGCTTCGGCTGGTCTGGCTAGTCGATCGAGCAAGCTGGCAGATATCCAGATCCCGCCAGCCACGGTCAAGCTGACTACGGGGAACCTGGTGCACGGTGCCACGATCCAGAACTTGCGATCTGCCGGCACGCGGTCTTCCACGGACGGGGTGGCGTGGAAGTCTGCCTGGAGCAATGGGCTGATTCAGACTGGACGGTTCGATGTTCCCCGGTTCAAGCGTGGTTTGCGGCGGCACAAGACCCGCTTTCGAATCGATGTTCGTAGGCGGGCCGGCAGTCACCCAGGCTCGGGCGCACATGTGTCCAGATCCACGGACTTGCCACCACTGCCTTCATCCCCTTCGCTGGTCGCGCCCGCCTTACCAACCGGTGGGCCAGCCGAATCTCCTATAACGGCCCAGCCTCCCGCGTCGAGTCCGCCCGATGCCGTGATCGACAGCGGACCAGCAGGCATAATCGGAGAGTCCTCGGTGACGTTTGCGTTTCACGGCAGCGATACGAACGACACGTTTCAGTGCAGCCTGGACGGAGCGCCGTGGGAGGCATGCACAAGCCCTCAGCAGTACATCCCACTCGCGCAGGGACCCCAGACCTTCCAGGTGCGAGCGATCAACACCGCTGGCGAAATCGATCCAACGCCGGCCAGCGCAACCTTCACGGTGGACACCACGCCGCCGGTCGTGACGCTCACCACTCCCACAAACGGTTCCGAGACGAGCCTCAGCACTACGCCCACGTTCTCGGGAACGGCAGGTACGGCCGCTTGGGACTCCGCGACAGTGACGGTCGAGCTCTATGCGGGCTCGACCGCATCAGGCTCGCCGGTTCAGACGCTGAACACGACAGCCACGGCTGGCGCTTGGTCGATTGCACTAACAGCCGCGCTTCCCGACGGGACCTACACAGCCGAGGCAAGCCAGGCCGATGGAGATGGCAACACCAGCACAAGCACCCCAACGACCTTCACGATCCAACCAACGGGCCTCGGCTCTTCCAGTCCTGCCCTGAAGACGGCTCCCGATACGACCGTGCCCAGCATCGCGCCTAGCGTCGCGCCAGCCGCGACAAGGCAAATGGTCACGCCCGACGCGACCTCCGGCGCCGTCGTCAGCGATCGGAACTGCGCGACAAACACGCTACCGGCTAATGACGACGGCTCGACCGGGCAGGTGCCACTGCCGTTCACACTTAACTTTTACGGTCGCAGCTACTCGAGCCTCTGGGTCAACAACAACGGGGACGTGACGTTCACCGGCCCGTTGTCGATCTACACGCCTTTTGTCTTCACCGCCACGACACCGCCGATTATTGCTCCATTCTTTGCGGACGTCGACACGCGCGGCGCTGGTTCGGGACTCGTTACCTATGGAGACACGACCTACGAAGGTCACACTGCCTTTTGCGTCGACTGGCCCAACGTCGGATATTACGCCGAGCATACCGACAAGCTCAACGACTTCCAGCTGCTGCTTGTCAACCGTAGCGACCTCGGGGCCGGGGACTTCGATATCATCTTCAACTACGACCGGATTCAGTGGGAAACCGGCGATGCTAGCGGTGGGCAGAACGGTTTCGATGGCACATCTGCAGCGGTCGGCTTCGGCAACGGCGATGGTAACCCCACGCACTTCTACTCGCTGCCTGGATCGCTGCAAAACGGCGCGTTCCTCGATTCCAACACCCTCACCGGCCTGACCCACGGCGAGCACGGCAGCACGGTTGCCGGCCGCTACGTCTTCCCGATCGTCACTGGCAATCCGGTGACCACTGGCCGCTACGTGGTGCTCGGCGACTCGGTTCCCTACGGACACGGGTTGGCCAACCCCAAAGACAATGATCCGCCGTCGACCAGCGCATACCCACAATATGTCGACAAGGCACTCGGGCTCTTACCACTGAACTACCGCAAGCTCGACTGTGCGCTTTACAGTCCTACTGGGCTTCCTTATGATCAGCTCGCCGTCAGCGGCGCACCCTCCCAGCCAAGTCAATGGGTCAGTGGCGACAGTACCTGCGGTGACAGCGTTATGGGTGAGCTCGACCAGGCGCAGCTGAGCAAGTTTCCTCCCGCCTTGGTGACTTTGCAAGTGGGGGCAGACGATGTCGACTTTGGTGCCTGCCTGACCTGGGCTCTTACCGAGCCGATTCCCATACCCGGCGGCCAGAAATGCGTGAATGGCAGCGATCCTACGGACTTTTCCCTGACGCCTCGAGTCAGCTCCGAGCTCGGGACGCTCTATTCGGGGATAACAAACATCATCAGCAGAATTCATCGGGAAGCGCCCGGAGCCCAGATCGTAGTGCTCGATTATTACCAGCCGATTCCGCAAGCCGATGCGGTGCTGAGCGGATCAAGCGCCATTTGCCATGACATTAGGTTCAGCTCCCAAGGCGGCAACTGGAGAACCTACATCCGAAACATCGGCACTTACCTGCAAGGTCGCCTCAACAACACAATACACACTGCGACACAGCAGTTCCCGGACGTCGCGTTCGTCGAACTTGCGAGCCTGATGAGCGGCCACGAAATGTGCACCCCAGATACTTGGCTGTACTCCGATTTGTGGAATGCGGCCCATCCAACGGCGACCGGCCAGCAGCAGATCGCCGACGCGGTGATCGACGTCTGCGATCGCCGGCCAACGAGATGTGTCGGCCGTTGAGCGTTGCCTTGCCAGATCCGACGTTGTCGTTGCCCCGAACCGAACGGACGAGAGGACTGTTGTGACACTGCTCCGAGTTATTTGTGCATCGGGCGGCGTGATTGCCGTGGTTTTGCTGATGCCCGCGACGTCGCTGGCCACCCCGACGAACTCTACGCCGCCATCTTTTAGCGCTAACCCACAGGTCGGGCAGGCCGTCACCTGCCAGCCCGGGGTCTGGACCACAGAATCTGGCGGTCAGGTGACGGATACCGATTTCACGTGGTATCTGGACAGCACGTCAGATCCGGTCTACGAAAGCGACAGCGGCGTCAACAACACCTATGTGCCGACCGCCAGCGAACTCGGGCACGTACTCATCTGCGAGGAGACGGTATTCGATACTGGAGATGACTCGACCGCCACCGCTTACAGCGTTGCCTCCGCAGCCGTTCTTCCGGTCCCCAGCGTTACTATCACGCAGTACTCCCCGGCACTGTCGGGGAACATCGGCGAGAACCTGGCGGGCGTTCAGGTGGCCGTCCATCTTCTCCGGCCGACGGACCTTGGGTCAACGACAGACCAGATTGCGTCAGCATCGACGACCACCTCTGCGGACGGCAGCTGGACGGCTACCCTCTCGCCGAGCGTCACGGGCCCGGCGGACGCGTTTGGAGCGGCGGGCGACCAGTTGACGACCGAGTATTCGCCACCGATTGCAATGCCGTCGGTCCCTGTGCCGGCAAGTCTGACGTATGCCGACAGCGGGGTGTTCGGTCCGGATGGTCAGATGTTCCAGGGCGATCGCAGCATAATCTCGGCTGACGGCACGACGATCACAAGCCAGAGCGTCACTGAACCGGACTGCGCATCGCTGAGTTTCATCATCGACGGGCACACAGAACCCGCCGCCGCTGCGGGCACTGGCAACTGTCAGCTTTCGCCCTCGTCGGCGATGAGTAACGCCGACCATGTGCAAGCTGCCTACACCGGCGAATATCAGGGTGAAACGGTGGCCAATCTCACCACCGTGTCCGACGTCGGCCTGCTTGGGACCGGAGCGGTTGGAGCCCCAACGTGTACTGGCGATCTGGTCACAGGCCAGGTGACCTGCGACCAGCTCGACGCCGGCAGCTTTGCGGTCCAGCTCAACGGCGGCACTCCGATTCCGCTGATCGTAACACCGGAAACCGAAGGAGGCTCAAACAGCATCGGAGTAGCCTTCGTGAACGGTCTGGCGCCCGGCGTGACGCTGACCCTAGATGAGACCGCTCCGACGGTCACCACGCGACATCTCACAACACTGCATCTCGTAAACCTGCGGATCGATACCGCCCCGGACGGAAGCGAGAGCGGAACCTGCCAGCCGGACAAGCTGTTCACCGGTGGGCCGTTGTGCCCAGCGAGCGGCGCCTTCCCCGCGAGCCTCGATGCGGGAACCTCACTATTCGACGACCTCGGCGGAGGCAATACGTTGGTCAACGTCCCAACCTTGTTCAACTTGGTTCCTTCCGCGAACGACACCGTAGCCGGTGGCACGTTCACCGCATACGCGAACTTGGGGAACATCGGCACGACCGCCCAGATCCTCGCTTCAACGCAATCGGTCAACCTTCAAATTGTGCCTCGGGGCGCCAGCACGCCGGTCTTCAATCAAGACATGACACCGGGAAGCGACAGCGTGGGTCCTTTTGAGAAGCTCGGGGTCAGCGGGCTCGCTGAAGGCGAGTACATCGCGAATTGGCTACTCACGGATTCGCACGGGGACACGAGTACGTTCACGGACTCCTTCGTTGTGCAGCCCGCCGACACGGGGCCCGCTGGTAAAGAAGGCGCCCAAGGCAAGGAAGGCGGGCCGGGACCCGGCGGACAGCAGGGCGTTGCGGGTCCCCAAGGCACTCCGGGGCCGCAGGGCTCTGCCGGGCAGCAGGGCGCCACGGGTCCAGGGGGCACTCCGGGCCCGCAAGGACCCGCCGGAAAGGACGGAACGTCATCTCTGGCAAAGTGCGTCACCAAGGTCACCGGTAAAGGGACTCACAAGCACACCAAATTGGTCTGTACGGTCAGCGTGCTAGCCCCGGGCGCCCAGACTGCCACCGTGCGTGTGTCGCGAGGCCGGACGATAGTAGCCTTAGGCACCGCCACGCTGCATCGAGGCATAGCTCGTTTGACGTTGCATAATCTCCAGGCACTCCGACGCGGGAGATATCTGGTCACCCTTGTGTCGGGTACCGGTAAGAGAACATCCGTGACACACGCATGGCTTACTACTCCGGGCCAGTAAACGTCCGACGTGGCTGGTAGGTTTTGGTGTGTGAGGACTCGGGATGCGAGGCGGTTGGGGCAAGAGGCTCAGGAGGAGCTTCGTCGGCGTGCTGTGGCGTTGG
>Ga0182024_10021138_pt1 | contig 11838 bp, 9 predicted proteins | sample P32metaG_FD_120480 | JGI IMG/M metagenome (GOLD analysis project Ga0182024, IMG submission 120480) | Permafrost microbial communities from Stordalen Mire, Sweden - P3-2 metaG (Illumina Assembly) | ecosystem: Environmental > Terrestrial > Soil > Wetlands > Permafrost | place: Sweden: Stordalen... | reverse complement strand
GACGGAACGCTGGACCCGCCCAAGCGCAACGTCGATCTCGTCGTAAACGACGGACGCATTGAGGCGATTCGCGCGGCAAGCGGCCAGTGCGATCTCGAGGCGACGTGCGTAACGCCGGGCCTGGTCAACGCGCACGCACATCTCGAAGCAAGCGGCGAGCCCGACATGATGGGGATGATCTCGACGACGACGGTAAATCAGCGCATGCTGCGCGCGGTGGAGAACGCCCGAAAGTCGGTCAAAGCCGGCGTCACGACCATTCGCGACGTCGGCGGCTCCCACGCGATCGCGCCGGACATTCGCGACGCGATCGAAGAGGGGCGCATTCCCGGGCCGCGCATGCGTGCCGCCGGGGCCGTGCTCTGCATGACCGGCGGTCACGGCTGGCCGATCGGGCGCGCCGTGGATTCACCCTGGGACGCGCGCAAGGCCGTCCGCGAACAGATGTGGGCGGGCGCGGATTGCATCAAGCTGATCGCGACGGGCGGCGTGCTTACCAAGGGCGCCGTACCGGGCAACGCGCAGCTGACGCCCGATGAGCTGAGCTCGGCCATCGAGGAGGCGCATCGTCACGGTTTGCGCGTGGCGGCGCATGCGATCGGCACGCAGGGCATCAAGAATGCACTGCGCGCCGGCATCGATTCGATCGAGCACGGAACGCTGCTCGACGACGAAGCGATCGAACTATTCAAGGAACGCAACGTCTATCTCGTCCCGACGCTGAGCGCGCCGACCTGCATCTTGGCGCACCTCGAAGATGGCCAGCAGCCCGAGTACGTCCAGAAAAAGGCGCGCACCTTGGGCGATGTGATGGCGCAGAACCTTCGGAAGGCGTACGAAAACGGCGTGCGGATCGCCGGCGGCTCGGACGCCGGTACGCCATACAACTATCACGAAGATTACGCGCGAGAGGTCGAGTTGATGTGGTCGTTGCTGGGCATGACGCCGCAACAAGCCTTGCACGCAGCGACAAACGTTGCCGCCGAACTCGTCGGCTTGCATAAGGGGCTCCTTGCGGTCGGCGAGCCGGCCGATCTGCTGCTCTTGCGCGGCGACGTGGGTCAAGACGTGCGCGCGCTGTGCGAGCCACAGCTCGTCCTCAAAGGCGGCCTGATCCAATGATGAAAAGGATCGTTGCCGCGGTGGCAATGATCGGCCTTAGCGGAATCACGAGCCCCTCGAGCTCGAATCCGACGCTGCTCGGCCAAGCCGTTGCCGGAAGCCCGATTCGCCACGTGATCGTGATGGTGCAAGAGAACCGAACGTTCGACAATCTCTTTGCCTCCTCGATCCTGGCAGGCGGCGGCCCGTATCCCGGTGCCGACACCTCGCAGACGGCCGTCGTCGACGGCAAGCCACTTGCTTTAAAGCCCGTGCCACTGGAGAACCCGTCCGATCCAAGTCACAGCCACCTCTCGCTCTTGGGCGAGTGGGATCGCGGCAGAATGGACGGTTTCGTCAACGACCGCATCTCGACGATACCCGGCTTTCGCAAGCCGGGACCCGGCTTTGCCTATGCGTACGTGCCGGACTCCGAGATGACGATCTATCACTTGCTGGCGGCGCACTACGCGCTTGCCGATGAAAACTTTGCGCCACGTTTGGTGCCGACGCTTCCCAGCCACTACACGATGGCGACGGCGCGGAGTCGAATCGCCGGAAACCCAAACAGCGAAATTTGGGGCTGCGACGCGCCGCCGAGCACGACCGTACCGATTTTCGGTAAAGGGGAGTCGATCGTCACGCCGGGCGTCTTTCCGTGTTTTGACGAGCCGACAATCGCCGATTTGCTCGACGCCGCGCACGTTACGTGGAAGTATTATACCGGCCGGTACGACGACACCGTCAATCAAACCGTCAACGTCTACGAGGCCTTTCGCAAGATTCGCTACGGTCCCGACTGGCAGAACAACGTCATCACGCCTTCCGGCAAGATTCTGAGCGACATCGCGAGCTGCCGGCTGCCGCAGGTCTCTTTCGTTATGCCGAACGCCCTGGATTCCGACCACGCCGCGACGTTAAGTGCGGCGGGCCCCGGATGGGTTGGCTCGATTTACCTCGCCGTCGTGCAGAGCATGCATGCCGCGTCGCAGTGCAACTATTACAAGGATACGGCGATGATCGTCACCTGGGACGACTCTGGGGGATGGTACGATCACGTCGCGCCGCCGCCCGGCCCGGACGGCACGACCTGGGGCTTTCGCATCCCGATCATCGTGATGTCGGCCTGGGCTCGCTCCAACTACGATCGAGCCAATCCGAATGCAACGCCGTTCGTCTCGCATAAACGGCGCGAGTCGACCGCCATAACGAAGTTCATCGAGGTGAACTGGGGCCTTGGCAGCATGGGACAGCGCGACCTCACCGACGACGACCTCAGCGATATGTTCGACTATACGCGCGCGTCGCCGGTACCGGCGTACTCCGAGCTTTCGATGAAGCGCCTGATCCGCAAGACGCGCTTCAATCTTGCCGCCGCCGATCGTGACAACCGCATCGTCGACAACGACCAATAGTTCGTGGACTTGACGGGTCTGCGGCTTGCGGTGCTCGGCGCGATTTCGTGGCCGGCCCCACCGCCGGGCTACGGCCCCTGGGAGCAAATCGCATTCAACGTGGCCGACGGCATGCGGCGGCGCGGCTTGGACGTTACGCTGTTTGCAACGGGCAACTCGCGGTTCGACGGCAAGCTGACCTCGGTAGTTCCGGTTGGATTGAATGAAGATCCTGCGCTCGACGGCGAGGTCTTCACCGCGCTGCACATCGCGGCGCTCTTTGAGCGCGCAGGCGAGTTCGATCTCATTCACAACCATCTGGATTGGAAGCCGCTGACGTACGCGCTGGCCACGGATTCTCCGCCGTTGCTTACGACGATTCACGGCTTCTCATCGCCGCAGATTCTCGCTGCCTATTATGCCGGCGCGAAGCGCAGCTTCTACTGCTCGATCTCCGATGCCGACCGCGACCCCGGTCTCGAGTATCTTGCGACAACGTACAACGGCATCGATCCGGCGCAGTTCACCTTCAGCGACAAGCCCGGAGAGTATCTCTGCTTTCTCGGTCGCTTTCATCCCGAGAAAGGGGCGCATCTCGCGATCGAGATCGCCCGGCGCGCCGGCGTGCGTTTGAAGATGGCGGCGATTCCACAAGACGAGGTCTACTTTCGCGAGCAGGTCGCGCCGCACATCGACGGCGATCGCGTGCAGTTCCTCGGCGCCGTCGAGCGCGAGGCGCGCAACGAACTGCTCTCGGGCGCGCTCGCCCTCGTGCATATGACGACACGGCCCGAGCGTTTCGGCATGACGCTGATCGAAGCGATGGCCTGCGGCACGCCGGTGCTCGGTGCGCGCATGGGCTCGCTTCCGGAAATCGTCGTCGACGGCGTCACCGGCTTCTTATGCGATACCGTGGACGAGGCGGCCGAACGCGTGCCGCAGCTCGTGTCGCTCGATAGGCGCGCGTGCAGGACGCACGTCGAGCGAGAGTTCAGCGTCGAGCGCATGATCGACCGGTACGTTGGCGCGTATGCGCGCGCTCTCGAGCTGCGTGTTCCGCCCGCGCCGAGCGAACGCCTCAAAGAGATCCGGCGCCACGATTGGTGGGACCGGCCGATGGCCTACACGGAGATTCCGCCCAAGCCAAAGAACTTGGACTTCGCATGAAAACGCCCGTGGAGCGCGATTACTCGGGGCGCTCGCTCCTCGAAAAGCTCGGCATCTTTGCCGAAGCGCACGCCGCACTCGTCGGGCCGCACGACGACACCTTTGTTACGGGTTTAAATGCGGCGCTCGCCAAGTCGGCGTCGCAAGCGCTGAGGACCCGCTACGATCTCATCTTCGTGCGCGTTAACGCGCCGCGCGATCTTGCGCGCATCAAACGCGCCGCCGCATATCTGAATCCGAACGGTTCGCTGTGGATCTTTCATCCCAAGGGCCGCGGCGCATCGCCCACCGATGCGCAAGTTCGTTCCGCCGGCATCGCGGCGGGTCTCGTCGATAATAAAATCAGCGCCTATACCGATTCACACACCGCCACGCGGTTCGTCATCCCACTCGCCCACCGTCCCGCGTCGTTGTGAGCTATGGTGAAGCGATCAGCAGTGATTCCGGGCCTCTAACGTCCCGAGTGATGGTGCGGACCAGCTTTGCGCCGGCCGAACCATAGACGGTGATGGCGTTGCCGTTCTGATCGGCCACGTAGAGGTCGTCCGACGAGTCGACCGCGAGACTTACGGGCCAGTCGATGCCTTGGGTGATTTTGCGCAGCGGTCTTGTGCTGCCGGCAGAATAGACGCTAACCCAGCCGGGTGGCGGACGTTGCCGTCGTCCCAGCGGATGATTTCCTACGTAGAGTCGACCGGCCGAATCGACTGCGAGGGCGAAAGGCCGCAGGATGCCATCAGTGATTACCCTTTCCAATGACAAGTTCTTTAGCGAGTAAACGCTCACCGAGTCGCGCCGGTTGCCGGACTTGCTATGGGCGCTCCTGCCCCAGTTCGCCACAAAAAGGTCGCCCGACGAGCTTATCGTGAGTGTGTACGGGAACTTCACTCCATCAGTAATGTTGTCTTTGAACTTCATCTGGCCAGGCGTTTTCGTCGGCCCGTAAACGCCTACCGACCGTCCGTTTCCGTTAGCGGCATAGAGATCGCCGGCCTGGTCAAACGCTAGCGCGCAAGCCGTGCCTCGACGCATAACGTGAACGAGTTTCGTGCCCCCCGGCGCATAGACTAGAATCCCGGAGTCGTTGGCGATGTAGAGGTAGTTGTGGCGATCGGTCGCGAGCGATACGGGACTGGATAGGTATTGAATTCTGCGCAGCAATCCGAGGTTCTCTGCTGAATAAACGTCGACTTCGCCGTAGTCCACCTGGCCATTGGCCGCGAACAGATTGCCGAGGGAATCCGTCGCAAGCGCGTAGGCTTGGGTGACTGCTTGGATCGAACGGACCGGTTTCGAACTGCCAAGGCGGTACTGGGAGATCTGATCGAAGAGATCGCCTGCATACAGCAACGGACCTGAGGCGTGCCCCTGCGCGTTGGGTTGCACGTTTGCAACGGGCGCCTCGGGCACGACTTCGGTCTGAAGAAAAGCCGACGAACAGCCGGCGCCGAGGAGCCCCAGCAGTACGCAGCCGATTCTAGAGATTAGGTTCGTCACTCACTGTCAGGCTCGCTGTAGGATGGTGTTTCACTTAAGAAATAATAGCTGCCGTACTTTGTCGGAATAGGCGTTCCGAACGGCCTGGGATACTGCGACATGTTGACCGTCACGCCAATACTATCCGAGCGTAGATCGGTATAGTGCAGCGAGTTGTAGCCAGAGTAGTATTGGTTAAGCGATTCAAGAGACTTAAGACCCCATACTTGTTCCATGAACCGCACGATGCTGCCGGGCTCGAATCGCTGTGTCGCAATGTAACCCAAGTTGCTGCCGCTCCCCTCAATTGCATAGGGAGAGAGAATCAGCATCGGCGTTCGAAGACCCAGCCCTCGAAAATCAAGCTGCTGGGGCGCGACGGGATCGTACCAGCCTCCCCAGTCATCCCAAAGGATGACGACAACCGACGAGCGCCAAAGCTTACTCGCGCCGATCGTGTTCACGACGTTCGCGACCCACGAGGGGCCGCTATCCGACCCGCTTCCAGCGTGATCGGAGTCTTTCGAATCGGGAACGACCCACACGACGCCCACGTTGTCGAGATTACCGTTAGGGATGTCCGTGAGAACCTTCGTCTGCGGTGAGATGACGTTCGCCCAATCTTTCTTTTTGTAGACCTTCTTTATTGCAGAAAATGCGGACCACATACTGCCGCTCTGGTTGAGCGCGGGGGCGTAGTACCGCCAGGGCACCGGGCTGGCAACGCCGCTCGCCGTCGTAGCGTTATCTAAGAGGTCGGCTACCGTGTGGAACTGGTTGAAACACGGGAACGGACCGTTTGGCTTCGGGGTCTGCGTCGGAGTCAATGTGTAGGTTACGGTGCTTGAATAGTCGTCGCAGCCCCAGGTTGCTTGAATCGGATCTGGAAAATCGACGATGGCCTTGTTGGGGGAGATCTCCGTTGTTGTCGCGATGATGTTCAGGTGTGCCGTGAAACTCGGCCCCAACTCAGTTGGGAAAAAGTTGTCGGCCAGGATCCATGAGTTCGCAATGTCCCAATATGGTTTCGTTTCTGACTTCGGAACGTAGGCGTAGGGGAACGGTCCGGCCGTTGGGCAACTTGGGCTTCCGCTTCCGCAGTCCTGAAGATATTCTTCGTTAAAGCCCGTCATCGTGCCATTGGCATAGGCGGTAACCGCGTCGATCCACCGGTGGTCAATGTCCTGTGTATTCTTGAGAGATACGGATTGGAGCTGCTGGATCGTTCCAAAGGACGTTCCGCCGAAGCTCTGCGTGTTGGCGTTGGGAAACCCCATGAAAAGATTGTTCAGGCTTCGGTTCTCCTGAACTATTACGAATATGTGCTTGATGCCGCCATAATCCACAAGCTTTTGATGCCGGTGCGCTTTGCTCTGCACGATCGGCGGGGCTGGTATCGAACCTTGCTGGCCCGAACCTGACGAGCATCCGACCCAACCTGCGACGGCGATTACGATTAAGAAGAGGGGAGCGGTAAAACGAGGGTTCATAGCTTCCTCCTAGCGTCGGGAAATGAGCCTAGGGCGTCACATGACTAGCTAGCCGCGTGTGACTTATTTTAGCTAGCATCGCCTTCGAAGTCCAGCCCGCTGTTCAACGAATTTCGACCGTGATAATCGGAGTCGCGACCAGCCCTCTGGAGCGCAAGCAAAGAAGCCATCGCTCTTTTTAACCTGCTGGCCCTACCCGAAGGGCCTAACGCCCGATTAACCCCCCGAAACCGGCGTAGCGGCTGCGGCTTCCATTGCCTGATAGGCTTTGCTCGTGAGGGCGTGGTCGACGACGCCGGCGATGAAGCGCGATGCCGCGCGTACCTGCGCAAGATCGACGCCCGTTTCGACTCCCATCTGTTGAAGCATGTAAAGCACATCTTCCGTGCCGACGTTACCCGTGGCGCCTGGCGCGTAGGGGCAGCCTCCCAAACCACCCGACGACGAATCGAACTTCGAAATGCCGTTGAGTAGCGCGGCGTAGACATTAGCAAGCGCGGTGCCGCGCGTGTCGTGAAAGTGCATCGCGATGAGATCGAGCGGAATCCGCGCTGCGAGCAATGGAACGAGCTCGTCGACCTGGCTTGGTACGCCCACGCCAATCGTGTCGCCGATCGACAGCTCGTCGCAGCCCATCGCCATCAGCTTGGACGCGACGCCGGCCACCATCTGCGGCGTTACCTCGTCGCCGAAGGGCGATCCGAAAGCCGTCGAGATATAGCCGCGCACCCAGCAGCCGTCGTGCTTGGCGGCGCTCACGACGTCGCCGAAAGTTGCGAGTGATTCGTCGATCGTCATATTGATGTTACGCTTGGTGAAGCGCTCTGAGGCCGCGGTGAAGACCGCGATCGCGTCGGCGCCGGCCGCCCGGGCGCGCTCGTAGCCCTTCAAGTTCGGAACGAGCACCGGATAGCGCACGCCCGGTGCTTTACGAATGCGTGCGAAAACCTCGGTAGCGTCGGCGAGTTGCGGAATCGCCTTGGGGCTGACGAACGAGGTCGCTTCGACCCACTGCAAGCCCGTCTCGGAGAGCAGATCGATGAATCGCACCTTGTCGTCCGTCGCAATGAGCGCGTTCTCGTTTTGCAGCCCATCGCGGGCGCCCATCTCAAAGATCGTTACGTGTCTGGAAAAAGTCATGCCATCGCTATTTCTTGCCATCCTTCGACTGCGCTCAGGATGACACCCGGAGGGGCTCTCACCCCAGCTCCACCAGTGGGGTGCCGCTCGTAACGATCTGCCCTTCCTTCACGAGTACCGATTTAACGGTCGCGCCGGCGGTGGCTTCGATGCGGTGTTCCATCTTCATCGCCTCGAGCACGACCAGGAGCGCATGCTCTTCGACCTCGTCGCCTTCGCGGACGGCGACCTTCACGATCTTGCCCGGCATCGGTGCGATAACGCGCGCGCCGTGCGCGGTGCCGTGCTGGCCGCCGGCACTCGCGGCGGACGGCGGCGCGGCGAACGTGAGATTCCAGCTGCGGTCGTTGAGATGGACGATAAACGCGTCGGCCGCGTACGTCACCGATCCGGCGAGCGAGGCGCCGCCAAACTCTGCGAGCACGGTATCGCCGCGGCGTGCGGCGCGAAGTTCGCCGGTGAAGCCGCCCGAGAGGTGCCACACCCCAGGCGCGACGCCGTCGGCGATCAGATCGAAGAGATTTCCTTCGTGCTGCAAGTGCAGGGGAACTCCGACGCCGCCGATGCGCCATGGCGCGCGACCGTCGGCGAGCAATGCCGCAACGCAGAGCAGCACCGCTTCACGCGGTAGAGGTTGCGCCTTGAAGACCGACTCGTCGAAACGCTGCGCGAGAAAGCTCGTCGTCGTCTCACCGGCACGGAAGGCGTCATCGCGGGCGATCCAAAGCAGAAGCGGAAGGTTGGTGCGCACGCCGTCCACCGTGAAATCGAGCAACGATCGTTCGAGTCGCGCGATCGCAGCATTCCGGTCGCTGCCGAAGACGATGAGCTTTGCGAGCATCGGGTCGTAGTAGTGGCTGACCTCGCTGCCGGTGGTCACACCGGAATCCAGGCGAATCCCTGGCCCTTGCGGTGGCGACCAGCGCGCAATGACCCCGGTCGAAGGCAGCATCCCGTTGGCCGGGTCCTCCGCGTAGATGCGTGCCTCGATCGCCCAGCCGCGCGGGCGCACGTCGGCTTGTGCCATCGCCAGCGACTTGCCGGCCGCGATGCGGAGTTGCCATTGCACCAGATCGATGCCGTAGACCAGCTCGGTTACCGGATGCTCGACTTGCAGACGCGCGTTCATCTCGAGAAAGTAGAAGTCGCCGTCGCTGTCGAGCATGAACTCGCAGGTTCCGGCGTTGACGTATCCGACCGACTCCGCTGCGCGAACCGCCGCGGCACCCATGCGCTCGCGCAACTCCGGCGTGAGCGCGACCGACGGCGCTTCCTCAATGATCTTCTGATGACGCCGCTGAATCGAGCACTCGCGCTCGCCGAAGTGCAGCGTCGTTCCGTGCGCGTCGGCAAGGATTTGGAACTCGATGTGGCGGGGATCGCGCAGATAACGTTCCAGCAGCACGGCGTCGTCGCCGAACGCCGCAAGCGCCTCGCGCTTCGCCGCTTCGAGCGCTTCGTCGAAACGTTCGATCGCGTCAACGACGCGCATCCCGCGGCCGCCGCCGCCGGCGCTCGCTTTGATGAGCAGCGGGAAGCCGATACGCTCCGCTTCGTCGCGCAACCGCCGCAGCGAGCGATCGTCGCCGTCGTAACCGGGAACCGTCGGCACGTACGAGGCGCGAACGCGGCGCTTCGCTTCGATCTTGCTTCCCATAGCCGCCATCGCTTCGGGCGGCGGTCCGACAAAGATGAGCCCGGCATCCTGTGCGGCGGCTGCAAACGCCGCGCGTTCGGAGAGAAATCCGTATCCTGGGTGAATCGCGTCGGCTTTCATATCGAGTGCCGCAGCGATGACGGCTTCGGCGTTGAGGTACGACTGCGCCGCCGCTGCCGGCCCGACGCAGCGCGCGTCGTCGACGAACTGTAAATGATACGCGTTGGCGTCGGCTTCGGAGTAGATGCCGAGCGGCACGATGCCCATTTCGCGCGCCGCCCGTGCCACGCGCACCGCGATTTCGCCGCGATTGGCAATGAGTAAGCGTTTGATAGTGGTCAGGATGTCGGGTCCTCGCGCTCGAGGTCTTTGACGAATGAAGCCTGGCGGCGCTCGAGGAAGGCGCGCAAGCCTTCTTGACCTTCCGCGCTGGTGCGCTGCTGCGCGATCGCTCGCGCCGTGATTGCGCGTGAGTCGTCGTAGGTGTTGTCGATCACGCGACGGATTAGGAGCTTCGCGGCACGTACGGCCGCGGGGCCCGCCGTGAAGATCTCTTCCAGGCAATGCTCGACCGCGGCGCCAAGCTCGACCGCGGGCACGACCTCGTGCACGAGACCAATGTGTTTGGCTCGCCGCGCATCGAAGCGTTCTCCGGTCAGAAAGAGCGCTCGCGCGTGCGATGCGCCGATTTTCGCGAGAACGAAGGGCGAGATTACCGCTGGAATGATGCCGAGCTTGACTTCGGTGAATCCAAAAATTGAGTCGTCGGCGGCAATTGCGATGTCGCAGACGGCGGCGAGGCCGGCGCCTCCACCGAGCGCGGCGCCGTGGATTTGGCCAATCACCGGTTTGGGGGAGTTGTCGATCGCGCGGAACATGTCGCTCATGCGTTCGGCGTCGGCAACGTTTGCGTCGAAGCTCAGCTCGAGCGATGCATGCATCCAGCTGATGTCGGCGCCGCCGCAGAAGACCTTACCTTCGCCGGCCAGCACGACCGCGCGCACGTCGTCGGCGGCGGCGATCCGCGAAAAAATGGCGTGCAGCTGCTCGATTGTCTCGGCGTTAAAGGCGTTACGAGCCTCCGGCCGTGCCAGGGTGACGTGGGCGATGCCCCCGGAGACGACGAGGCGAATGCTCTCGGCCATGGGCGCCGGGGTTCGAGGCGTCATCCGGACGGGCCTCGCACGCGTTATACTTCAAGGATGAAGGTCGCTGGGCGCCGGGCCATCTATCGCTTTCCGCTGCTGACGCGCGCCAGCCACTGGCTGTGGGTGCTCGCGTTCTTCGTGCTGATCGGAAGCGGTCTCCAAATCTTCAACGCCTCACCGAACTTAGATGCCTCCGACAAGAGCAACCCGGCACGCCGGGTGCTCGCGATCGGCTCGCCGGCCGACGGCGTGGGAACGACCACGATCTTCGGCCATTCCCTCGTTACCACGGGCTGGCTCGGCTGGACCGACGACGGGATGGGCGAGAAGAGCGCGCACGCATTTCCGGCAGCGATCATCATTCCCGGCTACCAAGACCTCGCCGCCGGCCGCCGCTGGCACTTGTTTTTCGCGTGGATCGCGGCGCTCTGCTGGCTGGCTTGGCTGATCTCCAGCGCAGTCAAAGGCAACTTGCGCGAGATGGTCTTACGGCCGAGCGACGTGCCGAAGCTTTGGCCGATGCAAGCCTACTACTTGAAGTTGCGCAAGGAGCCGCCTCCCCACGGCATCTACAATCCACTACAGAAGGCGGCCTATACATTGGTGCTCTTCGTCCTTGCGCCGCTCGTCGTGCTGACGGGACTGGCGCTCTCGCCGGGCATCGATGCGATCGCGAATCCGCTGACCGTTGCGTTCGGCGGCCGTCAGTTTGCGCGCCTGTGGCACTTCGCAGGGATGGTGTTGCTCGTAGGCTTCTTTGGAATCCACACGTTCCAAGTCGCAACGCAAGGGATCGTCAATCAGATGCGATCCATGATCACCGGCTGGTATCAACCCGAATGAGGCGACGGCTTTTTCTCGCTTCGGCTGCGGCCTCGCTCGCGGGTTGCGGGCCGATCGGTACGGCACTCAACGGCAACGACAGCGTTCGGCGCATCCTCGCCTCCGCTGAGGGCCTCAACCACCTTTTGATCGGAACGCGCGGCTTGGCTCGCGAATACCGCGACAGCGACGTCGATCGCAACTTTCGAGTCAATGGGTTTGCCACGCCGTCGGACACGCACTACAGCGATCTCGTTGCACGTAACTTTGCCCCGTATCGTTTGATCGTCGACGGCGCCGTCGAGCGTCCCCAAGCCTTCTCGCTCGCCCAACTGCAGCGCATGCCGCAGCAGACGCAAATCACGCGCCACGACTGTGTCGAAGGCTGGAGCGTGATTGGAAAGTGGAGCGGCGTGCGGCTGGGAGGGCTGCTCGATGCGGTT
>Ga0182024_10021137_pt1 | contig 11839 bp, 11 predicted proteins | sample P32metaG_FD_120480 | JGI IMG/M metagenome (GOLD analysis project Ga0182024, IMG submission 120480) | Permafrost microbial communities from Stordalen Mire, Sweden - P3-2 metaG (Illumina Assembly) | ecosystem: Environmental > Terrestrial > Soil > Wetlands > Permafrost | place: Sweden: Stordalen... | reverse complement strand
CGCACATGATGGCGACGCGGTCGCCGGCTTTGGTGCCTGCGTCGGCGAGCGCGCCGGCATAGCCCGCGGCGGCGGCGGCGGCCCCCGCGTAAGTCAGCGTCATGCCCCCAATCGTGACGAGGCGGCGGTCGCCGTATCGCCCGGCCTGGCGCGCCAGTATCTTCGGCAGCGTCCGTTCCAGCGGCGAAAAGGCGTCAGGAAGCGGCACTGGCGGTGTCGGGGCTGCGCTTTGCGGCACGCTCGCGGTCGCTGACATGGGCAGTCTTCTTCCTCCAGTCCGAACCTGGCCGCGCAGTTGTCGCCCGAACCGGCGACAATTGCATTAGCACAAAGTCTTGTTATTGCCGCAGCACCGGGGGGCGCATCATTCCGAAGTGATTGAGCAGCTTGACGAAGGCTTCGAGCCGCTCGCGGCGGTAGGTATCGACGTCCATGCCTTCGTAATCGAGAAAGCCCTTGCGGGTTTTGAGGCCGATACGCCCCTCGCGCATGTTGCGCTCGACGATCTCGGGCGCCGCGTAACGATCGCTTCCTAGCGCGCCGGTGAGATAGCGGCTGGCGTAATAGAGAATGTCGCCGCCACCCCAGTCGATGAATTCGAGCAAGCCGAGGACCGCAAAGCGGACCCCGAAGCCATACTTGATCGCCTTGTCGACATCTGCGGCGCTGGCGACGCCTTCCTCCACCAGCCGGGCGGCTTCGTTCATGGCGAGAGCCTGGATGCGCGGGACGATGTAGCCCGGCCGCGCCGCGCAGACGACCGGCACCTTACCGATGCTTTCGAGGAGCGTCTTAAGCCGCGCGACGACGGCTGGATCGGTGCCGACGCCCGGTGAAAGCTCGACCAGCGGCACCAAAAACGCCGGATTGAGATAATGGGCGTTGAGGAAGCGCTGCGGCTGGGCAACCGCGCCCGAGAGATCGTCCACGAGGATGGTCGATGTCGTCGAGGCGATGATCGGCTGCGGTCCTGCCGCCGCGGACCCTCGCGCCAATACCTCGCGCTTGAGGTCGAGCACTTCGGGCACGCATTCGAAAACAACAGCGGCAGCGGCTAGCGCGCTTGCGGCATCCGCCTCGCGAATCACCGAAATTCGCTCCACGATTTGATCGACCGCCGCTTCTGGAAACAGTCCGAACTGCGCCAGGGTGTGCAGCGTCGCGCGCGTCTCACCGATCGCTTCGTGAGCCGCGCCGGTGAAGCCGGCGGGGTCGCGGGTCTTGACGTCAACGATGGTCACGGCGTGTCCGGCATAGGCGAACACGACGGCGATGCCGCGGGCCATGCGCCCGGCGCCGAGACAGGCAATCGGGACCCGATCGCTCACTGCAGGCCTTCGGCAAGGATTTTCTTGAGTGCCGAGGCATCGAGCTCGCCGAGACCGAGGCTATTGAGCGTTCGTCCGGTCTGCATAAAATCCTCGCCGCAAATGGCCGAGCCGATCGCCAAAAACGCGCGGGTTAGCGGCGTCGCCGCGCCGGCGTGTTCGGCAGCCGAAACAAGGAAGGACAGCCCGAAGCGCACGTCTTCCAACATATAGCGGTGCTTGGTCAGCACGATGTGCTCCCGCCAGTCGCCGGAATCGGTGAGTTTGTCGTGGGAGCCGCGGCCATACATCCATTCATCGCCTTCGCGGGCGTAATGGTCGGCCAGCGGGAAGTGCGGCGGGCCGTAACCGAACGCCTCGCGCACCGCGACGCGCTCGCGGTCGAGTGCATCGGTTACCCTGCGCACGGCAGCCTGGGTGCCCTCCTTGTGAATATCCCAGCGCTCGAAATGTTCGAGCGCTGCCGCGTTCATGGTGATGAGCGGCGGATGGATGATCGGCCCAGCGTTCATCAGTGCGCCCGACAACGCATCGCCGCAGGGCTCGATCACGCCGGGAAAGGCGGCGCCGATCACGGCGAGTGCGTGGTCGCGAAGGCGCAGGGGAAATACCCCGGTCGGCAGCCGCTTTGCCCGAATTGTGATTGCGACCTCGAATGGTCCGTGCTTGCGCGTGAGCCACGGCAATGTGCCGGTTTCGGCGAACGGTATCTCGGCGCGGTTGCCGGCCGCCTGTGCGGCTTTTGCGAATACGAAGGTGCCGAAAGTGCCGGGCGACAAGAACACCACCTGGCCGGCAACCAGATGCGGCGCGAGCAGGCGCGCGATATCGGACTGTGCGGGTGCGGGCGCGGGACAAAGGATCAACTCGGCATCGCGCACCGCTGCGGCAATATCGTCCGTGATCAGAGCGGGTTTCGCTCCGCGGCTGCCGCGAAAGTCTTTGACGACGATCAGGCCGCCGGCTGCGCGGTGTGCCGCGGCGGCCTCACGGTCGCGCCGCCACAGCCGAACATCATGGCCGGCCAGCGCCAGATCGCCGGCGGCAGCGAACGAGCCATTTCCACCACCGAGCACGACGATGCGCATTAGATCCCGGCCTCCCGATTCGCTGCTATCTGTGTGGAACCGCTCAAGGCATCAATGCAGTATCTCATAGCCTCTCGCGCCGCGTGCCGCAAAAGCGTCCGGGCCATCCGCTAAGCTGCGCCATCGTCGCAACGTCATGGACAGATTTCGACAATGCTTGATTGAATGTGTTGAGTTCCTCAATCTGACCCATGTGAGCGCACATCCTCGCGAAACTCGGTCTTCGTTCGAGGCTGCAAGCCGGCGTTCTCGCGCGCGGCGCAATGTAACCATCTCCACGACGAGTCCATTCACGACAGCCGTAATTTGGCGCGGCGCCCTTTTGGTATCGATAAGAGACCTTTTAGCATTGGCACAAAGTGCGCCGACGCGTTATTTTAGGCTTAAAGTATCGGATGTGCACTGGCCATGACAGATAACATTGACGGTCGTCGACGCCGGCCTGGCCCGAGACAACTTACCTCCCGCTGGCGGAGGAAAGGTTCCGCTTCAAGACATTCAGCGAGGAGGCGCTGATGGCTGAAGATACCGCAATCGAGGTCGTACTCCAGCGCTCCGGCCTCACCTTCATCGTTCCGCCCGAAAAGAGCATCCTCCAAGTGCTGATAGAGGAAGGCATCGATCCGATGTACGATTGCCAGCGCGGCGAATGCGGCATCTGCCAGGTCGCCGTACTGGAAGGCGAACCCGATCATCGGGATCACATCCTCAGTGAAAGCGAGCGGGCCGGGAACAAAGTGATGCAGATTTGCGTATCGAGAGCGAAGACACCGCGATTGGTGATCGATCTTTAGCGCAACGAACGACGACAGGAGACGGCTTATGAGCCGGTACAACGGTAACGCGGCGGCGGTTCATGACCTGGTACGGGAGACCGAGGTCCACCGCGACGTCTACATCGACCGGGAGGTCTTCGATCTGGAGATGGCGCATCTGTTCGCCAACACCTGGGTCTATGTCGGCCACGACAGCCAGGTACCCAATCCGGGGGATTATTACGGCACGACGATCGGCAGGCAGCCGGTGATGATGGTGCGCCATACCGACGACGTGGTGCATGTTCTCTACAATCGCTGCCCCCACAAAGGCACGCGTATCACGCTCGATACCTGCGGCAATGCCGGAAAGTTCTTCCGGTGCCCTTATCACGCGTGGTCCTTCAAAACCGACGGCTCGCTGCTGGCAATCCCGCTACGCAAAGGCTACGAGCACACGGGCTTGGAGCAGAGCGAGGCCATCAAGGGCATCGCGCCTGTCAAGCACGTGAAGAACTACCGTGGCTTCGTGTTCGCCAAGATGAGCGATGCCGGCTTGGATTTCGAGGACTACTTCGGCGAAAGTCTTTCGACCATCGACAACATGGTCGATCGCTCACCCGCCGGTCGGCTGGAAGTCGCGGGCGGTGTGCTGCGCTACATGCACAATTGCAACTGGAAAATGCTGGTCGAGAATTTGACCGACACCTGTCATCCGATGGTCGCCCATGAAGCGTCCGCCGGAACGGCGGTTGAGGTGTGGAAAAAGATGTTTCCCGGCAGCAACAAAAAGCCGCCGGCGGTCGAGATCTATGCCCCGTTCATTTCGTCGTACGAATTTTTCGAGAAAATGGGAATTCGCATCTGGCGCAATGGCCACGGCCATACCGGCGTGCATCATTCGATCCATTCCGACTATTCGGCGATCCCCGGCTATTTCGAAAAGATGGTCGCCGCCTACGGCGAGGCGCGCGCCAAGGCAATCCTCGATGAGAACCGCCACAACACCTCTTATTTTCCCAATTTTACAGTGAAGGGGCCGATCCAGGCGATCCGTCTGTTCAAACCGCTCGCGCCCGACCGCACGCTCGCCGAATCCTGGACCTTCCGGCTGGTCGATGCGCCCGACATGCTGCTCGAGCGCACGCTGACCTACAGCCGGCTGATCAACGCGCCGACCTCGATCGTTGGTCACGACGACCTTGAAATGTACGAGCGTGCGCAGGAGGGGCTGCACGTCGATGCCAACCCGTGGATCAATATTCAGCGCCTCTATGACCCCGCGGAAACCGAGCAGGAAACGGCTGTCGTCAATGGCACGTCGGAATGGCAGATGCGCAATCAGTTCCGCGCCTGGTCGAAATTCATGACCATGTCGCTGTGACAGGACAGCGAGGATGGGCGCGCCGACCGAGCAGGACCTGATCGGCTTCGTCGTGCACGAGGCCCGGTTGATCGACCAGCACCGCTTTGAGGAATGGCTCGACCTGTTCGCAGACGACGGTCACTACTGGATGCCGCTGGAATGGGGCCAAACCGATCCGCGGCTAACGACGTCGCTGATGTACGAGGACAAGCTTCTTTTGCGGATTCGCGTCGAACGGCTCAAGGGCAACCGGACATTTTCGCAAAAGCCCAAGAGCCGCTGCCATCACGTCTTGCAGACCCCGCAAATCGACAAGCGCGACGAAGCCGCGAATGAATATGTCACGTGGACGCCGATGCACTATGTGGAGACGCGCCTCGACGACCAGGACCTCTATGCCGCTTGGGCGACCCATACGCTGACAACGGTCGAGGGCAAGCTCAAGATCAAATTGAAGCGCGTCGATCTGGTCAATTGCGACGCCGCTTTGCGCAGCATCCAACTTTTCATGTGAGACGCGGAAATGAGCGAACGCCCAGTCGCTATCGTTACCGGCGGAAGCGCCGGCATTGGCGCCACAATCTGCCGCCGCATGATCGACGCCGGTTACGAGGTGGTGTCGCTGGCGCGGCGAAAGCCGGATTGGGCGGATGCGGCGCTGCACGCGGTTGAAGTCGACCTCACCGATGCGCGCGCGACCGAGCAGGCGGCCGCGAGCCTGACCAAGCAATACGCAATCAGCTGTGTGGTCCACAATGCCGGCATTGTCCGGCCTAACCTCCTTGCCGACGTTCGCCAGGAGGATCTGCACGATCTCACGCAACTTCATCTAGGCGCCGCGATCCTGATCGTGCAGGCAGCGTTGCCGGGCATGCGCGCGCGAAATTTCGGACGCATCGTGCTGATATCGTCGCGGGCGGCGCTTGGTCTGCAAACGCGGACTGCGTACTCGGCGACCAAAGCGGGCATGGTCGGCATGGCACGGACGTGGGCGCTCGAGCTCGCGCCGTCCGGCATCACAGTGAACGTCGTGGCGCCGGGCCCCATTCAGGATACCGATATGTTCCGGGAAGTAATGCCCGCCGGGGGTGAGCGCGAGGCGGCGCTGGCCAGATCGATACCGGTGCGCCGTCTCGGCCGCAGCGATGATGTGGCGCGCGCCGTCATGTTCTTCGCCGATCCCGAAAACTCGTTCATCACCGGCCAGCTTCTCTACGTCTGCGGCGGTGCGAGCGTCTCTAGCTTCAGCCTTTAGGAAAATACATCCGGGAAGGAACGATGGACCCGATGCGCATCTGGTATCAAAGCTACGTCGATGAACCGAACGGCAAAGTCTATTGGGATCGGCTGCGGCGCCACCTCGCCGCCATCGTCGATCCCGGCACCACAGTCGACGTCAAAGGGATCACGCCGCACGACAACTACGCCCATCCGATCGTCGAGTTTCGCTGCGCCAGGGAAGTGATCTGCAACGCGGTGAAAGCCGAGCGCGAGGGCTACGATACCTTCATCATCGGCCACTTCCAGGATGCCGGGCTTTATGAGGCGCGCTCGGTCGTCGACATTCCGGTCGTGTCGCTCGGAGAAGCCTCGATGCTTTACGCCTGCCAGCTCGGCCAGCGCAGCGGCATCGTCACCATCAATCCTCGCTACATTTCATGGTTCCACCACCAGATCGGCAAGTACGGGCTGGAGCGGCGGGTCACCGGCGTTCATGCGATGACGTTCGAGCCCGGACAGATTTTAAAGGCCTATGAGTCGGAGGCGCTGGCCGCCGATGTGGTGCGCCTTTTTGCCGAGCAGGCGCGGCCGCTCGTGGCCGCCGGCTGCGACGTGTTGATCCCGGGAGGCGGCATCCCGATGCTGTTGTTCGCCGCCGTCGGCGGTCACACCGTCGACGGCGCGCCGGTGATCAACGGCATCCCGATCGTGGTCAAGATGGCCGAGCTTGCCGTCAAGTTGAAGCGGTTGAACGGGCTCGGCGTCAGCCGGGTGTCCGACTTCGTCAAGCCGCCGCCAGAGATCATCGAGGAGTTCATGGCGAACCCGAAAGGGCTGTGACGCCGGTATTCGATCAGTGGCTGGGGGCGGCGAAGTCTTGCATCACTGTTGATTTCACGACCCGCGCTTTGCGGGTAGTGGCCGGCGTGTTGCGACTTCGGCCGACAAAGCGCGGCACGCCCGCCGTGACCACGCCGCCGATCGCGGCAATATCGCCATGCTTGATCGCGGCGAGCGCAGTAGCCTGCGTGCCGCCATCCGGCGCGTCGATGAGCACGATGTCGGCGGCTTTGCCCAACGCAAGATATCCGGAATCGAGACCGTAGACGCGGGCGTTGCTGCCTGAGGCCGCACAAATGAAGTGCTCTGGCGGCATGTCGGTCAGGCTGGCGCAATGGGCGATCGTGTAAAGCAGTCCGAGCGGCATAATGCCGGAGCCGGTCGGCGTGTCGGTGCCCATGATGAAGCGATCGAATGCGCCGAGCTTGTCCGCAAGCTTTGCGCACAGCAGCACGGTGCGCAGATTGCCGGCAGTACAGACCTGCAATGCGATTTCGCTCTCTCTGATTACCCGCTCGAAATCCGCGTCCGGCATGGCGGTGGGACCGCCGTTGATGTGGAATGAGACATGCGGATGCATGGCAAGCAGATGATCACCGGTGATTGCGCCGGAACCGGGGATTGAGGAGCCGCCGGTGTGGCAGGTGGTGATCAGGCCTGCCGCCTTCGCGTCGCGGACTAGCGGCACATAATCGTATGCGGTCTTGACCGCACCGAACCCGGCCTTCGCCAATTTCACGCCTTTGGCAGCGAGGTCTGCGAAGTCGGCCCCGGTCAAGCCCGGCTCAAGGATAACCGAGCCGGCCACGACCCGCATTCCTCCCGGGCGATAGGTGGCAAAGCAGCGTTGCGCGGCCAGCGCCAGCGCCTTTACGCCCTCCGGATCGTTCGGACGGCCGGGAACATGGACCTCTGAGGCAGAGATCGACGTGGTGATTCCGCCGTGCAGATAGCTCTCGAGGAAACCGATCGTGCGCTGACGCGGGGTATAATCGCCAAAGGTAATGTGGACGTGCGAATCGATCAGCCCGGGCATTGCCGTCATGCCGCCGGCGTCGATCACGACGTCGGCCGCTTCGACCTCCGCCGCTGAAGCTGAGCCGACGCGCGCAACACGATCGCTGTGGGTGAGGATCGTATCGCCCGGGACAAAAGGATCGCGCCAATCGCCGGAAACGATCTGGCCGAGATTGACGATGGCGATTTTCATGGTTCGGCCGTCAGTGCTTCACGTGACCCAACTCGCCCTGCAAATCGTAGGACGAGAGCATGGCGTCAACCATTCCGGCAGCGTTGCTCCAGTCGAAGGTGCGGAAGCTGTGGCCGCAAGTGACGAACCGCGCGCCGGCGTAAAACATTTCGTACTGCGTGTGCCGCGAGGCGAATTCGGAACCGATCGCATCCCATGCCGCCTTGAGAAACTTCACTTTATGCTCCGGCTCCATTGAGGCCGAGCGCTGTGTCTTGTTGATGATCGCCGCCATTTCCGGATTACCGAAGTCGGCCACGGAGGAGGGCAGCATGATCAGCGCGCCGCCGGCGAGATCGCGGATCGTTTGTATGACCCGCGGATAAAGATCCTGCGTGATCACCTGCGCCGAATACATGAAATGCTTGTTCGGCACATACCATTCGCCGTGTTGCGAACCCGAGGCCTCCATGCCTGAAAGCATCGCATTGACCATGCCGACCTGGGCGGCGAGCATGCCGAGCTGCTCGGATACCGACGGGATGTTCGTAGTGCCGATCACCTCGGTGACGCCACGGGCGAGACCGGCAAGAAAGGCGATCTTCACCGAAAGTCTGATTTGCGCCTGATAGTTTTGATAAGAATGCCCGTGGGTATCGTGAAATTGCGCGCGGCACATGTCGGCGTCGCGATACACGAATATTCGCTCCCACGGCACCTTGACGTCGTCGAAATACATCAGCGCGTCGTTTTCGTCGTATCGCGCCGAGATCGGGTTGTCGAACATGGATACCGCGTGCGCTTCGTAGGATTTGCGGGAAAGCACGCGCAGTCCTTTGGCGTTCATCGGCAATGCACACGAAAACGCGAAGTCCTCCTCGCCAGGTTTGAGTGGCTGGAGGTTGGCGACGAAGACCTCGTTCGCCATGATCGACGAAGTGCCGAGCATCTTGGCGCCACGGATCGTGACGCCGCTTGAATCCTCGTCCACGATCCGTGCGACCAGATCCTCATCTTGCTGGCCCCAGTCCTTGCTGCGCTGGGCTTGCGGATTAATGATGACGTAGGTCAGAAACAGGTCGTTTTTGCTGGCGTAGTCGAAGTAATCCGCGAAGGCCTTGGCCCGTTCGGGGCTGTGCTTGCGGAACACATCGATGCCCATGCGCTGTCCGACCAGTGATGAAGCCAGATGATCGGGCGAGCGCCCAAGGTAGCCGCCGGACAAGACCGCCCAAGCCTGCAGCGCCTTACGCCGCTGCACCATCTCGTCGTAGTTGTGCGGCATCTGCCAGCCGCGATTGATCCGGCGGTTGGAGCCACTTGGCTGGAATGTCATGAATTCGAGATTTTCCGGCCGGCCCTGAAAATCGTAAAGCGCGGCGGCGGAGCGCACTGAGTTGCGGAAAGCTTCGTGTTCGGTCACATCGTCGACCAGCTTGCCGTCGATATAGACGGTGCGCCCATCTTTGAGTGATTTAATGTGCTCAGCGCCAGTCTTGGAATCGCTCATGTCTGCTCCATAGGTCCATGATCCGTCCGCCGATTGTGTCAGGTGAGGCCGTTGGTCCCTTTAATGTCTTCAACCGCGAGCCCGCCAACGCGATGGTTCGGCCGGCCGCGCGTGGCGTAAGCGCAGATGACTGCAATCTCGTCGGGGCCGGGCGCATCGTGCAGCGTGATGCTGATGCCGTCATAGTGCGAGCGAACGTATAATGCGTCTTTGTGCGCCAGCGGAATGTCGATGGTCGCTCCCGGCGGGGCGCGCTTGGTGAAAGAGGAAATCCAGGCCTTACCGCCGCCGGCCGCTTCGCGCATCACGTCGCCGTAGACCGTGGTCAGCATGGCGTTGCCGTGTTCCTGCTCGCCGGCAAGCCCGACCACTGCCGCCTTGCCGTAGCTCACCGGCTTGTAGGGAGCGAGCAACGCCACCGCGAGGGCGCAGATCTCGCGCCCGATCGTTTCGCTCGCCGTCATCAGAGGTGAAAGATCTTCCGCGTATTTGCCGGCGTAGGGATTTTTGACGATCGCCACGGCGGCCGATTTCCGCAACGGCGGCTCGATCCGCCGCCCGGATTCGCTCCGCAACTCGTCGAAGTAGGTCAGGATTCGCACGATTTCCATGAGATCCCCTGCTGCCAAACTAGGCAGAAGCCGCACAATTCCCTTTCATAATTGCCTAACTAACGAAGCTTTTCAAGCTCGCTGATCGGTGTTAGCTTTCTCCTGTGCAGCAGGTGATATGGCCTGAGCTTCAGGCCCAACGATCGGCGAATTCAAAAGGTGGGACAATGATCCGAATGCGTACATATATTCTTGGCGGAATGATTGCCGCTTTCGCGCTGGTCGCCGGCGTGGAAGTGGCGCTGGCGGAAAATCAAATCAAGATCGGCGCCATCGTGCCGAGCAGCGGGCCTTTCGCCGAATGGGGTCGCGCCAACACGACCACGCTCAAGATGCTCGAGAAACAGATCAACGATGCCGGGGGCGTCAACGGCGCCAAGGTCGAGATCGTGATCTACGACGACAATGCTAAACCCGCCGAGGCGGCCAACGCGTTGCGCAAGCTCGCCGGCGACGACAAAGTACTGGCAGTGGCGGGTCCGCTCACCAGCAGCGCTTGCGAAGTCGCCTTTCCGGTCGCTAATCAGACGAGCATTGTATCGACCTCGCAGGCGTCGTCGAAGCCCGGCGTGGCCAAAGCCAACCGTCCGTGGGCGTTCCGCAACACCGTGGACGAAGGAATTCTTGCGAAGACTTCGGTGCCATATTTCAAGAAGGCCTTCGACGCGAAGTCTGTGGCGATCATCTACGATGCCAAGGACGCGGTTTCGACCGCGATTGCCACGAAGATCATGCCCAAGGTGTTCGCGGCCGAGGGCATCAGCGTCATGAATGAAAGCGACCTCGTGTCTTTCAACACCGGCGACCTCGATGTGAGCGCGCAGGTCACCAAGCTGAAATCGCTGAACCCGGATGGCGTCGTGATCGGCGCGGACTATAGCCAGGCCATCACCGTCATCCGTGAGATGAAGCGCCAGGGCCTGGTGAAGCCGGTCATCGGCGGCACACCGCTGATTTCTTCGGCCATCCTCAAGGCTGCGCCGGAGATTCCGGTCGTGGCCCCCGCGACATTCTACGCGATGATGAAAACTCCGAAAGCGGAGAAGTTCGTCTCAGAAGTTCAGCCGCTGTTGCGCAAAACCTCAGGCCTAGCCGCCGATATTGAGCCGAGTATGTATGACGCCAACATCTACGAGATCGTCAGCATGTATATTGACGCGGTGAAAAAGGCCGGCATCACCGGTAACCCGGAAAATCTCGAGGCCGATCGCACCAAGATTCGGGACTACATGGCGAACCTGAAAGGCTTCGACGGCTTCGGCGGGCCCATCCACTTCGGTCCCGACGGCGATGCGGTGAAGACCTTCTTCATCGTTCAAGGTCAGAACGGTGCGTGGGAGACGAAGGTGAGCGGCTGTAGCGCCGAAGGCGGCTGCTGATCCAACCGGCGAGGTGGGCGCGACCGCGGCCTCACAGGCAGCCGCGTAATCTTGCGGAGAATGTCCATTGTGTACGCCGAACGGGCGAGTCTTGTCCCGCCTGAGCCGCTGCGCGCACCGGAATTCGGCCGTAAGCTGAGCACCCGCAAACCCGATAAGCCAGACCGGTCCCAAACAAACTCATACAATGCTGCCGCAGCAACTCGTGAACGGACTGACTTTGGGAGCCGTCTATACGCTTGTCGCGCTCTCATTCTCGCTGGTGATGGGGATACTCTCGATCCTCAACATCGCCATTGGCGAATTGTTCATGCTGGGCGGCTATATCGGCTTTACCGTACTCGCCGCGAGCCTTCCGTTGCCAATCGCCTTGCTCATGGGCATGGCGGGCGCGGCGCTTGCGGCAGCGGTGATCGAAAAGATCGCCTATGAACCCCTGCGCAATACGCCGCTGACGACTCCGCTGTTGTCGACGCTCGGTTTCTCGATCATCCTGCAGAACATCGTCACTAACGTGTGGGGTTCCGATCCGCTTCAGCTGCCGTCGGAGCT
>Ga0182024_10021136_pt1 | contig 11839 bp, 7 predicted proteins | sample P32metaG_FD_120480 | JGI IMG/M metagenome (GOLD analysis project Ga0182024, IMG submission 120480) | Permafrost microbial communities from Stordalen Mire, Sweden - P3-2 metaG (Illumina Assembly) | ecosystem: Environmental > Terrestrial > Soil > Wetlands > Permafrost | place: Sweden: Stordalen... | reverse complement strand
GAGGTCCGCCTCCACGTGATCGTGATAGTCCTGCGGCCAGCTTCCCACGACGGGCACGCCGTAGGTGAGGATGGTGCCGACGGCTCCCCTCCACTCGCGCATCTCCGCCAACTCTGAGATCGCCAGGCTCGCAAAATTTCTGGACAAGCCCGGAGGAGGCGCCGCTGGAAGTGGCGCGAGGCCGGTGCTCGGGGCCGAGGCTGATCCGGCGGACGGAAAGGTAAGCACGATTCGAGTGGGCTCGAGAGTGACGCTGCCATTCGTGAATTGTGCGACGGTTTCGACGTCGACATAGGCGTGGCCGCCCATCTGCACGACCACTCCCTCGGTCTTTCCGTTGACGATCAATGCCCGGTCCGGCACGTTCTGCGCGAACAGGAATCCTGCGAATAATAAGACGGTTCCAAATAAGAAGAGGTAGGAAGTTCCGGTGCGATTTCTCATGATGACCCCGCTTCCATGCAAATCGGGCTGCGGCCTGGCGCACCTACTAGGTTACTGCGAACGCGGTCCAGCTTCTAGTGGCAGTTCTGCATGGAACCGGCTCGCCTGAGGAGTGGAGAGCGGCCGAGGAATCACGCAGTGGTGTGACCCAGGACAGGCGTCAGATTTTGCGGAGGCCGGCGGCTTCGTAGCGCGTCACGGGAGGCGGGAGCTCGCGACTCACCACCACATCGACGATCGCCGGCTTTCCGGATTCCTCCGCTCGGCGCAATGCAGGAATAAATTGATCGGCGGAGGTGACGCGTTCGCCGTGCGCTCCGAACGCGCGGGCGACGTCGGCGAACTGCACGTCGAGAAACTCGCTCGCCTCGGCGCACATTTCTTGATGGACGTATTTCTGCACGTGATACTCAAACGCAAGCGAGCAGTTGTTCATCACAATCGTTACGGTTGGAAGTTTCAGGCGCAGCGCGGTTTCGAGATCGGGCAGGTGGTAGCCGAGGCCGCCGTCGCCAGTGAGTCCGAAGACGCGGCGCTTCGGGCCCACCGCGAGCTTCGCGCCGAATGCGGCGGGGAACGCCCAGCCGAGGGAGCCCGCGGCGCGGAGAGTGTTGCGCCCCGCTTTCTTTTGTTGCAGCACGGTCACGGCCCATGCTGCCATGTAGCCGGTGTCCGCGACGAGCATGTCGTCGCCTCCGACATGCTGATCGATGAGGCGCATGATGTGATACGGATTTAGTTTTCCTTCATGCATGGGTTCGCGCGAGACGCGTTCGAGATCCTGCTGCCATGCCGCGACCGAACCTTGAACTTGCTGTGTCCATGCGGACCATTTGCTGCCGTCTACTTTTGCGGCGAGCGCAGCCTCGCGCAGCATTTTCAGCGCTTCGCGGGAATCGCCGACCATTGACAACTCTTCGCGATAGGTGCGACCGAGCGAATTCGGATCGAGATCGACGTGCACGATGCGCGTGCCTTTGCCGGGGTACTGAAATACGTTGGTTCCCATCGAGCTTAGTTTTGTGCCGATCGCGAGGCAGAAATCCGCGCCGGCGAGCGTGTCGTTGGCGACTTTGCGCGAATAGCGTCCGCATACGCCGACGGCCAGTGGATGCGTGTCGGCGATGCTGCCTTTGCCGGCCATGGTGGTGACGACGGGAATGTTCAGCGCTTCGGCAAGCGCGGTCAGCTCCTGCCAAGCTTCGGAGAGAATCACGCCGCCGCCGGCGATCAGCACGGGCTTTTCGGCGCTCGCGAGGAGGGCGATTGCGCGCTCGACGTCCTGCGCGACCGGCGCGACACGCAACGCGGGAGTGCGAAGAAACGCGGGCTCGGCGTAGATGTCCTGCGGAATCGTAAGTTTTCTGCCGAACCAATCGGCCGGGATGCCAAGATAGGAAGGCCCGGGCACGCCGCTCACGGAAGCGCGCACGGCCGTGCGCAGCACGTCGGCGATACGCTCGGGCTGCGGCAGGTCTCCCGCCCATTTGGTCATTGAAGGAAACATCGATGTCTGCTCGAGTTCCTGATACTCGAAGCGGTAGCGCGTCCGCGTTGTGGTCGTGCCGCTGATGGCGATGAGCGGGCTGGAGGCCCAGAATGCGTCGATGATCGACGCGGGCAGGTACGTCGCACCGGGGCCGAACTGCACGATGCCGAACGTCGGCTTGCCGGTCACGCGCGCGTAGGCGTCCGCCATTGCCAGAGCGGAGCGTTCGCTCCGTCCGAGCACCACTCGGACGCCCTCGTGATTCTGCATTTCGATGAGCGGATCCTGCGGCGCGCCCGTCAGCGTGAAAACGTACTCGGCGCCGTAGGCGCGCAACAGCTTCGCCAGCGCCTGCGATACCGTCAATGTGGTTGCTGAATCTCCCGCGGGTGCGCTCGTCACAGCCTTGTCCTCATTTCACGCGAAAATCTTTCAACACAGAGAAAGGAGATGAAAACCGGTACGACTTTCCGAGAAGGTGTTCCTCTGGTTTTTCTCTGTGGCCCTCTGCGTCAAATCGCTTTTCTTTTATTTGATCGCGAGTGGATTTACGGGCGACGCGACCGCGCCGGTCACCGGCAATGCCGGCGCTACGAATAGAAATTCGTAACGCTTGTCCTCCGCGCACTCCCTAGCAAGTTCTCCGAGATCGAAAATCTCGCCCACGGTCAGGCCCATCACCGGGATTGAAATCCAGTGCCAGGGTTGATTGGCTTCGTCTGTCTCATTCGGGCGCACTTCGGCGCCCCAGGTATCTGTGGCAATTGCCGCGACTTGCTTTGCGTGCAGCCAGTCCAGCGTTTCAAACGCGAGGCCCGGAGCGTCGCCGCCCGAATAGCCGTCCCACGTGTTCGCGGCGAGCAACGCTTCCATCTGTCCCGTGCGCACCAGCAAAAAATCGCCGCGGCGGACTTCGACTCCAAAATGCTTTTCTGCCTGCCCCAGCATTTCGTTTGTGATCGCGAAGGCGTCCGGGAGGCGATCCATACCAAGCATGCGCGGAATGTTCAGCAGCACGCCTCTCCCTACCATACGATCCTTCGTTTTCTCGATGCCGCATTTCTGCGCGCCCGCCGAAGTCACCGTGCGGCAGTCGTACCCGTTCCACATGTGGTTGCCGTAAAAAATATGGCCGAGGCCGTCCCACTGCGTCCCGCACTGCGTGGGCATCATGATGACATCGTCCGCGCTGCGAATTTTTCTGCTGTCGAGCACGCCCGAATACGCATCGGTCCCGGTCCGCATCATCAGGTGCACGGGATTAAACCGCCCGAGCGCCGGATATTTCGTCTTCCCGCCCTGTGGCCCGCGATGGTCGTACGGCAGCGCGAGCGAAATCACTTTGCCTTTTTGCACGAGCCGCGTCGCCGCGACAATGTCCTCCGGCCGCGTGTAGTTGAGCGTGCCAACTTCGTCGTTCGGGCCCCAGCGTCCCCAATTCTTCAGCCGATCTGCCGCCGCGCGAATGTCGTCCATCGTCAACTTGCGCGCCGATGCTCCCGATTCCGCCATCCGTCCTCCAAAATCCTGGTTCACTATTGCGGGAAAGTTTGAACAGATTCTCGCAGCCCGACATTGTACTGGAATCGTGCACGGCGCGCCTGCCGTTTTTGCCCCTGAATCACGGAAGTGGCTGGCGGAAAATGAGTGGCGCATGCTTTAGCTTGTGGGGATTCCTTGCAAAAACTAAACCCCGCAAGCTAAAGCATGCGCCACTAAGGCACCGTGGTGGAATTTCGCACAAAAAATTCGGATTACTTGTCTGGGAGGGCGAAGACGTAGAGCGCGTTGCCGCTCAGGGGGTAGCGGACGTCGGGGAGGATCGTGCGTGGGACGTTGCGCGGGCTGCCGCCGCCGAGACCTGTGGTTACGGCGACGTATTGTTTGCCGCCGACGCTGAAGGTTACAGGAAAACCTTGCACCGAGGTGCCGAGGCGGGTTTGCCACAACATTTTGCCGGTGTTCACGTCGACGGCGCGGAAGACGCGGTTGAGGTCGCCTACAAACGCGATGCCGCCCGCGGTGGAGAGCACGGCGGTGAGGAAGGACGGGCGCTGCTGCACGTTCCAGACTTCCTTCATCGTTTTCACGTCGAAGGCGGCCAGGCGGCCGACGTTGCCGTCGGTGCCGGGCATTTCGTAAAACAGGCGGTCGCCCATGGTGCCGCCCGAGCCGTCGACGAACTCCACTTTGCGGCCCGCCATTTCCATGCAGCTCTGGCTGAGCGGGATGATGAGGCGCTCGGTGGCGGGGTCGTAGCTCATGGCCTGCCAGTTGTGGCCGCCCTCGGTGCTGGGGCAAACCGGAGTCCACTTGCCGATTTCCTGCTCGAGAATGTCGGGGCGGTACGTGAGATGGCCGGTTTTCGCGTCGACATTAAAAATATTCTGGAAGAGTGTTTCCTTCGCGCCGATAAATTCGCCGGTCTTGCGATCCAGCTTCCAGAGAATTCCAGCTTTGCCGATGGTGAACAAAGTTTTGCGGTCGCCGATATCGACGAGTACGCGCTCGTACACTTCGTCCATGTCGAGCGTTTCGCCTTGTACGTGCTGGAAATACCAGGCGAGCTTTCCGTCGTCGGGCCGCAGGGCGAGCGTTGAGCTGGAGTACAGCGCCGCGCCCCTCGTGCCGCGGCTCACCTGCATCCACGGCTTGGCCTGCGCCACGCCCCAGTATGTCAGGTTCAGCTCGGGATCGAAGCTGCCGGTGATCCAGGTTTCCGCGCCCACGCGCAGCATGTTTGGCAGATCGCCCCAGGTGTCGCCGCCGGGCTCGCCCGCGCGCGCAATCGTGTTGAAGCGCCAGAGCGTTTTTCCAGTTGCGGGATCGAACGCGCTGATGAAGCAGCCCTGATCTTTTTCCTGCGCCTTGTAGCGGTCGCAACCATTTTCACCTTGAACCACTTTGCCGTGAATGATGATCGGACCGCTTGAACTGCCGTAGCCCTTGGCGCTGTCGCCGACCATGACGTCCCATACGGTCTTTCCGGTGCGCGCATCCACGGCGATCAGGTGCGCGTCCACCGTTTCGGCGAAAACTTTGTCCTGATAAATCGCGATGTTGCGCATCGCGCCCGTGCCGCCGGGAACGTTCTTTGGCGGCCGCAGACGGTTTTCCCAGATGAGGTCGCCGGTTCGTCCGTCGAGCGCCTGCAGAATGCTGTCGGTGTTCATCAGATAAATGATGCCGTTGTGAACGAGGGGCGTGGGCTCGTTCGCCGCCGTGCTGTCGTTCATGTTCCACGACCACACCAGTCTCAGGTCCTTCACGTTGTCGCGGTTGATTTGCGTGAGAGCGCTGTGATTCCAGCCCTGGTAGCTGCCCCGGACGATGAGCCAGTCGCTTGGGTCGGCTTTCAGGAGCATTTCATCTGTCACGGGGACGTAATTCTTCACTTCGCCCGTGACGGTGAGTCCAAGAGGGCCGCTCGCCGTTCGCGGCGGAGCTGCTGCCTCTCCTTCCGCTTGCAGCGCAGACACCGCAGCTTCGCCCGTGGCGACGGCCCCGATTGGCACAATGGTCTGTGCAGTAAGGGCTTGCGTCCCCGCCTTGGCGCCGTTTGCCTGCAAGATGAATGCGACGAGATTGACGGCATCCTGGTCGCTGAGCGAGCCGGGGTTGCTGATCGGCATCGTATTGCGAATGCGGGTGAAGAGGTCGCTCGTCGGCCGGTTGCGCCAGGTGTTCATGAAATTTGCGCCAGCGAGCGGGGGGGCTTCGAATGTGCCCTTCATGTCGGGCAAGTGGCAGCTCGTGCAAGTCGCCTGGTAAGTGGCGCGCCCCGCGTTGGCTTGCTCGGCTGTGAAAGGACCCGGCCGCGTGGGTTGTTGTGCGGCGGCCAACGCAATAGAAAGGCCCAGAGCAGCAGCTGCGCCACAAGCCAAGATTTGATAAGTTCTAGCTCCGAGCATCGTATCCTGCCCTTGTCGCGCCCGCCTTCAGGCGGGCACTCGCTAGCGTCGAAAATGTCGGCCTGAAGGCCGACGCTACATAAATCAATTCAACAGCCAACCCCACAAATTTCCATCGGGGGCGCGCTCGGATTGAATTTGTACATACAAGCGGCCATTGCGGAGATCGGAGATCTGATCCGGTGTGAGCTCGAGCGTTCCGCTGACCGCTCCTTTTACCGCCTTGGTAACCGTCAGCTCAAGATTTGGAACGACCGGCCCGGGAATGCCTTTCGGCGCGCGGTGAATCTGCACTGTGGTTGCGGGCGAGCGCAAGCCTTCAAATGTCCCCTGAATCGTGAGCTGCTTGCCCGCCAGCGTGGCGGTGAGAGAGCCGTATCCCGCGATGGTGGACATCATCGCAACGCTAATGGGAACCGGAGACAGCCTTGCTTTGAATGTTTCCGCGTTTTGTGCGGCGCCGGCGGACACGAGCGACAAAAGCGCTGCCGCCAGGAATGCCGCTCTTGCCGCCGGTCGCACCCATCGCAATGCCATGGTTTGCCTCATGCAGACTGCCAATAAAACAGAAATCTCAAATTCAAAATTTCAAATTTGAGATTCCTGTTTCAAAATTCGTACAATTTTACTTCACACTGCGGCGAAAGGACTACGCCCCTCGATGATCAGACAAAAATAATCGGCCGAACTTGACCGTCAATTCGCCAACGGATTCGGCCGCAATTGAATGTGATTGACCGAGCCCAAATGGGTTTCCGTGAATTTGGGCATGTACGAGCTATACGTCGCCCAAATGCCGCGGCCCTTCCAGCCCGCGTTGGCGTCGTCGATTCGGCCGTCGAGCCCGCGCGTGTAGAACGGAATCGGGTAGGCCATGCGGAACACTGTGAATGTTTCCTTTTTCGGATCGAAGATCAGCATCGAATCCGAAGTCGTTCCGGTGACGATCACCGTGTCCTTGCCGAGCCCGAGCGTGTCGAATTGATCGACCCAAAGGAAATAGGGATATTCGGTGCTGCCGGTTTCCATGCCAGTGCCCGTAAATTTCGGCCCCGGCAGATCCCAGTATTTGAATTTCCCGGTCTTGCGATCCAGGCGTCCCAGGTGGCCGCTCCCGGCCGAGAACCACACATTCCCGTCCGTGCTGAAATCAATTCCGTGCGAGAGGCGTCCGGGAAGAGGCAGGGGATAATCCGTGAACTTGCTGGTCTTGGGATCGAGCATATAGAGCTTATTCTGTGGTCCATCCACCACTGGAACTGATAACCACACGGTTCCGTCGATCGGGCTTACAGCCGTTGCGTACCCGTTCGTCGGAACGACTTTCTTGGTGTCCATGTCAACGCGCATCCAGGCGTGTTCGGCGGCAGCTTCGGTGCCTTCCGGATTGGCCGGATCGATCTTGGTCGTGTCGAGCTCGCCGAGCACGTCGCCATCGGTCCAGATTCGCCCTTGCCAGTCGAATTGCAGGTGATGCGTGTTGTAGGAAGTATCGACGCCGACAAACTTATTCGTTTTCGTATCAAAGTATCCGAGCTGCATTCCGTGACTGCGGGACAACAGGGCTTTCGCCGCAATGTCATGCGCGGCCGGATCATTGGTATCCATGGCGACGGTGCTCGCCGACCATTTCGGGTTGTTCTCCGCTCCCGGCGGGCGAGTGGGCTGCGTCATCCAGACCCTGCCGAATTCATCCAGCATTGGATTGTGCGGGCTGGCCATCCAGGCTTCCTCGGATTCACGATCGTGGTAGTAGTCCACTTTCGTGCTGTAGCCCTTCGCGTTTCGCGGCTGTACCGGCATTGGCGTGACGGTATTCTTTACCGGGTCCAAAACCCACAGCACGCCGCCCCCTGTGCGATCGGCTCCATAAACTTTTCCATAGGCGTACGTGGTGGGATTCCGCTTGTCGGTGGACGTCACGTCATGGAAGAACGATTCGTGCGTTCCCCAATCCCATTGGGACACGACAAAGTTGCGCTCAATGCCAGTCGGCCGCGGCGGAGCCGGAGGCACTTCGCCGGCTTTGATGCGCAGCTCCCAATCGACAAGAGTCTTCTCCAGCAATTCCCTGCCAACCCGGTCAGCGGCCTGGCCCATTCCTTGATTGCGTTGGAAGATGCCCTCGAAATCGTCCACGTCGGTATGCTTGCGCGTCGCGATCATGCCGAGCTGATGGCACTGGTTGCACGCGCCGCGGAAAGCGGCGAGCCAATGCTCCTGCGTGGCATACCCTTTGGGGAGATCTTCCTTCGCCGGAGGATGAATCATTGACGTCCAATAGCTGGCGGGATAGATTCTCGCGGCCTCTTGCGGTGTCGCGGCATTCGATACCTGGAGTTTCAATTTCGCGCCTCGCGCGGCGGGAACCTTGTCCGAGTCCTTGAGGCCGTACCCGCGCACCCACACCTGATACTCTCCCTCCGGCAAATCGGGGACAAGGAATCGTCCTTGATCGTCGGTGACGACGATCTTGCGGAATGGCACTTGCAGCTTCGTTTCTGCGATCACCCACACGCCGGCTTCCGGCTTTGCGCCGTTCGCATTGAGGACGACGCCGCCAATGCTGCTCTTATCGACTTGCACTCCGGCAGTGCCTTGCGGGCCGCCTGCAACCGGCCGGGACATCAAACAAAGCAGCGCCACGAGAGACCACATCATCGCGCGTGTCATTCCTCGCATGCTCGTCCTCCTCAATGCCTTCCGCTAGGGGTACTTGTTTTGGGTCAGCCCGATACAGCTGTACCGGGGTTTATATACTGAACTAGACGAAAGTGCTAATTCTTTGGTTTCGGGTTTGTTTTGAGTAGCACAGGCTTCAGCCTGTGCCACGAAACCCGGATCAGTGTCCAACGTGCTGGTGTGGCTGGCTCTGCTCGATCTCGTAGCGAATCACGGCGAGAGTCCGATAAACGGCGTGCACAAATTTTCCGTACGGAGCGGAAATGAACAAGGCCGCGATGCACGCCAGGTGCAGCACAAGAATGCTCCCCATCGCCGCCGTGGCGCGGAGGATGAGCGTGAGCATGCCCGTCAGCGCCGCGAGGCCGAGTGTGACCAGGAAAACATAGTCCATGCCGGAAGCCGCTGCCGTCGCGGGCTCGCGATCACTCTGCAACTTGAAGTAGATCAGGCCGCTCGTTCCAATGATGAGCATCACGCCGCCGAGGATGCCAAAAATCACGGGCGCGCTGGTGAGCGAATATGGCGGGAGGATGTGGAAAAAATCCTGGTACACAAACGCCAGCGACGTGGAAATAAAATCGCTCGTGAGTCCCCAAAACGTAAGCGAATGATACACGCGGCGAACCGAGGAGGGCCTCTCATCCGGATAGAAGCATCCGGGTCCGCCGCCCTTCAAGTATCGCAAGCCGAGCGCAGCGCCCACAGCCGCGGCGATAATTCTCAGACTTCCTTTTTCCTTTAGCACGCCGCTGGTTTCCGACCAGAAACGCGCGCCGCCGCGCAGCCACACGGCGATTCCGTAGAAAAATAGAATGAGCGCGCCCGCCACCATCGCGACGTATGGCACGACTTCGTAGAACGCGCCGGGGCCGAGATGCGCGGCATACAAACTTTGCGAGGGAATGAAAAGCAGCGCTAGAACGGCGACGAGCGCCGCGATCCCAACCGCCAGGAAAACGGTCACGCTGCGATTCTTGAACGCGCGTCCGAGGAAAGCGGGCCAGCTCCAGCGCCGGTACGTCTCGATGCGCGACGCCGCCAGAATCTGGGGAATGTTGATCGCGAATTCATGCGGCGGCGTGTACATGCACGCGTAGTAGCAGGCGCGGCAATCGTGGCAAAGATTGGAGAGATAGAAAACGTCGCCCTGCTTAAAATCGCGGCGCGTCTCAATCGCGCGGAAGACGGGGCAGTATCCCTCGCAGTAACGGCACGCATTGCAGATGACCAGTTGGCGGCCCGCTTCCTGGATGACGTCAAGCCCTGGCACTAGTGGCCGCCTCTCTGCCCGCGAGCCTGCCGAACACGGAGCCGATCGTCAGGCCGAAACCTCCGAGGTATCCCTTCGTGAGGATGTTTCCGGACATGATTTCTCCCGCCGCGAAGATATTCTGGAATGCGCGTCCGCTTTGATCGACCACGCGCGCGCGTTCGTCCACTTCGACTCCCATGTACGTGAACGTGATCCCCGGCCGCAGCGGCAGGCCGTAAAATGGAGGACGATCGATCGGCAGCGCCCAGTTCGATTTTGGCGGCGTGAGGCTTCGGGTGGATACGCCGTCCAGACGGTCCATGCGAACCTCGGCGTTTCCAGCCGTTGCGCGATTAAATTCGTTGACCGTATCTTCGAAGACGATGGGGTCAAGCTGCAGCTGGGCGGCAAGGGCCGCGAGTGAATTTGCCTGATACGGTGTGAACATGGGCGGAAGGAACTTGTCGATCGTCTTTGCGTCCACGATGCCGTAGGCAATCTGTCCCGGCTGGCGGGCAATCAGAGTTCCCCAGATCGCGTAGCGCTTCGGCCAGATGTCTTCGCCTTCGTCGTAAAATCGCCGCGCATCGCAGTTCACGACAATGCCGAAAGGGACGACGTCGAGCCGCGTCACGATGCCGCCGTCAAATTTCGGCGCGCGCGCATCAACCGCAATCGCGTGAAACCCCTTCGGATCGCCGATGGACTTTGCTCCATGCTTCATCAGCGCGGCGAGCAAGGTGCCGTCATTGTAAGGCGAGCCGCGAATAATAAAATTGTCGGCCGCGTCTCCCCAATGCCGCTTCAGCCATTCGATATTCGCTTCGTAGCCGCCCGCCGCGACGACCACGGCGCGCGCGCGAACCAATTCTCCGCCATTTTCGTTTTTGAGGCGTACGGCGTCGAACCGGCTGTTCTCGATGACCAGGTCATCCACCAGCGCGTTGTAACGCACGTCTATTCCCATGCGGCGCGCCGTCAGGTAATACGTGTTCAGCAGCGCTTTGCCGCCTCCGAGAAACCAGCGATTCGTTCGCCCCAGATGCAGCGTGCCCGCGAGCGGCTGCTGCCAGTGCACGCCGTGCGCGCTCATCCATCCGGGAAGCGTGCTCGATTCGCGAATCGCCAGCTTGGCGAGATCGAGATTCTCAGGACCGCCCGTCACGCCAATCAAATCCTGGAGGTGTTCCTCTTCCGAGTACGGCCCGGAAAAAAATTGATCGGCGGCTTTGTGCGAGCAGCGGATATTGCGCGTGTGCCGCGTGTTTCCGCCGCGCGAGTGCTCCGGCGAGCGCTCGAGGACGAGCACGCGGCAACCCACTTCGCGCGCTGCGAGCGCCGCGCACAGCGCGGCGTTCCCGCCTCCCACGACGATGACATCGTAGTTCCCCGACACGTTTCTCCCCGCGAAAAATTTCCTGCGATTGAATGTCTGCGGCGCGATTGGAAAGTATACCCCAGCCGAGCGACACCGCTTCAGAGCTTGGTTTGCGGTTGGTTTTTTTTGGGTGCCCCATCCTTGCGTCTTTTGCAAGGGTGGGGATTTCGATTTCTTGAATTAAGGCGTCGTTTCCCGCGAATCGGACTGGCCCGGATTTGACCTGGAATTATGGAAGGTGTGAACTCTAAACCCCCACCCTTCCAGAAACTGGAAGGATGGGGCACCCAGAATCCAACCCAGTCTCTCGGCGGGGCCATACTGGAGTAACATCATCTCGCCAAGTGCGTACCACCAACGGGAAAAGGTAGCGTATCAACTAAAGTCGATTCCAGTTACCGAACCGAAGGAGAAGCACACATGACAAACCTACGTAATTCGCAAAGCCTGGGCTTCCGCGGCGTGGCGATGATAGCCACAGCAATCGGCGCGGTCGCAGTGGGAGCATTTGCGATCGGCGCATTGGCAATCGGGCGATTGGCGATCCGCCGCGTCTCGATCGAAAGCGCCGAATTCAAATCCCTTAAGATAAAGGACCTCACCGTGACTCGGCTCCGTGCCTCCGAAGTCATCGTGAGCGAGTCGCTCGAACTGCCCGGAACCAATGTCGATCACAAGAT
>Ga0182024_10021135_pt1 | contig 11839 bp, 12 predicted proteins | sample P32metaG_FD_120480 | JGI IMG/M metagenome (GOLD analysis project Ga0182024, IMG submission 120480) | Permafrost microbial communities from Stordalen Mire, Sweden - P3-2 metaG (Illumina Assembly) | ecosystem: Environmental > Terrestrial > Soil > Wetlands > Permafrost | place: Sweden: Stordalen... | reverse complement strand
GGCCTCGGAAACAGATCGCGCAGCCGCAGGATTTCGCGCGCGCCCCGCGGATTCACCAGCGTAATTTCGAGGTCGCCGCAAAATTCCCACAGGATCTGCCGGCATGCCCCGCACGGCGGCGTCAGCGAGTCGGTATCCGCCGCAATCGCAATTCTGCGGAATTCGCGCGCCCCTTCCGAAATCGCCTTGAAAACCGCCACCCGCTCGGCGCAGATCGTCAGTCCGTAGGTCGCGTTCTCGACGTTGCACCCGGTGTGGATTCGCCCCGCCGAATCCTCCAGCGCGGCGCCCACGCGGAATTTTGAAAACGGCGCGTGCGCGTATTCTCGCGCCCCCAGCGCTGCGGCTATCAACGAATTCGCATCGCGGGGAATCACTTCGCGCGGTCTGCTACCCGCGGCTCGTTCGCCGATGGTGTCAGCGGCCGCCCGTCGCGGTCGAGCGTGAACGGAATCGCGACCTCGGTCACTACCCGCACCGCGTTTCCATTCACCAGCGTCGGCTCATAAACCCACTGCCGCACCGCCTGCATCGCCGGCCGCGCCAGCGCCGGATTTCCGCTGATCAGCCTCACCCCGATCACGTGCCCATTGTTGCCGATGGTCACGCGGAATTTCACCACGCCCTCAGTCCGCCGATTGACGGCGTCGGCCGGATACCCCGGCTGTACCTTGTGAATCAGTTTCGAATCCGGTATCGACGGCAGGTTTACAAGCTGCACATCCGCCGCGGATAACATGAGTGACAGCGCGACCGCACTGACAACGAACTTCCAGGCCTTCATGCCCCGATTATACCAGCGCGTTCCCGAGTTTCCCCCTCGTCATCCCGAGCGCAGTGAGGGAGCTGCTCTTCGGTGACCCACGACCCGCATTCGAGGCCGGATCAGGGCTTGGACTAAACCTTGGTTTTCGGCGCCGCGCCGGCTATCTTCAAAGCCTTTTCCTGCCAACGCTTGGCCTCTACCGGTCTGCCCGACTGCTCCTCGGCTTCCGCCAGCGTTTCGAGCGCGAAGATCAGTGGCTCGCCGCCCGCGCGTTGCAGGTTGCCCACGGCTTGGATCAGTAGCTCGCGCGCAGCCGAAGGCCGCTCCGCGTGGATATACAGAACCGCCAGTCGCACCTGCGACTCCCCCAACGCTCCGCGATCGCCGCCGATCTGTCTCTCGTGCATCGTGAGTACCCGCTCATACTCGCCCATTGCGCCCGCGAGATCGCCCGATTCGGCCAGCGAACCCGCCAGCAGATTGAGATCCTGCGTCGCCTCCCGCGAGTTCTTGCCCAGTTTGGCGCGATGAATTGCGAGCGCGCGGCGAATCGAGAGTTGCGCCTCGGCTTGATTGCCATGTTGCCGGTGCAGCGCCGCCAGCTCCGCCAGCGTATTTGCCGTCTCCAGATGATCGGGCCCGAAAACCTGCTCCGACAGCTTCGCGGCCCGCTCGAACGCTTCCATGGCCTCGGCCGGACGGTCGCTCGCGAGCAGCGCCGTGCCCAGCTTGCGCGAGCATCTTGCCAGCATCGCGTGATCCGGCTTCGATTGCGCCTCCTCCAGCTTCTGGATCTCCGCGATGGTCTGTTCCGCCTCGGCATATTTGCTCTGCGCGAGCTGAACTTCTACCAGCGCGTCCATGGTAACCGTGCGCCCCGCGCTCCAGGATTTGGCCGCCAAATCGATGGCCTGCCGCGCGGACTGCTCCGCTTCATCCAGTTTGTGCTGATGGCGTTGCGCCGTTTGAAGACCCAGCCATAACTCGACGCGCTCCTTGCCGTTGCTCCCGCCACGCTCTGCCAAAGCCAACCCCAGGTGCCGTTCCGCCTCGCTCCAGTTGCTCGATTCGAGATGCCTGTGGCCCTCTTTCGAATTGAGGTTACGCTCGCGATGCCATTTCTTCACGTGCGGCGTGGCCCACGCGGCCACACGAATACCCAGGCGAAACAAGCGCGTGATACTCATAGGCTTGATTGCTCATCGGCGGACACTGGTTCAGACTTTAATTTGTCGCGCCGGCCGTGCACCAGTTCCGTCGCAGGACGGCGCGCGCGGCACCTCAAACAGGATGACGAGACCCTGGGTCTACCCCGCGTCATCCCGAGCAGCAGCGACCCGCGTCATCCCGAGCGCAGCCTCGTCATCCCGAGCTCAGCCTCGTCATCCCGAGCAGCAGCGAGGGATCTGCTTCTCGGTAGTGGGGTCATTTTTTTCGAACCGCCCACTACTCCCAGAGGCAAGATAACGCCGGATTGTCGGAAGCGGAGCGGAAAATCTTCGGCTTCGCGCCCTCTCAAGCGGCTCGGGCTAATCTACTTCAACCGAGGATCAAACCGAAAAGGTTTCGAAGGCATGAATTTAATCTTTGCGAAGCCGGGGTGCCGGGGGTTGATGATGAAGTTCCGTTCCGAAGGCAGGATGCTGGACGGTACCGACAAGACGGCCGACCGCAGTTCCACCGCCCATAGACGACCAATCTCCTGGGTGGTCGGCGCAGGCGACAATGCCTGCCAGTTTGCTGGCAAATCTTCCTCAAGCAACGTCTCAATCTCAGTACTGGATGGGATGTGAATTTCCGTCACGACGAAGTCCCGAGGCAACACCGAGAAGTGAACCAACACTTCGAGGGCCGCCAGCGATTCGCTTGCAGAAGCGTAAATGGCCTCAATTCCGATCGGGTTCCAGCGTCCTCCGTGAAGCGCTGCCCCCTTTCCGATGTCACCGCGATGCCGTGCCGAAGACAAGCGGTAACATTGGGTCACAGGACTCCGTATTCAAGCCTCTCGAGTACGGCTATAACCGCTTGCAAGCCTTTTCGATTGTGGAGAAGCGAGATAGGCGTCGCGTATCCGAGCGCGCGCACGGGCGTTCCCATCCATCGCATCGCATCGCTCTCGTTCCCGATTACTTTGATCGCCCTATCGAGGACCACGGATTCGTCGCCTGCGCGCGCTCTCCTTTTTGGGAGCGCCGCCTTTTCCTTGGAGGTTCGGCCTTCAGGGATGGTCATTTCGGATTTCCGTTCCCCGGCTTCGGAATGTCTCGCTTCGGCCATCAGCTACCATCATCGTAACGCACCTCCAATAATCGTCCGATAAACCTCTCGTCCCCGGGCGTTGCCCGCGCGTTTACCGGAGCGTCTCGTTAACGATAAACTTTCGCAGGCGGCGACGGCCTATGCGAGGTCCACACTAATTCCCAGTCGGCGTCTTCTCAAGGTGATCGACCACCATCACCCGCACGTCCGCCTTTTTCGGCTCCAGCTTGAGACCGAGTTGCGACTGCAGAGCATGGAAAATGTCGGGAAACGGATTCTCCCAAGGTCCGGGCGCACCGGGAGCAGTCACTGGTCCTGAAGGCGGCTCTGACGGCAGGAACGCGCCACCGGGTCCGTAAAAAAAGGCGTAGTTATTCACAATGAAGTCGTATTTCGCCGTCAGCCCTGTCGCATCCCTCACGGGGGAATGCAACGATCGCCCCAGGTCAAGCGCGAACTCCTCCATCGTCTGCCGTTGGCCGGTTATGCGAGCCCGGCCGCCATCGACACCGTGCCATATGCCGGTGAATCCACGAGGTGGTATCTCGAAGCGATCCGGATCCATGTGGGGCGTCCTGTTACTATAACCATTGCGCAGCAACTCGTTGAACGCGGCCTGGTCCTGCGGATCGGGGGCTACCGACTCTTTCAGTTTGGGACCATCTTTGGTCACCACGAGAACGTAACCTGGAACCTCTTTTGTTTCGACGTGATATTGCAACTTAAACCTGTCCGTGATGAGGTTCCGGAGCATTTCCTTGAATTGCTCCCGTGTGGTATCCGGCGGCACGGGGGCCTCAACCGCTACAATCCGGCTATCCAGCCAATCCGGGCCGACGATCTCGAAGTACGACTCCAGCCACCCCAGATTCAGGAGCGACTTCAGGCTGACGACCGGATAGCGAAACCGGCCCGGGTCATTCGTTCCGGGACCACCACTAGCGCGCGGAATTCCGGGGCAGGGCGCTCGGCAGGTAAAGGCGCCGCCGGAGAGAGTCATCCCGGCAGGCACAGTGGTTGGCTTCACCGATGCGACCTCGAACGTCTGCGCCGAAGCATGAGCCAAATTCAAGGCGAAGACAAAGAGAGCCGAATATGCTTGCCTCAATGTGCTGTTCCGCCAACTCGGTTGGCTCGGGTGTTTAATGTCAGCCATACTAAAGAATTAGTACTGATTAACGCGGATGTCAACCCCCGCGCTCGTTCCAGCACCGCTTTGGCCAGCCGTTTCAGCAGAGCGTTTACGTCCTCTGCTGTCCGGCCCTGCTTCAACATCCCGTCGATCAGCTCGTCGCTGATCACCTTCTCCTGCTTCTTCATTCCGTTCTCCTATTTTTACCCGGGGAACGTTTATACAGAATTTAGGACACCCTCTCAAATTCGCCACAGGAACCTGTGTTTCACGTCCCCCACCTACCCCATCACCGCCTCCATCAATTCCTCGAACTTCGTCGGCGTCACCAGATGAAACTTTACTTCTAACGACGTGAACTGCCGCAGCGCCTCATTCATCTCCGCCGACGGAGCCTCCGGACCCGCCACATACAAGCTTCCCTCCGCCACCCGAAACGGAAGCACGCGCCACTCACGCATTACCCGCTCCGGCAGCGCCCGCGCCACGCGGCGCGGAATATCCCCCGCGTCCGGACTGCTCACCGGCAGCCCTTGCTGCAACCCCAGCGCCGCATACACGCTCCCCTCATCCACCCGCCCGATTCGCACCAGGTGCTCGCCCAGCCGCACCCCCTCCGGCTTTTCGATCAGCGCCGATTTCAACGAAGCCGTCGTCAGAAACCCGCCGCCGACCAGAATCTCGCCGAGCTTCCGCTTGTGCCCGAGCAGCGCCGCGCGTGACGGGAACGCATGATCGGTCTTCAGCCATTTGAGCGGCCTTCCCCGCGCGCGCGCCCACCCATACCGCGCCACGGCGTGAAACGTCGCGGCCGAATTCAGCAGATTCGCGTACACCGCGCGAATTGGAACGCCCAGCGCGAACACCACCCCGTACACCCGCGCCGAGCACGTCATCCGCACCGCCAGCCGCAACATCTGAAGCGCCATCGTCATCACCGCGATGTGCGCCGCGATAGGCGTGGCCCGCATCCACATTCCGGTCGCCGCGCCATATACGAACATCGCGTTGCTCGCAAGACTCAGCGGATTCGCGATCAGCCCCTTGCGATCGCGCCACAGCCAATACACCTCGCCCGGCCTTCCCGCCCATCCGTGCCTCTGCCAGCCTTGCAGCGCGATCCCCATCACCCATCGCGTGCGCTGCTTCAGCGCGCTCGACCACTCCTTCGGAAAAAATTCGCGCGTCGCGACGAAGTCGCGCGATTCACGCGTCACGAAGTCGCGCGATTCTCCGCAACTTCGAAGCCGAGTGGCGCGGGGCCATGCCCCGCGGAGGGCATTTTTCAGGAAACTTCCCGGGAAGTCCCGTCGCTCCCCGCCCGATGTTTCTCCTTGCACCAACGGAACAAACGCCTGCGAGCATCCCAGCCGGAATAATTTCAACCCGTTCTCGTAATCCTCCGTCAGCGCCTCCGGCTCGAACACCCGGTTTGACGACGCTTCAGCCAGCCTCCGCAGCGCGTCACGCCGATACCCCGTCCCCACTCCCGCGCTCGGCAAAAATCCCCCGAGCATCGGCCGCACCACCATGTCGCGCGTGTGATATTCGGCGAATTCATCGCAGTAAACTCCGTGCGTCAGCGCGAGCATCGGCGTCTGAAGCGCCAGCACCGGCGTTTGGATGAAGTCGTAGCGCGTCGAATAGAAATTGATCCAGCGCAGCTCGTCCGGGTGGATCAGGTCCTCGGCGTCGTGCGTCACCAGCACGTCGAACCGTTCGCCGCTCTGCTCCTCGTGAAGACAAACGTGTTGATAGATCCAGTTGAGGCAGTCCGCCTTCGACGTCGGCCCCTCATGCGGGCACAGCACCAGGTGAATATTCGCGAATCGGTTGGCCATCTTTCGCACCGCATCCTGCGTCGCCGGATCATTGGGATAAGCGCCCGCGAAGATGTGATAGTCGGGATAACGGATCGCGGCAATGTTGTGTTCGAGCATCCGCCCGATTACCTCGTCTTCGTGCCACAGCGGCACCACAATCGCGATGCGATGCCGCGGAGCCGATTCGAGCTGCCGCGGCCCCGGCGGAAACATCGGCGCCCGCGGGCGCAGCTTCCGCCCGATCCACGCGGCGGCCCACGCGATATCGATCGCCAGGTCATCCAGGCCGCTTACCAGAATCGCGATCGCCAGCGGCGCCAGTATCCGCAGCATCGCGTGGTCGATCGGCCGAAGCCAGTTCGGGAAGTGAAGCAACACTCGTAATTGAGTGTCCGCCGGTGTGCGACAATCTCACGAATGCGCGAGAAGACTCTGACGGCAACCGTTTTCGCCGTGAGTCTGATCATCCTCGCCTCAAACGCCGGCGCGCCCGGCTTCGCCACCGCCTACGTCGATCCCATCGCCAAAATCCAGGCGCAGGATGAAGCCGTCTACGCCTCCACTTCGCTGGAAATGGCCGCTCACGGCGGGTCCCTTAACGAAGTCCTGACGCCGCGCTTCCTCGGCCGCTACGCGCTCTACAAACCTCCGCTCTATTACTGGCTCTCCGCCATCTGCGTCGAGTTTCTCGGCCGCACTGCCCTCGCGATCCGCATCCCCTCCATCCTCGCCGGCGCAGCCACCGTCGCGCTGATTTTCTTTACCGTCCGCGCTTCGATGCCGCTTCTGCCATCGCTCACCGCCGCGATCCTGCTCCTTTCAAGTCACATCTTCTTCGTCCTCGCCCGCACCGGACTCATGGACGCGTTGCTGACTTTTGAAACCGCCGTCGCGATGTGCGTCCTGGTGCTCGATCCCCGCCTTGAATCGCGCCGCGCGCTCGCGTTTTTCGGCTGCGCCTCGGGCGCCGCGATCATCACCAAGGCGCTCGCCGGCCTGTTCCCGCTGCTCGGCCTCGCGTTGTTTTGTTTGATTTCCCGCTCACGCCCTCGCCTCGCGTGTCTCGCGCAAGCGGTCTTGATCACCGCCTTAGTCGCCCTCCCCTGGCACCTTTGGCAACTCCACGCGCATCCCCGCTGGTTTTGGAATGAATACGTGATGACGGAGTCGCTTGAAAAAGGCAACGCGGCGCCCACCCAGACCACTGATGAAACGCACCTCGGCTATTACGCGAAGCGTCTGGCCCTGCTCGATCCCGTGCTGTTGATCGCCGCACTCGTCGGACTCAGCAAAAAGCCTTCTCGCGCCGCGATTGCGTTTCTCCTTGTCATCCTCGCCTGCGCACTCGCATTTCGCTATCGCAACACATCTTATTTGATGCCGCTTTATCCCGCCATGGCGATGCTCGCCGCCGTCGCAATCCCGTCACGCTTCTTAAAACCTGCGCTCGCGCTCGCCGCCGCGATCTTCATCGCAAAAGCCGGCATGCCGGCCGAGCCCTGGGGCCTTCCCTTTCACGCCGAATCCCAAGCCCCGTCCGAAGCCGCGCTCGATCGCTATGCCGCGCTTCATCGCGGAAACGATCTGATCCTGATCCAGCCCGAAGATCAGTTCTATTCCTCCGATCTCGATCTCCCTCGCATTCGCTACGCCTACATTGGCCTGAACGCCGATAACACCGCGGATAACAATCAAGCGCCGCTCGATTTCCGCCGTCTCGGCATCACCGTCACCGCCGATGAGTTCGCTAACCTTCACGAATTGACGCCGCTTTTCGCGGCTCGCCTTCGCGACTTCGATCTCGATTCCACCGAACCCGTCGCAACCGTGATTCTCGCCCGCGACGGCGCTCAAATCCGCGAGCTCATTGCCGCGCACCCCGAGACCGATTTCTACATTCCCGCCGAATTCGCATCCGCCGCATCGCACGATATTTGGAGCGCCGGCGGTCCGCGAATGTTCCTCCTATCGCGCGAAAAAATTCAGCGGCCCTGATCCTCCGCCGAGCCCAGGATTGGTGCGAATCGCCTCCGTTATCCACGCTTTAGCGCGCGCGATTGCTTCGATCAATTCGGTCCCTTTTGCGAGTTCCGCCGTGATCGCCGCCGAATACGCGCAGCCCGTTCCATGGGTGTTTTTCGAATCGATGCGTTCTCCGTAAAAATCGTGCATTTTACCGTGACTTTTAAGCACATCTACCGCGTCTCCATGCAAATGTCCGCCCTTCACCATTACATTGGATGTACCTTGCTGCACAAGAAATGTACAGGCTCGCCTCATTGAGTCCAGATCCGCCACCCGAAATCCGCACAACGCCGACGCCTCGTCCAGATTCGGAGTCAGCAGAAAAGCATGGCGAAGTAATGGCGAAATCGCGTCCACTTCGGCCAACCCGATTCCGTGTTTGCTGACCATCACCGGGTCCACCACCAGCGGAAAATCGAAATCGACAGCGAGTCGCCCAACCGCTTCAGCCACTTCGCGATTGCCGATCGCCCCGATTTTCGCGGCACCCGGCCGAATGTCCTCGATTACCGCGCGAATCTGCGCCGCGACCAGCTCCGCATCCAGCACTTTCACGCTTTCCACGCCGCGCGAGTTCTGCACCGTGATCAGCGTGATCGCGGCTTCGCCGTAAACTCCAAACTGATGAAATGTCTTAAGATCGGCCTGAATTCCCGCGCCGCCGCTGGGGTCCGATCCGGCGATCGAGAGCGCTACGGGCGTGCTCATCCCTCCACATTACTGGAACGTGAGAGTCCCCGTTGGTGCATCTCCCGCCGCATTTTTCAACGTCGCCTGAACGGTCCCGACCAGAGCCTGATTGCCCTGAATCGGAAAGGACACGCGCATCAGAAAAGAGCTGCCCGCCAATTGCGTGCTGAAATAGGTTTCAAACGCCGAACTGAAATCGGCAGTGACGGGCGCGCCGATCTGCGCGCCGGTGGTCGAAAAAAACGTGAACGACATCGCGCCCGCCGAGTAAGTATTATCGAATCCCGCTACTTCAAGGTCGAGCTCGCCCGCGCGTTGATTCGACGCAGTCGAAAGATCGATGGAAATGACGGCGGGCGGAATGGTGATGGAGGTGGTCGGATCGGCGGCGAGCGGGGTTCCAGTGACGGTGAAGGTAATCATGCCCGCGGTGGTTCCGGTCTGGAACATGGCCGTGGGCTGGCCGGCGATCAGGACCGCGGTGGAATTCGCGGCGACCGTAAACGGAAGGCTGGGAGAGCTGCCTTGCAAAAACACGATCGAACTGTCGCCGGAGACGCCGGTAACCGTCGATTTGAAGGCGAGATTCAGGTTGCCGGCGGCGGCGCAGGGAGGCGCGGAGGGAAGGTTGAGCGCCACGGTGTGCTGCTCGCCGCTCGAAAACGAGGCGGAATCGAAGGTAATGGCGGGTTTTGGCAATGGCGGCGTGATCGCCCCGCCGGTTAATGGAAAGACTTGCGAATTCACGATCAGCGATCCGCTGAATGACGCCGTTCCGCAGGCGGGCGTGATTTCGACCGTGAACATGGTTCCCTGATTGGCCGGAAGCATCAACGGGGTCGCGGGACCCGGCTGCTGAAATTGAAAGCCGCCGGTCAGGCTGATGTTTGAAATGAGCATGGACGCTCCGGTAGGATTGAACAGAGAAAAGTTGCACAGATGCAGCGCGCCGACCTGCACGCTGCCGAAATCGAAAGCGCCGTTCGAGACGGTGCAGCCGGAAACGGCGGCGAGTTGCGGAGGAGTGACCGCGGACGCGAGAAGAATTACGCTGAGGTTGATCTGGCTAATGGTGTTGATCTGAAGATTGGCGTTGTAGGTCGCGGGCACGGTAGTCATGAGTTGGACGGTAAACTCCAGAAAATTCCCGGGGGCGACCGGATAGGGCAGCGTTCCGTTCACGGCGGCGATGGAGAATCCAAAGCCGCTTACAGTGATCGTCGAAATCGTAATTGGCGAGTTGCCGGTGTTGTGGGCGCGAAAGCGCGCGGTCCCGGTGGATCCCGTGGCGACGCTGCCGAAATTGTAGGTCGGGCCGACGGGCGTTTCGGTGGTTCCGTTGAAAGAAAACAGCGCCAGTTGGGCGCTGGCGGTGAGGGGCGCAAGCAACACGAGCGCGCTCGCCAGTTTCATTGCGCGGGCTCCGGCAGCAGGAATAAACGCTCATGCCCGGCGTCGATTCGCAGCGCGTAGTTCGATTCGCGGGTGCGGGCTTGCACGCCGACTTGAACATAGTGTTCGCCGAGCCAGGCGAGCGACGCGACCGGGCCGGTTTCAAAACGCAGATCGCTCGTGTTGGGCCGGCGCAGAATGAGCGCGTCGCTCGAAGCAAACAGCACGCCGCCGTTATCGAGCAGGAGCACGGGTCCGGTTGCGCCGGGCAGAGATTGGAGGACGGTGTTCCCTGGTCCAACGATCCAGACGCCTGCGTCGTTGCGAATCGCGAAGGTGATCTGGTCCGGGGCGCCGCGAACCGCAAGAATTTCTCCGGGGACGTCGAAATCGACCGGATCGAGCTGGTTATCGTGCCAGCGCGCGAGCTGGCGAACCTGGGGGATGTAGACCAGAGCAGAATCGCCGTTGAAAGAGAACCACGCCGGACCTTTAGGGGCGGCCGCGATGCCGGAGGGGGACAGGATCGACGAATCCGTTTTCATCAGGCAGAGGAGCTTCGAGCAGCCGAGCGATAAAATCCCGGTAGCGGCAGGAGCGCCGAGCGTCACGCTGCCTGTCACGCCATAGACGGGCCGCGCCGAGCGATCGGGTGCGAGCATGACGCCGAGTTGGGGTGGTTGGATTTGGGCGCAGGCAGACGCGGCAGATGCCAATAGCCAAAGGAATTTCATGGATGCCCCAGCGCGATGGTCGGCGCGCCGATCTGGACGCCGATGGGCGCGGCTGGGCCCGACTTCCCTGCGATCGCGACGCCCGCCACGGCTGCCGCCGCGGCGCCGGCCACGCCCACCGCGATCCACAACCACTTGTGGCCGCCGCCGGCGCCGCTCCGCGATCTGGGCGCGGCCGCATCGGCGGAAGCGGAAAGATACTGAGAGCAAACGATTCCAGCGCGCGTCTGGCCCTTGTTCGCGGTGACGCGGATCTCCATGAGGCCGGCCGAGCGATTCCACTGCATGCCCCAGGCGGCGGCGCGGCCGTCGGCACGGGTGGTCGCGATTTCGGTTTTCCCGCCGCCGGCGAACGAGCCGCTGGGACCATCCTCGGGAAGGTGAAAGCTGACGGTTGCGGCGTCGACGGGCGCTCCGGTTTCGTCGGTGATCTGGACGGTGATTCCGCGCGTGGCGCGTGAGCCTATGGCATACACCGCGCCCTCGCCTTCAACCACGCGAATCTGAAGGATGGCGGGGTCCTGCGCCGCGAGAATCAGGGGAATGACCACCAGAACCGAAATCGCCATTACGCCTTGCCGCAGCACGAGTAGTAAGTGTCCGGATAGAGGAAATACTCTCAGGGCAAAGAACAGTGGCCAGTGGTCAGTGGTCAGTGGCCAGTGGCCAGTAAAGACCGGGGACAGGGGACAGGTGCCAGCCAGTTCAACGATGCGCTCTTACCGCCGTTCGGGTCTTCGCTGAGGCCGCCTTGATCGGAACGGCCCGAAGCTCCAGGCGTCGGTTCAGAGCTGTAGCGATCCTGCGTACCATTCCTATCGTGTGCCCCTCATAGTCGGCGTCCTCAAGGCGGCAGATCACTGAGGCTGTCGTCCCGACCCGCCTGAGCTTCGTCGGAGATTGCCCGGAACGTCGTTGAAAGTCAGCGACTCTTGACCCCTCATAGACTACGCGACCGCGGCTCCTTTCGCAATCGGTTTCTTAGAAACGGCGTTGGCCATCGAGGACAGCAGCAACG
>Ga0182024_10021134_pt1 | contig 11839 bp, 12 predicted proteins | sample P32metaG_FD_120480 | JGI IMG/M metagenome (GOLD analysis project Ga0182024, IMG submission 120480) | Permafrost microbial communities from Stordalen Mire, Sweden - P3-2 metaG (Illumina Assembly) | ecosystem: Environmental > Terrestrial > Soil > Wetlands > Permafrost | place: Sweden: Stordalen... | reverse complement strand
GAGGTCCTTCGGGTACAGCCCCGAGGAGATACACCATGCCCGGATCTCTTCCCATCCACTCAGCCATAGAGGAGAGCGACGTCGCTATGACATCCTCATCGCTGACCACATGATCTGAAGGAAGAAAGATGATACGTGTCTCGGGAGACATGCGTGCGCCGACACCTAGCAGCGCCAACAGCACTTCGTAAGCCGTCCCACGATGATCGGGCTGGACAAAGACGTTCTCGGTAGGCAAGTGCAGGATTGCATTGTGCCGCCGGAGTTCTCCTCGTGCGGATACGACAGCGCCAACCGTGTCTCTGGACGAGAGGGTATGGGCACGCTGGACAGCGTCTTCCAGCGGATCTCGCGTGATCAAGGACGAGAAATTCGAAGGGTCGGGTCTTTCAGGCGTCCTCTCTGGGAAACCGGCCGCGATTTCGCGGCTTGCCAGGACGACACACCAAACGCCGGTCTTATCCATCATTAGCTTTTGGGCAACTTTCGACGCGATTGATTCACCCGAGGATGGGGAAGTGGTTGATCGTGATCGCCTTCGTGAGTTTCGTGGCCGACCCCTTTTAGGGCACCTTTGCCCCGGCAGGCATAGTATCTTGTCGGTCCTGGAGAGAAATGTCTCGGCTTATTATTTTCAATATAAAACAATGTGTTATGAGTAGAATAAGTTTATTTCCCAGGGTATCTGGGCCAGGAACGACCAATGAACACGATCGATGAGATTCTGGGGGACCTTCGCGAGGGCAAAATGGCGGTCATCATGGATGACGAGGACCGCGAGAACGAGGGCGACCTCATCATGGCCGCCGATCGGGTGCGCGCCGAGGATGTGAATTTCATGGCGCGCTATGGGCGGGGACTGATTTGTCTCACGCTCACGCAGGGACGATGTCGGCAGCTGCGGCTTCCGTTGATGGTGACCGAGACCGACAAGGCGCATCGGACCAACTTCACCCTGTCTATCGAGGCGGCCGAGGGCGTGACCACGGGTATCTCCGCGCACGATCGCGCGCATACCATCAAGACGGCGGTCGCCGCGACGGCACGGGCGGAGGATCTGCGTCAGCCGGGCCACATATTCCCGCTGATGGCTCAACCGGGTGGTGTGCTGACGCGCGCCGGCCATACCGAGGCGGGATGCGATCTGGCACGGCTCGCGGGCTTTTCGCCGGCGGCCATGATCGTCGAGATCTTGAACGATGACGGCACGATGGCGCGCCGTCCCGATCTCGAGCGCTTCGCGAAGCTGCATTCCCTGAAAATCGGCACCATCGCCGATCTCATCCGCTACCGGCTGAAGAACGAGCGGTCGGTCGAGCGTGTGTATGAACAGCCCGTCGACACCGAGTACGGAGAGTTCCGGCTTTGCTGCTACGAAGATCACGTCAACAAGAACGTGCACATCGCGCTGGTGAAGGGCGACCTGAATTCCTCGCTTCCGCCGCTGGTCCGGGTGCACATCAAGGATACGTTGCGGGACGTGGTAGGCGTTCGCAACGAGAATCTCGGCTGGCCGCTGCGCGCGGCTGTGCGGCGCGTGGCTCTCGAGGCCTCCGGGGTGGTGGTGATATTGCAACCGCAGGAGACGCCCCGGGAATTCATGGACAGCTTGAGGCAAATCGAGGCAAAGCCTCCGGCCGCACACGCCGCCGGCGCCACGGTGCTCCGCACGTACGGCATCGGAGCCCAGATTTTGAAGGACCTCGGCTTGAAGCGGATGCGGGTGCTGAGCGCGCCGAAACAGCTCCAAGGCCTATCCGCCTTCGATTTGGAGATCACGGAATACGTGGACGGCGTCGAATGAGCGGCCGGGGCTTTATACTGTCGATCCCCGGGAGCCGCCGCGAGCGGCGAGGATGCGTTCGTGGCCATTGACTCCCCAAAAGTAATCGAAGGCGAGCTGACGGCTCGCGATCTGCGCTTCGCCATCGTCGTGACGAGGTTCAACGAATTCGTCGTCGAGCCGCTGCTTCGCGGCGCAGTGGACGCGCTCAAGCGGCATGGCGCCACCGAAAAACAGATCGAGATCGTTCGCGTCCCGGGCGCATTCGACATGCCCATCGCCGTGCGCAAGCTCGCGATGTCGCGGCGTTACGAGGCGCTGGTCGCACTCGGCGCCGTCATCCGCGGACAGACGCCGCATTTCGACTATGTGGCGGGCGAATGCGCCTCCGGACTTGCGCGCATCGCGTTGGAATCGGGTGTGCCCATCGGCTTCGGCGTGTTGACGACCGACACCATGGAACAGGCCGTCGATCGTGCGGGCGGCAAGGCGGGCAACAAGGGCGCTGACGCCGCGCTCGCCTCGCTCGAGATGGCGAACCTGTTGCGACGCCTGGATTAGGCGCGAGTCCGTGAGTCAGGTCCATCGTGCCCGCAGTCTCTCGCGCCGGCTTGCCCTGCAGGCGCTGTATCAACTCCAGATCAACCCGAGGTCCTGGCAGGATACCCACCAACAGTTTGCGGAGGATACGGAGGCGGAGCGTGTCGATCGCGATTATTTCAAGGAGTTGATCGCCGCCATCGTGCCGACCTCGACCGAGCTCGATGTGCAGTTGGAAAAATTCAGCGAGATTGCGCCGGCGGAGCTCGATCCCATCGAGCATGCCGCGCTGTGGCTCGGCATTCATGAGCTGGCCGCGCACCCGGAGCTTCCTTATCGAGTGGTGCTGGCCGAGGCCGTGGAGCTCACGAAGCGCTTTGGTGCGACCGACGGCCATAAATTCGTCAACGCTGTGTTGGATCGGGCCGCGCGGGAGCTGCGACCGCTCGAATATGGACGAGTTTGAGCTGATAGGCCGCTACTTCGCCCGATCCGGCGCCGCCCGCGCCGACGTCGAGCTCGGGGTGGGAGACGATGCAGCGCTGCTCCGGGTGCCGGAAGGAGCGGAGCTGGTCGCCGCGGTGGATACGCTCGTCGAGGGACATCACTTTCCGGCGGGATCCGACCCCCGCTCGATCGGTCACCGCGCGCTTGCCGTGAATTTGAGCGATATCGCCGCGATGGGGGCGTCGCCTGCGTGGGCCACGCTTGCGCTCACATTGCCCCAGGCCGATGCGGCATGGCTCGACGGATTCGCGCGCGGCTTCGGCGAACTTGCATCCGCCCACGGCGTCGCCCTGGTGGGAGGCGATACCACCGCCGGGCCGTTGACCATCAGCGTGCAGATCCTGGGACACGTGCCCCGAGGGATGGCTCTGCGCCGTGGGGGCGGGAAGGCGGGGGATGTACTGGCCGTCACCGGAACGCTGGGCGATGCGGGTGCCGGTCTCGCGCTGGCGACCGGTGCGCTCGAGGCCGGGGTCCTCGAGGCGAAGAGCTTCGGCGCCGCCCGCGAGCTGCTTCGCCGCTTCGAATATCCGACACCTCGCGTAGAGTTCGGAATTGCCGCACGCGGCATCGCAAGCGCCGCCATGGATATCTCCGACGGACTCGTCGGCGATCTCAAGAAATTGGCGGCTGCGGCCGGGCTGGGTGCCGCGATCGACGTACAACGGCTGCCGATGTCGCGCGCATTGCAGGCCGCGGTCGATGCGGAGCGGTCGCTTTCCTGGGCGCTCGGCGCGGGCGACGACTACGAACTGCTCATCGCCGTGCCGCCGGATCGTTTCGACGCGCTCGCGGCTCTAGCCGGGCAATTGAACTTAAGATTGACTGCGATCGGTGAGCTGTGTCGCGGAAATGCGGTGAAGTGGATCTCGCATGGCGCCGAATTCACGCCGTCCGTGCAGGGTTTCGACCACTTTCGCCGAGCCTCGACCCAAATCACAGTTTGATCCGATCCCATCGACGTATTCTCTGCGGCACGGAATCATTCGTCGCCGCAGTGCCCACGGTTACCCTTGAACAACATTCGGCCTAAGGATCAAGCGAAGGCTCACCACGGCCGCGCCGCATTGCCTGAGAAAATCGGCAAATATGCGATCATCAACGAAGTGGGCCGCGGCAGCACGGGCGCCGTCTATCTATCGCATGATCCGTACTACGGCCGCGATGTGGCCATCAAGGTATACAACGTAGATTCGAGCGGCGATGAGAACAGAAAGCGGATCGCACGCAAGATGTTCCTCTCCGAGGCTCACATGGTCGGCATGCTTCAGCATCCGAACATCCTGCCGATATACGATGCGGGGGAGGAGAACGGCCACTGCTACATCGTGACCGAGCACGTGCACGGAGCGCGCACACTCGCGGCGTATTGCCGTCCCGACAATCTCCTGCGTATCGACGATGTCGTGGAGCTTGTCTACAAGGCCGCACGCGCGCTTCATTACGCCCATAGCCGCGGCGTCATCCATCGCGACGTGAAGCCGAGCAATATCATGCTCACGCTGGACAGCGATGTACGCATCATCGATTTCGGCATAGCCCTGGTGGCCGATTCCGAGATCTCGAGAATCGAAGGCATCGCCGGAAGCCCTTCCTACATGTCGCCGGAGCAGGTTCAATCGATCGAGCTCACGAACCGCTCGGATCTGTATTCTCTCGGTGCCGTCATGTATGAGCTGCTCACCGGAACGAGGCCGTTCCGGGCCGGCAACCTGCAAAAGCTGCTCCACCAGATAGTGTTCGCCACGCCGCCCCCGATCCATACGTTGCGCCCCGAGATACCGGAAGAGCTGGAGAACGTCACTGCGATCGCCCTGCAGAAGGATCCGGAAAAGCGCCACAAGACCGGTCTCGACTTTGCGGCCGAATTGACCCGGGTGCACCAGAAGCTGCGCGCCCAATACAACCGCATCGACCAGCAGGAACAATTCAGCTTGCTGCGCAAGTTGAAGTTCTTCCATGAGTTCTCGCACAGCGAGATCTGGGAAGTGCTGCGTGCCAGCAGCTGGCAGGACTACGCGGACGGAGAGGAAATCGTCAAGGAAGGCGAGATGGATGACCGGTTCTACATCATCGTTCAGGGACGGGTCGGCGTGGCGCGTCTCGGCAAGGCCCTCGGGTATCTCGACAGTGGAGATTGCTTCGGCGAAACGAGTTACGTGCGCGGGGCGAAGCGGACGGCGACGATCGTCGCCGCGGGTTCGGTGGTCGTCATGAAGGTGAGCTCGACGCTCCTGGAACAGGTGTCGGCCGAGTGCCAGCTGCGATTCAATCAGGTATTCCTGCGCAGCATGATCGGGCGTTTGCAGAGCGCGGAACGCAGCGCCTAGATCAGCTGCGCGCTTCCTTGTCCTGCTCGATCATCGCGTACGCCGAGTGGTTGTGAATCGACTCGAAATTCTCGGCCTCCACGACGTAGGCACGCACACGCTTGTCGCGATTGAGCGCGACGGCCACGTCGCGCACCGTGTCCTCGACGAATTTCGGATTGTCGTAGGCGCGCTCGGTCACGAATTTCTCGTCGGGACGCTTCAAAATGCCATACACCTCGCACGAGGCCTGGGATTCGGCCACGTCGATGAGCTCCTCCAGCCACATGTGCTCGTTGAGGCGCGCCGTCAGCGTGATATGGGAGCGCTGATTGTGCGCGCCGTAGTCGGAGATTTTCTTGGAGCACGGGCACAGGCTCGTCGTGGGTACGACGACCTTGAGCCAGACTTCGGATTTGCCGTGGTGATGCTCTCCGAATATGGTGGCCTGATAATTCATCAGGCTCTCGACACCCGACACAGGGGCCTTCTTCATGACGAAATAGGGAAATGTCATCTCGATGTGCCCTGAATCGGCGTGCAGATAGGCAGTCATTTCCTCGAGCATCTTGCCGAAGGAGTCCACGGAGATCTCGCGCTCGTGGCGGTGCAGGATCTCGACGAACCTCGACATGTGCGTGCCCTTGAAGTTGTGGGGAAGATTCACATACATGTTGAAGTTGGCGACGGTGTGCTGCTCGCCGTTGGCCCGGTCCTTCACTTTGACCGGGTGATAAATGTCCTTGATGCCGACCTTGTTGATCGGGATCTGCCGCGTATCGGCGTTGGCTTGCACGTCCTCGATGGCGGAGGCGAGAGCCTTTTTTTGGGGCGGAGCGGCGACGTTCATATGGCGATTCCTAGGGCGCGATCAAAGGCTCCACGTGGTGCCGATCCTGCGAAATTCAATGATAACAGACGAGGGCCGCCCTCCCTCGGGCGCGGCGGGCGCCAGGGAAGGGCTCCGAACGATGAGCTTCGCTCAACTCGCCTCGTCGGCGTCAAAATCCTCGATCCGGGCCTCGCCGGCCTTCTTGAGCAAAATCTCAACTTTCTGCTCCGCCTCTTTCAGGGCCGTTTGACAGTTGCGGGTCAGCGTGATGCCGCGTTCGAAGGCCTTCAAAGATTCCTCCAGCGGTAAATCGCCGTGCTCCAGGCGCTCGACGATCTCTTCGAGATCGCGCATTGCGGCCTCGAAATCCAAGGGCTTCGGGTCTGTCTGCGGATTGCTGCCGGGCATGGAACGGAACGGTACACAGGCGCCGACGCCGGGTCAAACTCACCCGGTCCTACGTATGCAGTTCACGCTGCCGATTCCCGGCCACGGCAAAAGCGTCGAGAAATTGTCAAGTCGTGATACGCGTCACAAGCGCGCAGTCGCACTCGCGCCCGATTTAAGTACCATGGTTCGGGGAAGCCTTATGCGATATTCAACCAAGCAAATTTTCGGCTATGGCTGTCTTTTTGTGGCCCTTCTGGGCACGGCTGCCTGTTCCCCGCGTCGAATCCCTCCCATGACGGTCGAGGATCTCATGGAGGATCGGGTGACGCTGGATGGCCTGATGATGAAGTGCAACCAGAACCCGGCGAGTCTGCGCGACAGCTCGGATTGCGAGAATGCGCGAATCGCCATCGAGCGGTTGGCGTCGCAGAACGTAGACCCCGCCGTCGAGAAAAAGCGCCAGGAAGATTTCGAGCACGCTCGGGAGAAGTTGAGGCTCGTCGAAGAGAAGCAGCGGCAAGAGCAGGAGGCCAAGGCGAAGGTCGATGCCTACAGCTTGCCGGTGGTGCCGGTGACTCCGGCCGCCGCTTCACCCGGCGGATCGGCGCCTGCGGCGGGTGCGCAGACCAGCGGGGGCCCACAGCCGGGCGGCGGGCCGCCACCCTTGGGAAATGCCCAGGTGAAGAGCGACTCACCCGCCCTGGCAGGAACGATGGCCCGCTAAGGCCCGCGCGCCAACGGCTCAAGCCTTTGCGGCGGCTTCGGCTTCTTGGGGACGATAGGCCACGCCGCAGCCGCCAATCCCGCAGTACCCATCCGGGTTCTTCGCCAGGTACTGCTGATGGTAATCCTCGGCATAATAGAAATGCGGAGCTTCCGAGATCTCGGTAGTCACCGTACCCCGGCCTGCGGCACTCAGCCGTGCCTGATACTTGCGCTTGGATTCCTCCGCTTCGGCCTTCTGCGCCGGGCTCGACGCATAAATGGCTGAACGATACTGCGTACCGGCGTCGTTGCCCTGCCGCATTCCTTGCGTCGGGTCGTGGGATTCCCAGAACACTTTCAGAAGATCCTCGTAGCCGATTTTCGCCGGATCGTAGATCACCTTCACCACCTCGGTATGACCCGTCTGGCCCGAGCAGACCTCTTGGTATGAGGGGTTGGGAGTGAAACCTCCGGCGTAACCCACCGCCGTGGAATAGACACCGGGCAGCCGCCAGAACAGCCGTTCGGCTCCCCAGAAGCAACCCATTCCAAATACAGCCTCCTCGAGGCCGGCGGGGAAGGGCGCCGCGATGCGGTGGCCGTTGACGAAGTGGAGCGACGCGAACTTCATGGGCTCCGCGCGTCCCGGCAACGCATCCTCTTTCCCGGGTATGGCAGGGTTCTTGCGGAATAGGGCCATAACGACAACTCCTTCGAACGTGGGACCTGATCGAAGTGTGGGGGCGCCCGGCCCGCAACTCAAGATCCGCCCGCCGGGCTCGCGGTCGCTCAGCTTCCAGGTAGACTTCGCGCCTTTGAATCAGCTCGAGTGAGATTTCATGATGTCATTCCCATCGCGGCTAACCTCAGTCCTATTGGCCGGCATGATGTCGATCTGCGCGGCAGCGCGGGGTGCCGACGTGAGCGCCCATCGCTATGCCGGCGATCTCAATCTGGATGTGGATCTCTCGGATCCCGCCCAGCGCATATTCCGCGTGCACGAACGCATTCCGGCGAGCCGGGCGCCTTTACGCTCTATTATCCCAAGTGGATTCCGGGCGAGCACTCGCCGAGCGGGACCATCGACAGCGTCGCGGGCCTCGTGGTGTCTTCCGACGCGGGCCAGCGCATCGAATGGCGCCGCGACGTCGAGGACATGTACACGCTACACCTGACCGTTCCGGCCGGTGTGAAATCATTGGTGCTGGATTTCGAGTTGCTTTCCCCCGGTCCCGGCGGCGAGTTCGGCCAAAGCGCATCGGCCACCGACCGCATCGAGGATCTGGAGTGGAACCAGGTGCTGTTCTATCCGGCCGGATACGCCGCGCACAACATCACCATCAAGCCCAGCATTCGGATGCCGAAGGGATGGGGCTACGGATCCGCGCTCGAGGAGGAACAGACGAGCGCCGGCATCGTTACCTTCGCGCCGGTATCGCTCGAGCAATTGGTCGATTCGCCGCTGACCTGCGGCCTTTATTTCGCACGCCTCGATCTGGCGCCGGGGGCGGCCGTTCCCGTGCATCTGGACTTGGTAGCCGATGATGCTTCCGACCTCAAAGTGGACGACGCCCAGCTTCAGTCACACCGCAATCTGATCACACAGGCGCAACTTTTGTTCGGCGCCCATCACTACCAGCATTACGATTTTTTGTTCACGCTGTCGGAGGACACCGGGCACTTCGGTTTGGAGCATTCGCAGTCGAGCGACGATCGATATTACGCGAAGTTCTTCATCGACCCCGATACCTACCTTGCCGGCGGAGGTCTCCTGCCGCACGAATACGTGCACTCCTGGAACGGGAAATTTCGCCGCCCGGGGGGACTCGCGACTCCGAATTACAACATTCCAATGCGCGGCGATCTGTTGTGGGTATACGAGGGATTGACCGAATATCTGGGCGACGTGCTGACGGCTCGATCGGGTATATGGACTCCCGAGCAATATCGCGAGGAACTGGCCGCGACGGCGGCTGACATGGATCACCGGCCGGGTCGAGCGTGGCGAACGCTGCAGGACACGGCTGATGCCGCGCAGCTCCTGTATTACTCCTCGCAGGACTGGGGCTCGGAGCGCCGCTCGGTCGATTACTATCCTGAGGGCGAACTGGTGTGGCTCGACGTGGACACGACCATTCGCGAGAAGTCCGGCGGCAAGAAGTCGCTGGATGACTTCACGCGAGCCTTTTATGGCACCGACGACGGCAGTTTCGCGGTCAAGCCATACGGGTTCGCGGATGTGGTGAAGGCTCTCAACGCCGTACAGCCGAACGACTGGGCGTCATTTTTGCGCAGCCGGCTCGAGATGCACGAAAAGGGGGCGCCCTTGGGCGGCATCAAGCGCGGTGGCTGGACGGTTACCTATAGCGACCAGCGAAGCGCGGCCGTCAAAGCGCACGAGAAAACCCGAAAGCTGCTGGATCTGCGCTACTCGCTCGGGCTGCTGATCAAGACCGCTCCCGATGACAACGGCCGGGTCGTCGACGTGCTGTGGGGTAGCCCGGCGTTCACCGCCGGGCTTGCTCCGGGCATGACCGTCCTGGCCGTCGACGGCCGCAAGTTCGACCCCGACCTTCTGGACGAGATCCTGCATCATGCGCAAGGCGGCAACGCGCCCGTCGAGATCCTGGCGAGCAATTACGATTCCTTTTCGACCTTCAAGGTGGATTATCACGACGGGCCGAAATATCCACATCTGACGCGGATACCCGAGGCGAAAGATCGTTTGGGCGACATCATCGCCGCGAAAGCGGGGCAGTGAGAGCTTGAATCGCGGGCCGGAGCGATTGTTCCGGCCCGATTCGAAGGCTCGCTGCTACCCCGGCCGGCTGAAGCGCCTGAACATCCTGGCAGCCCAAATGCCGATGGCCGCGAACAGCAGCGCCATCGATCCCATGAACAGGCTAGTGGGGAACATGGGCGGCGCGGTGGAGTTGGCTTTGACGAGAAGCTCGTCGATGCAGGCCGCGAATACCAGAAATATGCAGCCGAACCAGATGCCCTGCTCACTCAGGAAGCCGATCGATTCGTCTGCCCGCTCCGGAGCGAGCCAATAGGCCCGATTCGGAATGTTGATCATAGTCGCAGGAATCAGCCGCGGGATCAGCGCAGTCACGAAGACGATAAATACCGGTGCGCCGAGCGTGAGTGCCAGCATGAATTGGCGGCAGCCTTCCCGCGTGGTGAAGCCGTTCGGTTTGCCCCCCGCATCGAAATGCACGGCGACGATCGCCGGGAGATCGCCGGTGAGCCGGCTCACCCGCCATGCCGCCCCGGCGAGCAGCACGCCGAAAAGCACGATCGGATATTTGCGCATTCGTTCATCCCCGCTTTTTTTGGCAGTATCATGATTGATCGTATGAGCCGGAAGCAAGTCACGACGACCGAGGGTGGTGGACCGGCGGCGAGTTCCATACGGCCTCTCAGCCTCGCAGCCATGCTGCTGCGCCTGGGTGCGATCGGCGCCGTCGCGTTGGCGTCGGCGGCGGCGTTCGCGTACGTGGGCGGCTGGCTGACGCCGCGGCGGCTGACGCAAGCGAGCATCATGGACGCATTCGCCCAGGTCAACGGTGTGCATCGCGGATTTCGCCGCAATCACGCGAAAGGCATTTGTGTCAGCGGCTGGTTCGACAGTACCGGCGGCGCCACCTTGCTTTCGAAGTCGGAAATCCTCGAGTCCGGCCACGTGCCCGTCATCGGACGGTTTGCGCTGTCGGGCGGTCTGCCGATGCAGGCGGATACGGTCTCGGCGGTTCGCAGCCTGGCGCTGCGCTTCCTCGAGCCGGACGGGCAGGAATGGCGCACCGGCATGAACGATATTCCAGTCTTTCCCGTGAATTCAGCTCAAGCCTTCTATGAGCAGCTGCTCGCCTCGAAACCCGACTTAGCGACCGGCAAGCCCGATCCGAAGGCCATGCAGGCATTCCTCGCCCGACACCCTGAATCGATGCGGGCGCTGGCGCTCATCAAGAGCCGCACCATCACGCCGGGATTTGCCGATTCGACGTTCAACAGTCTCGATGCGTTTCGATTCGTGGACGTGGGAGGCCGCTCGACCCCAGTGCGCTGGTCCGCGGTTCCTCCGGCCGCGCCTGCGGCCGACGCGGCGGCACCGCCCCAAGGTTCCGACGAGAACTACTTGTTCGACGATCTCATCGCTCGGATTCGTCAGCGTCCGCTGAGATTTCGGCTGATGATTACCGTCGGCCAGGCGCAAGATCCAACCGGGGATGCCACGCTGCCGTGGCCCGCCGACCGAGCGCAGATCGATGCCGGCACCGTGACCCTCGATACGATCTCGAGCGAGGACGGGGGCCCTTGTGAGGATGTCAATTTCGATCCGCTGGTGCTGCCGTCGGGCATCGAGCCTTCCGACGATCCCCTCCTCAGCGCCCGCTCCGCGGCCTATGCACGTTCGTTCACCCTGCGCGCCGGAGAGAAACGAGGAAAGGCGCCCAGCGCGATCTCGCCGCAGGACGTGCGCGCGAAAGGCGGGACATGAGCGCCACGCATCAGAAGTTCACCGCAGGCTCGCGCCTACTTCATTGGACCATGGCGATGATGGTGCTCGCCATGCTGTTCATCGGTGTCGGGATGGCGGCGACGGTATCCAAGCGATACGCCTTCCTCGTATCGATCCACAAACCTCTGGGCATCGCGATCCTGGTGCTGGTGACGGTCCGTTTCCTGAATCGTCTATTCAATCCGCCGCCGCCGCTTCCAGCCGATCTCCCCGTATGGCAACAGCTCGCCGCCAAAGGTTCGCATTACCTT
>Ga0182024_10021133_pt1 | contig 11840 bp, 11 predicted proteins | sample P32metaG_FD_120480 | JGI IMG/M metagenome (GOLD analysis project Ga0182024, IMG submission 120480) | Permafrost microbial communities from Stordalen Mire, Sweden - P3-2 metaG (Illumina Assembly) | ecosystem: Environmental > Terrestrial > Soil > Wetlands > Permafrost | place: Sweden: Stordalen... | reverse complement strand
GTGCTTGAACGGAGAAATTTTCTACTCGTTGAAGGAGGCGCAGGTGGTGATCGAGAAGTGGCGGGTGGAGTACAACACGAAGCGGCCGCACTCGGCACTCGGCTACAGGCCGCCTGCCCCGGCCGCCTGTAGCCCCGAGGGAGTAAATCCATCTTCACAGCCCATGGCTGTGATATAAAAACACTCTCACTTCACCTGGACTAGCAAATCAGGCCGGTCAGTCGCTAGTGCCGAAAACACATACCGTCTAGACTTCCGCACGTTCACGCCTTAGGCGAACATGGTATGTTTGAAAAATGGGCGATGCTCTCGTCAGCCGTACGGGTCTTCCTGTGACATGAGTGGCTGCCGGACGAGCTTTTTTCGCCAAAGCAACCAACGAATATTGCGGTGGGCAGAACTTGCCTCTCCAATTGATTTGGCCGATTTGCGGCGCTCCCGGAATCAAGCCCCGGAAAATCAGACGAAATGAGGCGTTAGATGTCTCCCGAGAAACCGGATATCTACACACTCGGCGACATCGTGCGCCCTGAAACCGACGCAAGGGGTCGCGAGGTTCTTGACACCGCCTTTGATGCGTCGCTCGAAGTGGATTCAGCGGGTGTAATCACTGAGTGGAGTGCGAATTCGGAGACCACGTTCGGCTGGTCACATTTCGAGGTCGTAGGGCGCTTGCTTTTTGAAGTCATCTTCCCTCCCCGTCATAGAGGCGAGTACGAAAAGGGTTTTCGAGAGATGATTGCTGATAGACAGAGTCCGATTGCAACCAAGCGAATCGAGGCGAGAGTGTTGCATCGTGACGGCCACGAGTTTTATGTGGAACTATACATGTCCGCACGCCACGCTGACGGCCATGTTTCGGCTTTTGCCCGGGACATCACCGAAGTTAAGAACCTTCGGAGAGATCTCCGCATCAGCAACGAGCGCGTGAGGTCAGTGCTCGATCGGATCGAGGATGGGTTCTTCGAAGTCGAACTCAGCGATGAAGGGCGCTACTCATTTGTGAACAGCGCCTTTTGCCGAATCACCGGATACTCCTCGGAGGAACTCGTAGGAACAAGCTTCAAGGAGTTCTTTGACGGGCGAGAGAGCCAAATGCTGCCGAAAGCCTACCGCAGGGTTTTCGAGACGGGAGAGCCGCTCAAGTCATTTGGACACGAGGTAAGAAGGAAGGATGGAACGACGAGGTTCGTCGAAGATACGGTGAGTCTCAAAAAGGATTCACGTGGCCGCCCAGTCGCGTTCATTGGCATCCGGCGCGACTGCACTGAACGCAAGCAGGTCGAACAGGAACTGTCGAAAGCCAAAGAGGCGGCCGAAGCCGCGAACGAGGCAAAGAGCACGTTTCTGGCGACGATGAGCCACGAGATTCGCACACCGATGAATGGCATCCTCGGTATGACAGAACTTGTCTTGGATACGGACCTTACCGTCGAGCAGCGCGAGAATCTGGGCCTCGTTCGACTCTCCGCAGAGTCACTCCTCTCAATTATCAACGACATCCTGGACTTTTCTAAAATTGAAGCGGGCAAATTAGAACTTGAGTCGATTCCATTCGATCTACGCGAGAGTTTGGGTGAAACAATGAGCGCACTCAGTTTTCGCGCCCATGAGAAGGGACTTGAACTTGTCTACGAGGTCCAGCCGGACGTTCCGGAGGCATTGCTGGGCGATCCGGGGCGTATACGGCAGCTTTTAGTCAATGTGATTGGAAACGCCATCAAGTTCACCGAACACGGAGAAATCTTCATTAGCGTCGAAGAGCAAGCGCAAGAGCGATCCAGTACGTTCTTGCATTTTGCGGTCAGAGACACGGGCGTCGGCATTCCCGCTGAGAAGCAACAGAAGATCTTCGAGGCCTTCTCCCAGGCCGATGGTTCGATGGCGCGCAAGTACGGCGGCACCGGTCTGGGGCTGACAATCTGTGTGAGGCTCGTGGAGATGATGGGTGGAAGGATTTGGGTAGAGAGCCAACTCGGCCGCGGTAGCGTCTTTCACTTTACCGTACGATTGCAGGTCCAGGACATAGCTTCGGCCCGACCAATTCCCGTTCAGCCGGAACAGTTGCGCGACCTCCAGGCATTGCTCGTAGATGACAATTCTACAAATCGCAGAGTCTTGCTCGGAATGCTGACCCGGTGGGGAATGAAGCCTACTGCCGTCGATGGCGCTCGCGCGGCCCTTCAGGCGATTGAGATCGCTAAGAGTACCGGTCGTCCCTTTCCGCTTATTCTCTTGGATGGCCAGATGCCGGAGATCGACGGGTTCGCTCTGGCTGAACAAATCAAGAAGGACGGGGGGTTGATTGGGGCTACGATCATGATGCTGACCTCCGCAGGGCACTTGGGTGACGCTGCCCGCTGTCGAGAACTCGGAATCGCCGCGTATCTCGTGAAGCCCGTCCGACAGGGTGAACTCCTCGAATCGATTTGTCAGGTTCTGCAGAAATCGCCACAGAAGAAACCGGATGCGTTGGTCACAAGACACACATTACGCGAGGCCAAACGCCGCTCACGAATACTTTTGGCAGAAGACAATGCAGTTAACCAGACGCTTGCTGTTCGCATTCTTGAGAAGCGAGGCTTCGTGGTTTCGGTCGCCTCAGACGGTCGTGATGCAGTGGCGGCACTCGAGAGGGGTGCGTTCGACCTTATACTGATGGACGTTCAGATGCCTGACATGGACGGATTTGAGGCTACGGCAGCGATTCGAAGCAAAGAAAAATTGAGCGGCGGGCACATCCCGATCATTGCCATGACCGCGCATGCCTTGAAAGGAGATCAGGAGCGATGCCTCGCGGCGGGCATGGACGCGTATCTATCCAAACCGATTAGAACAACCGAGCTGCTTGCCGCGATTGAAAGCATGCTCAAGAACGATGATTGAACACCGGCAGCCGAGCCAGTCGGCGCCCGCAAGACTTATCGGGAGTTGGCCAATCTTTCGGGAGCGGCGCGGGGTTCTGGTATAAGTTGAGGTTTGCAGCGAAGGCGTCCGACCTCATCCCTTTGCAATCAGCCATAGAGTCCAGGCGGCCGCCGTCCAGCCAAACAGTTCCACGCACAGTCTCACGGGGCTCAGCGCCGTCCATCTCTTTACGCTCTTGGCGAGCTCCGCTGGTTCTAGTGACTCGGCTTTTTCAAACTTGCGAATCATCGTCGGTGCAAAGTAGGCGTATGTGCCCACACTCTTGAGCACGATTGCGAATGCCGCAGCCAGCCATAGCTCCCGCAAGAAACCTGTCTGCTGCCAAGCGAAGTACAGGTTGATCACAGCGAGGAGAGCGGTCGTAGGTGAGATAAATGGCCAGAAGCGCCGAGCGGCCAAAGCCTGACCAGAGTCCTTGAGTCTCTGAGGAAGATTCTGCGGTGTCGCACCGTTCTTCCAGTTAGGGTAGACGACCAGCGATTCGTACAGGCCGCCGCCGATACCAAGGCTCAAAAAGAAAATAAAGAGCCACAAAAAGCTATGAGATCCCATTGGCTTGCTCCGTCACTGCCGGATCGCTGGCCCGCCAACATCCCGCGCATGGTGCAAGTAGGCTCCGCGCGAGTGTTGCGTCGACCCATTGAGACCGCCCGACTGATCAGGCATTAGGCAGCAATCCACAAGTGATAGGCCGACGTGGGAAGGTAACGTGCTCTGTAGCGAAAGTCGGTGCGGGCACGGACGCCGTACTTAAACAGTTACAAGCTGCTGCGAGTAACGTGCGCGAGGACGCTCGACACTACCGTCACCCGCTGTGGCGATTCGCGTCCGCATTGTTGGAATCGGTATCCAGCGGCAGCGTCGCCCTTACCGTGGTTCCCTGACTTCCAGAACTGATATCCAACCGGCCACCGAGTTGTCTCATTCGTTCTCTCATACCCAGAATGCCGACTCCAAGTGTTCGTGGGCCGACTTGTCGCTCCTGCAGATGCTCAACCGGCATTCCTCGCCCGCTGTCGGTAATTTCCAGGACAATCTCGCCGTTCTCCTTCGTGAGCCGAGCCTTGCCTGTGGAACTTTCTGAATGCTTGTCGATGTTCCCTAAGGCCTCCTGCACAATTCGAAAAAGTGCTGTCTCGGACTCCGGCGACAACCGACCGATATCCGCTTCCTTTTCAAACTCGAAATGTATGCCGCTGCGTCGGCTGAAGCCCCTAATGTATTCCTGAATGACGGAAGCCAATCCAAGTTCGTCGAGCAACGGCGGATGCAAGAGATAGGAGAGCGAACGAATCTCCGTGTACAAATCCTTTACCATTTTTCGCGTGTCCCTCAGTACCTGCTTTCCCCGCTTGCTCAGGACGTTAGCCGATTTGCCGAGTTGAGCCAGGCTCAAGTCTATGCCCACCAGGTTCTGGGCAACACTGTCATGAAGATCGCGCGCAATGCGGCGCCGCTCTTCATCCTGTAACTGGAGCAGGCGCCCTGAGAGTTGGCGCAGCTCCACTTCCGCCCGCGTTTGATCCGTGATGTCCTGTGCGACACCGATCGATCGCTCGGTCCGCCCATCCGGCCCTGGAATCTGAATGGTCCGCGCAGACAGAACGCGGTAGAGGCCGTCCGGCGCTCGATACCGATAGACGTGCTCAAACGGCTTACACTCGGCGAGCCCGCGTTCAACATCCGCGCGGACACGCTTACGGTCTTCCGGATGGATTCTAGCGAAGTACTCTTCGAGGTCCCATTCCCCGTTCGAGAAGGCAAGAGCATGAATCTGACGTAAGTTCTTGGAGACCGTCCCTTTCCCGGTCTTGAGATCGAGGTCAAAACTGCCGCATTTGGTCAGCTCTTCGGCTTGAGACAACAGCGCTTCACTCTTGCGTAGTTCCTCTTCTCGGTGTTTTCGTTCCGTGACATCACGTACGGTTGCGACAACGCCGAAGATGTCTCCCTTATCATCCCGGAGCGGGGAAAAATTATTGTTCGTCCACCCTTGCCGGTTTGTGCTGGGAACGACGTACGCAGTGTCGCGGGAAGAAATGATCTCTCCCGCAAGCGCCTTCTCCAGATCGGCGTACATTCCTTCCTGCATCATGCAAGGGACCACTTCGAGCGGATGCTTTCCGATAACGTCGACTGCCTTCAACCCGCTCATCCGCTCCATATAAGGATTCCAGAGCGTGTACCGGAGTTCGCGATCATGGACGGCAATTCCTTCCTGAGCGCTAACCAGAATCTGACGGTTTAATTCAGCAGCCCTCCGCAGCGCCGCCTCCATATTTTTTCGCTCGGTGATGTCTTGATAAAGCAAAACAGCGCCCACTACTTTTCCGCCGGCGAAAATTGGCACGGAGAAGCCCTCTACGTCAACAAGGGTTCCGTCACTTCGGCCTCGGCGCGTTACGACGTGTGTGGTTTTTCCTTGCCAAACTCTCTCTCGGTTTGAATCTATTTCGGGGCTAATCTCAGGGACCGCCAGCAATTCGTATAAGGGGCGGCCAAGGATCTCTTCCTGACGATAGCGAAACAGCCTCTCGAATGCCGGGTTGCATAATTGCACCGTGTGATCGGCGCGGATTGCCACTATAGCTAGGGGAGTGTTCTCGATGAGGGAGTTAAGAAGACTCGACCGCTCTGCAACCGCCAACTCTGCCTGCTTGCGTTTGGTGATGTCTGTGAGGGTGCTGATGACTCCCGTGAGAGTTCCGTCGCTTGCAAACTGAGGCACGGCGGTTACCTGAGTCCAGAGAAGAGAATCCGAACCCGGACGCCGCCAGCCCAGCACTTGATCGATAACCGCCTGTCGCAACTCAATCGCCCGTGGTACCGGGCACATCGAAAACGGACACTCGGATCCGTCTTCTCGAAGCGCAATCAAACCCAGATCCTTGGTCGTATGACCGGATAGCTGCTCTTGGGTCATGCCGGACATATCGAGCGCGGCCTTGTTTGCAAATCGAATCTCGGCGTGCGACCCATGCAGGACTACGCCTACGTGCAAGGCTTGAAGGAGACCGCGGACGTACTCGTCGTTTGACAGCCTCGGGTCAACCGCAGGCATTCCGCGGGCCGCCGTTTTTTGCGAAGAGCTTGCCATCGGCCTGTTCCATATCTCCTGGTATCAATCTCCAGGATCACTTGTACGGTCCAGCCACTCCAGCCAAAAGAGTCAGCATTGCGGGCATTGAAGCACCGGCAGCTGGGAAAAGCAAGTCGTTAACATCGGTCCGATTCACAATTGCGCAGACGAACACTGCAAATAGCGGTGCGCAAATTGGAACGCCACCAAAGAACAGCCGATCTTGCTTTCGACGCATCCAGAGACAAGAGACACAAAGGCACTGCGTAGGTGCCATTACGTGGGGGGCCATGAAACGCTACTTTTCACCATTGCTGTTTGTGTTCCTTTTGTCCTCGGTATGGTTATCCCCCACGTCCTCCTTCCAAGCGCGAAAGTGTCCTAATGTGAACAGACCTTTACACACATCATGTCTACCATCTACTTCGGCAAAAGAAATCGGCTGCTGTTGATCTTGGATTTTCGTCAGGTCAAAGAAGTGTGACCGAGGAACAAAATGAATACTTCAAGAAATCGTCAGAGAGGCTCGGGAGGCTCGGGAGGCTTGGTTGTCGTGCTCCTTCTCGTGGTCGTTCTTGTAGTGGCCGGATATTTCCTGATGACGAGAAATGTCTCGGTGCGGACTGCGTTCCACGTCGTTAAAGACTCGACGCAAGACGCCGAGACAACCTCGAGCGTGCGAACGGCGCTGCTCCTATCCAAACACGTATCTCCGTACGAAATCAAAGTCGAGACGACGCAAGGCGTAGTCACCTTGGATGGCCAGGTCCCCTCGGAACAAATCAAGGCGGTGGCCGGCGCGATTGTGCAAGATACCTCCGGCGTCAAGGAACTGCACAACAATCTGGTCATCAACCCTTCGACGGCGCGCAACTCCGAAACCGAAGGTCTCGGCGAGCGCGTTGCCGATCTGGAGATCAAGACCATGGTTAGCGAGGGTCTCTCCCAAGATGACGCGCTCACCGACCAGCATATCGGGACGGATGTGAGCAAACGAACGGTGACTCTCAGCGGTACGGTCCAGACAGTCGCGCAAAAATATTCGGCCGAGCAAATCGCGTGGCAGGTCTCCGGTGTGCAAGGCGTTACCGACAATCTGGCTGCCGCTGACGCGCAAACAAATCCGGAGAGCGCGGACGACAAGCTGGCGCACCGGGTCGAGTTTGAATTGTACTCAACCAAGGCAATCTCGCTGAAGACGATGCAGATCCATGCTGACAAAGGAACAGTTACTCTGACCGGCAATGTCTCTTCCCTCGCGGAAAGCCTTCTCGCCGAAAAGACTGCAAAATCCGTGGAAGGCGTTCGGAGGGTGGTGAACACTCTGGCCGTTTCAAACGATGCCGTCTTGCCTGGCTAGACGCCCATTGGCGCTCAAACCGGGCATATCCGTTCTCTGAGGGCAAACATTGGCGGATCAACTAATTAGATGGCGTTGCATCGACCGGCTGAGCTGGCACGACTTATCAGGCACAAGCTGCGCTACGCGGCCGGGCCACACACACAACTGCGATTGTGGAAGGGGTTGTGAAGCGCCCCCGATTGAGTCCGCAGCACTCCACAGGTGACTACTTACAGTGTCTGAACCCGTCAATATCCAGATCGTGGGTAGAAGCTGGCTTATGTCTTTATATTCCGGGAATTTGCCCCGACCTATGTGTCGAGTACAGCTTCGAGCAGGTGACGAGATGCATCCAGAAAAGGGAAGTGCTCTCCTGAGCGGTTCGTTAAATAGATTTCTCCGTCGTCCGACAGGTTTAGGTGGAAGAGACCCTTAATACTGTATTCTCCCTCGCCGATCGCTCGGACCTTGTTGACTGTGAACTGAATTGACATGGAGTCAGGGTCAAAGTACGCGTGGAGCGTTGCGGTTGAGTAACCAGTTTTTTGGACAACGAATCCGTTCGGAGTCAATTTGCCTACACTGTCAATCCTTCGTCGTGGATCATCTGGAAAATGTGCATTCCATTTCTCTACGTCCCTACGCACGATAGCTTCGAGCTGGTCCAAAATATCGCGGCCCTGGATGGAAATAACGTCCGCTTCATGTATACCTGCCTGACGGGCATCTTCCGCTTGCCCCTGCCGCTTCTTGAGTCGAGCGGCTTTGTCTTCGATCCAATTGTCCATTGAAGCCGACACTTTCTTTGACCTGTCCCCTAGGGTCGATCTGTATCTTTTCCAGTTCGCCGACCACTCGCGATTCAGCGTAAGTTCAGCTGAAGATATGAGTATGTCAACCGGGCGCAAATGAAACTGTGCAAAATGGGACGGTATTCCGTTTGCCTGCATGACACCGTCCGCGTATCCGGAAAATCCGCATTCCCCGACAGGGAGTGCCAGAGGGCTCTTGGAACGACGAGTGAGCTTAGGTCCTGATTAACGCTTACCGGACACCTGGACTCCACTCGTCAGGTTAGGCGTGGGCGGCCGGGTCGTGGAAACTTGCGAGTGCCTTCGCCTCATCAGTATAAGTCGGCAGGCAATTAACCAGGCCCGTCACATCCAGCACGTCACGGACCGCACCCACAGGATTAAGAATTTTCAAGTTGCCGCCGTCTCGCTTCAGAGTTACGAATGATTTCGCGAGGGCGCTGATTCCCGAGCTATCGACTTGTGTCACCTCCGCGAGATTGACGAGAACATTGCGCGGCTTGCTCTCGGCGAGTTCGCACAGCACAACCCCAAGCGAGTCGCAAGTTTCACCGATTACGATACGGACGTGCACATCGAGGATCGTACTGTCCTCGAATTTACGCGCCGAGATCCGGAGGCCCATGTGCGCTCCCTCCTACCGGTGCCGGGCACATCAATTAGCGCGCTCATTGACGTGAGTACAGAAGCTCCGCGCCCACGCCGGATTCTACCGTTTTGCCAATGCGCCGACTACTGCTTGTCAAAGACTGTTGTGGAGCTAAGGTCTACAAGGGCCAGGTGCCGGTGATTGAGCAGGCCCTTGAAACAGCAGGCTTGATGCTGGGCAGTGATAAGTCCGGAGGCTACATGCTGGAGATGATTTGTGCGGATTTTCTTGCCGGGGCGAACATCGAAACAGGGGACTCAAGCGCCTTGATACTCTCGCTCGACCTGCTCTTTGGATTGCTACCACAGCCCAAACAGCAGGAGTTTCTCAGCAAGGTGAATGGAACATCGTGACTCCTGATCCCTTGGGACGCCGGCGGTTGCGACTCAAGGCCTCTCTTTACACGAAACTCCATCGCAAGATCCTGGAGCGAGACCGATGGCGCTGCCAGTATTGCGGCAGTATGCAAAACCTACAGGTTCATCACATTCAATCGCGTGGCCAGCTCGGGGGCGACACGGAAGGGAACTTAATCACCTTGTGCGCCTCGTGTCATGAAGAGATCCGTCTTAGGGTACCTACTAGAAAGCGCGCGTGACAAAGGCGGTGTTCCACACCGAGTCCTGGTACCTTCAGTTGATTTGATGGCCGCGCTGAAAAAGAGCATCGAGGCCAAACCGGGTTCGAAGACGTTACTCAAAGCCGTTCCCGGAGCTCCCAAGAAACGGAAGGCTAGTTAGGTTTTGGGGCGTCTCCATTCCGCCGATGCGCTCTTTTCATGCGCTGCGGTTGGCCCCGCGCCGATCTCTCCATGAATTAATCTGCAAAACCCGAAATGACGCGGGGGATTAGACTTGCCGTCAAGTAGCTTTCAATTGTAGGAGTGACGTTCCGATCCGAAAAGTTGCCATCGGTTCCAGTCGAACCACCGAAACACCAGAATTGCGCAGATAGGTTCCGTTCGTTGAACGCAGATCGTATAAGAGAACCCCGTCGCGCCTGATCTCGATGGCGCAGTGTGACCGGGAAATGTTCGGATCATCAATTTCGACGTCCGCGCCCCCTCCTATTCGTCCGATCGTTGTAATTGAACTCGTAATTTCAAATTCTCCTCCCTGCGAAGGTCCCTCGATGACAAAAAGCCTAATATGCTCGCCTTTCGGGAGTTTGGGGTTCGCGGCTTCCGGAAATGGAGCCTCTGACAACCCGATGGCGCTCGGCCTTTCGCGCGATAGTGACGAGGTTACCCTAATCGTTGGGGCGCCAGGATTGGAAGGGATGGAACCGTGTTCAATTGTTGAGCGGCACATCCAGCAGGTAATAGCCGACGAAGGCGCGCTCTCAAAATGAATTATCGAACCACATTGGGGACACCGAACCAGGATAGCCTCCTATTTAACACCGCTGCCCGTTTATTCCAGTGAGGATGGACTGGGTTCTCTTCAAAGTCCTGATGGCTTCGCGGATTATCGTCACATCCGCATCTATACGGTAGAAACCTGCAATCCACACCTCATTCGCTTCTTCAGGACGCACGTAAAGGATAGCAACCGTGGCGGAGCCGCAGAGGTTGATCGATCCGGTAGGAAAATCCGCACCGAGACGGGTTGCCGACGCGCAATCGAGCACGCGGTCGCATTCGTCCCACGACAACACGGCATGCAGAATCCCGTGGTTTTGGATTTCCGGCTCCCAGAAATAGACGTTCGGCATACATATCCATTGTTACATCGACGCCAAAGTTGTCCAGGATTCATCAGTTACAAGATTCCATGCTAGGTGGGCTTGTGCGGGCTTCTGTCGGGTATCAGACGGAGACGCAATTCGCGTAGAGATATACTTAGTTTGGGGGATAACTGCCTTATGCCGTTGCCGCCATTGAAGGGTGACGTTTTCCATGTCATAGGCTTTACCGGCCAAGATCCGCTCGCCGGAGCCCCGTTAGAATTGAAAAAACGGCTGCTGGGAATGCCCGCACGTCCCGCAGGTAAAAAGTTAGTGGAGGTTTATTTTCTCGACCCGCTCACTGCCCGCGATCCCGCCGCGATTACGGAATACGGTAATTATTTATCGGTTTTCTTCTACAGCGACACTGCGCTAAAACTATCGAAACGCTTCGGCATAAAACTGCCGCCAGCGATTGGCGCACGTACTCGGGAACAGCTTCCACTTGGGCTCGGTACAAGCCTGATAACGCCGTTCCCGGATTAGACCACCAATCTTGTTTCTCGGTCGTTAACCGGAAACGACGGACTTGGAACGCGTTTCGGCTAGGTCACGCGACGGCAGGCGCCGTACATCGTGTCGTACACCACCCGTTGAAGAAGTAGAACCATTTCGGCATATAGGTCGCGCGTCAACGGTTGCGTCTTCACCGGGTCGTATTTTACCGTTCCGCTAACGCGTGAGCGCAGACTCTATTGCTTGTCAAAGACTGTCGTGCTGGTTACCGGCTGGCCTTGTGCGTTAGTCCCTTTTGTCGTGAGAGTCGTGACCTTTCCGTCATGGGAGACCAGCGCCGTGGTCCTTTGAACCACTTTGCCGCCTTTCTTCATTGCCGACTTGAACGTGTTCGCGTCCACACGCGTGATGGCCTCGGCATCCGCCCCATTCGGCGCACCCGTTCCGGAAATCGCGACATCCTTTCCGTCATAGTTGGTCGTGAAGCCCCATGCGAAATGGCTTCCATCCCCGTCGACCCCCTCGAAGGTATACTTGACGCTATCGCCTTGCGCTTCTAGGGTACGCGTTTCGCTCGTTGGCGCCTGCGTGTTAGCAAACTTAGACTTCGTTATGTTTAGCTTCCATGTCCCTATTTGGGGACTGCTTTGGGCTAGCAGCGGTCCCGAGACGAACAGTGATAGTGCAATAACAGCGACGAACACGAACATTCGCTTCATGGATGTCTCTCCTGTGCGCCGGTTAAACCGGCGAGGTGTAGTGAATGCAAAAGTCATACGAAAGTGGTTTAGCGACCCACATCGGCCCCGAGTCATGCGGAGCCGCTCGCAAGGGCGGCGTCGAAGCGTT
>Ga0182024_10021132_pt1 | contig 11840 bp, 8 predicted proteins | sample P32metaG_FD_120480 | JGI IMG/M metagenome (GOLD analysis project Ga0182024, IMG submission 120480) | Permafrost microbial communities from Stordalen Mire, Sweden - P3-2 metaG (Illumina Assembly) | ecosystem: Environmental > Terrestrial > Soil > Wetlands > Permafrost | place: Sweden: Stordalen... | reverse complement strand
TTTCGTCACGCGGAGCATTTCGAGGCGCTACGCGATATCGTGCTGCCCGGTCTGCTGGATAGAAATGCCGCCAATCGTAGGTTGCGCATTTGGTGCGCCGGCTGCGCCGATGGCGCCGAACCCTACTCTTTGTCGATCCTGTTGAAGCGCGATTTGGCTCATCGGCTGCTCGGATGGGAAGTATCGATTCTGGGCACCGACATTAATCGCCAGGCGCTCATTACCGCTCGGAACGCGAAATATGAAGATTGGTCTCTGCGCGCCACCTCCGAAGATCTGAAAAGGATCTGTTTCCAGAAAGAAGGAAAGCATTGGTCTCTCGCACCGCAATTTAAGGATGCCGTATCGTTCCAATATCACAATCTGGTGGAAGATCCCTTCCCTTCCTTGTTGAGCAATCTTTCCAATTTCGATCTGATCGTCTGCCGCAATGTGATGATCTACTTCGGACCCGATGTCATGCAGCGGATCGTCCGGCAGTTCCATGACTCGCTGGCGCCGGGCGCCTGGCTGCTGGTAGGCCCCAGCGAGCCCAACATGACGCACTTCACGTTTTTTCGCGCCGTGAACGCTCCGGGGGTAACGCTCTACCAAAGGATGGATCACTCTGCGCCAGAAGCCCTGGTCGAAAACTCCCGTATCGGCTGGAATCCGGCCGCGCTTCCGGATCTGGAGGCAGTAGCTTCCCTGATCACCGCCGTAGCGCCAGAAAGTTCCCCCGCGACCCTGGCCGATGTTCGCCAATGCATCGACCGAGGCGACCTGGCGGAGGCCCTTCGGCATTGCGAGCTTTTGCTCCATAAGGAAAACCTGGATTCGGAGATCCATCTTTTTCATGCGTTGATTCTTACGCAACTCGCTCGCCCGGACGAAGCGGGACGATCCTTGAGAAGGGCGATCTATCTGGATCGTCGCTCTGTGCTCGCGCACTATTATCTCGCCCTGCTCCTTCAATCCAGCGGCGACTCGGCCCAAGCGGTGCGATCTTTCGAGAACGCAGTGGAAATTTTGGCGTCACGAAACGACGGTGAGGTCTTGCTGGACGCGGACGGCATTACGGTTGGCGAGTTGAAAAAGCTGGCGAAAATGCAAATCGAGATTCTGAACGCAAAGGCTTAAATGGGCGTGAATTGGGAGCAGGTGAGAGCTCGGCTACGCGCCAACGAAGAGGCGCTCGAAAGAGCCCTCCAGGCCGGCCCGGAACGCATCCAGACCGTGTATCGGCAGCGCGCCCTTCAACTCGCAAGTATTCAGACATCCGCACTGCCCGTCTCTCCTGGCCAGCGCGTTATCATCTTCCGGTTGGATCGCGAGCGTTATGCGATCGAGCTGACGAAGCTTGCCGAGGTGCTCCCATTCAAACAGTGCACGCCCGTGCCGGGAGCGCCGCCGCGGTTATTAGGTGTAATCAACCTGCGCGGAGAACTGCACGGCGTATTGGACCTCTCTCAGCTGCTGGCGATTCCGAGCAATGCAAGCGGAGACTCTGGCTTCATCCTGGTCCTGCGCCATTCGGATCGCCGGGTTGGGCTCAGGGTCGACTCCATCGAGGATCTCGACGAGATCCGTCCGGAAGAGCTGACAGTTTCGACATCCGGGAACTATCTGAAAGGCTTGGTGTCCGGTACGTTACCGCTACTCGACGCTGACAAATTGCTGGGGGATGTTTTTTCAAAAGAGGAGTTGTGACTATGACGCTCAACATGAGAATTGGGACGCGCATTCTTGCCGGCTACGGACTGGCACTGTTGGTGGTCAGCGGAGTGGGCGTGGTTGCGTACCGCGCCACCACCGAACTGGTGGCCAGCGCCGATTGGGTCACCCACTCGCATAAAGTCAAGGAAGACTTGGCCGACGTTCTGTCCACGATGAAAGACGCCGAGACCGGACAAAGGGGCTTTCTTCTAACGGGCGAGGACAGCTACCTGGCTCCGTATAACTCCGGCATCAAGGAAGTCGGCCTAAACATCGATCGTCTGCGCGAGCTGACCGCGGACAATCCAAATCAACAGCGACGTCTCGCGAAACTCGAGACTCTGGTCGCCGCCAAGCTTTCCGAATTGGATGAAACTATTCGGCTCCGGCGGCAGAGCGGCGAGCGCGCGGCTCTGCAAGTTGTACTGACCGATAGAGGAAAGTCCATCATGGACGATATACGCCAGATCGTCGGCGAAATGGATGAAGAAGAAAACCAGTTGCTGAAGGAGCGGGATCAACGCTCCAAAGCGACCGCAGGCTTCGCACGGGCGGCCATGATTCTTGGCGGGGCGCTGGTACTAGTTCTGGTCGTGCTCATCGCTTTTCTCATTCAACGGTCCATTACCCGTCCGTTGGGTGCGTTTATGCAGTTTGTGGGCCGGGTGGGCGAAGGCGATTTAACGCAGCAGGCCAAAATCTCGACGGCGGATGAGATCGGAGAACTCGGCCAATGCCTCGACCAAATGGTAGCTGGTCTCAAGGACGTCGCCAGCCAGGCGCGCTTCGCCACCGAAAATCTGACCTCAGCATCCGCGGAGATTCTCGCGTCCACCCAGCAGCAGGCCGCCAGCACCGGAGAGCAGGCCGCGGCCGTGCAGCAGACTACCATCACGATGGAAGAGGTCACGCAATCGGGCGCTCAGATTTCCGAACGAGCCAAGCAAGTCGCGGCCTCCGCCGAAGCGACCTCCGCCGCCAGCCACGCGGGATTACAGGCCATGGAAAGCACCACCAGAACCATGCAAGGTATCCGCGAACAAGCCGAGGCGGTGGCGGAAAACGTGGTGGCGCTCAGCGAAAAAACGCAAGCCATCGGCGAAATCATCTCCACCGTGAACGATCTGGCGGAGCAGTCCCATTTACTCGCCTTGAACGCGGCCATCGAGGCGGCTGCCGCCGGCGAGCAAGGGCGCAGCTTTTCCGTGATCGCGAGTGAAGTGAAGAATCTGGCCGATCAGTCGCGGGAAGCGACCGTGCAGGTGCGCGTGATTCTGGGCGACATCCAGAAGGGGATCAATAGCTCCGTCATGCTCACCGAGGAGGCCGTCAAGCGGGTTGAGACGGGCAAACAGCAGGCTGACGTGGCCGATCGCACCATCCGGACCATGACCGAAAATATTCAGCAAAGCGTGCAAGCCTTCCAGCAGATCGTGGCGGGCTCCAACCAGCAACAGATTGGCTTCACGCAGGTCATGCAGGCCGTGCGCGACATCGGACAGGCCAGTCAACAAACGGCGGCGAGCACACAGCAACTCGAAAAGGCCGCCCTCAACCTCACGGCTCTATCGCAACAACTGCAAAAAGCGGTCGCGCGGTACCAGATTTAGGAGAGCGGCCCTTGAAGGATATTCGCCAAAAGCTGCTGGCCACGTTTCAGATCGAACACCGCGATCATGTGGAGCAGATTCGTTCGCTTCTGGCGATGATCGAAAAGACCGCCGGGCAGCCTGCCGGCCCGGAGCTCGAAGAGGCGTTTCGACGCGCTCACAGCCTGAAGGGCGCCGCACGCGCGGTGGACTTGCGTGCGGTCGAAGGCCTCGCCCATCGCATGGAAACGCTTTTCTCTCGCGTCAGGCAGGGCGCGCTGCCCCTCGACAAAGACACCGCCGGGGTGGTGCAAAAGGTGCTGGACGCAAGCGAAGACTGCGTCACGGCCCTCAATGAGAATCGGCCGGCTTCGAGCTTCGAGCCAGCCCTTCAGGCCATCGAACGCGTGCTTGGGATCGAACCGGCAGCTGCGATCCCGGCCCCCGAACCGCCTTCCATACCGGCCTTTCAGCCCTTGGAGACGGTGCGCATCACCACCCGGAATTTCGATGGGTTGCTGCGTTCGGCCGCGGGGCTGCTCGCCGAGGGCGGGCACCAGGAACAGATCACGCAGCAACTCAACGGAATGGTGCGTGAAATTGCCCGCGTGGAAAAGCAGAATGCAGCTCTTCGCAAGATTGCCGTCGCAGTCTCACGCGGGTCCGATCCGGGCCGCGATTTAGTGCGCTTGAACGCATCGTTGCTTGCGATGGGACAGCAGGTGCGCTCGCTGGCACGCCGTTCCAATGAGCTCCGCAGCTTGCAACGGCGCAGTTCCTGGACGATGCGCAACCTGGGAGAGCAACTTCAGCTGGATGTTTGGCAGGCGCGCATGGTTCCGGTGGAAGGTTTGCTGGAGGGGTACCGCAAGATGGTGCGAGACCTGGCCCGGGACCAATCCAAAGAGATTGAGTTTCGCACGACCTGTGCCGGCGCGCAGGCCGACCGCCGCGTGCTCGATGCGTTGAAGGATCCGCTGCTGCACTTGCTGCGCAACGCAGTGAGCCACGGCATCGAGACCCCGCGGGAGCGAGCGGCCAAAGGAAAGCCCAGCGCGGGAGTCGTGACGGTTCGGATCGACACTCATGGTCAACGCTTGACCATCGCGATCCAAGATGACGGCAGCGGCCTGGACCTCTCTAGAATCGCCGAGGTCGCAGTGCGGGAAGGGATACTTACCGAAGCAGCGGCTGCCCAGAGTTCGCCGCAGGATCTGGCTGGCTTTCTGTTTCGGCCAGGCTTCTCAACCGCCCGGTTCGTCACCGACCTGTCCGGCCGCGGCATGGGCTTGTCGGTGGTGTACGAGGCGGTACGCCGCCTGCAAGGCGATCTGGATCTGCGGCCCGTGGACGGCGGGGGAACGATCATGCGCCTCTCGGTTCCTCTCTCCATCGCGACGCAAAGATTGCTTTTGGTGCGATGTGCCGGCCAATTGCTCGCTATTCCTATGCATGGCGTCGAGCGCCTCCACCGCATTCCGCGCTCCCGCGTAGAGACGGTCGCGGGAAGGCCGACCGTCGTTTTCAATCGCCGGCCGATTCCCCTTTGGGGCATGCGTCAGCTGTTGGATCTGGAGCAAGTCCCCAAAACGGCTGCCCCCGACATCCTGCCCGTTATCGTGGTACGTTCGGGCAGCCGGAAGACGGCCGTTTTGGTAGACGAATTTCTCCGGGAAGCCGACGCCGTCATTCAAGATTTGCGTCCAGCCGCTTGCCGCGTAGCGAAAATTTCTTCCGCCGCTTTGCTCGAGGATGGCGAGATCGCCTTTGTGCTGAACCCGATGGACCTTATGGAAGGCCCAGCGCATGCACAGCCACTGCTTCCTGCCAAGTCCGCGGCGCCCGAGCCGCCGCCGAAAGCTGCTCCCTCCATTCTGGTCGTGGACGACTCCCTCACCACGCGGACCTTGGAGAAGAGCATTCTGGAAGCGCACGGGTATCAGGTCCGGGTGGCAGTGGACGGCGTGGAGGCTTTGGCAGCGTTGCGAGAGGAACGGGTGGACCTGGTGATCGCCGACGTCGAGATGCCCCGCCTGAACGGGTTCGGTCTTCTAGAGGCGATGAAAAAGGACGAGAGCCTGGCGCGCATTCCCGTGATTATTGTCACTTCACTGGAGCGCCGGGAAGACCAGGAGCGGGGCCTCGCGCTCGGCGCCGACGCCTACATCGTAAAGCGCAAGTTCGATCAGCAAGAGCTGCTCTCTGTGATCCGCCAGATTTTTTAAGCTATGCCGGACCTCGTGAAAAAAATTCGAGTCTTGATCGTCGAAGATTCGCGGGTAATTCGCGAATTTCTCGAACATATCATTGGGCGCGATCCGCGGCTCGAGATCGCAGGCTCCGTGGAAAGCGCCGAAGAGGCTCTGCGAGTTCTGGATCGTGTCGCGCCGGACGTGATTTCGATGGACATTCGTTTGCCAGGAATGAACGGCTTTGAGGCTACCCAGCGGATCATGCGCGACCGGCCGACCCCCATCGTGGTGGTCTCGGCCAGCGTCGAACACGAAGACCTCCGCATTACCATGAACGCCCTGCGCGCCGGCGCCCTCACCGTGCTCGAGAAGCCCGCCGGCACGACCTCCAACGATTACGAGGCGTTGGCCGAGCGGCTCTGCACCCAACTCGCGATCATGAGTCAGGTGAAGGTTGTCCGCCGGCATGGGCTGTCCCGCGGGGTTGCGCGAATCGGCCGGCACCCCATTCCGCCTCGGGGCGAATACTGCGCGCTCGGAATCGTGAGCTCCACCGGCGGACCCAATGCCCTGGTTCAGATTTTGGGAGCGCTAGGCGCTGATTTCCCGCTGCCGATCCTGCTGGTCCAACACATCACCAGCAGTTTTCTGGAGGGCTTCGCTTCCTGGCTGGACAGTGTCTGTCCCTTCCGGGTGGAGATCGTCCGGGACCGTAACGTGGCGGCTCGCGGAAATGTTTACATTGCAGCCCCCGACCATCATCTGTGGGTTGAGCGCGGATGCGTGCGGGCAGACTCCAGCGATCCCGTGTGCGCACAGCGGCCGTCGGGAACGGTCCTGTTTCGGTCCATGGCAAAGGCTTATGGCGGCCAGGCGCTGGGAGTGCTGCTCACCGGAATGGGTGAGGATGGCGCGGAGGGATTACTGCAAGTTCGAGAGAGCGGCGGGTACACGATTGCCGAGGACGAATCCACCGCGGTCGTGTACGGAATGCCTGCGGAAGCGGTCCGCTTGGGCGCTGCGTCGGAATCCCTGCCGCTTCCGGCCATCGGCCCGAGAATCCTGGAATTAACCTTCTCTCGTCAAGAGGTGGCCTGATGGGGGACGCGTCTCATATCTTGATCGTGGAGGACTCGGAAACACAAGCCCTCCAGCTCACGTATCTGCTGGAGCAACAGGGCTGGGAAGTAACGCGAGCCTCCTCAGCAGAAGCAGCGCTGGAACAATTAAACCGCCATCTGCCCGCCCTGATTATCGCCGATTATCACTTGCCGGGAATTCAAGGCGACGAGCTGTGCCGGCGCATTCGAATGAATGTCGGCACGCGCGGCATTCCCATCCTCATGCTCACCATGGAGGAGGCGGACGAGAGCGAATCCGCCGGGTTGGACAGCGGCGCCGATGACTACGTTTCCAAGTCGGTCGCTCCCGAGATACTGATGCTGCGTGTGCGCACGTTGTTGCGGAAGTCGACCGAACGATCCGCCGTCTTGGGTCCGCATGAATCCCAATTTCATCGCGCTCGGCTTCTCGCGATTGACGATAGCCCCACCTATCTTCAATCGCTAGTAGAAGCGCTCGAGGAGGAAGGATACGAGGTAGCCGAGGCCAGCAACGGACAAGCAGGCCTGGAACGGATTTCCCGGGAGGCATTTGATTGCGTCATGGTCGATCTGGTCATGCCCGGAATGGATGGGATCGAGGTCTGCCGCCGTATCAATGAAATCGAGCGTGATTCGGGCGGGCATTATTCCATGGCCGTGATCATGTTGACGTCGCGGGAGAGCAAGGAGGATATGACGCGCGGTTTAGAGGCTGGCGCCGATGACTTCGTCGGAAAATCCAGCGACACGGCGGTGCTCAAGGCCCGGATCCGCGCGCTTCTCCGGCGTAAATTTTTTCAAGAGGAGAACCGGCGCATCGTCGAGGAGTTGAAGAATAAGGAACTGGAGGCGGTTCGATCCCGAGCCGAACGCGAAGCGGCCGAAACTCGCGCGGCGCTCGCCGGGGAACTCGCCCATATCAATCGTGAACTCGAGGAAAGCAACCGGAAACTGCGTGAAACTCAGACTCACCTCATTCAGTCAGAAAAGATGGCTTCCCTGGGCCAACTGGTGGCTGGAATCGCGCACGAGATCAACAATCCGATTGCCTTCGTCATCAATAACATTTTTGTGGTCCAAGAGGCGTTGGATAAGTTGGCGGCCGACGCCCCGAATTCCGTCTCGACCGCGGTGCTCCCGAAGATAGAGAAGGCCCGCACGCGGATGAGCGAAATGCGCGTCGGTGTGGAGCGCGTCAAGGACCTGGTCTCGAAGCTGCGGACGTTCTCCCGTTTGGACGAAGGCGAATTCAAGACCATCAATATTCATGAAAGTATCGATTCGGTCCTGTTGCTATTGAGGCATAAACTCGAAAACCGTATCCAGGTGGAGCGCCACGACTGCGAAACCGATCTTCTCTCTTGCTTCGCCGGCGAACTGAACCAGGTGATTATGAACATCGTCGCGAACGCGATCGATTCCATCGAGGGTCCCGGTAAGATCGTTGTCGGCACGTCGCGAGAGAACGGATTCTTCGTTATCTCGATTCGGGATACCGGTAAAGGCATTCCCGAAAACATTCGGAATCGAATCTTCGAGCCTTTCTTTACCACTAAGCCCGTGGGAGACGGGACGGGACTCGGCCTGGCGATCTCCTACGGAATCGTAAAAGCGCACAAAGGTAGTATTGAATGTTTCGGTGTTCCAGCCGGGGGTACAGAGTTCGTCGTGAAGATCCCGACCTCGCTCGCTGGCGAAAAATGCGACAAAAAGTCCTGAGACGGAATAATTTGTCCCGGAAACAGCGCGCTTATTCGTTAGCTCGCTAGTTCGATAATTCCTTTCATTTGTTAAAGTTTGAGATCACCCTAGCGCGCCATGATTTCGGTCTGACGCGTGCAACATACTTCAATGCTCAGTCGATTTCATCATCTCAGGGAGGCCCATGCTACAAAAACAAGCTGACGATACGATGGCATTCGGGACATGGATCGAGAATCCCAAAACCGGCCGAATCTTGATTGTCGATGATCAGGAAGAAAACGTAGAGCTGCTTCAATGTTTGCTAAAAGAGGCCGGCTTCGAGAACATTACCGCCACAACCGACCCGCGCTCCGTGGTCGAATTGTGCCGTCAGATTGACCCGGATCTCGTCATGCTGGATATGCACATGCCGCTTCTAAATGGATTCGAAGTCATGAAGCAGATCGAGGGTCTGCTGCAGCCACAAGTCTATCTTCCGATTCTCGTTCTTACCGGCGATATCTCGCTGGAAACGAGGCGAGCCGCCTTAGACGCTGGCGCAATGGACTTTCTTAATAAACCGTTCGATGCGGTTGAGGTAGCGTTGCGGGCCAAGAATCTAATCACAACCCGGTTTCTTCATCTTCGATTGCAAGCTTATGCTCGTTTGCTTGCCGACAAATTGTGTACAAGCAATCAACTATTGGCTAAGAAAGCTGCCAATTCGGTTTGAACCTACTCGGCCGGGTCGCTTTCATCCCATGAAAGCCGTTTCTTAGCCTGGGGCCCAAACACCTCTGTCCCAAAACGCCGAACGGCGATCAGCGTCAAAGGTTTTGCTCCTGGAGTCATCGGGTAATCGGCACTGCCCCAAGTGTCAGGCACAAGCGCGGGAACACTGGCTCGCAGCTCGCGAGCGCGAGCTCCTCGCCACCAGCTACTTCCATGTCGTGTTTACCGTTCCGCATGAACTTAATGTGTTGGCGTTGGGCAACCCGCGTGTGTTCTATGACCTGTTATTCAGGACTAGCGCACAAACATTGTTGAAAGTGGCAGGCGATCCCCACCACCTAGGCGCGGAAATCGGTGTGATCAGCATTCTGCACACCTGGGGACAGAACCTGCTGCTCCATCCGCACATTCGCTGCGCCATTCCAGCGGGCGGGCTCTCTCCAGACCACAGCCGCTGGATACGGCCCCGCTATCCTTTCTTCCTGCCAGTGAAGGTTCTTAGTCGCGTATTCCGCGGCAAGTTCTTCGCTGGTTTGAAGCGCTTCCATCGCCGCCAACAACTACGCTGCGCCGGACCAGCAGCCGCCTTAGCTGATCCAAAACAGTTCCGTCGGTTTCTACGTCAGCTGCACCGCCAAGACTGGGTGGTCTACGCCAAGCCGGCCTTCGGTGGTCCGCAGAAGGTCTTACGGTATCTAGGCCGTTATACGCATCGGATCGCTATTTCCAATCATCGGCTCTTAGGGTTCGATGGCGAACGCGTCACTTTTCGTTGGAAGGACTATGCTCACGGCGGCAAACAGCGAATGATGACTTTGGTCGCCACCGAGTTCTTGCGCCGCTTCTTCCTGCATGTGCTGCCGAAGGGCTTCGTGAGAATCCGGTATTTTGGTTTCCTCGCGAATCGATTCCGCGCGCACTGCCTTCCGCTCTGCCAGCAACTGCTGGCCAGCGATCGCCCGCCGCCCTCCACGACTTCGGAAAATCCCGTCAACTGGCACTGCCCCAACTGCGGCGCCGCGATGATGGTCATCCACAGACTCACCGCTACGGATCTCTCGCGGTGCTCTTACTTCGATACCTCCTGATGCTGCGAGCAACGGCGGACCATCGACGTGCTCGCCGCACTCCAGTGGATTCGTGTGCCTGCTCTTCACCGAATCACCTTCCGGTGGCTTTCGGCGATTACTTTTCGAGCGACTTCTTAGCTACATCGATCGCGTTCAGCGATCCAATCCCAAGTTTCGGTTTTCCTCGCCGGCTCATCTCAGCTTGCGGCAGTTCAAAAGCGGCATCCAATTCCCATAGCCAGCGTCCGCCGCAAACGCCAGCGCCTTCCTTCTAGTCTCCTTCGAAAATAATTCAGGCAACCGGTTCCAGTGTGACCGTCAATCCGAGGTTCTGCAGCCGCTTCACAAAGTACCGCTGGAGTTGTTCCTTGTTGATCAGATCCAGGTAGCCACCACCAAGTTCGTGATAGGTGCGACCGGTCTTCACCATCGTGTAGGCGATCACTAGCAAAGAATGCGCGACTGCCACGAGGGCTCTCTTGCTGCCTCGCCGGGCCGCGATGCGTCGGAACTGCGAAGAGAGATAGCATCCCTTTGTCGGCTTGCTGCCCAGGCGGATTGGCACAGAGATCTTCGCAACCAGTTGTTGCCCTTCCCGGGTGGCGCCGGACAGTCGTTTCCCGGCGCTCTCGTGATTGCCGGGACACACTCCGGCCCACGAGGCCAGATGATGCGCGGTTGGAAACTGGGCCATGTTCACGCCGATCTCGGCAACCAGGTTGCACGCGGTCACATGGTTCACGCCTGGAATACTCTCCCACAGCGCTACGGCGGGTTCAAACGGAACAATCTTGCTGTCAATTTCCCGTTCGATGCGCTCGATTCTCTCGCCGATTGCTTTCCACTCCTGCAGGTATTCCTTTAGAAGAAACCGGTGATGATCGCGTACGCGGCCTTCCAGCGCCAAGCGCAGTTCGGGTATCTTTGCCCGCAGCTTCCGCTTAGCCAGCTCAGCAAGTTGTTCAGGGTTATTCTCGCCGGCGATGATCGCCTCGATCATGCTGCGGCCGGAGGCGCCCAACGTGTCGGAAGCCACGGAACTCAGCTTGATATTGCATTGCTCCAACAGTTTCTGAATCCGGTTGTCCACGCGGTTCTGCTCCTGCGTCAGCTCCGCCCGATATCGGGTCAAGTCTCGCAAATCCTGAATCGCTGTCGGCGGCACGAAGCTGCCACGGATCAATCCGTGTTGCAGGAGGTCAGCGATCCACTCGCAATCCTTCGCGTCGGTCTTGCGACCTGGAATCGCCTTGATCCGATGAGGGTTCACAAGCATCAATTCAAAGTGCCCTTCCAGCACTGCCCAGATCGGCCGCCAATACACGCCGGTTGCCTCCATCGCCACGTGTGTAGTGTGGTTCTCCCGCAACCAATCCAGCAGCTTTAATAGCTCCCTGGTGACCATTCCGAAGCTCCGAACTTCCACGTGCTTGCTGCCTTTCGAATCCAGGCAAATAATACAAGCAAAAACGCTCTTCTTGTGAACATCCAACCCGGCGCATCGTTCATGAACAACCTGCATGATGGGTCCTTTCCGGTTGCGCGGAAGGAAGCCTCCCGATTGAAGAGTCTCCTTCGCGTGCTCGCCATCACGGATGGCGGCGACAGTTCGTTGTACCTCAAGGCTTCCGGGTCAGACTCCTTAGCGGGCTTCACCGCACCAGTCAAAAACCGACCTCGATCTCCGCGCAGCCTTGACCACATTACACCCACGCCAGCGCATTTTCATGCTTCGTTGTGACCGCTCCGGTCATGCACGACTCCTTATCGAAAATG
>Ga0182024_10021131_pt1 | contig 11840 bp, 8 predicted proteins | sample P32metaG_FD_120480 | JGI IMG/M metagenome (GOLD analysis project Ga0182024, IMG submission 120480) | Permafrost microbial communities from Stordalen Mire, Sweden - P3-2 metaG (Illumina Assembly) | ecosystem: Environmental > Terrestrial > Soil > Wetlands > Permafrost | place: Sweden: Stordalen... | reverse complement strand
GGTTCTGAGTGCTATCGCCTGTGGCTGTTGAAAAACTCCCGTTTTGTCAAAATAGCCGGAATTTGGGAGATAGAAAATGTCTACGAAAACGGAGATCGTCGTTTGTAGGGCTTTCTATTGCCAAGATGGCGCACGGTATCTCACTGGCTCAGTAAACCGTCATAAGCCCGTTTCTGGACCGTGTAGCGTTCGATTAGCGACCACTCGAAAGAGGTGCTCCACCGTACCTCTACGGCCCGCGGCGTTAGAAAACCTGCACAGAATTGCTCCGGTGAAAACCGCGTAACGATTGGCTCTCTTGATCTCGACAAATGCAGTTAGGAATGAGTAGTTTTCTAACCAACGTTCTTGTGTTGTTCTTTGCACTTGCCTTCGGCGAATAATTTCCGAGATGGGCCAGAATCGTCGGATTCCGCGACGCATTGATGAACGAGCCCTATGGCGGGCTATTCGCATTGGCGGCCTTTCGTGCGATCAACTCGAACCCTTTCGCACGGGCGCTTTTCTCCAGTGTATGGAGCCGAACGCGAGCCGCGGCCGAATGCTTGGCCTGCATTTCAATCTGGCCGAGCGTGAGGGAGGCCTCTAGCTGCAATCGAAATAAGCTCAAGTTATGTGCCTGCGTTAGTGCCTGTTGAGCGGTTTTCCCGGCCTCTCCAAGTTTTTTCCCGGCTGCCATGAAGTTGGCATGATCAAGCATTACAGGGATTCGAACAGTTACATCCTGGCTCTTTTCCGAAAGTCGGACCGCTTCGGCAATGGCTGCGCGGGCCTCGTCTACTTTTCCTTGTTGAAGCAGGGACCTCGATAACACAGATTGTGCAAAGATCTCTTCATCAGCGTAAGCATCTGCCCGAAACGCCTCAACCGCCGTTCGGCTGAGCTGTTCGGCCTCGGTTCCTTTGCCGGAATCGCAGTCTAATTCCGCGAGCGCCAGGCGAGTTTCGGCGGCATCGCTTTTATTTCCGAGCTGCTTTTGCAGGGAGAGGGCGTCAAGATAAGCCCGATATGCTTTATCCGCCTCCGCCTGTTGTCGAAATATCCGCCCGATTTCAACGAGGGTAGAGGCGTAATAGCCCTTTCCGCCAATCTCGTGCTGAATAGTCGATGACTGTTGGTACATCTTGTAAGCACCGGAGAGGTCTCCCTGTTCAAACAATACGTCTCCAATTGCCGCCAGGGCCTGCGCCGCCGAGCCCCGATGGCCCACTTCGTTAGACAACTCGAATGTCTTCTGAAAATGGTTGAGAGCATCCTGCAATTTCCCTTGCTTGCGCAAAAGGTTGCCAGCATTGCCCATCGCGCCTGCCATTCCATTCTTGTCGCCAGCCTTCTGGTAGCTGCGGAATGATTCGTCATACATCCGTCGCGCGGTGGTGAAGTCACCTTTCTTGGCAGAAATCAAACCGAGATTCATCAGTTCTCTGGCTTGACCCTGTTCATCACCGATGGCCCGCGTTATCGTCAAAGCTTGACTGTAGAGCTTCCCGGCCGCAGCAAAATCCCCTTGGTTGATGGGAACTTCAGCCATGGTGTGCAGGGTTTGCGCCAACGCGCCGCGGTCTCCCGCAGCGGCGTAGATCTGCCGCGCTTCTTCGCAAGTAGACTGGGCCTTTTCGTTCTCGCCAAGATTCGCCAAAGCCCGGCACTCCCTGGTTCGGGCTCGAGCCACCAGGAGTGTCGCGCCCCGTTCCCCTGCTTCTTGTGCCGCGAGGTCTGCCGCGTCTCGGGTGAGTCTGTTGTCCCCGAGCGACGTAGCGGCCGCTGCTCTGGCCAGATCGATTCGCGGATCGCCTTTTGCCTGCACTCCAGAAGCACTTAGACTGGCCAAGCCCTTTAATGCATCTTTTCCTCGACCGCCGGCAGTTTCGACACTCGCCAGCTGCAAGCCGTACTCGAGATTGTCCGGGAAAAAGCTGAATAGAGTTTGATAGGCTTCAATTGCTTTTCCCCAATCCTTACTCGTTTCAAAGAACCGGGCCTCGACCAGCAGGTGCTTCTCACGCGAGAGATTGCCCGCTCCATCCAAGGCTGTCTTCGATTCCTGCCGCGCGTTAGAGTCGTAGCCGAGGGATGACCACGCCTTGGCGAGCGCAGCGTGCGCAAGTGGAAAGAAGGGATCGGCAGCGACGGCGCGGCTGAGTAGGTCTCGGGCCGAAAGCGCATCAAATGCGCTGATCTTGGCGAGTCCTTGCGAATAGAGCCGAATTGCCTCCGGATTCGACGGCAGCTCAGCCCTTAGTCCCACGGATTCGACTGGGGAAAGGTTCTCAAGTCCGAACTGCCCTCGCAAGCGTGATCCAACCTGCGATGCGAGGTCGACTATGGCCTTCTCAGTGCCCGTTTCCGAAATGGCAGCGACAGTTTGTCCCGTGGTGGAGTCTTCGAGGCGAAGGTCGAGGCGAATCTGGCCCGTGTCGTTTCCCAGGGCGAGATACGATCCGAGAATTATGAAGTCGCTTGCCAGGTTCTTGCGAACTTGCGGCAAAGCGGCGGGGAGCAGACTTTCCACATCGGATAGACCGAGGTCGATCTTGGTACGCGCGACGGTTTCGGCTGGTACAGTGCGCAGTTGCTCGCTGGCTGCCAGTTCCGCAGCCAGCATCTCCGAGAGCGCGGTTGAAATCCAAGCCGTATCCTGGCGACTGGAGAGATTCTTAAACCCTAGTATCGCTACCGACGGACGCATCCGAACGTGGATGTTACTGGATTGTTGGTCATTGACATTCCTCTGTTTCCACAGCCTGCGCGCTTCCCATGTACCCAAGCCGGCGACCACGGCGAGTACCAGTAGCGCGGTAGCCAACGACTCCGTATGCCGATGGAGGAATTTTCCACCGCGGTAGAGGAGAGTGGGTTTACGGGCTTCAATCGGCATGCCCGAGAGGTGCCGCTCAATATCTTTCGCGAACGCTTCTGCGGACGCATAGCGATGTTCGGGCCCCTTGCGAATTGCCTTCATCACAATGGTGTCGAGATCGCCTCGCAGGCGACGCTGCAGCTCTTCTGGCCGAATCGCCCGCGCTTCGCCTATTAGCTGAGGGGTGATCGCGGTTCGCGTGCTGCCGTCATGAGACGCCCTTTCATCGATACGGCTAACTGCCGCACTCGGCTTCTCCGGTTCCTCCTCACAAACGGAGCGCTCGATTTCCAAGGGCGAATCGGACCGAACCCGATAGGGTCGATGACCGGTCAAGAGCTCGTAAAGCAAGACTCCGAGCGAATAAATATCCGTGGCATTTGTGATGGGTTCTCCGCGCACCTGTTCGGGGCTGGCGTATTCGGGCGTCATGGGCCGCCAATCGGTTCGGGTAAGCGGCGCGTCCGGGGACCATTGCGGGTTGAGCACCTTGGCGATACCAAAATCCAAGAGCCGAGCCACGCCTTCTTTCGTGATCAGGATGTTGCCGGGCTTCAGATCACGATGGATGACGAGGGTTTCGTGGGCATACTGAACTGCGAGGCAGACGGTACGGAACAACTGCAAACGTTCGGCGATGGACAATCTGTGAGTGTCGCAATATTCGTCGATACGAACACCCTCGACGTAATCCATGATGAGATAAGGCAAGTACTCTTCGGTGCTCCCGCCGTCGAGGAGCCGTACGATGCTGGGGTGGTCGAGGGCTGCGAGGGCCTGACGTTCGTTGCGAAAACGCCGAAGGACTTCATCCTTGTTGATCCCCGGCACGAGCATTTTGATGGCTACTCGTTTCCGGTACTGGTCGTCGGCACGCTCGGCCAGATAGACGATCCCCATACCGCCATGACCGCATTCGCGGATGATTCGGTACGCCCCGATTCGTCTTCCTGCCATCGCACGCGACTGAGTAAACAGATCAGCGGCGGGACAATCCTCAAGAAAAGTCGCGGCGCCATCGAAGCTCGAGAGTAGAGATTCTATTTCCGCGCGCAGATCGTCGTCGCCGCCGCAGGCTTCGAGCAAGAAAACACTTCGCTCCTCGGGGTCGCGCTCCAGGGCCAACGTGAACAGTTCCTTAACCTGATCCCACTTTTCAGGCATGCTTCGAGTCGCCTTCGCGTAGCTCTCGCGCGAGCCACGCCTTTGCCACGTTCCAGTTACGCTTCAGAGTCGTCCGGGAAACCCCAAGAACTCTGGCCGACTCCTCGATGCTTAGACCACCGAAAAAACGCAACTCCACAAGTTGGGCTTGCTGCGGATCGAATTCCGCGAGCCGGGTCAGAGCTTCATCCAAGGCAATGACGTCCGCCGCCTTCTCTTTGGAAACACAGACAGCTTCTTCCAGGAAAACTTTCTCGAAGCCTTTTCCTCGCTTCTTGGCGTCATGGCCACGGCTGTGGTCAACCAGGATACGCCGCATCAGTTGTGCCGCGACGCCCAGGAACTGCTCCCTGTTCTTCAATGAACTTCTCTTTGATCGGCCAAGCGAAGATAGGCCTCATGCACTAGGGCGGTTGTCTGCAAAGTGTGCTCCGGGCGCTCCCGCTGCAGGTAGCGGGATGCCAAACGCCGCAGTTCCGAGTAGAGCGAAACAACCAACTCGGCTACTACCTTGTCATTGCCGACATCGAGTTCACCCAGGAGGGTGGCTATATCGATTGGCTCGTCCATTAGGACCTCGAACGCGATGCCCGGAGCCGCGCGGGCGGGAATGGATGCCACACTCCGCGACACCCGAACTTAGGAAATATAGAAAAGACGAGAACGAGGGAGGATCCGATTCGAGCTCGCGAAGGCAAAGAAATTCGCGATCTCTACGGCCCCGAAAGTATATACCCGGTTGAATTACCAGGCCAACGGAGTTTACGCCTTTGTGCGTGCAGCCATTGCTGAAGCGGTTCGACTTTCCGAAAAAAGCGAGGATGTAACAGTTCGAATCCCGGTGATACTTGATCAAGCATACGTCACCGCGACCGAGAAGAACCTCGGCGGAGCCGGGCAAGCCGCTCAACAGGTACTCACGCAGGCACGTAACTTGGGTCTGTTTCGCTTGGAACTCGAGACCTCCCTCACGCTGGGCCACATTGAACTCCAGGCCAAAAATCCTGCTGCAGCGAACGCCAGGCTCCAGGAGCTGGAGAAAAGCGCGTGTGCCAGAGGGTTCGAATTGATCGCACGAAAGGCTGCCCATGCAAATGGAGCGCCGTAGGGCTCGTCACGTGTGGCGCGGAATCCGACAGGATCGCAACCCTGCTGGCGCTCGGTTTTGGTAGGAAAAGCAGCTACTGGAGGCCTTGACCAAAGAAAATGTGGACCTTTTTCCGTGGTTTCTTCGCGTTACTAGATAGAGGCCGAGTGGATCGTGGGGACGGAAGACGCAAAGTAAAACCTCAAGGTTCGCGATCTCAGAAGCGGCGCTCAAGAAAAGCTTACTGAAAACTAGCGGGTTGCAGAGAAACTAACAATTCGCATCGGTATCTCGTTTGCAAATCTGGAGCACGTTTAATCCAAGGAACGGAGGAACTCTCAATGAAGACTCTTCGCATCGGCTGCGTATTCTGTGGATTCTTGTTTCTGGTTCTCTTGATGTCGGCGCAGACTTCTGTCAGTAACCTTGCGTCGGCCCAGGTACCGCCGTTGATCCAGTTCTCCAATGTCGCCTCGGATGAAGGCGGCAATCCGTTGAGCGGAGCGATCAGCATCACTTTCTTGCTCTACAACGGCCAGCAAGGCGGCGAGCCACTATGGACGGAGACGCAGAATAATGTCCAACTCGACGCTACTGGGCACTACTCCGTGCAACTGGGCATCACCAAAGCTGCCGGAGTGCCGGCGACGCTGTTTACCTCGGGCGAAGCGCGCTGGCTGGGAGTACGGATCGGCGAGCAAGCAGAACAACCACGCGTGGTGCTGTTAAGCGTACCCTACGCTCTGAAGGCCGGAGACGCGACGACCATTGGCGGATTGCCGCCGTCGGCCTTTGTGCTGGCCGCTACGGCCACGGGCTCGGGCGGGGCTGCGGTTGCGAACAGCGTTGCCGCCCCTAGTGCTGCTCCGCCACTGAACGGGGGAGGCACGAAGAATCACGTCCCGCTCTGGTTGAGTTCCTCGAAACTGGGTGACTCCAAGCTGTTTCAGAGCACGGCGGGCAATGTAGGGGTCGGGACGACAACTCCAATCGCTACCCTCGATGTCAACGGCGCGGTCAACGCCGCGACCAGCTACGACCTGGGAGGCACCGCCTTTGCGTATGGCTCCTTCGCAACTGGAAACGCGCTCCTCGGCTTCGCCGGAAACTCCACGATGACGGGCCACTCGAACACGGCCACCGGCCTCGTTGCGCTCGTCTCCAATACCACGGGCGCAGGCAACACCGCCACCGGCGCCACCGCGCTTCAGTTCAACACCACAGGCTCCGACAACGCCGCCCACGGCTCCGGCGCGCTCGGGTTTAACACCACGGGCAGCGAAAACACCGCCAGCGGTTTCGGCGCACTCAGCAATAACGTTTCAGGCGGAAACAACACGGCCAGCGGCGGTCTAGCGCTTTTTGTCAACACCACGGGCTCGGGTAACACCGCCAACGGCGCCGACGCGCTCGAGGAAAACTCCACGGGCTCAGGCAACACCGCCAACGGCTACGAGGCGCTTTTCTTCAACACGGCCTCGGACAACACCGCCAACGGCTTCGTGGCGCTCTTCTCCAACAGCACGGGCACCTTCAATACTGCCAACGGCTACGAGGCGCTGTACAGCAACACTACCGCCTCACTCAATACCGCCGACGGCGTGGCTGCACTGTACGGCAACACCACGGGCTCAACCAACACCGCCATCGGCTTTGGCGCGCTGGACAGCAACACTACGGGCAACAACAATACCGCGGTAGGTGGGTTCGCGCTCGCCGGCAACGCTACGGGCTTCGCCGTTACCTGCGTGGGCTACCTTTGCAACGCGGGAGCCGCGAACCTAACCGATGCTACCGCCGTCGGCGCCTATGCCACTGTTAACTTGAGCAATGCCCTGGTGCTGGGCTCAACCTCCAGCCAGAACGGCCTAGCCAACGTTCTTGTGGGAATCGATGTGTCGAGCCCGAGTAACATCCTGACCGTACTTAAAGGCGGAGGTCACGCCATTGCCGACGGCTGGGATACCTACAGTTCGCGCCGTTGGAAAACTAACATCCAACCACTCCACAGCGCGCTAGGCATCGTCGAGCAACTAAGGGGGGTCTCCTATGACTTGAAGGACTCGGGCAAGCACGAGATCGGAGTAATTGCCGAGGAAGTTGGGGAAGTAGTGCCGGAAGTAGTCAGTTATGAGGAGAACGGTAAAGATGCTCGGGGGGTGGACTACAGTCGGCTGACGGCGCTGTTGATCGAAGCCACCAAAGAGCAGCAGGCGCTGATCCGTCACCAGCAAAAGCTGATTCGCGCTCAACAGACCCAGCTCAGAAGCCAGCAAGAGCAGATCCGGATGGTGCAGGATCAGAATACCGCACAGCAAGCGCAGATCTCTCAGCTAGTTTTGCAGGTCCAGACCATTCAGGTGTCGCTGTCATCGGGCCGGCCGGCAGGCTTTGAGGTCCGCACAGCGAGCGTCCGAACTACGGCGCGTCGGTAGTTCCCTGAGGGGCGGTTCCCGGACCTGCCCCTTTTCATGGATAGCCGCGCGGACTCCGTTCTTGTATACAAACACGCAGGAAGACTCCGGCACCCAAACGCAAAAAGTGACGGTTGCCTCCGGGAAGCCTGGAACTGCCGATTTCAGCTTTAAGGCGAAGTAGGGAATGAAAAAATAGGAGACAACGTGAGCGAAGTCGATTTAGCGATGCAAGAACAATCTTCGGGATATTGTCCAGGGTCAACTTCGGTCCCCACGTAGAAAGTCCCATCACCGTTGCTGTAATAAATCTCGATGCCCGTGTCACCGTCGGGACTCGTGCTTAAGCGAGCGCTGTGACAGACGTGACCCATCCCCGGCTACGGTGGTTCCGCTGCACCGTCATCGCACTCCCCCCATTGGCGCTACCATGTCTCCGGAGATCGAATTAGTAATGGTTGTCGCTACCATGTTTCCATCGGCCTACACGAGGTCAGAAGGCTAAAGGGCTAGTAAATCTTCGCAGCCACCAGCGGGCCATGGCGACCTTGGCAATCTTCCGCCCCCGCCGCATCATCAGGTGGAGATACTTGCTGCGCCACTCGGGCAAACTGCGCACCGTGACCTGCGCCGCTTCCACCAGCAAGAAGCGCAGCATGGAACTGCCCTGCTTGGTGATGTGCCCCAGCCGCCGCCGATTCCCGCTGGAATCTTCCAGCGGCACCAGCCCGAGATAGCTGGCCACCTGCTTGCCGCACTGAAAGCGGTCGGCTTCGCCGATGATCAGCACGAAGGCCAGTGCGGTGAGCGGACCGACACCGGGATGCGTCATCAGTCGCCGGGCTGCGGGACACTTCTCCACTTCCTGCTCGATCGCCTGGCTCAGTTCCGCAATCGTCGGGTTCAATCGATCCAGCAGTTCCAACAGATCGCACCGTCGCCGGCTCGCCCACGGAGCTAGCCGAAACGATTCCAGTTGCTCGCGTCCCTGTACCCTCCACAATCGCTTCTTGCAGCGCAGTCCTTCGTTGAGCGCCACCGCCTGCAACTGGTTCATGATTCGCGTGCGCGCCTGCACCATGCGGTGCCGGTGCCAGAGCAGTTGCCGCAGATCCCGGTTCTCCCAACTCGGCACCCAGATCTTCGGAAGCGGTCTTCCAGCAGCAGACGCAGGATCAGTTGCGCATCCTGACGATCAGTCTTCTGTTTGCGCACGCGCCGGGTGCGAATCTCGGCCGCATCTCCGATCAACAACTCAAACTGCAACTCGGCCACGAGTCGTTCGAACCAGCGGCCATGCCCGCTGGCTTCCATCCCGACCCGCACCTTCTGGCCGGCCAGTGCACGGTAGAACGCTTCCGCCTCCTCCCCATGCGCTAGCCGTTTTTCTTGGACCTCTCCGGTCTCGGTATCCACCGAAGCTATTTGCTGAAACTCGGGGTGGAAATCTACTCCTATAATGATCATCGTTCGGCTCCTTTCTCCCGAGCCTGTTGGTCGGCTTTGCCACCACCAACTCTACTCGGGCGTCGGAGCCGACATTGTCATGGAATCAATTACACTCAGTGACCCAACCGAGCTGGCCGCTGACACAGTGAGCTATCCAGAAACGGGCTTATAGGAAAGCGATTGCCAACCTGTTGTCAAAAGTCAACTCGCGATGCCCGAATCCCAGTCTTGTGATCGCATTGCATTCGCCTAATGCCCTACTGGAAACCGGACTGCGTAGGTGCGCTCCAGAGAAAACCAGAATAGTGACCCCCTTCGCTGCCGAGCAGTCCGTTCTCTGCAGTCCGGTTTGTGTGCGAATAATCGCGAAATGCGGGCAATATTCGCGTATTTCGGCGCAAAGAGAGCGGGTTTTCTCTGCAGTCCAGACTGCGTGGCGGAGGGAAAGGGATTCGAACCTTCGGTACAGGCCTGAGTGACGTAAGAGCCGACGTTTGCGTAAGTTGTACGGAATCAACTAGTTCAGAAATTCTCCGGAGACTCCCTGCTGTCCGGTTTGACGTGCTAAACAGTCCGATTTCGCGATCTGGCAAAGGCGAATCGATGGCGATTCTGTGGCTTAAAGTGGTCACTTGGAAGCTCTGAGTCGGCCTGGTTGGGTTGGCATGTGACTGCTTGCCTAGCGGGCAGTCACAAGATCGAAACTTTCTCCGGCGGAAAGAATTACTTGAGGCGCGGATTTCTAATAATGTTCGACTTTCTTGCTCGCGCCTTCTCCGCCGTGGTGGCTCCACTTCCCACAAGCCGACTTCGGGACAACGTCGTCGGAGTCCGCCTGAAACCGTGAAAACGTAACTTCCGGTTAGCCCGTCATCCGCCCAGAATCCCGCATTTGTTCTGTCACCAACTTTTCAGAAGCCGCTTCTGGGGCCGCCCGCGCGGCGCTCGACAAAGACATCCTGTAAACATCCAGGGCGCCAGGAGTTTCCTGCGAATCTTCCTCGACTGGAGCGGATTTTGCCCAAGCAGCCGGGGGAATGGAGATATGGAAAAAGCTCCGCATTTCCCACGTCCCCACCCCAGCGAAGGCTACGTACAAATGTCCAAGTACAAAAGACCGGTCAGGTCACGAGCAACGCCTCCATCGATCTATTCACCAGCACAGGTCACGTCGTTGTTCCAGTCTACGAACGCGCCTTGCGGGTTATCGCGCCAGGCCCAGACGTGGAGTTCGAAGAACGAATTGATGCTGAAGCGATTCGGGAAGCCGACAAAGTTGAAGACTTGCCCGTCCAGTACCGGAGAAGTGTTGTTATTGGCGGCAAGCCAGCTCTCCGAGTCCAGAATGAACTCGACGCCTACAAGGATCATCTTGCCACCGGCGGGCTCGTAGATGAGGGCCTGCGGTTGCGAGGGATCGAGGGTGAGATTGCCGAGCAGGGTGGGGTTGACGTAGTGTACGCCCATGGCTCCGTGGTCGGTACCGGCAACGCAACCTAGAAATGGTCCGTATCCAGCCGCGGTGGCGTTGTTGACATCGATGTACTGCTTCGTTCCTTTGCGAACCAGTTGCACCAGCGTAGCTGAAGAGGCATGTTCGTGAACGGCCTGTCCGTTCTCGGAATTGTGGGTTGAATTTCCTTGCGCCATCGAATACGCCGCGCAGGCAAATATTAAACAGCCAGCGAGCAAACCGAACTTCGTCTTGATTTTCATTTGATTCTTTCCGGTTACGTTGACGGACGAGGGTGTTGTGGTTGATAGAGAGCCTTCTGACTTTGAGCTTCGTTTGAGTTTCATGTGATCCTCCGCGTGGTTAGTGTTTATCTTCGTAACGTCGCGATTCTCTTTGGGGGAATCATCTCGACTTGCTTCTGGTATCGAGTTTCATAGTCCCCCTGTATGTAACGGCGGAAAACGCTGGCGGATTTGATCATTGAAGAGAAATCATTTTTCAAAATGCAGGTTCACGTCAGCGTTGACAGGCGAAACGGGAAGGGATACGCTACACAGCCAGCGCTCCCCACGCGCTAGGGGCGAACCTGGTGGCGCATGAGGCTCCGAGTCAGGTCACAAAACTGTTGCAGTGCTGGCGTGCTGGCGAACGCAGCGCCTCAGACGCGTTGCTACCCTTGGTCTACGACGAACTGCGCCGTCTGGCCCACCACCACCTGAGGAATGAACGTCCTCACCACACTTTGCAGAGCACAGCGCTAGTGAATGAGGCTTATCTTCGGCTGGTTGAGCAGAATCTACCGAAGTGCGAGAGCCGCGCGCATTTCTTCGCAATCGCGGCGCAACTCATGCGCCAGATCCTAGTGGACTACGCTCGCCGCCATCGAGCCTCCAAACGTGGCAGCGGCGTCTGCATGCTCGCACTGGACGATGCCGTAGCTTTACCCCAGCGCAAAAACGTCGATGTTGTCGCGCTCGATGATGCCCTCAATGCCCTTGCTGCGGTCGATCCGCGGCAGAGCCGTGTAGTGGAGTTGCGTTTTTTTGCCGGCCTTTCGTTGGAGGAAACCTCCGAGGTGATGGGGATCGCGACCGCGACTGTACAACGCGACTGGACTGCGGCCCGAGCCTGGCTCCATAGGGAGATTTCCCGGAGCTCCCGAACATGAGTTCGGGACGATGGGAACGGACCAAAGAAATTCTGGAGCAAGCTCTGCGTCTGGCGTCACAGGAGCGGCAAGCCTACCTTGGCGCAGCGTGTGGGGCGGATGCCGATCTGCGCCGCGAGCTGGAGTCCTTGATCGCTTCTTACGAAGAGGCCGGAAGCTCATTCCTGGGTGCAGACGCGTCGGAAGTTCTACAGCTGACCCCGCCGCGCGCCCTTTCTTCTGGTACTAAGCTCGGACCGTAT
>Ga0182024_10021130_pt1 | contig 11840 bp, 11 predicted proteins | sample P32metaG_FD_120480 | JGI IMG/M metagenome (GOLD analysis project Ga0182024, IMG submission 120480) | Permafrost microbial communities from Stordalen Mire, Sweden - P3-2 metaG (Illumina Assembly) | ecosystem: Environmental > Terrestrial > Soil > Wetlands > Permafrost | place: Sweden: Stordalen... | reverse complement strand
CGGAAAGCGCTACTTGGAAACTTTTCGGCAAATAGCGGCGGGCGGCGTTGTCCTCAGCGTGCCTGAAGTTATAGTCGTTGCGGACGCGGGACGGATCCGGCGTTTTAGCAATTGGCTTTTCTTTAAAAACGATCGCTTCCTTAAGGATCTCGCATCCTTCGATCCCCGACGTATCAAAATATGCCCGGAGTGCAGTTCGGTTTTCTACGGTCAGAAGAACAGCGTTTATTGCGGCGATGCATGCAATCAAAGACGCTGGAAGGAAGATAATCCAGAAGCATACCGGGATGCTCAGTCTAAGCGAGATGACCAACGGAAGCAGGCGCGGGCTTCAGCTAGGATTCGGAAGGAAGCAGCAGAAATGCCAGCCCATTCGCCCGCGACTATCACGAAGAGCAAGCGTTCAGCTCGACTGCCGGGTCGATCAATCCGGCGCAAGAGCGAGTGAGCATGGGCGAATTTGTATGCACGGTGAAGCTCTGATTCGGCCCGGAATGAACACCGCCAAGCGACGTGTTGTGTCATCCTAAATTGTCCTTCGGCTATGTTACGTATCTCGTTGATTTGGATCGCGGCAGCGGCTTCAGTTTTTGGTCTGTTGTGTACGGTTTGGCCTGCGGGCCGGTCACTTACAGGGATGCAGGGCGCGATGCTTGCTCTCCTGGGTTTCGTTTTCGCCTGGCAGCCTACCTGGATATTCGGGATCATCGGCGGCGTCAGGCGAAAATGTACAAGACAGACGCCGAGATAAATGCGTACATGTTTCGCTGGATCTCGAAGGGAGGCCGTGTTGTTGTTTTCACGCGAGATCATTCTTGGGCGCGCGAGCCAAAGATTCGCGATTTGTTGTTCACTAAGGCTCGCAACAACGAGCTCGCAATCTGTCTGCCGACGGATACTGATCTCTCTCGGGAGCTTCGAGCCGAGGGCGCAGAAATCATTGCGTATCCACACCTTGCCTACACTCCCGGTGCTCGGTTTACGATCATCAACGACGGTCGAATTGCCGATGCCGCAGTTGCGATTGGAAGGCAGATCAATGGCATACAAGTTATTGAGGAATTTCCGATCGGCGACCCGGTGTTTGCGGTGACGAAAGATCTCGTAGAGGTGCTTCGGCGCGTTCCAACTTGATATGAAACCAGTTTCCTTGCGGTCGAGAACGACCGCATTCGTCGCCGCCGAGTGGGATAAGCTAGCTCCAGTCAGAGCGCGGCAGCTTGAGAGTGGCGCTGACCATAGCGCCCGTGAGGTATTAGCACCAGCCGTCGTCAAGCTTTTGGGGCACACCGCGTCAATCCTGGATGTCGGTTGTGGTACCGGCTGGCTAGCAGGTCTCCTGAGCGACCACGCTGAGCAAGTCGTCGGAGTTGATGCCAGTCGTGCTTCCGTCAGACTGGCTTGTCGGACCGTGCGAAAGCCGAATGTCGAGTTCGTGCATGCACCGATTGAACAGTTTGCGAAGACCCACTTGTTGTCCTTCTCCGCCGCCGTCGCGAAACATGACCCTTGGAACAGTTAGTAATTTACCCCGTATCCTGGCAGCAATCCATCGCTGCTTGCAGCCCAACGGAATTCTCGTCTTCACTATCGCTCATCCGTGTTTCTGGCCGACCTATTGGGGGTATGCCGAGGCCCCTTGGTTCGAATACGACGCTGAGATCGCTATAGCGGCACCTTTTCGGATTGCAGCAGAAGGAACAGCCCTGGTGACGACGCACGTTCACCGTCCTCTACAGCAATACTTAAGCGCGCTTCGGACAAGCGGGTTTGAGCTCGAACGATTTCGCGAGCTGATTGGAAGGGGATTTGCTCTGCCGAGGTTCGTTGCAATGCAATGGCGAGTATCTCACGACTATCATCGGAACCTCACGGACAACTAGCGCCAGTTGAGTAAACGGAGTCAAGCGCTTCTTTGGTTTCTCACCGTCCGCGCGGAATCTTCGGAAGCGTACTGGGGTTCTTGTGACGTGGATTGTGACGCAATCGGAGCCGACGGTGGCTATTGCGTGCGCCTTTGGTATTGAAAAATTCCGTCAGGACCGGATCATAACCGGCCTCCAAGTCCGTCATGAAGACCTCCCGCGTCTTGTTGGTCCCGTATGAGATGAAGGTCGGCAGGCGGATCGGGATGCGCCCGCTGTTCGGTGATCAGCCTAGCCGACCTTTTCGCTCGAAGAGTAACACACGGGTGCCTGTCCAAGTGGAATCCTTGGCTCGTTGCAGAAAGCAATGCTGGCGCTGCTTAGAGGCCCCATTGCACCGCCGAACCCCGCAGAAATTTCGAGCCTGCCCGCAGGCGGATTCTCCCAAGCCACTGTAGTGGAAACTGTAGCGACTACCTGCGGTCATGGAGTGTCATCGAGTGTTCGACGTAAATGCTCGATATCGATTTCGGCGAATGTTTATGCGGTTGGGGACATTCCATGATTCTCAGTGACTTTCGGTACTCAGGTGCCTCTGACTGATTAAGAGTCAGTTGCTCTGCCAGTTGAGCTACGCGCCCATCGCGCCTAGCGGCGGGACCAACCTGATCGCGCGCTGCCGTGGCAAATTTAGCTTAACATGAACCGAATCGCGTCGTGAAGACGACCGGCCGGTGCTGCCTCTCGAGATCGACGTGAGATCAAGGTTCAACGTCCTGAGATGAGCCGGAGTAGCTTCTCAGCGCGGCAAGCACTGCACTCGCTTTTTCAGAGGGAGGGGATTTGAACCTCCATAGAACGCGAGGATATTGGCGCGCAGTTCCGGCGAGATTTGATCGGGCGCTTCGGAAAAGTGTTCCAGCAAAGTCGAATAAGTGTCGTCGGCCTTCCAGTAGTCGCCGCGATGCGTGGTCGAAGTTCTCATTTACCAGCGTCAGCCGGTCCTCACTGGTGGCGGCAATGAGTTCTTGATAGCGCGCCGAAGTTTGTTGCACACTCGCCAAGAAAAGTTTTTCAGCCGCAGGCGGCGGGACTTTAGACGCCAGCGCCCAAGCCGTGCCACTCTTTTTCATAGTCAGCCCTTGAGAACCGATAGACGTACTTCCGCGCGGTCATTTAGGATTGAAGTTTCAAAATGTCATTTTTCTTCGCAGCCCAGGCGGTTTTTGTCATCGCTGGAATGACTTTGCTCACTGAATACCGATAGGTCCCCAGCGAACGATCCAGATCGTGAAACAGCATAGTCAGCTCGAGTGAATACGTTTCGACGAAGGCCCGCTCTAGCAGCGGTTTCGAAACCTGGAAGCCAATGAAGTCGTGATAGGCCTGAGAAGCATATTTTCCTTGTGCCACCTCGATCACATCGAAGCCAAATTCGGTTTTGAGATGCTTCGCCGGATTGTCCTCGTAAGTGAGCTGGAACCGTACTCGCGCTCGAGCTTCGGATACAGCATCGGGACTGCCCGGTTTATGGCGAACGGGTGCCCGTCGTTATCGGAAGCATAGTGTGCCAGCGCACCCAGCGCGAACGCGTATTCATTCACGTCCTGGGCATCGCGCAGACGCGCCTGGACAAAATCACCGGTGCGCACATAGTGCACCAAGTCGCTGAAGAATTTATTACCGAGAGGATAGTAGCCCATGTCTTGCAGAATGGCGCCACCGTACGCGTAGGCATGCGCGTCACGGAGCTGGTCATTCGTCGTTGCTGGAAAACGTTTCAACAATAAGGGCTGGATGCCGAGCGGCCAGTTCGCGTCGATTATGGCTTCATGCGCAAGAACCGAGTAGGCGGGAGCGGGTTTCGACAGCCAAACCCACATCAAGATCAGGAGCAGGACCGGGCGCATCCATAAGGTGGACACCGAACGGCCCAGGTATATTTCCAGGCTTTTCGCGCAGCCGCGGATGTGAGGGATAAAGGTGAATGGCTGTATCATCATGTGAGTGAGATCACCGAAGGCCGTTGCCGCGGCGGCGGCTGTTCTCATCCTGGCGATGATCGGTATCGAGATCGCAGGCGCCGTTCGCGATTCGGAGACCAACGATGAAGGAGCGCACCTGGTCTCCGGCTACTGCGAGTGGACGCTGCGCGATTTTCGGCTGGATCCTTCTTACCCTCCCTTCGCGAAACTGCTGCAGAGCCTGCCTGTGCTTTTTCTGCATCCGCGTTACACGCCGCCGGCACATGACTGGGCGCGCGCCGATGAGTTCGGTCTTGGCCGCGACTTTCTTTACCACAGCCATGTCTCCTGGAAGCAGATACTTCTCTCGGGGCGGATGGTTACCATCGCGAGCACAGCGGCGCTCGCTCTACTTGTGATGCTGTGGACGCGCCGGCGCTACGGAGGAGGTGCCGCTCTCATAGCGCTTGCCCTGTTGGCCTTCGATCCCACGCTGCTGGCGCATGGCCATTTTGCCACTTCCGACGTCCTGGTCACGTTGTTTCTGTTTGCCGCGTGGGTCGCGTGGGATGCATGGCTTCGCCGGCCAAGTACGGGGCTACTGCTCGCGGCGGGCGTATTGGCCGCGCTTGCTGTTGGCGCAAAATACAGCGCGCTGATTCTGATCGCGATTTTCCCGATCGCGTGGCTGCTGGCTCGTCCGCGGCCAGCCATTCCCGTTTGGACGGGTCTAGCGTGCCTGGTGCTGGCCCCTAGCCTGGTCATCCTGGCTCTGTACGATTTCGATACGCGCTCCATGTCTCAAGACCCGATACTCGCCGGAAAGGTACACGGATTGTTCGCAAGCATCCCGATTCCGGGCTACTATTTTTTCCGGGGCTTTCATCTGCTATACCGTTTCGGGCACGGCGGACATCTGACGTATTTTTTGGGACAGATTCGGTATCAGGCCACGCCGCTCTATTTCCCCGTGGCTTTCGTGGTGAAGATGCCGGTCGCCACGCTCGTCATTTGCGCATGGGCGGCCGTTCTGGCGGTGTCGCGACGGGTCCCGCTGGATCGTGGGCTCGCGTCACTTTTAGCCGCCGCGGCGTTCATTTTCGCCATGACCCTCGCATCGCCGCTCAATATCGGCTTCCGGCATCTCATGCCGATGTTCCCGTTCCTTTTCATCTTCTGCGGCGTGGCGATCGCATCGAATGCCGGCCGGTTCCGCTTCGCTGCAGCGGGCGTGCTGATTGCGTTGCTCGCCGCCGAGTCTCTGGCGTACACCCCGAATTTTGTGCCGTTCTTCAATCTCGCCGCCGGTGGTCCGCGCGCCGGTCACCGCTATCTCCTCGATTCCAATGTCGACTGGGGGCAGGATCTCAATCGCCTGGCTGACTGGGTCGCCGTGAATCACCCGCGGCGCCTTTGCATTAGCTACTTCGGTTCGGTGGAGTTTGGCGCTTATGGACTCAATCCCGTAACGGCCGATAGCGAGGCCGACGCCAGACACGCCGGCTGCGACGTGGCGGCCATCAGTCAGGAGAATATGTACGGGTCTCCCGACGATCCATTCCGCTCTCTACGAATGCGGCAACCCGATGCGATGGCGGGCATGCTCAACCTCTACCGGCTCCGCTGAATTCTGTGAGACGGCTCGGAGCGCCCTGTTTTCCTGGTGGCCGGCTTCGGAAGCGCCCGCTCGAGCAGCGCCTCAAATGCTACGCGCGCATACTTGTCGGCCTTTGGGTCCCGGACGAACCGCAAGGACGCATGATGGCTGAGATAGATTCCACACAGCTCCCAGATGAACTGCTCGACGTCCAAATCAGCGCGCAGATGTCCGAGCTCCATCGCCCGGCTAACATTTTGTCCGAGCAGCGCGCGCCACGACTTTTCTAACTCGAGGAGCAGCTCTCGTACCGGTCCATCCACGTCGTCCAGTTCGAAGATGCCGGCCGCGACCGGGCAGCCTCCGGCCAGACCGGCTTTCGCCGTCCATCCCAGCCAATTCCGCACTAGCGCCCTGAAGCGCGGCAGCCCTTCCGGGGCCCGCATCGAGGGAGCGACTACCATTTCGCCCGCGATTCGAGCGGTATGTTCCAGAAGTTGCAGTTGAACCTCTTCCTTTGATTTGAAGTGAGCGAAAAGGCCGCTTTTTGACATACCGGTCCGTTCCGCGAGCGTTCCCAGTGTGACACCGGCAAGGCCGGAGGTGCTGAGCAGATTTATTCCAGACTCGAGGATTCGCGAACGTGTTGGCGAGGCTGCTTTCGTCATATGTTCATAGTCGCACGACCGGTCGTGCTCATCAGGCCGTAAGTGCCGCGGGCGGAAACGTCGAGGCGTGAGATCGGCGCGCTGCTTTCCAAGTGAAACATTCATGGCGCCGCCGGAGGTGGTATATTCTTCTGAAAAGGAGTCAGCTAATGGAGCCAACCAGACCGAAACTGCCGAGCGAGGCTATACAACTCTATAATCTTTTCATTCATGGCGAGATCAATCGCCGTGACTTCATGGACGGCCTGCAGCGATTTGCCGTAGGCGGTCTAACCGCGGCTGCGATTGTGGAAGCTTTGATGCCGAACTACGCAGCCGGCCAGCAAGTGCCCAAGAACGATGACCGGATCAAGGCCAGCTACGAGACCGTTCCGTCGCCGCAAGGGAACGGAAGTATCAAAGGATATCTGGTCCGGCCTGTCAGTGCGGACACACGCTCAGAGACGCCCACGAAATTGCCCGGTATTATCGTGGTCCACGAAAATAGGGGCCTGAATCCTCATATCGAGGACATCGCGCGGCGGCTCGCCCTCGCCAATTTCATGGCGTTCGCGCCGGACGGTCTGACGTCTCTAGGCGGCTTTCCTGGTGACGACTACCGCGGGGGCCAGATGTTCAGCAAGATCGACGGCAAAAAGATGGGCGAAGATTTCGTGGCTGCCGCGATGTGGCTGAAATCGCGCTCCGACTGCACCGGCAAGATAGGCATCACTGGTTTCTGTTACGGCGGCAGCGTATCCAACACCCTGGCCACACGGCTGGGAGCCGATCTAGCGGCCGCGGTGCCGTTCTACGGTGGAGTGCCCCCCAAAGAGCAAATTTCGAAGATCAAGGCGGCGATTCTGGTCCATCACGGAGAACTGGATACGCGCCTGGCGACGACGTGGCCGGCGTACGACATGGAGCTGACGGCGATCAACGTTCCGCACGAAGGCTATATCTACCCTGGCGCCGTGCACGGCTTCAATTGCGACGCAACGCCGGAACGCTACAACAAAGCCGCGGCCGACCTGGCGTGGCAGCGCACGATTGGCTGGTTCAACAAATACGCTCGTGCCTGATTTCTTCCGTTCATCGGAAGAATGCCAACACCTCAGCCCTACGGAGAAATTTTCGCCATGCGCGCCGACGGCACTGACGTTCGACAATGGACCGACAATAAGTGGGAAGATGCAACGGCGGCCTGGGCTCCGGAGCCGAAGCCTACTGGTACGGCAGCGCTCTCGGCGCCTGTTGCGAGACGAGTCGCGGCACAGTGATCGAAGTGTGGCATCCCATGCGATCACTCGCACTGTTTCTGCTATGCGGCGCGGCCTTCGCTCAAAACACCGGCACAATTACCGGTACTGTTGTGAACTTAGCCGGTGAAAAGGTTGCGAATGCTCTGATTCAAGCCACGAACGTTGTCACCAAAGCGGTTTATAAGGCGAATAGCTCGGGCAACGGTTCCTACACGCTCGCGCAGTTGCCGGCCGGCGTCTACGATCTTTCCGCCGCACTACTCGGGTTCAATCCCTACGAGCAGAGAAATGTGACGGTCGCGGCGGGGCAAAACCTGAGCCTGGATATTCACCTCTTCGAGTTCCAGCTGGGCACATTAGGAGACGGCCCGGAATTCAGAAGAGACCAGTACACGCCTCATGCGACTGCCTCCGGACCTGCACCTCGCACTCGCGATGGTAAACCAGACCTGACCGGCGTGTGGTTCGCGCAGCGGCCCGTGGATCCGGGCAAGCCAGAGCCACTGCCCTGGGTAGAGAAGCTCTATCGGGAGAGCCTTGAGAATAACTCGAAAGATGCGCCTGGGGCGCGCTGCCTTACGCGTGGAATTACGGCTGCTGGTGGCCTGTTTCCCTATGAGATAGTTCAAACGCCGGCGCGCCTGGTGATGATCTTCGAGGACGATATCCCGAGCCATCGCACCGTCTATCTGGATGGGCGCGGCCATCCCAAGGATCCGAACCCCAGTTGGATGGGACACTCGATCGGCCATTGGGAGGGAGACACACTGGTGGTCGATACCGTGGGTTTCAACGACAAGACCTGGCTCGATAACAACGGCCACCGGCACACCGAGATGCTGCACGTCACCGAGCGTCTGCGCCGCCCCGACCTAGGACATTTGGAAATCGAGTTTACGATTGAAGATCCCGGCGCTTATGCGAAACCTTGGATCATCAAGCGAGTGGCTGATCTCGATCCCGATGACGAGATCGGAGAATACGTCTGCACCGAGGGGGAAAGAGACGCCGGACATATGGTAGGCAAGTAGCATGAGGTCTCTGACAATTCTGTTGATTCTGATCTCGATGGGCACTGCGTTCGCACAGACGCCCCGGCCGCCGTCTCGCCTCAACGGCGCAAGACAGTTCGACCAGAACTGCACGACCTGCCATGGAAACGCGAACGTGGAACGGGCGCCGGACCCCTCGATTCTTCGCAAGATGACACCGGAACGGATCTATGAGGCGCTGACCAGCGGTGCGATGCAAGTCCAGGCACAAAACATCTCGGATGACGATAAGCGTGCGATTGCCGAATATCTCAGTGATCGAAAGCTGGGGGCGGCGCAATTCGCAGAGGCCAAGCTGATGCCGAATCAGTGCCCCGGCAATTCTCCCGTCGCCGATTTATCTTCCAAACCTGCATGGAACGGGTGGGGGGTGGACGTAGCGAACACCCGCTTTCAGCCGGTTAAAGACGCCCAATTGACGGCTGGTCAGGTGTCCAAATTGAAATTGAAGTGGGCCTTCGGTTTGCCCGGTGCGACATCGGTCTACGGCCAACCGGCCATCGTTGCGGGACGCGTCTTCATCGGCGCGGACACCGGTTATGTATATGCCCTGGACGCCCTGACAGGATGCGTCTATTGGTCGTTTCAGGCTCAAAGCGGAGTCCGGAATGCGCCCACGGTCGGACGTTTGAAAACGCGGCCGGACGATTACGCCGTCTATTTTGGCGATCTCAAGGGATACGTTTACGCTGTCAACGCCAGCAGCGGAGAGTTGCTATGGAAGGTCGCGGCGGATAATCATCAACTGGCTCGCGTTACGGGCGCTCCCAAACTTTATGAGAATCGCCTCTATGTCCCGGTCGCATCGTTTGAGGAGACCGTCGGCTCCAATCTAAATTACGCCTGCTGTAAATTCCGGGGCAGCATCGTTGCCCTGGATGCGGATACCGGCCGGCAAATCTGGAAATCCTATACCATCGCAGAGGAACCGAAGCCGACCAGAAAGAATTCGAAAGGCACGCAGTTGTGGGGGCCGGCGGGCGGAGGCATTTGGAGCTCGCCGACGATCGATGTGAAACGCCGCGCGATATACGTCGGTACGGGCGACGCCTACACGGCTCCGGCTGCCAGCACCACAGATTCGGTGATGGCATTCGATCTGGGTACGGGAAAGGTCCTGTGGTCGATGCAAGCCATGGAGAATGACTCTTGGCTCGCGGGCTGCGGTCCGAATAATCGCTCCGCGAACTGTCTGAACGAGGTAGGTCCCGATTTTGATTTCGGCGGGTCCCCGATACTCCAATCGATGCCGAATGGCCGCAGCATTCTCGTGGCCGGCCAGAAGAGTGGAATGATGTGGGGGCTGGATCCCGATCGCCAGGGAGCAGTGCTGTGGAAGATGCAGGTTGCCAAGAATCCGGCCAGTACCCTGCCGAATGCCGCGAAAACTCCAACCGACGGAGAGATGGTTTGGGGCGGTGCCGTCGATGAGCAGAACGTGTACTTCGGCATGAATAGCGGTGGTTTATTGGCTGTCCAACTGGCGACCGGCGAGCGCCGCTGGTTCACGCCTTTGGAACCATCGCCATCAGGCCAGTACCGGGGAGAAGGCGGTGCCGTAACCGCGATCTCGGGCGTTGTTTTTTCGGGTGGTTGGGACGGAACTTTACGCGCGCTTTCCACGGAAGATGGCAAAGTCCTGTGGGAGTTTGACATGGTCAAAGAATTCAAGACCGTGAACGGTGTGGCGGCCAGAGGCGGCTCGATGGGGGCGCCCGGACCTGTCGTTGCGAACGGCATGCTCTTCGCAGGTTCCGGATACATAGGATTTGGCGGCGGATTGCCGGGCAACGTGTTGCTTGCTTTTTCAGCAGAGTAACTACGCTGCTTCACTCCCCGTGCAAACGCTGATCGAACTAGAATTTCACGCCGAAGCACGCGCAAAGGCCGTATGGACGTTCGTCGGCAGACGATGGTAAGCCTGTCGACAACCTTCGCACGCGCGGCGTTGACGCGTTCCTTGACCTGGTTAATCGCAACGGCGTGACTTTTCCACACCCGCCCGCGGTTTCTGAAGAATTAGGTTCCACAGAGACATATGGATTACGAGGTACTCTATCGAAGAGGAGAAATGGCATGCCCGTATCATTCTCAAAGGACGTCAAGCCAATGTTTCGGGAAGTCGATATCAATCACATGAAGGTTCACGGCGTGCATCTGGACGGTTACCAATACATGTCCGATGCGACGAACACGTACGCGAATGCACAGGCAGTCCGGGCTAGCCTGGCGGGTAAAACTATGCCTCCCGGTGGCCCATTCTGGACCCCAGAGCAGCTCGGTCTGTACGACAAGTGGCGGGCCGACGGATATCAGCCCTGAGTGAAGATCAACCTCACGCTCCGCGTGGAAGACGTACCCATTCTGGACACATTGCACGCGCAAGGGCCGTATGGACGTTGGTCGGCGTACGATGGTAAGCTTGTCGACAACCTTCGCACGCGCGGCGCGGTCCTTCAAAAAACGAAATTCCGCGCGTCTGCCAGGATGACATCCAGATGAAACCCGATCCGATGAGCGCGCCCGAAGCGGGACGCGGCTTGCGAGCCGTTGCGCAGCCAGTAGCCGCACCGCTCACCCGCGCCGCGATCTTCCTGGTAGCGACGCTAAATCCGGGCTTCGCCAATCGCGCGACCCTGCGGTCGTTCTGCGGAGACCTCTCCGCGCTGTTGCGTGCAGTAGAGTTTCGCGACCTTGAAGGGAGTCTGTCCTGCGTCGTGGGCTTTGGATCCGAGGCGTGGGACCGGCTCTTTGGGCCGCCGCGGCCGGCGGAGCTGCATGCGTTCCGCGAAATTCGTGGTGGCGCACGCCACGCGGTTTCCTCGCCAGGCGACTTGCTTTTCCACATCCGCGCGAAGCGCATGGATCTTTGCTTCGAAGTTGCGATGCAGATCATGGCGCGTATTGGAGATGCTGTTTCGCCGGTAGACGAAGTGCATGGCTTCCGTTACTTTGACGACCGCGATCTCATGGGTTTCGTTGACGGGACGGAGAATCCCAGGGGCGAGGCAGTGATCGATGCGGTGATCGTCGGCGAGGAGGACGCCGCGTTTGCCGGCGGCAGCTACGTCATTACGCAGAAATATCTCCACGATCTTGACGGATGGAATGCGCTGTCGACCGAGGCGCAGGAACGAATCATCGGCCGCACCAAGCTGTCGGACATCGAACTAGAAGATTCCATCAAGCCAACCTCGGCGCACAACGCACTCACAACCATCGTCGAGGACGGGAAAGAAATCAAGATCCTGCGCGACAACATGCCCTTCGGCCAAGCCGCGGAGGGCGAATTTGGCACCTACTTTATTGGCTACAGCCGTTCGCCCCGTACCATCGAGCAGATGCTCGAGAACATGTTCATCGGCCGGCCGCCCGGCAACTACGACCGCATTCTCGATTTCAGCCGCGCCGTCACTGGAAACCTCTTTTTTGCTCCGTCCGCAACATTTCTGG
>Ga0182024_10021129_pt1 | contig 11841 bp, 14 predicted proteins | sample P32metaG_FD_120480 | JGI IMG/M metagenome (GOLD analysis project Ga0182024, IMG submission 120480) | Permafrost microbial communities from Stordalen Mire, Sweden - P3-2 metaG (Illumina Assembly) | ecosystem: Environmental > Terrestrial > Soil > Wetlands > Permafrost | place: Sweden: Stordalen... | reverse complement strand
GCATATCCTGTCCGACGCCGAGGCGCTGTGCGATCGCGTGGCCATCATTCACTTGGGCGAACTGCGAAGCGTGGGAGCGGTGGCCGACCTTACCGCGAACATCGAAGGAAAAATTGAACTGGTTTGGCATGGGAACAAGATACCCGCCGCAATGAAGGCATTAGGAGCGGATTGTCACGTGGCTGGCGACACCATCCGCGCTGTGCTTCTTGAAGGCAATCAGGATGCCGCCCTCGAAGCCTTGCGCCGCGAACAATTGCGGATCATCTCCCTGATTCCAGTTCGTACTTCACTGGAAGAATATTTTGTGCGCAAGCTGCAACCCTCCACAGCCGTGGCTGGGGTGACGAGATGAGGGTAGCGAAATGAGCGATCGTATCATTTACATTGCGTCGAATACTTTTCGCGAAGCGGTGCGCGATCGCGTGCTTTATAACCTGATCGCATTCGCCTTGCTGATGTCGGGAGCAGCGATTCTAGTCGGACAGATCTCCATCGACATCGAGCGGTTGGTGGTCATCAATCTTGGTCTCACGGCAGTTTCATTGTTTGGTGTGGTGATCGCGATTTTTATTGGCATCGGCCTGGTCTCAAAAGAAATCGACAAGCGAACTCTTTATACCGTGCTCTCACGGCCCGTCCAGCGATGGGAATTTATTGTCGGCAAGTTCTTCGGCCTGGCAGGGACGCTAGTGGTAAACGCATCGTGCATGGCGTTGGGCGTATTTGCGGCGCTGTATTACGTTTCTCACCGCTTCCAGACTTCGGACGGCTGGGTGCTTGTGGCCGTGTACTTCATCATCCTGCAATTCCTGATTATCACTTCGCTGGCACTGCTTTTTTCGTCATTTTCTTCGCCGCTGTTGTCGGCGGTATTCGCATTTGCCCTATTCGTAATCGGTACTTTCGCCGAAGATCTGCGAGGATTTGCGGCCATGACCAAAGGCATCGTGCGTTGGCTGGCCACTGGCGCGGCCTACTTGGTGCCGAATTTTTCCGCGCTGAATGTGATTAGTTCCGTGGCGCATGAACAGCCAGTCTCCGGTCAGCTGATTCTTTCCAACTCGCTTTATGCGCTGGTCTATGCCAGCATGGCTCTGTGCGGGGCGGTGCTGATTTTCGAGCGCCGGAATTTGAAATGAGGCCTTCGCGCCGGATCACAATCACAGCCAGCATTCTGCTGATATTTTGTCTGACGGGATCGGTGTTGCTGCTGCAGCGTGTCGACCGCGAGCGCAATGCGGCCACGCTCCAGGAAGTGCTGTACATCTCCTCGCCCACTCTTCTCAAACGCATGAGCCTGGGATACGATGGCTTGCTTGCCGACATTTACTGGACTCGCGCAGTTCAATATTTCGGAGACAAGCTCCAGCGCGGTTCGGAGCACTTTGACTTATTGGCGCCGCTGCTTGAAATCACTACCACGCTTGATCCGCATCTGCTCGTAGCCTATGAGTATGGATCTAACTTTTTGGCGCCCAAAATACCGGGTGGTGCCGGGCAACCGGAGCGCGCCATTAAACTGGCAGAGTTTGGCATCCGCAACAATCCTAACCAGTGGCATCTTTACTACGATCTGGGTTTCATTTATTACATGGAGCTTAAAGATTACGCTGACGCCGAGAAAGCGTTTGCAGACGGCGCCAAGCTACCCCATTCGCATCAGGTCATGAGCATCATGGCGGCCAACATGGCTGAGCACGCAGGGAACCTGCAAACCGCCCGTTTGATGTGGATGACGACTTTCCAAATCACGCACGACCCAATGGTAAAGGCCAACGCGGTCGCCCACCTGAACGCTTTGCAAGTGGATGAAGACGTGCCCCTACTGGAAGAACTTGTATCGCATTATCGGGAGAAGACCGGACATCTGCCACGGAGCTTCTCCGATTTGACGGCCGCGAATTTCTTGCGCGGCATTCCCGTGGACCCGCTCGGCCACACCTATAAGCTCATGCCGGACGGCCACGTCGAAGTTCGAGTGCCAGACGATCTGCCTTTCATCGAAAAAGGAATTCCGATCGGCTACATTCCACCCCGAAAGCCGAAACTCCCCGCCGTAAACTAAGATGTAGTCGTGATGACGTCTAGTGTAGGCGCGGGCGGCTTCGCCCGTGCAAGCCCAATCTATGAATACGCGCCTGGCGCAGCTCGAAGATGCGGAAACCATTGCAGGTCTGGTGAACTTCGCATTCCGCCCCGAGAGATTCTTCACCGACGGTGACCGCACCAACCCGGAAAAAGTCCGCGAACTGTTGCAGAAGGGAAAGTTCATCCTGATGGAGAACGGCGGCAAGCTAACTGGATGCGTCTATGTGGAAGTTCGCGGCCACCGCGGATACTTTGGTCTGCTCGCGGTTGACCCTGCACTGCAACGTTCCGGCCTTGGATCGCGCATGATCGCCGCCGCCGAAGACTATTGCCGTGCCGCAGGCTGCCGCTTCATGGATCTCACTATCGTGAACCTGCGCACCGAACTGCCCGCCTTTTATCAGCGCCTCGGCTATACCGAAAACGGAACGCTTCCTTTCCCGCGCGAGCAGCACACGAACCAGCCTTGTCATCTGGTAAAGATGTCGAAGGCTCTCCTTTAGCCCGTGTAGAGCGGACACTCTTGTCCGCTTGCTTGCAGCGGCATGAAGCAGTGGACAAACGATGGCACTATAGTCTGAGTGACTGTAGAGCAAATGTCGAGAGCAAGCCTCATAGCCTCCGTCCGGAGTTGGTGGCGGGACCAAGCAGCACGCAATGGATTTTTTTCCACGCTGCAGCAGTTCGTCTCGACGCTATGGGAGTTTGCTCGCGAATCAACTCCCTCGCGACGGCGGCAACGCTACGGCGATGTCGATTACGACTGGGACTTCCGCGTCGATACAACCGGCGCGACGGTTGGCTGGCGCGAGCGGCTGCTCGGACACTTTCACTCGCCTTATCAGCCCACCAAACCGACGCTGTTTGGCGAAATGATCGAGAGCCTGATGCAGTTGACTCCAAAAATCAATTTGCCGGAGTTCACCTTCATCGATATCGGTTCGGGCAAAGGTCGTGCTTTGCTGATGGCTTCGCAGTATCCTTTCCGGCGAATTCTCGGGATCGAATTGCTGCCGGAACTGCACCGTGTGGCGAAAGAGAATATCGGCAAGTACAAAAGCGATTCGCAGCAGTGCTTCGCCATCGACTGTGTGCTGGCCGACGCGTCGGAATTCGACCTTCCCGCCGAACCGACCGTGCTTTATTTATTCAACCCTCTGCCGGAATCCGGTCTCATCCGCATGATCAATCGATTGGAAGATTCGTTGCGGCAAACTCCACGGCCTGTATTTGTCGTCTATCACAATCCGATGCTCGAGCACGTGGTGGCGCGGAGTGCGGCGTTCAAAAAAGTCTTAGCCACGCATCAATACTCGATTTTCGCGAGTGAACCAGTTCAGCACCTTCGCTACACCTCGCCACCGGAGTCGTCTACCGCATCGGGATAAGCGCCGCATTCGAAGCGTGTTTCCACCATTTGCCTGAAACCTTCACGCGCCTCCATGAGAGCGCTTGCGTCTGGCTGCGGCGAGTTGCAAAGCACCGACGCCTCTTCCGCGTATTACCTGATTAGTAATCATGCGCTCTACATGTTAACTAGGTGTCAACCGATATATACCTAAAAAACGCGTTTTCGCGCTAGATCTATGAAAACAAATAGTCGGTTTTGGAGATACCCACGTAAAATATCCCTTCTAAAGGACTTACGGAGCGGATATCCCTGCGCCTTTCGTCTTCGTAAGTCTATGAAAACAGGCAACGAGTTGAGATAATCCTCTAAAATATCCCTTCTAAAGGACTTAGGGGAGTCTTTGGGGATGGGTAGGTTTTCTTTTGCGGGAAGAACGCGCCTGCGCGCGGAAAATCGAGAAATTGTCAAAGAGCCAAAGAGCCGCTGCTATTATCAAATAGCTAATGATATTTTAATTATATTATCTTATATGGAGGGCGCGAGTCAAGCAGAAAGCGGCATTCGCCGGCCACGGGCGGGGAGCAACAGAAAGCGCATGATTTTGGGAGCGGAAGGAATCGAGCTACGGGTCTTCTCGATTATCGATTCTGCGATCTACGCGCGAGATCCCTCACCCGGCTGAAGAGCGCCGGGTTTCGGGATGACCTTCGTTAAGAGTTAGCCTAGGCGAAGGTCATGGTTGCGGCGCAGGTCCGCGAGAAATTCGGTGGCGGGTTTGGTACGCCCGGCTTTTACATCTTCATAGCCTTGGCGGATTCCTCCAACTGCTTCCGCGAAGTCCTGCCGCTCCCATTCGAGGTAGGTAGCCAGGGCATCATCAAGAGCGGTGGCAGGGTCCTGGCCACGCCGTTTGGCGTACTCTTCCAGTTGCGCCTTACGCTCCGGCTTGAGTGGGATCATATCCATGGCTGGCCTCGGTTTCCTTTAGGCCATCGTAAGACGTTCCGCTGCTCAGGTCAAAAACTATCTGCCCCCGCTGCCCACTCACGGAGAGCCCGAGCGAACGGGCCACCTCGCCGGGTCCACCCCGCGACTTGACCGCCGATGCGTACCGGTTCACCATGGAGTCCCCGAGGAATTGCCGGAAGGGACCGCTATGTTGGAGTACAGAACTGTCAAGCAGATGAGCGCAAAAACAATAGCCATCGCAATGCTGCTAGCAGCGGCCTTTGTTCTCGCAGAAGGCGCTGACAAACATAACCAGAAGGATTACCCGCTGGCCTTGGAGATTTCAGAGACGCAGTCGGTCGAGAAGGCGCACGACGTTTCGTTGGCAAAGTCATCGGATGGGAACATGTATGTCATCTCCTGCGCGGATCGCAGCGGGGCATCAAGATTTCGCGCCGCAGTAAAGACCCTCGAAGGTGAGAAGGATGCTGCCGCCGCCGCTACAGTTCCCGATTGTGGTGGACTGACCTTGGTGCCCGGATTCGTGTATCGGGCGCGGTGGCAAAAGGGCAACCTCAAAATTATTGCCCAAGAGCCTGGGCAGGATGCTGGGTCAAAGGCGAAAGAGGCAACGTTCACGGTCGTTCGGGCACAAAAGATGACCGTACAAGATATGCAGGACTGCAAAGCCTGCGTTTTGGTGAAAGAGCAGTAGAAGATTGTCGACGACTGAAAACACATCGGCCTTCGCACAGGGCGCGAGGGACTGCCGCCGCCCCGCATCAACGTTTTGCGCGCTGACGCGAGAGCGCACGGGCTCCGCCTAGTTCGGAACTAGTGAGCTTTTTCTAAACCTAGGCTGCCCGCTGTAGAACATCAGAAGGTCTCTCTTAAGGTCGTTTTTTGATCTTGCGCCCAGCGGTCGACAACTTCACTCTTCCTCGCAACCCCGGTGCAGATGTACTCGTCATGCACGGAGAAGAAGTTGTCGTCACCGTCACGCAATTCTCTTCCCCATATCTTTTTGATCTCGCCTGATCTCAGTTTAAACACCCACCACCGAAGCGGCGGCAAACTTGTCGTCTTGACTGTGTTGCGTTTCATTTCTCCTCCATTTCCGAAAATACAAAAGGCCCAAGCGTTTAGCTTGGGCCTCTAGGGTGTCCTCTGCAAAAAAGGATGTTTGAACGGCCTCAAATACTCAGCATACACGAGAACGGCCCAGTTTTTCCAGGGGACCTAGCCCCAAGCGCGGCCCACCTGAGGGAACTCGGGGGCCGGCTTCGACGATCAGGATGCGGTCCCAAAGAGTCCACGCCCAAGCGGAACCCGGCGGCAGTCCCCGGTTAGTCAAGAATCGTTGGTTTTCTGAACCAAGACGAGGATGGCGCTACCTTACCTGACGCACGATGCCTACGTATGGCATATTGTTGGTATGAGTAGCTTGGCGACACCGGCACAACTTGGCCCGATCGCGAACGAGTTCTTTGGGGGCAAGAACCCGTGGACAGATGGATTCCCAGCGTTCCCCAGCATCCGGAAGGAATTGGACCTGCTTTTGGAATTTGTTGCTTCAAGGAACGTGAAGGAACTATATCTTTCCCGTCTAAGGAAGGGCAAGCCAGCTCAGCGATATGAATACCTTAATGAGATTCGTGTCGCCTACTATTTCAACTCAATAGGCTTCGAGATCGCAGATTGGGAGAAGCCGGGCAATAATCCCGGGTGCGGTGAATTTACCATTTCAAGAGATCGAGAGGACGCGATTTTCGTCGAGGTAAAGAGTCCTGGTTGGGAGGGAACATTGACCACGGATGAAAGAAAGGCCAGGCGACAAAAATATTCGGAGAGCGACCGAATACGGAGAGTGCTGCCAAATTGGGGGGACGTGCGGAAGTGCATCGAGAGGGCGTATCCTAAATTCTCTTCCAACCGAGCGAACCTGTTGGTCATCGCCGCTGACTTTTTTGCACCCTTAGACAATAGGCAGATGCGGATTGCACTTTTCGAACCGGCGGCGAGCGAGTACGGGCCGGGCCACTTCACCTCCGAGGACTTTAGAAATTTGGGTGGCGTCACGATGTTCGTCAACGAAACTGATCACCTGAAGTTCTCAGAGGAGACCGGGACAGTCCCTCGATACGGCCATCTCTTTTACTCCAATCCTTACGCCCTCAACTGCAGACCAGAGAAATACATGCGGTACGAAGAAAGGCCATGCCTACGACGAATTGGCAGCGTCATGGCAGAGACTCCGCAGTGAGCTACACAGAAGCGTTTCGTCGGATGCAATTTTTGAACTTTCCTGCCGACCGGCTCAAGTTTGCTCTCCCCCTGCTGGCCTTCTCGCTCGCGATTGCAACCCCCGCTCCTGCGCCCGACGTTCATGCCATCGCGCAGGCTGTCGATGAGCGTTACAACCATCTGCACACCCTGCAGACCGACTTCACTGAAATCTACCGGGGGGCGGGAACGGAACGTACTGAATCGGGAACACTTTGGTTAAAAAAACCTGGCAAGATGCGGTGGGAATACCGTTCTCCGAGGGAGAAGTTGTTTTTGAGCGACGGCAGGGATGCGTGGTTTTACGTCCCGGGCGAGCGCCAGGTGCGGCGGACGGCGGTTAAGAAGCTGGACGATTTGCGGTCTCCGCTGGCTTTTCTTTTAGGTAAGACCAAGTTGGAGAAGGAATTGCAGGGATTGTCGGTGGCCTCGGATGTGGCTCCCTTGGCGGCTGGGGACGTGGTGTTGAGAGGCGTTCCAAAGAGTTTGGCGGACCGGGTTAGCCAGGTTTTGCTGGAGATCACGCCGGAACACTGGATTGGCCGGATATTGATCGAGGAAGTGGATGGATCGGTCACGGAATATCGCTTTAGCAATCAGAGGGAGAATGTGGCTGTGCCGGATCGGCAGTTTCAGTTTGTGGTGCCGGATGGGGTTGAGGTGATTGACGGCGAGTGGGGACAGTAGGGCTTCGATGGGCCACAGCCTGTTGTCATTCCGAGGAGCGAAAGCGACGGGGAATCTTGGGCTCGCCGGTAGCGAAAGGAAACCCAGATCCCTCGCTCCGCTCGGGATGACAATCGTTTTATACTTTATTATCAATCGGTTACAGGCTGCTGCGCCACGGCGAATGGATTCATTACCCCGGATAGGGTTTGACCGGCATTTAACAAATAGTAGACATACGGGAATGCTAAACTGGGGTGGACAACGGTAAACGGACGAAGGCATGGCCGAATTCGTAGTCAAAATCGCCGACGAGCGCGGACACCTGTTGGAGCAAGTCGAAAACGGGTACTCCGAGGCCGAGGTTCGCGACCGCTTTGTGCAGCAGGGCTTCCTGGTGTATTGGGTCAAGCCTCGCGGCGTCTTATCGGGCGGATTGCGGCGGCGCGGCAGGGTCAAACAGGGACAGTTTCTTATCTTCAATTCGCAGTTTCTTACCCTGATCAAAGCTGGGCTGCCGATTTTGAGTTCTTTGGATTTGCTGATCAAGCGGCAGCGCGATCCGTATCTGCAAAGCCTGTTGCAGAATGTGCGCGACCGGGTCAAGGCCGGGGAGTTGCTGTCCGACGCGTTTTCCGGCCAGGGAGGTTTTCCGAAAATCTATACCAGCACCCTGATGGCGGGCGAGAAGAGCGGCAACATGGAAGAAGTGCTGTCTCGCTACATCACGTTTCAGAAGATGGCGCTGACTTTCAAGAAGAAGCTGGCGGTGTCGTTGGTGTATCCGACTCTGCTGGTCACGGTCGTGTCATTGATGCTGGTGTTTCTGGTCACGTACGTGGTGCCGCAGTTTGCCAAGCTTTATCAGGACATGGGCGCACAACTGCCGTTGATCACACTGATCATGCTGAATATCGGAAACAACGCGCAAAGATACTTTCCGATTTTCGGGATTGCGGTGGTCGTTGCGCTGCTCGCTTTTTTTCAGTGGAAGAAGACCGATCGCGGGGCGGAGCGCATTGACCGCGCCATTCTCGCGCTGCCTCTGCTTGGCCAAATATGGTTGAAGTATCAGGTGGCGAATTTTTCGCGCATGCTTTCGACGCTGCTGGCCGGAGGCATGCCTCTGGTGCCGTCGCTGCAGACGGCGGGAGCCTCGATGAGCAGCCGGCGCATCTTAAATGGAGTTTCCCATGCTGCTATCCGGGTGCGCGAGGGGCAGCCCTTAGCCAAAAGCCTGGAAGAGCAAAAAATGTTTCCCGAGTTGTCGGTGGAAATGATCGAGGTGGGCGAGTCCACCGGAGCCCTTCCTGCAATGTTGAACTCGGTGGCGGAATTTTATGAAGAGGATGTGCAGAACGCGCTGGGAGCGGCCATGGCTCTCATCGAGCCGGTCATCCTCATTTTCATGGCAGTGATTGTGGGAGGAATACTCATCTCGCTGTATTTACCCATCTTCACTTTGGGATCTACGATTCATTAAGACGAGAAATATGGCTCTGGCCTGTGTGTAGGTGGTTGAGAAATGGCAAGCACAACCGAAAACAAAGCAGTATTCGTGGGTGGGAACGGGAGCGCAGCGCCTGGCACTCACAGCGAAGAACTGGAAAAAGCGCAAGACATTGCGCGCCGCTATCGCTGCCAGTTTGTCGACCTGCATAACTTCCAGCTTCACCACGATCTGTTCAAGACTATCCCTGTTCACTTGATGTTCCGCTACAACTTCGTTCCGCTGGAGGAGACCGAAGACGGGCGGTTGGCCATTGCTATCGCTGATCCCAGCCAGTTGATGATGATTGACGAGATCAGCTTGCTGCTCGGCAAGCGCATCGTCACCAAAGTTTCGACGCTGGCGCAGATTACGGAAATTCTGAAGAAGACGGAACAGTCGAAGCGCGTTCTTGAAGACGCCAGCGAAGGCTTTGCACTGGATGTAATCCGCGAAGATGAGAGCGGCAGCGACGAAAGCATTTCGATCGACCGGCTGGCCACGCAACAAGGTGACATCAGCCCGATTATCCGTTTGGTCGATACCACGATTTTTACTGCGTTGCAGCGGCGTGCCAGTGACATTCACATTGAAACTCGCGATGACTCGGTGAGCATCAAGTTCCGCATTGATGGTGTGTTGACCCAAGCCATGCCGCCCATCGCCAAGGAGCATCATTCGACCATCATTTCGCGTATCAAGGTAATGAGCGAGCTGGATATTTCCGAACGCCGGGTTCCGCAGGACGGACGCTTCCGCGTGCGCTACGGCAGCCCTGAGCGGCCCATCGATTTCCGCGTTTCCATTATGCCGTCGATTCACGGCGAGGACGCAGTGCTTCGCGTGCTCGATAAAGAATCGATGAGCGAGAAGTTTCACAAACTCACGCTCGACGTGGTTGGGTTCGACGAAGACGACCTGCGGAAATTTCGGCGCTACATCAAGGAACCTTACGGCATGGTGCTGGTGACGGGACCAACCGGCAGCGGCAAAACCACAACGTTGTACGCTGCGGTCAGCGAGATCAAGACCGACGAAGACAAAATCATCACCATTGAAGACCCGGTTGAATATCAGATTCGCGGCATCACTCAGATTCCGGTCAATGAGAAAAAGGGACTGACCTTCGCTCGTGGACTGCGCTCGATTCTGCGCCACGATCCCGACAAGATCATGGTCGGCGAAATTCGCGACACCGAGACCGCGCAGATTGCGATTCAATCCGCGCTCACTGGCCACCTGGTTTTTACCACCGTCCACGCGAACAATGTGGTTGATGTGATTGGCCGTTTTCTCAACATGGGCGTTGAGCCTTACAACTTTGTTTCTGCGTTGAACTGCATTCTGGCCCAACGGCTGGTGCGGTTGATTTGTGAGTCCTGCCGCACGGCTACGCACTATACTCCCGAAGTTTTGGAAGCTAGCGGACTGGATCCTAAGGCTTGGTCTGAGGTCACATTCTATGAAGGACAAGGCTGCATAGAGTGCGCCGGCACGGGGTTTCGGGGGCGAACTGCCATCCACGAATTGCTGGATTTGAGTGATCGTATTCGCGAGATGATTCTGCTGAAGAAGCCCACTTCGGAGATTCGGCGAGCCGCGCGCGGTGAGGGCATGCGCTTCCTGCGTGAGTCGGCGCTGGATAAAGTCAGGACCGGGCTGACTACGTTGAAAGAGATTAATAAGGTCACCTTCATCGAAAGCATGCGATAGGGCTTGGGCAGTATGAGTGTTTGGGCAGTATGGATGCTTGGCCCGTGACTACCCATTCCTTGTCATTCCGAGGAGCGCAGCGACGAGGAATCTGGGTTTCGTCGGTGACGGCCAAGAACCCAGATCCCTCGCTTCGCTCGGGATGACAACGAATTTGGGGATGAGGAATTTGTCAGTCTTTGGCTGACCTTTCGTTCAATGACTCCGGTGCTCTTCCAGCTATTGCATTTGTCGGTGGCTCAGCGGTTTACTTGTATATAGGACTTCGTAGCGCCGCCGTCTCGGCGGCTGTCGTGGAGGCGTTCCCGCACCCTGCGAGGGCAGGATGCCATCGCGACAGCCGGCAGGATGCGGCGCTACCAAAATAAATCGGCTACTAAAATAAATGCGTGCTAATTTCAATTCGAGTTCGAAGCCACGGCTGGCATGTGAGATTGCGGCTGATCGCGTCGTTGCCGGCCGGGTTTCCGAGCGTGGGCACACGGTCGACGCTTGCACCGCCGGCGAATTACCGCTGGGCAGCGTGGTTCCCGATTTGCTGGAGGCGAATCTGCGCGAGCATCAGCGCGTCTTCGACACTGTTCGGGATACGCTGGGCGCTTTGAACAGCCGGTCGCGGGACGTCATCGCGGTTTTGCCCGATGCTGCCGTGCGCGTGATGCTGCTTGATTTTGAAACTCTGCCGGCGAACCGCACGGAAGCAGAAAGCGTGGTGCGGTTTCGGCTGAAAAAATCGCTTCCGTTTGATCTCGATAAAGCCAAAATTTCCTATCACGCCCAACAATCTGCGAACGGCTTGAAAGTCGTCGCAGCCGTGGCATTGAGCAGCGTGATTGAGGATTATGAATCGGTATTCAGAGAAGCCGGATACAACCCAGGCATTGTGTTGCCCTCCATGCTGGCTGCATTGGGCGCGGCTGAAGCAACGCGTCCGACGCTGGTGGTGAAAGTCGACTCACGCACCACCAGCATCGCCATCCTCGACAAGAATCAGTTGTTGCTCTTCCGCACATTGGAAAATCCGCGCGGAGTCACGATTACCGGGGAACAACTGGCGGAAGAGGTTTATCCCTCAGTGGTATTTTTTCAGGACACTTATCATCTGAATATCGAACAGATTTTCGTCGCGGGTCTCGCAGATGCCGAGCGAGCCGTTCCTGCGTTGCGTGCCCAAACTGAGTCTACAGTCACGGAACTGGTCTCCAATTCGCAATTGGGGGCGAGCGTAGGATCGATTCCGAAGTGGAGAATGGCCGGGGTGGTGGGGGCCCTTTTGTCGTAATGCGCGTTGACATCAATC
>Ga0182024_10021128_pt1 | contig 11841 bp, 11 predicted proteins | sample P32metaG_FD_120480 | JGI IMG/M metagenome (GOLD analysis project Ga0182024, IMG submission 120480) | Permafrost microbial communities from Stordalen Mire, Sweden - P3-2 metaG (Illumina Assembly) | ecosystem: Environmental > Terrestrial > Soil > Wetlands > Permafrost | place: Sweden: Stordalen... | reverse complement strand
GTCAGAGGATCAGGATTGGCGGCTGAAGGCTGAGCACAGATCGGCTTCACCGTCACCGGTCCGAGGCGAAAGCTCGACGAGTTCTCCCAAGGCCTCGCGGCCGAGGAGGCAGCCACGATCCGCACCGAGCGAGCCGTGATGATGAGCCCGCTGTAGGGACGGCCACTCCTCGCGTACAAGCTGCTATACACGAGCGTGAGTGCCCCCGCCAGGAGTCGAACCTGGATCTACCGCTTAGGAGGCGGTCGTCTTATCCATTGGACTACGAGGGCGTGAAGGGAAGGCTACCGACGGGCGGTGGCCAAATCACTCAGCGCCTCGCCGTCCAAGCGGTGCGTGATCCATTCGCCCATCGTCTCCGCCCCGAGCCGCCGATAGAAGCCGAGTGCGAGCTCGTTCCAGTCGAGCGCCGCCCATTCCAGCCGCTCCCCACCACTCTCCCGCACGCACGCGGCGACCGCCGCCAGCAGCTCCCTGCCCACGCCTTCGCCGCGGTGCGCGGGACGCACGAACAGATCCTCCAGCCACACCCCGCTGCTGGCCAGGAAGCTCGAAAAGGTTCCGAAGAACAGGGCATAGCCGAGCGTCTTGGAATCCCGTTCGGCGATCAGCGCCTCGGCGGCCGGCCGTGACCCGAACAACGCCTCGCTCAGCCGCTCCTCGGTGGCGTGCAGCTCGTGCTCCAGGTGCTCGTACTCGGCCAGCTCTCCAAACAGCTCCAGCAGCGTCGGCACGTCGGCAACCGCGGCGGGCCGTACGAGCAGACCCACGTCAGCCACGGTCGGTACGCTCGGGGTAGATCTCGTCGATCGTGCTCAGCGCCGTATATGCCGCGTCATCGCCGAGCGCCGTCTGGATCGCCTCGCCGCCGCCCGCCAGCCGGTCGAGCACGCTCACGACGCCGGCGACCGTCAACCCCTCGCCGCGCACACGCTGCACAGCCTCGATCGTCGAGCCGCCGGTCGTGACCACATCCTCGACGATCAAACAGCGCTCGCCCGCAGCGAGCGGCGGCCCCTCGATCCAACGCTGCAATCCGTGCTCCTTGCGCTCTTTGCGCACGATGAACACCCTTGCCGGCGGATCTGGCACAGCAAGCGCGGCACAGGCGACGGGGATCGCACTCACGGGGACCCCGCCCACCGCGCTCGCACCACACGCGCGGGCCTGCTCCGCCACCAGCAGGGCGAGCGCCATGAACGCCTCGGGCAGCAGGATCGCGCGCTTGGCGTCGACGTAATACTGGGCTTTGCGCCCGCTCGTGAGCGTCACCTCGCCGATCACCAGCGCGTGCTCACGCAACTCTTCGATAAGCCGCGCGCGTGCGCGCTCCAGATCGTTAATGGATTCGGCCGGGGTATCCACCAGGGGGTCTAATCTAGCTCCGTGGCATCCACCGGCGTATCCTCCTCGATCGCCAGGCTGCTGCGCTTAGCCTCCTGGATCGTCTGCCTGATCGTGATCGCCTCGTTTTTGATCTTCGTGGTCGAACAGACGAGCTCGGCCTCCAACCACCAGCAGGAAGAGCTGATCGAGCACCCATCTGCCTCCACCGGCGCACCGGCCGTCAAACACGAGAGCACCCTGCACAAGAAAATCGACGAAGCGGCCAATTTCTTCACTTCGCCCTTCGCCGGGATCGTCTCCGGCTCCAACAGTCAGTGGGTCATCCACGGCGTCAAGACGGTGCTGGCCCTGCTCGTCTATGGCTTTGGCCTGAGTTACCTAGCGCGTGTCATCCGTGTCAGGGTGTGAAACGCGCTACGGACCGGCGTGAGAGCTGACGGTCTCGTTACCGCCGCCACCCTCGTTGTAGACATCCACCGGCGTGCCTTCCCGCACCCATGCGTAGATTGCTGGGGCATCTGGAATCGGGATGCGCAGGCAGCCGTGGCTGGCGGCATACGTTGGTACTTCGGCGTAGCCGTGGATCGCGTAGCCACGGATGAAGTAGTTGGAGTCGACCATGCCCTCGCTGTTTTCCCCGGGAGTCTTCTCGTAGACACGGAAGCGCCCGATCACCGTCGGCGTCGACGGCTTACCCGAGCTCATCGTGTAGATGCTCTTCACGCGCCCTCCAGGTTCGATCTCGGCAAGCACCTGTTTGGTCAGGTCTGCCTCGACGTGGCGGCCGTCGCTCGGGTAGCGCACGTGGAACTTACCCGCGCCGTGCGCCAACCGTTCAAAGACCTGCTTGCCCGCATAGGGAATGCGCTGCAGACCGGTCATCTTGCGGTAGGCGATCAGCGCGCGGCCGGTTCCTTCATCGAAGGAACCGCTCAGCGGCACCGCGTAGTGGAGCACGTCAAGCTCGGACTGCAACAGACGCACCGACGGGCCCTGCGTGCCTGGACCGAGGTTGACCTGGACGTAGCGCACACTCGGCGAGCGGCCGCTGAACTCGCCCTGCTGCGGGGTTGCATAGTGCACCGCGCGCGCTTGCACCAACCCCGGAGCATCACTCGCGTAGGCCACGTGGAACTGCCCCTCGCCTCTGCCACCGATCGAAGGTCGGCTCGCCTGCACACTCGCCACCTGCACCGCCACCTTGCGCCCGTCACGGTAGAAGCTCACCTTCACCAGCTGCCCGGCGACGTATGGCGCGACGATCCCGCGCACCACGATCCGTTTTCTCACGAACGCAAACGGCGGGCTGCCGCCGACCTTCTGCAGCTCGAGCTTGACCACGCCGGCTACCGGGCTGGTGAGAGCAGGAGCAGGCGGAGGGGACGGAGCTAGCACCGGCTCTGATCCTAGGCGCCCGGGACGACGGTGGGAACTCCGGAGAGCGATGGACGCTCGGCGGAGATCACACCCACGCGCCTGGCCGCCAGCGCAAGCGCCCAGATCGCCGCCAGGGAGGCGACCATCAAAGCGATCACCTGCCAGAAGTCCCAACTCTCGAGGCTGCCGAACGCGATCGAGTTGTTCAGCGAGTGGGCGATCATGCACGGATACAACGAGCCGCTGTAGCGGTAGAGCAGGCACAGCCCGAAGCCGAGAGCTGCTAGCGGCACCAGGTCGAGCGTAGGCGCCGAGCCGTAGTGAACGCCGCCGAACACCAGCCCCGTGATCAGCGCCGCCGGCAGCGTTCCTCGCCAGTTGCGCAGCGCAGTGAAGATGTAGCCGCGGAACAGGAACTCCTCGCAGATCGGCGCCACCACGCACGTCAGCCCAGCGCTGAGCAACAGCAGCGCCGTGCCTTCGTTGGAGCCAAGCGTTTCGAGCAGCTTCTCTTCCTTCGGATGAACCGCCACGGACCAGATCGCGCTCAGCACGATGAACGCTATGAGCAGCAGCAAGATCAGGCCGCTGGCCGATCGCCAGCCAGCCCCCGGGCGGCGCAGGCCGAACTGCCACGAGCGCACGATCCGCCCGCCGATATGCGCGCAGTAGACAGCCGCGACCACGAAACCGACGTCCTGTAGGACCGTGTCGGCGATCGTCAGTCCAGGTGGCGTGTGCGAACTCGAGATCTTCACCCCCAACACAAGCGCGGGAACGTCCACGACGAGGCCGCCCACGAGGGCCAGCACGAGCCCGCCGAACAGCGCGACCGGCGCTGTCCACGGCGGCCAGCCCGTGGTCGGGGAGCGAGACCTATCCGCCTCCGCTGAATCCTCGCTGGGAGCGTCCGCGGGCGGGCGGGCGGGCGGGCTCTCGCCAAACGCCAGGCGCGCGCGCTCAGCCGTCGGACCCTCGATCGGTGTCGTCTTCTCCATCGCCTACGCCACCCAATGCCAGGTCGCGAACTGGGCGGCGAAGATCGCCATCAACAGCGCGGATAGAACCAGCGCAGGAGCTCGCGCTCGGGGGTGCGCGGCCAGCCAGGCGGCCAGCCAGATGCTCAGCGGGAACAGCACCACGAGAAAGCGCGGCAGCGACATCAGCGGCTGCGGCCTCACCGGGTAGGACAGCGGCAGCGCGAGCGCGGCGAGCACATAGACACCGTACGCAAGCGGCAGCATCCGCAACACGCCCACGAGCGCGGCAGCGGCGGCAATCAGGAAGCCGAGCAGCATCAGGTTGTGCCCAGCACTGATGAACGGGCTGCCCCCAGCGGCCGGGAAGTACACGTGCCGGCGCTGGAAGGAAAGCAGCTGACGCGCGCCCTCGAACGCGGCCTTCGCCCCGTCCCACACGCCACCGTAGGGCCCCGCGAAGTGCCTGCCCCACACGCCCTCGGCGTGAAACGGCATCAGCGCGTCGCCGCCGGAGAAGGCCAGGTAGGCCATGTACAGCCCCAGGCCGGCCGGCACGAGACCCAGCCACAGGACATCCCACCGCAGCCGATAGTTCGGCCGCCAGCGCGAGGCGGCGAGGCGGTTCTGCGCTCGGCGCCAGCCGCCCGCGCGAGGCCACTCCTCGGGAGGGAAGTCCGGCGCTCGGTCCTCGCGCGGTCCATACAGGTAGAGCATCACTGCCGGCAGCATCAGCACAACCCCCGCGCTGCGGGTCCCGGCGGCCAGCGCGCCGAGCACCCCGACCCATACCCAGCGCCCCTGGCGGGCGCCCCAGAAGACCCCGACCGACAGCGCCAGGTAGAGCGACTCGGAGTAGACCGCCGAGAAGAAAAACGCCATCGGGGCGAACGCTGTGACCATCACTGCCAGCCGGGCCACCTCGCCACCTCCGCGGCGAGGAATCGCAGATCGGCCAGCGCGCGAGAGTTCGAGCGTGGTCAGACGGTGGATGCCGTACAGGGCGACCGCGAGAGCCAGCAGCGACAGCAGCACGCCGGCGAGCACCGGCGGCACGCCAAGGTGCGAGATCGCGCTCAGGCCCAGGGGATACAGCGGAAAGAACGCAGTACGCGAAGACGTGTACGCGTCCAGGTCGGGGCGGTAGCCATAGTGGGCGATCACCAGGTACCAGGCCGCGTCCCAGCGCGCAGCCGGAGCCGCGAGCAGGTTGCCGAGCCAACCAAATCCCCGCGTCACACCCGGAGGGTCAAACGCTTTGCGCACCGGCCCGAAGCCGAACGCCAGGACAGTTCCCACCCCGGCGGCCCAGACCAGCAGGCGCGAGCTCCACAGCGCTCGCCAGCTGTCACGCACGGCGGCCGCGTGCGCGGAATCGAGCGATCGGGGCTGCTCCCGTAGGCGCGCCCACCAACGCAGCAGCGGACTGCCCGTCCGGGGCTCGAGCGGAGCGGCGAGCTCCCTCGCGGAGTCCACGATGGCGGGGCACACAGCCTGGATGGCTGGGTCGGCGGTGTCGGGGTTCATATCCTCGGGTGGCGTCGAGCGTGGGAGGCGCAGCGCAAATGGCAGGAAATCACAATCCGAGCGGTAATCTCGGCTAGCGAAGAGATGTCCCGACAAGCTCGACAGCGACGGCACCGACACCACCGCGCCGGACCAACACGGATCCTGCTCGTCGGCGGCGGCGTGGCCGCCCTCGCGCTGATCGTCGGCACGATCGCGGCGGTCGGCTACGTCCTGCACGTCGCCCAGTCGGCGCCCGCAATCGAAACGCTGCGTCCGCTCGTAGGCGGGGGCTCCTCGCAGGTGTTCGCCGCCGACGGCACGCGCCTCGGCTTCATCCAGGCCGATCAGCTGCGCAGCCCCATCTCCTGGAATGAGATCCCCACCAACCTGAAGAACGCCACGATTGCGATCGAGGATCAGCGCTTCTACCAGAACGACGGCGTCGATCTCACCGGAATCTTCCGCTCGGCCGTGAAGGACATCACCCACGGAGCCCCCCTGCAGGGCGGCTCGACGATCACGATGCAGCTCGTCCGCAACCTCTATCTCGGGGGCGACCAGCACACGCTCAAGCAGAAGATCATCGAGGCCAAGTTGGCGATCGAGTACAACGAACACCACTCGAAGCACTCGATCCTGACCAGCTACCTCAACAGCGTTCCCTACGGCACCATCGGCGGGCAGACCGCGATCGGCGTACAGGCGGCCGCGCGCATCTTCTTCGACAAGCCGGCCTCGCAACTCGACCTCGAGCAGGCAGCGCTGCTCGCCGGCCTACCGCAGGCGCCCTCGCAGTACAACCCGTTCCTCGACTCCTCCGCGGCCAGGGAAAGGCGTAACGAGGTGCTCTCCAAGATGGCCCAGCTGCACTACATCTCAGGCGCGCAGGCGAGCGCCGCCAAGGCCGCGCCGCTGGAGGTCAAGCACGGCAACTACTACTCCCAGCGCAGCGAACCTTTCTTCTTCGAATACGTGCGTGAGCAGCTGATCCACCGCTACGGCAAGCGGACCGTCGAAGGAGGGGGGCTGAAGGTCTACACGACGATCGACCTGAACAAGCAGCGCAAGGCGCGTAAGGCGATCGCGGAAGTCTTGGACGAGCCCGAAGACCCGGCCTCAGCGATCGTCACGATCGATCCGCACAATGGCGACATCGAAGCGATGGCGGAGTCGGAGAGCTATGAGAAGTCGCAGTACAACCTCGCCGCCGACGGGCACCGCCAGCCCGGATCCACCTTCAAGGCGATCGACCTCGCCGACGCACTCTCGCAGGGGATCGACCCAAACAGCACCTACTACCTGTCGCACACCCTTGCCCCGGGGTGGCTGCCCGGCTATCCGACCTACGAAGTCAAGACCTTCGAGGGCACCTCGTTGAACAAGTCGATCAGCCTCGTGAACGCGACGCTCACCTCCGACAACACCGTCTACGCACAGCTCGCGGCTGACCTGGGGGAGAAGACGGTCACTGAAATGGCCCACAAGATGGGCGTCACCACCCACCTCTCGAGCTTCCCGGCCGAAGCACTCGGCGGGCTCACGCTCGGCGTCACGCCGCTGGAAATGGCCGTCGTCTACGCCACGCTCGCCGACGGCGGCTATCGCAACTCGCCGATCGCGATTACGAAGGTTGTGTTCGGAGACGGTCACGTCGACTCGAGCTGGGGCACGCCTCACCGCGTGAAGGTGCTCTCGAACGGCATCACTTCCGAGGAGACGAGCATCCTGCACGACAACGTCCTCAGCGGCACCGCCACCCGTTCGGCGATCAACTGCCCGACAGCCGCGAAGACGGGCACGACGAGCGAACTGGTTGACGCCTGGCTCGACGGCTACACGCCGGACTACTCCACCGTCGTGTGGATGGGCTATCCAAACAAACGCGTCTCGATGACCGACGTCCACGGCGAGCCTCAGCAGGGCGGCTATCTGCCGGCGGAAATCTGGCACGACTACATGTCCGCGGTCACCGAAGGCCAGAAGTGCGCCGAATTCCCGCCGGCCACCGAACCGCTCTCCTACCAGCCGTTCTTCGGCAAGTTCGAGAGCACGGGGCTGGAATCCCACGCGAACGAAAACAGCGAAGAAAACGCCGGTAAGCACGAACATAAGAACGGCGCAAAAAACAAGCTCCCACACGCGGCCCACCCCGGCCAGGGTGGCGGCGGTAGCACCGGCGAACCCGGCAACACCAGCCCCGGCCCCCCGCCGAGGGAAACCGCGACGCCCACTCCCACCCCGCATACCCACAGGCCGAGCGTGCCAGCCTCGCCCCAGCCCGGTGGCGATGGTGGCAACAAAACTGTCAAAGCAACCGGCGGAGCCGCGCCCGGGTAGTTGACGGTGGCACTCCGGTAGCGTGCCTCGCGGCGCGCGCACTGGTAGGTTTAGAGCAGTGGCAAAGGAAGACAAGGTCGAATTCGAGGGCGAGGTGATCGAGGCGTTGCCCAACGCGATGTTCCGCGTCAAGCTCGACAACGATCACGTCGTGCTTGGGCACGTCGCCGGCAAGATGCGCCGCTTCCGGATCCGCATCCTCCCGGGCGACCGCGTCCGCTGCGAGCTCTCCCCCTACGACCTAGACCGCGCGCGGATCGTCTACCGGCATCGCTGAGGTCCGTGGGGCTCGAGCGCTCCCTGATCCAGTCCATCGCCGCCGAGTTGGCGGAGACGCAGACGCCACGCGGATCGCGGGTGAGGCGCGGAGTTGGCGACGATGCGGCAGTTGTGCGCGCGAGACCCGTGTGCGTCGTCTCGGTGGACACGATGGTCGATGGCGTCCACTTCCGCCTGCACCCTGATTGGGCGAGCGCCGCGGAGGTGGGCCACCGCGCACTGGCGGGCGCGCTCTCAGATCTTGCTGCGATGGGCGCCGAGCCCGGTGAGGCATATCTAGCCCTAGGTCTCCCAGAAGGCTTCGGTGAGGAGCAGGCGCTCGAGCTTGTGCGTGGCGCCCAGGCGCTGGCAAGCGTCACAGGCACAACGATCGCCGGAGGAGACGTGGTGAGCACGCGGGCCCTGACCGTATCCATCACAGTGGTCGGCTGGGCCGAGCACGAGCACCAGCTCATCGGGCGCGACGGAGCACGAGCGGGAGACCTCGTTGGCGTGACCGGCCGGCTCGGCGGCGCCGGCGCCAGGTTGGCGGTGCTGGAGGGCCGCGCCACCAGCATCGATACGGCGGCTGGGACACTGGCTCGGGCGCAATCTCCCAGACCACGGCTGAAGGAGGGACGCGCGCTGGCGGCAGCGGGCGCCCACGCGATGATCGACCTCTCCGATGGGCTCGCCACTGACGCCTCGCACATCGCTCGCGCGAGCGATGTGCACCTGCGGATCGACCTGGAGACGCTGCCCCTCGAGGAGGGCGTCGCAGAGATCAGCGCCGAGCTTGCCGCTCCGCCCTGGCGGCTGGCGGCGGAGGGAGGAGAAGATTACGAGCTCCTCTTCACCGTCTCGCCCGCCGAACGCACCCACCTGGAGCGCACCCTGCACGAAGCGGGCGGCGCGCAGGCAACCTGGATCGGCCGGGCGACCGCGGGACCCTCGGGCGTGTCGTTTCTAGATGTGCACGGCAACGAGCAGCGGCTGGAGGGATTCCAGCACCGCTGGTGAGCGCTCTGCCGGGCGCGGGCCTCACGACGTAGCGGGCGGAATCTGCGGCTGCACGGGTTTAAGCATCGTTGGTAGATGCGCGCGTCGTTCGGTCCGCGACGCTTCGATCGGCTGGACCTTCGGGTCTCCAGGCAATCGCCGGGCGGCGCCCGCCGGCACGGTGCTGGTCAAGCGCGCGTAAACGAGCAGCCGTTTTTCCGCGCTGAACAGCGGCGTGCAGGCAGACAGAACCAGCCGGCTGTAACCGACGTTTGCGACGGCAGCACGCACATCGGTCGGAGCCACCACCCGCTCACCGATCACGGTGTAGGTGAAGTGCGCGTAAGGCATATTCAGCAGGATCCGGTTGCCTGGCCTCAGCGCGTCGATGTGGCGGAACGGCGCCAGATAGGTGGTCCTGTGCCCCGCGATCGCGGTCGTGCCCGCCACCCCGGGGAAGTTCGTTTCAGAGTAGATCCCCGGCCCGCTCTCCAGGTCCGAGGTGTCGGTGCCCTTGACCACCACGTAGCTGGCCTCGATCCGCGGGATCACGATCCGTCCCACCGCACTACCGCCGCCCGCATGGCGCTGCAGCTCGTTCGCGAGGAAGGCAACCCGCCGGCGCTCGTCGGGCAGGCTCGCGAGCACGTGGCGCTCGAGAACCGTGGGAGCGGCCCGTTCGGCCGCACGCAGTGTCCCGCTCAGATGGTCCTGGCGGAATTTCGCGTACAGCGCCGAGAGCGGCTCCTGCCATACCAATGTCACGCCGGCGTCGATCAGCACCAGCGCGCCGGCGAGGATCAGCACGATCGACAGTGTGCGCCATGCGCGGCGGGAGGACCGTCCCTGGTGCGATCTCGTGTTGAGCAGGATTTCGGACATGGTCTGACTATCGTCGCAGAGCCGACTTGGTTCCGCCAAGAGATCCCGGACCAGCGTAGGACAGCGGACCGCGAACCGTGACCCGCTCCCCGGCCCCGGGGCCGGGGCCGGGGAGCGCTGGCGGCGGCGTGAGCGCGATCAGCGCGGCTGCCACCACGCAGCCGAACCCAAGGCTCCACAGCGCAGCCGCCGGGACGCCGACGTGTCCGCCCGCGAGCGCCAGCACCGCGTCCCACGCGATCCCGCCAGGGCCCACGCCGAGCTCGCGCGCGTAAAAGGCGATCAGCAGCGCCAGCGGCAGCAGCGCCAGCGCGACCAGCGCGAGCGCCGCTGGCGGGCGGGGACGCCGACCAATCTCCGCTCGGTCAGGCGACAGGAGGAGTAGCCAAAGATGCAGCGCCGGCACCACCAGCAGCCCGGCATATGGATTCAACACCCACGCCGCCGCCCCCACACCGAGCAGCACGCCCAGCATCGCCAGCCCGGCGGCGTCCCCGTCCGGGCGCACGCTGCACCGCAGCCGTCTGATCGCCACGGGCCACACCAGCCAACCGAGCCCAAGCACCAGCGCGACCGCCAGCACTGCCCTTACGGCCGCCCCGTCCAGTGGCAGCGCACTTGCTCCCACGGGCATCCTCGGCGCGGCATGCAAGACACCCAGCCATCCCAGGGCTCGGGCAAACACGGCCGCCACGAAGAATGGCGCTGCGCAGGCCAGCGCCCACAGCAGTCCCCGCCTGATCGTCCGATCATCGTCTGCCGCCCGGCGGCGGCGCAAACGCGCATACCCGTCGGCGGCCAGAAGAAGGGGAGGAAGCAATAGCGCAGCGAGCATCAATCGCAGCGCCCATTCCGGGAGCATCTTTGGTCCAATCACCACGTCCGTCTGCGGGGTTGACTGGATGTCGGGCGCCACATCCAGCGCGTCAACGGCGCTCAGCACCGCACGCCCCAAGCCTTCCAACCGTTCCGCGCTAACTCCCTCGTTCGGGGATGGGCCTGATTCGCCCGAGACCTGGACGAGCACGGCCGGGAGTCCGCCTGCGTTCAGCGCGCCCTGTTCGCCCACCGCGAACGGAAACGCCAGGTGCGCGAGCTGCCCGAACGTGCTCGGGGCGCCCGGGTCACCCCCCACGTCCTGCACGATCGCGCCGGCAAGGGTGCGCTGCAGCAGCTCAGGAGCGCTACCGAAGCCATCCGAGTAGGGCACCACGAACGGCTTGCGCTCGCTCGCGCCCGCAACATCGCCCAACACGATCGCCGCGTCGAACGGTCCCGGCTGGTGCGCAGCGAAGTCGGCGGCTCCCCCGTCCCCGCCGCTGCCGCCGCTGGTCGACACGAGGACGACCGGACGCTGGGTCTCGCGCGCCGCGAACACGCGCGCCAGCTCGATCAGCGCGGCCGTCCCGGACAGTTCGCCCTCCGATCCCCGCGCGGCCGCGTCGCGGTGGGCGAGGATCACGATCGGCGTACTGCCGCCCGATCCCGGCCGCTGCGCGGTCACCGTCTCAAGCGTCCTCTCGCCGTCGATCGTCTGCGCCTCGAAGTGACGGGTGCGCACCTGAAAGCCCCCGCCCGCGGTGCCGCCGAGCCCTTCCAGCGTCTGCTCGACGCGTGTGGCAAGCTTCTGATCGCCGGTGCCCCCCGGGCGCCGGTCGGGAAATTCGGCCGCCAAGCTCTTCAGTTCCGCGAACGCGGCGGCGCCGTCGAACGCGTCGGGGGCCAGCGTCGATGTCAGCGGCTGCGGGCGGCCGGTCAGCGAGAACGCAGCAACCGCCAGCGCGAGCACAAACGGCACCAGAGCCGCGCGGTAGAGGCGTCCGTTGAGCATCCCCGAGACCTTAGCCCCGGTCTCGGTCTCCCGCCCGATGTATCGTCCCCGCGTGCTCCAACCCGTCGCAGTCGGCCACAAGACACTCTCCGACTACACCCACATTTGCGGCAAGGAGCTGATCGCCGAAATTCGCGAGCTGGCCGAGCCGCTCCAGGGCCAGCGGGTGGTTCACATCTCCGCAACCGCTTTTGGCGGCGGTGTCTCGGAGATCCTCTACACCCTCGTCGGCCTGATGCGCGACGTCGGCCTCGACTGCGAGTGGCAGGTCATCTACGGTCGCGAGGAGTTCTTCAACGCGACCAAGCTCATGCACAACGCGCT
>Ga0182024_10021127_pt1 | contig 11841 bp, 8 predicted proteins | sample P32metaG_FD_120480 | JGI IMG/M metagenome (GOLD analysis project Ga0182024, IMG submission 120480) | Permafrost microbial communities from Stordalen Mire, Sweden - P3-2 metaG (Illumina Assembly) | ecosystem: Environmental > Terrestrial > Soil > Wetlands > Permafrost | place: Sweden: Stordalen... | reverse complement strand
GCTCACGCTGAACCCGGGCGTTGTCAATTTCACCTGGGAAAAGACAGGCGGCCCCGGAGTCTCCAATTCCACCACCGGGAACAATTTCGCGGTTTCCGGCAACCGCCCCCAGCAAAACTTCTTTCTTCTGAACGGCATCGAATACACCGGAGCGGCGGAAAACAACATGCAGCCTGGCGACTTTACCGCGAGAAAAGGCCGGACACCGCCGTGCACTTCAATTTGAGCGGCTCTGGCACGCTGCAGCGCCAAGTCGAGCAGGGCGCTCCGGTGGATGTCTTCATTTCTGCATCTCCGGACGAGATGGACGCGCTCGGATCGGAGGGTTTGTTACTCCCAGGCACGCGAAAAGACCTCGTAAAAAACGCCTTGGTGCTGATCGTTCCGACCGGGAAATCTTCTGTCGCGAGCTTTCAGGATCTAGCCAAACCAGAAGTAAAGCTCATTGCAATCGGCGAGCCGCAAACAGTGCCGGCGGGAAAATATGCCCGGGAAACCCTGAATCACTTCGGTCTGTACGAGCAGCTAAAAACTAAATTTGTATTTGGCAAAGACGTGCGCCAGGCGCTCACCTACGTCGCGACGGGCAACGCCGACGCAGGCATCGTCTATGCAACCGATGCGAGGATTTCCAGTAAAGTGAAGGTTGTCGCCACAGCGCCAGACGAATCGCACTCGCCGGTGGTTTATCCGGTCGCGGTCATGCAGGCTTCGCGCAATCCCGATGGCGCGAAGGACTTCGAGGCTTTCCTTTTAGGGCCTCCAGCGCGCGATGTCTTCAAGAAATATGGATTCGTTCCCGATAGCCCGTAAACTTGTCGGAACAGAGGAAACACTTTTTATGCTTACAGCGAATCGACGAGCAACGTGGCCTCTGATCCCATTTGTGGCGTTCCTAATTCTTTCCTCGGCCCCCGTGGGGCGCGGACAATCCGGCGCAGTTTCTACTTCGGCTCAACTTCTGGTTATCGGGGATGTCGCAAAGCCTCTGTCGCTTTCACTGGATGATTTGCGGCACATGTCCCGCACGACTGTGAAGGCCAAGAACGAGCACGCGGAACAGGAAGAGACTTATGAGGGTGTCCCGCTTGCCGCGTTATTGAAACAAGCCGGTACTCCGCAAGGCTCGCAACTCCGTGGCAAGGCGATGGCAACCTACGTTTTGGCCGAAGGAACGGATGGTTATCAGGTGCTTTTCTCGCTCGCGGAACTAGACTCCGATTTCCATGACTCCGAGGTGCTGGGGGCCGACACGCTGGATGGAAAGCCGCTCAACGACAAGCTGGGCCCATTGCGGCTTGTTGCTCCTCACGACAAGCGGCCCGCACGCTGGGTTCGGACGCTCCATTCGATTAAAGTTGTGAGCGTCAGCAAGTAAGCCGCTCTTCGCACTTCCTGAGACACTTCCACCTCTAATCACTGCGAGGTTCTCGCCCGCCTCTTTGCCGGATGTTCCCTACTTGCGTGCCAATCGGAGCGGCCGGAGAAAGTCCAGCCGGTCATTAACCTGGTGAGCTTTGGCAATGTCTCGATGCGGCGCAGGGATGTCCACGATCGTCAAATTCGCGCAGCGACGTGTCGCCATAAGCCTGCGCCGCCACAACCGGGCCTTTGTAGGGAATCGCGAAAAGGTGCTGCGCATCGAGTGCTACGAGAATTTTGACGAGTTCACCCGTCAGCTTCAGGCAACGAAACGCGCTCGTGCGCGCTCAGCAAATCAACAACCGTGCCTCTGGCACGACATTTCTTAAAGTGGAAGGGGGCATCACCCGCGCAAGCGCGCGGTACGATTCCACACTAACAGCAGGAAAGCACGGCGGTTCTTCGATTCAGTTGAATTCTGTGCAGCTCGCCGCAAATTTCTGGCGCGGTTGCTGCGCCAGTTTTCAGGCAGCGAGAGTTTCAACCGCTTAGGATACAGTGAGATACGAGAATAACTGCCACAAATAGTTGAATTCTGCTCATCGGGGTTCTGGGCGTGCTGATTCACAACGGCGCTTATAGCTTAGAACGGCGCAATTCTACGCACGGGGCTGATCTGCTGGTCGAAGCGGATCTAGTGAACGGACTGAGCCTCAAGGATTTCGCGGATCTTCGCGGCCAGGGTAGCCAGTGTGAATGGCTTCTGGAGCAGAACGGCATCGGTCTGCAAAATTCCGTGATGAACAATGGCGCGGTCTGTATATCCTGACATGTACAGAATTTTGATTTCTGGGCGTAGCTGGACGATTCGTTCGGCGAGTTCTCGTCCGCTGATGCCGGGCATCACGACGTCGGTCATCAGTAAGTCAATCGGACCGGAGTGCATGGAAGCAAGTTCGAGCGCTGTGTGGCCGTCTTCAGCTTCGATCACGCTATAGCCGCTGGTCTCTAGATATTCCCGCGTCAATTCGCGCACTCCCTTTTCGTCCTCAACGAGAAGCACCATTTCGGAGCCACGAGGAAGCGATCGAGTGTCCCGAACATGGTCGCCCGCACTCGAAACGTTCTCTTCCTCAATCCTCGGCAGGTAAATCTTGAAAGTGGCGCCATGCTCGGGCTCGCTGTACACCCAAATGTATCCGCCACTCTGTTTCACGATTCCATAAACAGTCGCGAGGCCTAACCCCGTCCCCTTCCCTTTTTCCTTCGTCGTGAAGAACGGCTCGAAAATATGAGCCTGGGTATCCGCGTCCATGCCGACCCCGTTGTCGGTCACCGCGAGCATCACGTATTTGCCGGGCGCTAAGACCTGTGGCACGCGCGTGAACGAACTGTCGAGCTCGACGTTGGCGGTTTCGATGGTCAACCGCCCGCCACCGGGCATGGCATCCCGCGCGTTCACCGCGAGGTTCAAAATGACCTGCTCGATCTGGCTTCGATCGGCTTTAACCAACCCCAGATTCTGTTCGGAACTTGTATCGAGCTGGATATCCTCACCAATCAGGCGGCGCAGAATCTTCTCCATGTCGCCGACCACGGCTTGGACATTCAGTATCTTGGGCGCCAGAATCTGTTTGCGGCTGAATGCCAGCAACTGTTGCGTAAGACCGGTGGCTCGCTGCGAGGCCATTTGAATCTGTTCGGCATTCCTGCGCAGAGGATCGTCCGTGGCCAAACGCTCGGTCAGCAGGTCCGCATACCCTTGAATCACCATCAGAAGGTTATTGAAGTCATGCGCGATGCCTCCTGCCAGGCGGCCGACCGCCTCCATCTTTTGTGCCTGCCGGAAGCGCTCCTCAAGTTCCTTGCGATCGGTGATATCGAGTGCCATGCAGATGGCCCCCAGGACCTCACCCTCGCCCCCGCGGAGCGGCTCCACATGGCACGCATACGAACCATTCTTCCATTCGACGTGAAAGGTTACCGGCTCCCCAGCCACCGCCCGCCTATGCGCGGCAAACGGCACAAACGTGGGATCGGATGTTTCAAAATATTCCTGCAGCGCTAACCCGGCTAGCTGATTGGGCCTCAGACCTAATCGCGCGAGCCCCGCCCCGAGCACCGATGTAAAGCGGAGATCTTTATCGACGGTCCAGAGCACAGCCGGCAATTGCTCGATAAGAACCCGCAGACGCGCTTCGCTTTCCCGAATCCTGCCCTCGGCGCGCTTGCGTTCAATCGCAAACGCAATCTGGTCGGCGATGGTTGAAAGGAATTCGAGATCTCGCTGCGTATAGACTCCGGCCCGTTCGTAGTTTTGGACGACCAGAACTCCGATGGCTCCTTTTGTCGCGCGCAAGGGAACGCCCAGCCATGAAGCAGCCGGACTCTTACGCTGTTCCACCTCTTCCTGAGCCACGAGCTCGTAGAAGCGCTCCGGCGGGATAAGCATCGCGTGGCCCGCACGGTAGACGTAAGCGGCGCAGCTTCTCCAAACCATTTGCGGGGGCGGTACCGACTCGACCTGGTCCACAAAGAATGGAAAATTGAACACTCCGGTTGACGGCTCGTAAAGCGCGACAAAGCAATTTCTCGCGTGCAGTACTTTTTGAAGCGCCACATGCATGCCGGTCAGCAGGTCGCTCAGATTGTCGGTGACGCTGATCGCATGCACGATTTCCGTGGTGACTTGCCTCTCGACCTCGGAGCGCTTTCGATCGGTGATGTTCTCGACCGTGCCTTCATAGCTCACCACTCTGCCGTTCGCATCCCGAACGGCCCGCGCGCTCTCGGAAATCCAGATTTCAACACCGTCCTTCCGGACAATCTCCGATTCGAATGCTTCGACAAAATCGCGGTCCTCAATCCTCCGCCTAAATTCTTGCCGCCGTAGCGGACAGACATACAACGAGTGCTCGATATCCTGAATTGTCTCGATCAGCTCCGCCGGGGAAGAGTAGCCGTACATCCGCGCAAGGGCTGGATTGGCACTCAAATATTTTCCTTCCGGTGTTGTTTGGAAAATACCCTCGACTGCGTTTTCGAAGAGGCTCCGGAACCTTTCCTCGGCCTGCCGCTGGGCCTGCTCGGCGCGGCACCGCTCCCCGATGTCTTCGTAGATCCCCACGCTGCCGATCCTTTTTCCATTGAGGATCAGCGGAACCACGAGCGCCTGAACGTCAACGACGAGGCCGTCGCGGCGCTTCCCTATTGTTTGCACGCGCACGACTTCACCCGCAACGACTCGCTTGACCACATTGGCAACTTCGGTCACGCGGTTAGGGGGCATTAGGAAAGATTCGGGTCTTGCATTCTTTATCTCGGAGAGCCGGTACCCGAAAAGCTTTTCAAAGGCCGGATTGCAGATCTGGATGCGGTGGTCCTGGTCAAGCACCATGATTGCCAGGGGCAGATTCTGCATTAATCCGTGCAAATACGCATTGCGCTCGGCAGCAGCGCTTTCGGCATTTCGGCGCGCGGTTATATCCTGAGCGATTTCCAACAGCGCATCGCGTCCGGTAAAGTTGATTTGGTGGGTGGTTATCTCCACTTGCAGCATTTCCCCATTTTTCTTTCGATGCCGCCAATGCTGTTGAAAAACCACTTTGCTTCCTGCGCCCTCACGATCCTCGGGTAGGCCCGGAAGGGCCTCCGGGAGCCAGATATCGGTCGTTTTCAGTTTCAGGAACTCTTCGCGCGAGTATCCGTATAGCTTTACTGCTGCGGGATTCACTTCAAGGAATTCCAGAGTAGCGCGATCGAAGATAAACATGGGAAGCGGATTACTGCAGAAAAGGAGCTTAAAGTTCTCGTCCGAGGGACGTAGTGCTCCTGTAGCCGCGCGTTTTCCTGATCTACCCTCAGCGCAAAGGGGCTTCTCCACACCCTTCACAGGGCGAGAGAGTTTCTTACGCCGAAACGCGACACGTTTCCCCTTCATCTTCCTCAGCACAACCCTAGATCGGGAGCGATTCGGCCCCTTGCAGACGCTTGCGTATGACGTATAGCGTGCCGCGAGCCCGACCCGCAATGGTACGTTGGTACCAAAGTCTCACAATTCACACCGTTTACATCTCCCGGGGGATCGCCGCAGCATCGCGAGGGGAGCTATCGGCGTGTTTCCGGTCGTCGCAACGCGTCTACCGCTTTGTCTGGATGGCTATGCTCCAAAGGCTTCTGTAAGATACTAACGGAACCGCGTATGCAAGCCGTTCCGACCTAGGCGCTTAATGAACGAAGCAGAGAAAAATCTTACCGACTCGAACGCCGTCAAAGACCCCGTTCTTGATGAAATAGAGAAAGTCATTCGTGGCGAGCATTCCGATCCCTTTCAGATCCTCGGACCGCACTGGGAACAGCGGCAGGGAAAATCAGTTCTTGCCATCCGCGCACTTCATCCCGGCGCACTCGGTGTGAATATTGTAAACACGGCTACCGGGGCCGCACAGGATGCGGTGAAAATTCATCCGGACGGACTATTCGAAGCGACAATTTCACCCGGCACCTTACGAGTCCATGAAGGTCAGGTTGTTCCTCCCGTTTCTTACCGGGTGCGTTTTCAATTCGCGGATAACAGCGTTGTCGAGAGCTACGATCCCTACGCGTTCCCTCCGCTGCTTACCGACTATGACCTCTACCTCTCTGGTGAAGGGACGCACTACCTGAAGTATGAGAAACTCGGCGCGCATGTACGTGAGGTCGCGGGCATCAAGGGTGTGGATTTCGGCGTTTGGGCGCCGAACGCGCAAAGAGTGAGCATCGTTGGCGACTTCAACCTTTGGGACGGGCGCGTCAGCCCGATGCGAAGCCGCGGAGCCTCGGGCGTCTGGGAGCTTTTTATACCGGGCCTCGACGAAGGTGCGCTCTATAAATTCGAAATCTTATCCCGCGCGGGCCATCATTTAGGACTTAAGTCGGACCCTTATGGCTTTGCCGCCGAACTCCGTCCTAACAATGCGTCGGTGGTATACGACATCGATCGCTACCAGTGGGACGATTCCTCCTGGCTCGAAGCGCGCGCCTCACGCGATTGGCTCCATTCACCGATGTCGATCTACGAAGTCCACGCGGGCTCATGGCGCCACAAAACAGAGGAAGGAAATCGCTGGCTCACCTATCGCGAGCTAGCCGAGGAACTCATTCCTTACGTTAAGAGCATGGGCTACACGCATATCGAGTTGCTGCCCATCATGGAGCATCCTTTCGATGCATCCTGGGGCTACCAAACCGTAGGCTACTATGCCGTCACCGGCCGGTTCGGAACGCCCTCGGATTTCATGTACTTTATCGACCGCTGTCACCAGGAAGGCGTCGGAGTCATTCTTGATTGGACACCTGCCCATTTTCCGCGCGACGCTCATGGACTCGGCTTTTTTGACGGCACTCATTTGTACGAACATGCCGACCCGCGCCGCGGCGAGCATCCTGATTGGGGAACTCTGGTCTTTAATTACGGCCGTAACGAAGTCCACAATTTCCTCCTCTCGAACGCCCTCTTTTGGGTTGATAAGTACCACATTGACGGCCTTCGCGTAGATGCCGTCGCCTCGATGCTCTACCTCGACTATTCGCGAAGAGCGGGCGAATGGATTCCCAATGAGTTGGGGGGGCGCGAAAACCTGGAAGCGATCGCCTTCATCAAGCGACTGAACGTCGTGCTGCACGAGCGTCATCCGGGTGCGCTTACCATCGCGGAGGAATCGACGGCTTGGCCGGCGGTTTCGCGCCCGGTCTATATTGGCGGCCTTGGATTCGATTTGAAATGGAATATGGGCTGGATGAACGACACGCTGCGCTACATGTCGCTTGATCCTCTTTATCGGCAGCATCATCACGGGGAACTCACTTTTTCTCTGCTCTACGCGTTCCATGAGAATTTTGTCCTGCCCCTTTCGCACGACGAAGTAGTCCACGGGAAGCGTTCCCTGCTCGAAAAAATGCCGGGGGACGATTGGCAGAAGTTTGCGAACCTGCGTTTGCTGTTCGGTTATATGTTCGCGCACCCCGGCAAGAAGTTGCTTTTCATGGGCAGCGAGCTTGCCCAACGCAACGAATTCTGGGAAGCCAGCACGGTCGACTGGGCGCTTGAAAATTCTCCGTGGCACAAAGGCGTTCAGCGCCTGGTCGGGGACCTGAACAGGCTGCATACGAGTGAGCCTGCACTCCATCAGGTCGACTTCGAATGGTCCGGTTTTGAATGGATTGAAGCCCACGATGCCGCCGCCAGCGTGCTTGCTTTTATGCGTCGCGCCAAAAATCTGGACGATTTCGTCATCGCGGTGTGCAATTTTACGCCGGTTGTGCGGGAAGATTATCGCGTCGGAGTTCCCCGCCCGGGATACTACCGCGAGATCCTCAATACGGATTCCCGCTTTTACGAAGGAACTGACCTTGGAAATGCCGGTGGCGTCCAAGCGGAACCCATTCCCTGGCACGATCGTCCGTACTCGATCAAGCTGAAACTCCCCGCACTATGTGTGATGTACTTTAAGCCCTAGTGCATACCTACGGCTGCCCTTGCTTTTGATGCAGCGTAAGCGTCAGAGAATATACGCGGTTGACGGATTTCCTGACTGCTGATCTGGCAATCGAATGGCTGCGAAGAAGACGGGATTCACCGGGGCGTCCACTTCTGTTAGCACCTTCCCAAATCTCGCCTTCGGTGTACAATCCCCCGCGATGAAAGGAACGATAATCGGACAACATCCATGGCGAATCACGGGCAGCACGTTGTAGCAGTGATAGGCGGGGCGATTTCAGGCTCGGTTGCGGCGGAAATACTCGCCGACCACGGAATTCGCGTCGCTGTTATAGATCAGAATAAGAGACCCTACGGCAAAATCGAGGATGGATTGCCGCGCTGGCACGTCGAGCAACGCAAACAAGAATACGCTCGGATCGACGCTCGCATGAAGAAGCCCGGCGTCTACTTCGTTCCCTCGACCAAGATCGGCCGCGACGTGGAACTCAAAAGTCTTTTTGACTGGGGCTTTTCCGCTGTAATTCTTGCAAACGGCGCGTGGCGCGACAGAGAGCTGGGCCTGCCAGGAGCCGACCAATTCATCGACAGGGGCCTGCTCTATCAGAACCCGTTCATCTACTGGTACAACCATAAAAATGAAAAGGGCTACAACGGCCCGCGATACGAAACGCCCGACGAAGCGTTGGTCGTCGGAGGTGGCTTGGCGTCAATCGACGTGGTCAAGGTTCTCCAGCTTGAGAACTACGAGCGGGCATTGAAAGCTCGCGGCATTCAGGTCGATATGCACCAGCTTGAAAAGGGAATCCCAGCGACCTGTAAGGCTCACGGCATCAAGCCGGAAGACCTGGGTGTAAAAGGCTGCCTTCTGATCTACCGGCGCCGCGAGCAGGACATGCCGCTCGCACAACCGCCCGATAATGCTACCCCCGAGCAAATCTCCAAAACAGAGCAGGTCCGCCAGAAAATGCTCCGTCTGGCGCGCGACCGATACCTGTTTCGCTTCCAGGATCGCAGGCTCTCGACAGGCCTCATCGTCGAAAACGGGCGCCTCGTGGGACTCAAAGTAACTGAAACCAAAATCGAGGGTCGCAAGGCCGAGCCGATTCCCAGCTCCGAGCAAGAGATCAGAGCTGCGCTGGTGGTTTCCTCCATTGGCTCCGTGCCAGAAAAGCTTCCCGGCATCGACATGAAGGGCGAATACTACACATTTACAGACGAAGATTTGCCTCGCTATACTGGCATGGACCGAGTGTTTGGCGTCGGCAATGTGGTGACCGGCCAGGGAAATATTCGCGTTTCGCTAGTACACAGCCAGAAGGTCACCGCTCACCTGATCGAAAATTACATGAGCATCGGCGACACGAACGGAGATATTTCCGCGATATACGCCGCGGCTGAAGAGCGGATTGCAGATCAGTCCGAGGCGATCGAGAAGAAGATCGAGGCCCTGCCGCCGCTTTCAGACAAACAGGTCGCAGCGGTCGAGGAGCGCATCCATTCATTGCAGAAGAAAGCGGGCTATACCTCCGATTACGATTCCTGGATCGCCAAAGTAACGCCTCCCGATCTCGAGTAGTCTTTTCCGATTAATCTCTCTTCGTAGTCTGACCGTCCGGGAATCTTCCTCGTGGGTTGACGTGCGTGAATTGGAACCGAACGAAGTTACTTGGCAGCCCGCTTCGCCGCCAATGGGCGCTCACCCAGATTCCCGGCGACCGAACGCAGCCGGGACCTGCCCGTAATGCGCTCGATACGATATACAGGATCGGCGCCCGACTCAAAATGGGTGCGCATCAGTAGCTCGCCCACCAGCCCCACGGCAAGCAATTGCAGGCCGAACAGACACAGCATCAGACCCAGTACCATAAGAGGCCCATGCTCCGCGAAAAGATCAATCCTCAACAGAACCTTTTCGACAAAGAGCCAGAACAAAATTACAGAACCGCCCAAAATTCCCAAGAGCCCCGGCGGTCCGAAAAAGTGAAGGGGCCGCGTCATATACCGCATCAAAAATCGAATGGTGATGATATCGAATAGGACCCGCAGCGTACGCGAGATGCCATAGTGCGATTTACCATCCGGCCGAACGATGTTCTTGATCGGCACCTCGACGACCTTCGCGCCGTTCCAGGCCGCCAGCGCCGGAATGAATCGGTGCATTTCCCCGTAGAGATGGATGTCCTTGATCGTATCCCGGCGATAAATCTTAAAAGTTGTTCCGAAATCGTGAATGTCCACGCCCGAGAGCTTCGCCATCACCCAGTTGGCGACCCGCGAAGGAAGCCGCCGGAGCAGAAAATTGTCGACGCGCCTCTGTCTCCATCCGCTCACAATTTCGCAGTCTTGCGCCTCGAATGTCTCGAGCATTACCGGAATGTCAGCGGGATCGTGCTGCAGGTCACCGTCCATTGAAATAATTATGTCGCCGGTCGCGTAGTCGAATCCTGCCGCTAGGGCTGTCGTCTGCCCGTAGTTCCGCTTCAGGCGAAGCACGGTGACACGCGGATCAAGTTCGGCAATTTCGGCGAGGCGTTGCGGCGTGGCATCCTTACTCTGATCGTCCACGTAGACGAACTCAACCGGTTCGTACCGCCCGGTCATCACATCGCTCAGCTTCCGGTGCAGTTCGAGAACGCTTTCTTGCTCGTCGTGAAACGGCACTACGACGGAATACTTCGGGGCTAGGTCGTCTGGTTCGTGCATCGCGTTAGTTTAACCCGCAATATCCTAGTAATTGAATGCCTTCTTTTTCGACCGTGCGCCGCACGTCTGGATCAATCAAGCCGTCCAATTCCAACTGGCGCTCCTGTTGCAAGCGCGATCCCGTTCTCGCGAGATCCTCATCGCAAACGCCCGGATGCAGCATGATTTCGGTGCTTCCTTCCGGAAGCTTCTCGATCATCCGACGCAACGCCGTGGGCCCGAGTTGCCCCGTCAAGGCTAGCCCTAGAAAATGATCGGGAGCGCGCAAACCGTACTTCCGCGAAATTGCCTCGAATTCCATCGCAACAACTCGCACGGCAGCTGCCGCCGCCAACTGCTTTGACAGGCCTGCCCCGTTCCAGGAATCCATCAAGCGCTCGATCGGCTTCCGCACGCGCTTGATCCCGGAGTCCCGCGCCACGCGCCCGATCACATTCATTACGACAGGATGCGCGTGGGTATGTTTGTGCGTGTCGAGATGACTCGGCTCGATTCCGGCCGCACGGATCTTTTCGATTTGCGCCCGCACTTCGCGCTCGATTTCGCTCGTTCGTATCTGGCCCAAGCTCACTTTGACCCCGAAAGCCACAAGCGAGTCCGGGAGCCTGCCATTTTCATCCGCAAGCGAGGGAATTTCCTCCGATGGAAGCACAGATTTGCCTCCCACCAACACCAAATGGCACCCCACGCCCAAATCTGGGTTCGCCCGCGCCAAAGCGCACGCCTCTTCGAACGCCGGCGCGGTCGCCATCAGAGTTGCGCTTGTAAGAATGCCTTCTCGGTGTGCGCGAATGATTCCCTGATTTACTCCCCGTGTCAAGCCGAAATCATCCGCATTCAAAATCAACTGTTTCATTGCGAATTGCAGTGTTGAGGCAGGCATCGATAATATCACGCGTGAAGGTGTGGAGCGTCTTCGAGGCCTTCCTGTCTGGTTGTCACCACGTGATAAACGATGCGCGCCAGTTTGTGTGCGGCGGCCGTGATTGCTTTGGGGGCTCCCCATGGGCCCGCATCCGACGAAAGTAGGGCCCGAGCTAGGATTGGCTGCGACTCAGTTCCTTCCCAGCTGCCCCCCCCACAACGCAGGTTACTTCTAAGAAAATTATAATTATTTTCCGCAGTGCAATTCAGTCACCACAAGAGCCGTTCACACGCTTCGAAATGTGAACAGGACGTTAAAGTTTTCAACAACTTTGTTGAAAACCGTGTGGAAATGGATCGCTCTCGAATCGAAAACCCGCTTCACTGCAAGCGAAAATCCTCTTTGCACAATTCTGGTGCAACCGCGCACG
>Ga0182024_10021126_pt1 | contig 11842 bp, 9 predicted proteins | sample P32metaG_FD_120480 | JGI IMG/M metagenome (GOLD analysis project Ga0182024, IMG submission 120480) | Permafrost microbial communities from Stordalen Mire, Sweden - P3-2 metaG (Illumina Assembly) | ecosystem: Environmental > Terrestrial > Soil > Wetlands > Permafrost | place: Sweden: Stordalen... | reverse complement strand
TTCGACTACGGAGGCGGCCCGGGGATCGAGTTGTTCCAGGCGGTTGAGGGCGTCGTTAATTTCGGCGATGCGCCCGTCCAGGACGATGGCGTGATCTCGGGCTTCATCGAGAGGGACGTGGGCCTGTCCGCTCCCACGTTTCAGGCCATTGCGACGACGGGCATGGTCAACAATGAGCCGACGCATCTGTTGGGCGGCCAAATGGAGAAAGTGGAGCCGATTCTCACAACTCACGGCCGGCCCTGAGAGCATTCCGACGCACAGCTCATTGACCAGGGCGGTGGGTTGAAGAGTGTTGGCGTTGAACTCCTTGCGAAGATAAATGGCGGCGAGGTTTCGCAGTTCGCGGTAGACCACGGAGATGAGCTTGCGGCCGGCCTCGTCGCTTCCTCCGCGCCATTCGGTGAGGAGGAGCGTGAAGTCCGTTGATTCCTGCGGCTCGGCGGCCATAATTAAACGCGCGGCAAGAGCACGCGGGCGATCGCGATGGACTTGTTGTTGGCATCCGGCACGGGTCCTACGATGATGCGGATGACGGTGTCGACTTTGAGAACGTTCAAGCCCAGCGGACCGAGGCGAATGGCCCGATCGCCAAGGTTGGGGATGTCGGCGCCGAGTCCCGCACTGGCTGCTCCGGCTCCCGCTCCGGCGCCGATTCCGCCGAAGATGCCTTTCGAAATTGCCACGGCGGTCATTTGCGGGCGGCCATCGGGATCGATAAGTAGAGTGAGCAGCGGAGCTTCCCCGCCCGGGGTTCCGTTTTCGCCAGACCTGGCGGCCGCGGCTCCCATCATTTTAGTGACGGTGTCGGCCACGTCGCCACCGTTCATCTGGACTCCAGCTTTGGCTTTGGCCATCATTTCCGCTGTTCCTTGCTCGCCGAGTTTTTCGGCCAGGCCGGGCGGCCCGTAGTAGAGGCAGGCAGCGTCCATGATCTGGGTGCGCTCGATGGGTTCGCCCAACAGTTTCGACGCTTCACTCATCGGGAAGATTTCGCAAGGTTTGTAGACTCTGTGCCGGGACGAGGTTGAGGAAGAAACGGGCGAAGGGATGGAATTGACGTCGACGCCATAGCTTTCGGCTTTGGCGACCACAGCCTGTTTCACTTTGTGCAGGGCGTAGTATCCGACTCCGATGGCCGCTATTCCCCCGACGGCAAAAAGCGCTACGACGATGATGAGAATCTTCATGGCGATGCTTACGCCACGGGTCGGGGGGGCTGACGGGAGAGGTTGAGCAGCCGCGAGTGGCTGTCCACATTGGGGGCAGAAGCTCGCGCTGGATGCCAGCGGAAATCGGCAATTCGAACAGAAGTTGGCCATGGAATCCTTTACCTGATATTGCGGAACCCGGGAGGCGAATAGCTCAAACTATTTCGTGAAGGTTTCGAGTCCGCGTTGGAGTTCGTCATGCAGGCCGCCTTTCACTCCGGCGGGGAGCAGGCGCAGAGCGTCGCTCTCGGTTTCAGCGGCTTTGGGAGCGTCGCCCGAACGGAAATAGGCCCACGCCAGAGTGTCGAGAAAAAAGGGATTGGTGCGGTTGGTGGCGGCAACGGCATTCTGGGCAAGGTGGAGGGCTTTGGCGGGCTGGAGGAGATCGGGCTGGTCTACTTTAAGAAGAGCGTCGGCGTATTCATTCCATTCGACGGCCCCAGCCGAAGGTTTTTGCGCCGTTCGCTCAAGCAGCGCGAGGGCGTCCTGGGCGGTCTGGTGGGCTGACGCATTGTCGCCGGCTTGCTGCAGGTGTTTGGAAAATGCTAACAGCGTTACGGCGAGGCGGAGGGGTGAGGCCAGATCAGCGGGATCGATTTCGACGGCGATTTCCATGGATTGGACCGATTTCCGGAAGGCTTCTTGACTGCCTGAGTTGTCGCCCGTGGCGGCGAGGCTCAAAGCGAGGATGGTTTCGGCGGACGAAGCGAGACGGCGGTATTCGGCGTTACTGGGGGCCAGGGCTTCCAGACGATCGAACGATTCGATGGCAAGGCGCGACTGCTGCGCGGCGTCCTGAGGTTTACGCGAAAGGCGTAAGGCGTTTCCATAGGAAGCTTCGGTAGAAGCGATCAGGCGCAGGATCTCGGCGTCTTGCGGAGCGGACTTGGCAAGCGGGCCCAGGATTGCGATGCCTTCCTGGCAAGAATCCAGAGCCTTGGGCGTGTTGCCCGCGGTGAGAAAAACGATGCAGCGACGTTCGTCGACAGTGCCGAGCGCGCGGGGGTCGGATTGGGACTTCGCGATGGTCCAAGCTTCCTGATAAGAGGCGAGGGCCTGATCCATATTGGAGGCCATCACTTGGCCGGCGCCCAATTTGGAAAGGCTGAGGGCAAGGTCGCGGCGGTCTTCAGGCTGGCTGGCGGGTTGGGCGGCGATTTTGCGGCGAAGAGCGACGGCGCGCCGATAGGCATCGAGAGCCGCGGCGGCGTTCACATTCGCAGGCTGAGCAGGATCGACGCGGAGCTCACCCATACGTTCGTAGGCGGCGGCGAGGTCGCGCTGAAGCTCGGGGTCGCTTTGGGACCCGGCGCTCAGGAGCTCGAGCTGGCGCTGGGCTTTGGTAACGATGAGACGTCGCGCGGTGGAAGATCCGGCGAGATCGCGGATGCCGTCATAGAGATCGAACAAGAGAGACGCGGCTAGAGTCCGGACCTGGCGGTAGCGCTCCTGTTCCTTGGCGCGCTCGGACTCGACTTCGAGCGTGCGGGCTTCAGCGAGATGGCGTTGTTGGTTCGCGGCGTTTTGATTTTGAACGGCGATGGATGTTTGCTCGTCGGCCCGGGCGCGGGCTGCTTCGGCGGCTTGGGCCTGGCGGCGCGTGGCGAAGATGCCGGCCAGCAGAACCGCGATCAGGAGCGCGGCGGCGGTCAAAGGCAGCCACTGACGGCGCACGAACTTGCCGAGCCGGTAAGCCGCGCTATTGCTTTTCGCGAGCACGGGCCAGCCACGGAGGTAGCGTCCGATGTCGTCGGCAAGCTGGGCGACGGATGGGTAGCGCCAGGCAGGCTGTTTCTTAAGGGCGGTGACGACGATGGCGTCGAGCTCGCCGTTGAGATGAGTGGGTGGCGGATCGTCCTCGACGATGGCGCGCATCACTTCGTGCGGAAGCTGGCCTTTCTTGCGGAACGGATGTTTGCCCGAGAGAATTTCGTAGAGCAAGATGCCGAGGGCGAAGGTGTCGGTGGCGGTAGTGACGGGTTGCTTGCTGATCTGCTCCGGGCTGGTGTATTCGGGGGTGAGCAAAGCGGCCGTTTCACCATCAGCCCCGAGATCGGGTTCCAGGAGTTTGGCGATGCCGAAGTCGAGCAGCTTCACCGCTCCGGCTTCGGTGACGAGGATATTACTGGGCTTCAGGTCGCGATGAACCGTGAGATGGCGATGGGCGTGTTCCACCGCGTCGCAGATCTGGAGGAAGAGCTCGAGACGCTGGCGGATGTTGAGGTTGTGAACCGCACAATACGCCGTGATGGGGATGCCTTCCACGAATTCCATGACGAAATGCGGATCGCCTGCGGGGGTGGCGCCGGCGTCCAGGATCGCAGCGATGTGGGGGTGATCGAGCTGGGCGAGAATGCGTCGTTCATGCTCAAAGCGCCGGAGGAAGAGATCGTCCGTGTGATCGTGGCGGAGGATCTTGATGGCGACGCGTTTTTCGAAACGACCGTCGGCTCGGGTAGCTTCAAAAACGACGCCCATGCCGCCTCGGCCCAGTTCCTTTTCCAGGCGATAAGCCCCGAGCTGCATTCCGGGAGCAATGGGGACACCGAGGATGACGTCGGCGGCGGGGTGATCGATCAATCCGGTGCGGGACTCGTAGGCGGTGAGCATGCGCTGAAGCTCATCGGCGAGGACGGGGTTGGATTGTGAGAGATCGGCCAAGAGGGCGGTTCGCTGCTGCGGCGGTTCGGCGAGAAGGGCTTCGAACTTGATGCGGAGTTGGCTGAATTCTTCGCGCGTCATATCCAAGCTTTGGTCAATAATAGCGCGGGCGCTGTCGGCACGGGTTCGCCATCCAGGGCTGGGGCGAAGACTTTGTGACCATCCCGGCTGCTGGCGAAACTGCATATGAGCTAACTCGAGCTCCGTTTACGCAATCCTAGTCAGGAAATCCCATTTGAACAAATCCTACCCGTTGCTCCCAGCGATTTTGATGGCCTTCTCGGTTTTGATGCCTGCCGCTGATCTCGCCGGCTCCAAAGACCCGCCGGGGATGAAGCGCTATGAAGGTAGCGAGATCATTGGCTATCGCGAGCCTAAGTTTGATGAGTATCTTCTTCCGCTGGGTGTCCCTACTTCGCAGAGTCCTCCAAAGTACGTCAAGAGTCTGGCGATCGAGGGGCAAGTGAGCCGCTATGCATATGTCGCGCCCGCCGGCCGCACCGCTACGGAATTGCTGCGAAACTACAAACTCGAATTTGCAAGATTGGGTTTGGAAACCATGTACGAGAAAGGTGTCGATGACCCTGGCTGGTTCGGCCCGACACTGGACAAGATCGTTGTTGAGGATGGCCTTGGTCAGATCCTGGCCTACAACCAAGCCGATGAGCGGGTGCTGGTGGGTAAAAGCAAAGCGGCGAAGCCGACCTACTACATGGTCTTCGTAACCTCCTATAGGGACGGATTGATCCCCGACAGAATTAAGAGCGTCCAGAAGGGGCGCGCGCTCGCCGAACTGGTTGTGGTCGCGCCGGATGTTCTCGAGCAGAAGATGACATTCGTCAATGCCGACGAGATGAAGCGTGAAATACGCGATACCGGCAAAGTGGCGCTCTACGGGATCTTGTTTGATACCGACAAGGATGTGGTGAAGCCAGAATCGCAACAGACGATTGCCGAGATCGTGAAGCTGCTTAAGAGCGACCCCGCGCTGAAGATTCACGTTGTGGGGCACACCGACAACCAAGGCAATCCTCAGTACAACCTGGAACTGAGCCGCCGCCGTGCTGCCGGTGTGGTTCGCGCCTTAGCAGCCCAGGGCATTGCCGGGGACCGATTCCTTCGGCGCTGGCGTTTACGCGCCTGTTGCGTCGAATGAAACGGAAGAAGGCCGCACAAAAAATCGACGCGTTGAGCTGACTCGCTGGTAACTTCTGCGGATACGGGAGCCTGGCGGACGATCAAATAGGCGTCCATGATTTTTCTTAAATACTTTTTGAGCTATTTGTCCGATCTCTTGCGCTATGCATAGTAGCCGGTTTGGCGAGCCTTTCAAAAGCCGAGTTATGAGACGCTACATTGTCCTATCCGCGGCTCTGGCAATCTTGCCGGTGTTCGCTCAGACCGCCGACGACAAACAGAAGCAATCGAACAAAAAGCAGGAGCAACCGGCTCCGCAAGAGCCCGCTCCTCTGTTTGGAGGCCAGATTGGCATTCGCTCGTCCCAAACCAAGAAAGAGTCCGCAACACTGGGCTTCAACGGGATCGACCCTTCTGGAAAGGTGGAGAAGAGAATGCTGTCCGCTAGCGCCGGAGAAAAGGATGTCAAACAGGTCCGCAATATGGACGCGATCCATCCCACGCAGCCTGAGCTCAAGGCATTTCTTAAGCAAGGCGGTTTGAAAAGCAGATGATCAAGTCCCTGGTCGTCTTTCTACTGTTCCTTCCGGCTGTCTTTGCCCAATTGCCGGGGTTCGGCGGCATTAAGGATAAACTCGACGATTCGAAGCGCAAGGCTGCACCGGTGACCGATCGCGCTCAGCGCGCCGTGGATACGTTCACACCCTGGACTCCTGAAGAGGAACAGCAGGTTGGACGAGCCGCGGCGGAAAAGCTGGTGGCTGTCTTCGGAATGGTGCAGAATGCAGCGTTGGAAAAGTATGTGAACCTCACCGGCGGTGCGGTTGCGCAATTCGCTTCGCGCGACCTGCCGTGGCGATTCGGCATTCTCAACACAAACATCGTCGGGGCCTTCGCATTACCTGGCGGGTATGTCTTTATTACGCGCGGATCGCTGTCGGGTATGACCAACGAGGCCCAGTTGGCCGGGGCACTGGGGCACGAAATCGAGCACGCTTCGGCTCGGCACCTGGAGGAAGAAATCCGCTCCAGGAAGACTTCCGCATGGGCCACCGAAGAAGCCATGGCAAGGACCCACAGAGGACCAGCCGAGCTCAAGTCGCGCGCCAATGCCCTGGTTAAGGACCTTCTTAGCACGGCGCTGAGCCGCTCCAAAGAGAACGATGCGGACGATCAGGGCTCCCGCATGGCGGCCAAGGCCGGCTATGCCCAGAACGGTCTTTTGCAATTTCTGACGGTCGCCGCGGCCTCGAACGCGGACCCCAAAAACCGGCGGTTCTTTGGACAGCTACTGGCGACCCATCCGCCGTTTGAAGAACGGATCGCGCGGCTTGGAAAGCTAGGCTCCACGCGAGGCAAGACGTTGGAGGGTCGGTTCCGTAGTGCGCTGGGGCGCTAGCGGTCAGGGAAGCTCGACGTGTACAGCCCAAAAATACGCCGCAAACTGCGCCGTGGCGTCCTACTGGTATCGGCGGCCATCGTGCTGGGGCTCGGATTAGTGCAGGCCAGAGGCGCGCTCGCGTGGTTGGAGAACCGCAGCTCGGATCGACGCGCGACCGCCGTGGCGGACCCCTCTCGCGCCAACCACGACATCGTCATTATCGATATTGACAACGCCAGCTACCGTACTCTGACGGATAAATTGGGCCGCTGGCCGTGGACGCGCCGAGTTTGGACGGAACTGGTTCGCTATCTGACGCCGGGCAAGCCTCGGCTGGTCCTGTTCGACATACTGTTCAGCGGTGTCGAGCCAGAAGCCGATCCGGAATTCGCGTCTGTGATTCGCCAGGCGGGTAACGTGATCCTGCCCTTCGCGTTCGTCTCCGGGCGGGTGGATACTGGCTCCGATATCTTCACTCCTCCTGCGCAGGCACTGCTCCACGCGGACGGAGACGTGCCGGGAGCGCGCTTCGATCGGCAGGATTGGTCCGTAAATCAAGCGAATCCACAGCTCGCCGCCGTCATGGCAGGGTCAGGCGCAACTCTTTGGACACCCGATCCAGATGGCATGACCAGGCGTCTGCCGCTGGTGGTCGGCTATGAGGGGAAAGCATATTCCACTCTGTGGCTGAGTGCCGCATTGCGCCTGCACCCCGCTGCCGATGCACATTTTGACGCCACTGAATTCTCGGCTGGCTCACTTCGGCTCCCAATCGATACGCAGGGACGCTTTGTCGTGCGCTGGCACGGCGATACCTTAAACAGCTACCGGCGCGTGCCGCTGTGGGAGATGATCTGTTCCATATACCCGAAGCAGTGCGGCCCCTCCGTTACAAAGCATCCTGCAGAGGAGTTCGCCGGCAAGATCGTCTTTGTCGGCGCAAGTGCCGCGGGGAGCTACGAAGTTCGTCCCACACCTGTTTCCGAGACCGCGCCCGGAGTATTCGTGCTGGCGACGGCCCTCGATAACCTGCTGTCTGGTGAAGCAGTCCGAGTGGCGCCTGCCTGGCTCGCTCTTCTTTTGATTGTCGCGATGACTCTGATCCCGGCTGTTTCGGCGTTATTGTGGCGATCCATAACGGCTCCCCTGTCCGTGACACTCGGCCTGTTAGCCTTCTACGGTGCTCTGTGCTTTCTCCTGTACGGACGGAACTATTGGCTGCCGATGGCTGCGCCCATGCTGGCCGCGGCGCTGTCCTTCACTGGCAACATGGGGTGGCGCTACCTGACGGTCGATCGCGAGCTGGCGCGCACGCGCGGAACGCTAGAGCGCTACGTTTCGCCGCAGTTGGTTCGTCAGGTGATGGATAACTTGGACTCCATCCGGTTTGACGGCGACAAGAAAAAACTCACCATTCTATTCTCCGATGTACGAGGCTTCACGACGCTGACGGAAAAGAGCGATCCGGTAGAGTTGCTCCAACAGTTGAACGAATACCTGGAGGCGATGACGGAAATCATTTTCCGCCATGACGGTATCGTCGACAAGTTCATAGGCGATGGCATTATGGCGCACTGGGGAGCATTTACTCCTGAGCGCCCCAATGCCTTGTTGGCGGCGCGGGCTGCGCTGGATATGGTGGAATCGCTGGTAGTCTTGAACCAAAGATGGATCTTGCGTGGGCGCCCCCCGCTGGACATCGGCGTCGGCATTAACACCGGCGAGGTAATCTTCGGTAACGTCGGCACCGGGAAGAAACAGGACTTTACGGCCATCGGCGATGGAGTGAATTTGGCTGCGCGGTTAGAAAGCGCCAACAAGGAGTATCACACGCACATCATCGTAAGCGCCTCGACGCTGGCCGAGTTGGGCGGTAACGCACGCTCGCGTGCGCTAGGATCGATCGTCGTGAAAGGCAAAACTGTGGAAGTGCAGATCCACGAACTTCTCGCGATTGAACATACTACGGTCGATCTCTAGAGCAAATAATCGAACTATGCGGGGCGATTCGATGCCTAAGAATCGCGGGAAGTAGCTATCGGGTAAGTGAAAAGGAGTAATCCGACCATACGTCGCCGGAGCGCCAGGCAGGATAAGTAACGCCATTCGCCATGATCGAAATCGTGTCCAGCTCGCCACTGAACTAGTTGGGGCGGTCCCGCAATGTTCCTGCGACTCGACGACGCACCCGTCTCTGGCGCCAGCAATCCGAATTGAGCGGTACTTCACATGCGTTCGCCACGGCAATGATATTGGCAATCCAGCGATGGCGTCGGAATAGAGCCATGCCTGGCTTTGCGCTTAGCTAAGCTAGTGACGATTTCGGTCGGTCGCGTCCCTTGGGCGCGGGGCGGCAGGCCGGTTCTCGTGACCGTTCTAATGAGCGGACTTTAATGCACTTCTTGCGAGAGTGCGCGCTGACGGGCAAGTCACCGTTCGAGGCCTCGACGCCATTGGCAGCGGCAGCGAAGCGTTAAGCGGAGCGCATCTCGATTGGCCACTTCTGCGACTCACGCACCTCCGCGAAGCTGTTTCCACTGACGGTAGCCCAGCCGGCGAAATTCCGCAATAAAGAAAAGACCAAGTTATAAACGATGATCGTTGACCGTGTGGCAATGGCGTGGCGTCAAGGTGAGGGCTTAAAGGTGTCTATCACGACTCCCACGATTAGAAACGCGAAAGCCATCGTGAGGAGCACAACACGCCAGCGGTGAAGCAGGTCCCATCTGCTCCGATAAGTCTTCCAATTGGCAGGTGGGGCGACCTGCGCGGTCTTATCGATGCTCACCAGTTGTCACCGGGCGGTCTTATCATGCCGGGATTTTGCAGCAAAAAATCCTCGGTCCTAAAGGCGCTGAAATCGGCATTCCAAAGCTAGGCTGGCACACGTTCCGCCACACCTACCGCTCACTGCTTGATGAAGCTGGCGCTCCGATAGGCGTTCAGCAGAAGCTCATGCGCCACAGCAATGTGGCCACCACCATGAATGTTTATGGCAACTCCACGCTGCGGGCGAAGCAGGACGCCAACAGCAAGGTTGTCAAAATCCTTATCAACCCCGAAAAGGACAAAGACGTAGCGTAATGTGGGGTTCGGTGGGGTTCAGATTTCAGAGCTTGCTCGCAAGTGGTTGAAAAGTTTGGCTCCCCACACTGGACGCATTTCGAACTTTTGCGACTGAGTGCCCGCTACTTCCAGGAGTCTTTTCAACGATTTCGGGCACCTGGACAGGAGCGAGCAGATGAAGGCCCCCTACTTCGTCTCGAACGCGCCAGCCTTTTTCCGGCCAGGCCGGGCGGTTCATTCGTGAAAACGTCGTCCCAAGGATCGAAGGTGAGTTATGAAGCCAATGCGCGCCAGACGTGCTTTGAAGTGGCGATTGAGCGTGGCTGACTGTTTTCGCTCTTCTTCGAGAGCGTTGCTTAGGACTAGACACCATCCCTAAGCCTGGCGGCTTTAGGTTTTGCGAGCTCGCAAAACGCTCGCTCTGTCCGGTCGTTGTCCGGCTTTTGTCCGGGACTTGTCGGGCTTCTGTCCGGTGCATGTTCATGCAACCTTGGGGGCATGTGGAAGACAAATTTCAGGACGTTCTGAATCGCCCACAGAGGTTGGCCTGCCGTCATATTGCGGCGGCCCTCGCAGAGAAATGCCAGTTTCAGACTCCGGCTAAGAAATCCGGAAAACAAAAATCGTTCATAAAAACTCTTACGGCGCGTGCATCGGGGTAGCAAACGACTGACGACGCAGGGCTGTCGCGGCCGGAGGCGCCAGTATTCAGGAAGCTGTCTTTGGCAAAATCACTTTCATCGCACAGGCGGTCTCCGTTACGCGTGACAATGCGCCGCCAGAGCCTCTGGTATGAATCCGGCAGTGTCCCCCGCCTGAATGTACAGAAAATAGTCGAAACACGCGAATGCTCGATTGGTAGGACCTGCTTATGGATTTTAACTTCCACAACTTTTACTGTGCACACTTTTTACGCTGCACCGATGCGCAACGCCAAAACGCAAGTTGATGTCGGATCGGTCGATCTGTTCGGAAGCGCTCTGGTGGTCAGGCAGGAATGGCGAGGCTCCAGCCCGTGCTCCTCAGACCGTTTGGCGGATCACAGGGCGCCGGATGACCAGCGCGGTCATGTCGTCCGCCTGAGCGCAGTCGCCGGCGAAAGCCCGTACGCGCGCCAACAATAGCTCCAGCAGGGCGTCGGGCTCGAGATGACACTCAGAGGCAATCGATTCCATCAGCCGATCTTCACCAAATTCCTCGTCCTGCAGGTTGGCTGCTTCCGACAGGCCATCGCTGAACAGGACCAAAGTGTCCCCTGGCCCTAGGATCACCTCGTCCTCTTCATAGGCCGCCCGCTCAAACATCCCTAACGGGAATCCGCCCTTTTCCAGACGCCGGATTGATCCGTCGCGGCCCACTAGGAATGGAGGATTATGACCCGCGTTCGACGACACGAATCTTCCATCGGGCCAGAGCATTCCGTAAAACCCTGTGGCGAAACGAGACCGCACGGTCCGGCGAGCCAGCACCTGGTTTACGCGGCTCATCGTAGCGGCCGGACTTGGCGAATCCTGAGCATGTCCGCGAAATATTCCCTGAATCATCGCGGTCATCAGGGCTGCGGGAGCTCCCTTGCCCGATACGTCGCACAGCACGAACCCGACGCACTCATCCGGCAAGTCCAGATAGTCGAAAAAATCTCCTCCGATCGCACGGCAGGGCGACATCGCTCCTACCGCCTCAAATCCATGACCTATACGCTGCCGGGGCGGGAGCAATGATTGCTGCATGTCGGCCGCAATGTTCATTTCCTGCTCCATACGGGCTTTTTCCAATGCCTCGCGATAAAGCTTCGTATTCTCAATCGCCACCGCTGCTTCCATGGCCAGCGTTTCGAGCGCCGTGCGCGTAACCGGCGACGCAAGTGTACCCTTGTCCGTGCTGTCGAGGTAGAGCACCCCGATGCGGCGCTCCTCCTCGGGCGCCGATTCTCGCCGTTCCGCAAATCGTACCAGCCGCAACGGAACGCACAACACGTTCCGAATACCCATCGCGACAGTCTCGCGATGCTGACCGGCCCAATCGCCTTCCATCATGTCCATTACGATCTGCGGCTGCCCAGTGATGAAGACGCGTTCCGGGATCTTGCGGCTGGTTTTAAACACCGCTCCGGGCAATAAGCGGCGGCCCCGGCCCCGGCCCTGTTTGAATTCCAGGTCTCCCTCTGCATCCGCGAGCATGATGAAGCCGCGTTCCGCGCCACTGACATCGAGTGCGGAATCCAGCACTACCGCCAGGACCTCTTCGAGGATCTGGCTCGAACCTATGGCCCGCAGTCCTTCTAATAAGGAAGACAGTTGCCGCAAATCTCCCACCGCGAGGTCGGTAACCCGCTCGACTGAACCAACCGGCTGGCTGATGAACAACAACTCGGGATCGGCGCTGC